>Ga0181520_10000456_pt1 | contig 90798 bp, 85 predicted proteins | sample PEATcosm2014_Bin_29_FD_132451 | JGI IMG/M metagenome (GOLD analysis project Ga0181520, IMG submission 132451) | Peatland microbial communities from MTU Mesocosm Facility, Houghton, MI, USA - PEATcosm2014_Bin02_30_metaG | ecosystem: Environmental > Terrestrial > Soil > Wetlands > Peat | place... | reverse complement strand
CCCCTGGTTCCACTGCTGGTACATGGTGCCGAACTGCGACGACGCCGCACCCTGCCAGCCGCCCTCGATGAGGTTGTTCACCTGCGCCTGCATGCTCTGCAGCTGGCTGGTGATCTCCGTCGCCCCCGACTGGAGCATCGACGACACGCTGGTGAGATCGTCCGAGGTGACGCTGATGATCATGGGATGGCCCCGCGCCCTCTGCGGTCCCCCTCGTGCCCGGGCGCCTCGTGCTCGACGGGATGGCGGGAACGTACCAGGAGCTTGCGGTGGACCGCAATGGGGAGTGCTCCCCGCCCCACAGGGCGCCGAGCGACGCCCGCCGCCCCGTGCCTAACGGATGTACATGAACGAGCGGCGGAGCACGTCGAGGTTCTCGGCCGCCGTCTGCGTCCCCCGGATGGTGCAACTCTGCGGATCCGCGGCGACGCGGACGGGACACCCGATCTGCGCCCTCAGGTAGCGGTCCAGCCCCTCCAGCCTGGCGCCCCCGCCACAGAGGGTGAGGCCGCCGACCTGGATGTCGTCAGCCAGCTCGCGCGGAACCTCCCGGATCACCTCCTCGGTCGCGCCAGCGATCCGCCGGCCGTGCTCATCCACCAGGTCAGCGATCTCGGTGGAGGCGATGCGGACGGGCTCGGCGCTCCCCGGGACCTCCACCAGCATCCGCCGTTCCTCGTGTGGCCCGACGCAGGCGAGCGAGGCGATGACGTCGGCGGCGGCAGGGGCGGCGACGGGAACCCCGTGGTTCTCCTCCAGGCGCTGCGCCACCGCGGCCCGGAGGGTGTCTCCGGCGCCGCGGAGTGTCCGGCCGCCGACCGTCCCCTCCGATGCCAGGCAGGCGACGTCCACCGTGCCGGCGCCGATGTCCGCCACCAGGTGCCCCCGCCCGCTGGTGAGCGAGTGGCCGGCGCCGATCGCCGCCGCGAAGGGGCTCTCGATCAGGTACGCGGTGCGCGTCCCCAGCTCGGCGAAGATGTCAAGGATGGTCAGGCGACCGGCGTCGGTCATGGCGGGAGACACCGCCACCACCACGTCGGGGCGGAAGATCCGCTGCCTGCCGGCGGCCCGGTTGACCGCATGCTGGAGAAGGGCCGCGAGCGCGTCGCGGTCAGCGATCCCGCCCTCACGCATCGGCCGGATCAGCCTCAGGTCCGGCTCCCCGTCCAGTGCCGCGGCGGCGAGCCCGGCGGCCACGCAGCCCCCGGTACGGTGGAAGGCGACGACGGTGGGTTCGGAGAAGGCCGGCCCCTCGCCGCGCACCGCCACGCGGAGGCTGGCGGTGCCCAGGTCGAGAGAGAGCTTCTTGCCCAGCACGGCTCAGCCCGCCGTCCTGGGGCACGGGCGGTGGGCCGGCGCGCCGGAGCGGGCGCCACGCGCGAGATCAGGCATCGACCTGGCCCACTCTACGCCACCGGCTGGAGACCCCCCAGAACCGGGGCGGCGCGGTACGTCGCGGTGACGGTGATGCCGGCGCCGAAGAGGGGGATGGGCACCGACACCTGAGCCGACACGGTGGCCACCACCACGTTGCCGGCGGTGAGCTGGCAGACGGTCGAGCCCGGCAGACCCGAGTCGCTGTCACCGGTGGCGGTGCAGACCGACTGGTACGTGGACGACACCTGGGGGAAGCCCGCCTTGGCGGAGGCGTAGTCAACCTGGCCCGCCCCGGCCATGGCCGCCTGCTCCGCCGCGTCGGCGAAGCGGACGTGGGCGGCGTACAGCTCGGTGAGGTCCACGGCAACCGCGAACATGGCGAAGAGGAAGAGGGCCATGGAGATGGCGAACATGATCAGGGTCTGCGCACGTTCCGAGCCGCGGCGCCGGCCTCGCCTCAGCACGAGGGTTGCCCGTTGTCGACGGCCGAGGGGTTGGCGCATCGCCGGTACGGCGGTGGCTGCGCCTGCGCCGTGGCGCTGAGGTGGATGGTCCAGAACCAGACGACGCCGACCACGGAGTTGGAGAAGTCGACGTCCGCTCCGGCGCTGCACACGACGGGACGGGCGCTCACCTCGCCCTCCAGATAGGGGCCCGAGCAGGTGAGGGGCTGGGTCACGGTCACGTAGCCACTCTCGGTGCCGTAGGGGTCGAGGGTGTGGGAGAACGCGTAGCGGGCGTCGGAGAGGCTGTCGTCCGGATCCCCGAGCGCCGGCTGGACGGCGGCCTGGGAGGCCAGGTTCACGGCACTCTGGAATTCGCACTCGGCGCGGAGCTGCAGCATCATGCCGATGAAGCCCAAGGTGATGGCGAACATGATCGGCATCACCAGCGCCGTCTCCAGGGTCGCCTGGGCGCCCTCGCGGCGGCGCCGCCGCCAGCACGGCGTCATGGTGCGTACGTGCCCGACGCCACGGCGGACTCCTCGCTGACGGGGAGACCGCCGCCCCGCCAGTCGAACGGCCCGAAGGCGGGCGGGATCATCGAGCTCGCGTAGCCGGAGACGGAGACGATGACGTGGCCGGCGCCGTCGTCGGTGGCACAGACGATGACGTGACCGACGCCCTCGTGGTCGGCCACCTCGTCGGCCGTGGGACAGCGGGTGGCCGGGATGTCCGACCGCCATCCGGTCGCGTACCAGTCCTCCACCGCGGTTCCCGGCATAGCGGGTCGCAAGGCGGGAGCGACGTCGGCGTACACCGCCCGCACGCCGCTCGTCGTGCTCAGCGGCGACCCGTTCGCGGCGAGCGCCACGCCCACACCCTGCTCCACCGCGGAGACCGCAGCGTCGGTCTCGACGACCCAGAACCACGAGTCCATGATCGCCATCAGCATGAGCAGGAAGAGCCCGAAGACGAGGGCGAATTCGAGGGTCGCCTGCCCCTCCCGTCCTCGCCCCGCCGGGCCACCCCGCCTCGCGGTCACGTGACCGGGATCGATCTGATCTGGTAGATCGGCTTGGGCGGCAGCGACCCGTCGTCGATGGCGTCGGGGAAGACGATCTGGCAGTTGGCCTGCGCCTCAGCCTGGCTCGTATATGTGTTTCCGAGGCCGCCGCCGAGGTTGACGCAGACGTAGTTTGTGGACCCGTCCCCGCCGTACCAGTAGACGAACGCGGTGACCACGACGTCCTGGGTGGCGCTGATGGTCGGCCCGGCGGCCGGCACGCCGCCGACACCGCTGATCTGCTTGTAGACGTGGTCGACGCAGCTCCCCGAGGTGCCGGCGTCCACGTCCTCCTCGACGCCGTCCCCGAAGTTCCAGTGGACGACGGCTGACGGCGCCGCCTGCAGGTAGTAGGAGTAGACGACGGACACGCCGTTGCTGTCCGGGGCTCCCATCACCGAGACGATGTCCGGCGGCAGGTCCCCGGGTCCCTCGGGTGCCGGGTCGATCCAGAAGCAGTTCGGCGCGAAGGTCACGTAGTCGGCACTCGCATCCGACTCGATCTGCCCCGGGGTGGCGCCGGCCATGGCCAGCACCTGCTGCTCGGTCGGGGTGTCCCACACGGGTGGCGCGGGCGGGATGTTGGCGCCGCCCCCGTGGACGTCGTCGGCCACGAAGGTCAGGCCGACCGCGACCTGGGGACCGCGGCACAGCGGGGCGTCCGGCGCCCCGGTCCACGTCCCCGGGCTCACCGTCGACAGCGTCGCGTACGCCGTCTCCCCACCGGTCGGAACGTAGTAGACGAGACCCTCACCAAGCCCGCCGCCCAGCCCATCGCCCGCCGGCGGCGGCCCCCAGGCGGTGGGGCTGCTCGCCGGCCCGGGCGCGACATCCGTACCGTCCCCGATGGCGGCGCTGGTGAAGGTGGCATCGATGGAACCGGCCCAGAACTGCACGGGCACGGCCCACGCCGCTCCCTCCTCCGGCAATGTCACCCGGATCTGACCGAGCCAGTGGACCGGCTCCCAGGCGATGTCCACGCTGCAGGCCGTGCCGTCGGCGGTGGTGCCGACGCCGTCCGAGTTGAATCCCCTCGTGTACTTGCCGTTGCCCGAATCGACGGCGGTGCCCGGGCAGAACAGGGTGAGCGACCCGTCGGCGCTGATCCCCCCACCCTGTGGTGCCCCGTACTGCAGGACGTTCAGACCCGCGGTGGCCGTACATTGGGAGTTGGTGCCAGTGCCACCCACCCCTGCTTCGACGGAGCCCGTCTGAGCAGCAATGACAAGGGGCACCGCGAGGAGCGCCAGGAGAGACTGTCGCGTCACTCGTCAGATTCCGCTCTGCTGGAGGATCGCGTCGGCGGTAGGGTTGTCCCCCTGATCTATGCCATCCTCGAAGACCAAGTACGATCCGAGAGCAGCGTTGCTTCTCTCTGCGGACACATCCAGCTCGCGTCCCTCCTGACCCTGCGCCAGATCGTGGTGCTGGACGGTGCCGTCAGCCGCCGTCCACAGGCTTGTACACGGACCCTCGGCCGCCTCCAGATACACGACCCCAGCTGTGGAGGCGGTGCCAGCGGTCAACTCCGACATCTGCTGGCCGGTCACGGCAACCGCATCGACCTTCGACGGGTACTCGCACCCCGGGCTGTCCACAACAGTTCCTCCCGCGAGCACGAAGCTCAGCAACTGATTCCCGCTGCCTCCGTACAGGTACTGGATGAACCCCGGCTGGTCGTGCCGCTGCGCCCATTCCACTAGAGCCCAGAACTTCTGGTCCTCCTGCACCCAGGTGGCGAGGTCGGCGTCGCTCAGCTCGCCATCGGTCAGGTTCCTGGTCTGGACGGGTGGGGCGTCAGGGGTGATCTCCGAGCAGGCCGGCACCATGGTCGCGCCCATCGCCAGCCACGCCTGTTGCACGGGCGTGAGAACGAGGCCCGGCACCTGGACGCCCTGCAGCAGGTCGGACGCGTGGGGGATCGGCGTGTCCGCTGTCGCGCAGTAGCTTGCGGCCACCGCCGGGCCGGTGGCGGCCGGCTGCGCCGTGGCCGATGGGGACCCGCCGGGACGGGCCGTGCTCGAATGCACTCCCGCGGACGTCGCTCCGCTGCCGCCGCAGGCCGACACCAGGCCGACCGCAGCGGTCAGCGCGGCGAGCCACGGGCGATGCCGCCCGTGTCGGGGCGAGAGGTGCCGGTCACGCGCGAGCGCGGCCGGCGGCGAGCCGGTCATCTCTCCTCATGGCGCAGGCGAGCAGCCGAGTTCGGTTGGTTGGAGGCCGTAGCATACAAACGACGACAGGGCTTCATCCAGCGTTCCCGGGTTGGCTGGCTCGGGGAAACACCACCGTAGTCGCACTGGACGGACACGGCGCGGACAGTGCGGAGGTCGCCTGTCCGGCCCGCGCCCACCGCCCTCCATCGGGAAGCTGAAACGCGCCCCTGCGCCACACGCCCGGACGGCCGCCACAATCACTGTGGCGGCCCCGGGAAGGGCCGTCGCTCCGGGGGCGGTCCGGTCAGCACTGGGGGTCGTTGTGGCAGTTCTGGAATGGCTGGCGGGGGTCCCCACCCACCGCCTGTCCAGGTGGCTGGTCGTCCTCGTCTGGCTGGTGGCGGCGGGCGCCCTGGCGCCGATCTCCGGCCGGCTGGCCGGCGTGGAGCAGAACAGCCAGTCCAGCTTCGTCCCGGCCGGGGCGGCGTCCACCGAGGTCGCCGCATACGAGACGCGGTTTCCCGACCTGAACTCGCTGCCGGCGCTGGTGGTGCTGTACCGGCGGGCGGGGATCACCGCAGCCGACCAGGCGGCGGCCATCGCCGATCAGCGGCGGATCGCCGCCCTCCACCTTCCCGGGGTGACCAGCGTGGGGACGTCCAGCCTCTCCCCCAGCGGCACCGGGCTGATCTTCCCCGTGGTCCTGGCGTCGGAGACGGGAGCCCTCACCGTCGGATCGGACGTCACCCGCATCGCGGGCGCGCTGGGGACCGCCCGGGGTGGCCTGCAGCAGGGGGTCGGGGGACCGGCGGCCGCGCTGGCCGACACGGCGAACGCCTTCAGCGGCATCAACGGGACGCTGCTACTGGCCACGGTCTCGATCGTCACTCTGCTGCTGCTGCTCACCTATCGCAGCGTCCTCATGTGGATCTTCCCGCTGCTCGGCGTGGGGCTGGCCAGCGTCCTCGGCCAGACCGCCGTCTACCTCCTGGCGAGATCGGGCTTCGTGGTCAACGGGATGACCGTCGGCATCCTCACCGTGCTCATGTTCGGCGCCGGCACCGACTACTCGCTGCTGCTGGTGGCGCGGTACCGAGAGGAGTTGCGGCACACGCAGAGCGCCGCCCTGGCGATGCGAACGGCGCTGCGGCGGGTGATGCCGACCCTGCTCACCTCGGGCGGCACGGTCATGCTGGGCCTGCTGACCCTCCTGCTGGCCCAGGAGAACGACATCCGCGCCCTCGGCCCCGTCGGGGCCATCGGCATCGCCAGCGTCCTGGTCGCCACCCTCACCGTCGTCCCGGCGGCACTGGTGATCGTGGGGCGCCGGGCGTTCTGGCCGCTGGTCCCCCGGCTGGGCAGCTCCCCGCGCTCGTCGCGGATCAGCTGGCGGGCGGTCGCCGAGAGGGTCGGGCGCCACCCCGAGCGCACCTGGGTCGGGGTGGTGCTCGCGCTCTTCGCCATGACGTTCGGGCTGACCGCGTACGAGGGCAGCCTCCCCGCCGCCGACGGATTCACCGGGCACGCCGGGTCGGTCGCCGCCCAGGCGCTGATCGACGAGTCCTTCCCGCCCGGGATCAGCGGCCCGGTCGTCATCGCCGTTCGCACCCCGTCCCTGGCGGGCGCGGCCGCCGCGGTGGCCGAGGCGGTGCCCGGGATCGTCTCCGTGGGCCAACCCGAGACCCAGGGCGGCGTCGCCATCGTCACCGCCACGCTCAGCTCCCCGCCGTCCGGCGGCCAGGCGGAGTCCGTGGTGGAGGCGCTGCGCTCCGCCGAGCAGCGCTCGGTGGGGAGCTCCGTGCTGGTCGGAGGGGTCACCGCGACCCAGGTGGACCTCGACCAGGCCGCATCCAGGGACCGCCTGGTGGTCATCCCCGTCGTCCTCGTCATCGTCTTCCTGATGCTGGCGCTCCTGCTGCGCTCACTCGCCGCGCCGCTCGTCCTGGTGGTGACGGTGGTGATCTCCTTCCTCGCCTCCCTGGGGGTGGCGGTGCTGTGCTCCCGCTCCCTCTTCCACTTCGCCGGGCTCGACTCCTCGGTGATCCTGCTGGGCTTCGTGTTCCTGGTGGCGCTCGGCATCGACTACAACGTCTTCCTCGCCGCTCGCGCCCGCCAGGAGGCCTCCGCCGGCACCGGCCCCGGCATGCTGCGAGCGCTCACCGCCACGGGCGGCGTGATCACCTCCGCCGGCCTGGTCCTGGCCGGCACCTTCACCGTGCTGGGCGTGCTCCCCCTGGTGGCGCTGACCGAGCTGGGGTTCCTGGTCGCCTTCGGCGTCCTGGTGGACACCTTCCTGGTCCGGTCGCTCATGGTGCCGGCCCTGGTGGTGCAGATCGGCGGCGGCTTCTGGTGGCCGTCGCATCCCGACCCCGGGGACGGCCCGGGAGCGGGCGGCAACTCCTGAGGGAGTGGCGGACGGGAGGGGACGGTCCCCTCAGTCGCCGATGACGCCGGAGAGGTCCCTCGGCGTCCCGTCCGGACCGGAGCCGACGCGCTCGATGCCCGCGCCCAGCGAGCGGAGCTTCTCCTCCATGCTCTCGTACCCGCGGTCGAGGTGGAAGACGTTCTCCAGCTCGGTGGTCCCCTCGGCGCAGAGACCGGCGATGACCAGGGCGGCACCGCTGCGGATGTCGGAGACCTGGACCCGGGCCCCGTGCAGGGGCGTGGGGCCGGTGATGATGGAGCTGCGCCCCTCGACGGCGATCCTCGCCCCCATCTTGGCCAGCTCGGCGACATGGCGGAACCGGTTCTCGTAGAGGGCCTCGCTGATGATGCTGATGCCCGTCGCCTGGGTCATCAGGGCCCCGAACTGGGGCTGGAGATCGGTGGCGAAGCCGGGGTAGGGCCAGGTGGTTACGTCGACGGCGCGCAGCGGACCGGCGGTGACCTCGAGATGGTTGCCGCCCTCGATCACGACGCAGCCGGCGGCGCGGAGCTTGTTGGTGAGCGCCTGCAGGTCGGTGGCGCGGATGCCGACCACGGTGACCGCCCCGCCGGTGGCCGCCGCCGCCGCCATGTAGGTGCCCGCCTCGACATAGTCGGAGGTGACCTGGTGGTGGCTGCCGTGGAGGAGGGCGCCGCTCTGCCCCTCGACGACGATGAGGCCGGTGCCCGCACCGCTGATGTGGGCCCCCATCCCCACCAGGCAGCGGGTGAGGTCGTAGATGTGGGGCTCCCGCGCCGCGTTGCTGATGACGGTGATGCCGTCGGCCAGCACGGCCGCCATCATCAGGTTCTCGGTGCCGGTCACCGTCGGCATGTCGAGGTGGATGGGGGCGCCGCGCAGGCGCTGGGCCCGGGCCACGTACATGGTGGCCGTCTCGGACACCTCCGCCCCCATCAGGCGGAGGCCCTCCAGGTGCTGCTCCACCCGCCGCATGCCGATGTCGTCGCCGCCGGGCTTGGCGATGGCGGCCTCCCCGGCCCGGGCGATCAGGGCGCCGAGGAGGAGCAGGGAGCCGCGCATCCGCCCGGTGAGCTCGGCCCCGACCTCGATGGCGCGCACCGTCCGGGCGTGGATCCGCCAGCGGTCGGCCGCCTGGCGGTCCACGTCCACGCCGAGGTGCCGGATCATCTCGGCCATCGCCTCGATGTCCTCGATGTCGGGGACGTTGGTCAGCTCGACGGGCTGGTCGGTGAGCAGGGCGGCGGCCATCACGGGCAGCGCGGCGTTCTTGCTCCCCGAGATCCTGACCTCGCCCGTGAGCGGCACACCGCCCTGGATGCGCAGCAGATCCACCTGCCTAAGGTACCCGACAGGAGGGCTTGGCGACCGCCCCGACCCACCCCCCGGAGCCCCTGCGCCGGACCGCCGGGAAGGGGCGTCCAGGGGCCCGGCGAGGCGGGGCCCCACCTCATATGGTCCACCGGATGGTCCAGAATCGGGGTCCACCCACACTTGGAGAACAGCATGGCGACGGCACCGGCGACCACCCTGACGCACCTGGAGGAGATGCTCGGCGAGGAGGCCAAGGACCTTCTGCAGCACCGCTGCGAGACCGTGAGCCGCGACCAGCTCCACCTCCCCGGCCCCGACTTCATCGACCGGGTCTGGTCCCACAGCGACCGCAACGTCCAGGTCCTGCGGAGCCTGAGCGCCCTCTACGGTCACGGCCGCCTGGCCGGCACCGGCTACATGTCCATCCTTCCCGTCGACCAGGGCATCGAGCACTCGGCGGGCGCCTCCTTCGCCCCCAACCCCGCCTACTTCGACGGCGAGAAGATCGTCGAGCTGGCCGTGGAGGGTGGCTGCAACGCCGTGGCCTCGACCTTCGGGGTACTGGGCTCGGTGTCGCGCAAATGGGCGCACAAGATCCCCTTCATCTGCAAGATCAACCACAACGAGCTGCTCACCTACCCGAACAAGTTCGACCAAATCATGTACGGGACCGTCGAGCAGGCCTGGAACCTGGGCGCCGTGGCCGTCGGGGCCACCATCTACTTCGGCTCCGAGGAGTCGACGCGCCAGATCCAGGAGGTCGCCGTCGCCTTCGCCGAGGCCCACGAGCTGGGCATGGCAACCGTGCTGTGGTGCTACCTGCGGAACGCGGCCTTCAGCAAGGACGGCGTCGACTACGGCGTCGCCGCCGACCTGACCGGCCAGGCCAACCACCTGGGCGTGACCATCCAGGCCGACATCATCAAGCAGAAGCTCCCCGAGACCAACGGTGGCTACACCGCCCTCAAGTTCGGCAAGACCAGCAAGCTGGTGTACGAGAAGCTGACCACCCCCAATCCCATCGACCTCACCCGGTACCAGCTGATCAACTGCTACATGGGACGCTCCGGCCTGATCAACTCGGGCGGGGCCTCGTCCGGCGCTAGCGACCTCAAGGAGGCGGTCCGCACCGCCGTCATCAACAAGCGAGCCGGCGGATCGGGCCTGATCAGCGGCCGCAAGGCGTTCCAGCGCCCCATGGCCGAGGGCGTCCAGCTCCTCAACGCCATCCAGGACGTCTACCTCAACCCGGGCGTCACCGTCGCCTGAGCGAAGCACGCAAGGGCCCCGCGAGGCGGGGCGGGCCGGCCGGACCCCCGGATGCCGGGGGCCGGCCCGGACCCCCGTCCCCCCTCCAGGGAGGCGGAACCGGCTCCTGCCACCTCCCCGTCAGGTTCCCCGGCGCACTCTCGTGTGAGCCCGACCCCGTCTGGGTACCGTACCCTTGAACCGACCCCGTCCACCTCGAGTGAGTGACCCGCGATGAGCTTCAACTTCAACAACAGCTCCGGCCCCTTCGTCGGCGGCCAGGGATACCGCCAGAACACCGGCATGTTCGACGCCGCCACGGCGGGGGCGATCAGCCTCCCCGAGAAGGTCCTCGGCCTCACCTGCCTGCTGGTCGCCTGCGCCATCGCCGGCGTCGTGCTCGGATACCAGGGGCTGAACACGGCCACGGCCGCAGGCGTCTCGGGCAGCTACTTCCTCTGGTTCATCGTCGAGATCGCGCTGCTCATCGGCGCCCAGGCGATGGCCGCCAGGCCCGGCATCGGCATGGTGCTGTTCCTCGCCTTCGGCGTCAGCACCGGGGTGATCATCTCCCCGCTCATCCAGATCCTCGGGTCCGACGGCATGCAGTACGTGGTGTACCAGGCGCTGGGGGCGACCGCCGCGGCGACCGGCGGCGCCACCCTGTACGCGAGGACGACGCGCCGCGACTTCAGCCACTGGGGCAGCTGGCTCTTCGCCGCCCTCATCGGGCTGGTCGTCGCCATGGTGATCGGGCTGTTCCTGCAGTCGACGACGTTCTCCATCCTCGTCTCGGCCGCTGCCTGCGTGCTCTTCACCATGTTCCTGGTGTACGACGTCCAGAAGGTGACCCACGCGGCGAACCTCCAGGGCAACTCGATCCGGCTCGCCCTGAAGATCTACCTGGACATCTTCAACCTGTTCATCAACCTGCTGAGCATCCTCGCCATCACCCAGGGGGGCGGCCGGCGCCGCTAGGAGGCTGTGGCCGGCTTCGCTCCGGGTCCCGGGACCATGACGCGGGCGAGGACGGCCGAGAGCAGCGCGAACCCGGTGGCGGCGCCCAGGCCCACGGCGAGCCCGGGGGCGAGCAGCGGCCCGGCGGCGGCCGAGCCCACCGGGCTGCCGGCCCAGTTCAGCGACATGCTGACGGCGAAGGCCCGCCCGTACCAGGCCGGGTCGGTCTGCCGCTGGCGCATGGAGAACATGCCGACGTCGATGGTCCCGCCGGCGGCGCCGTACACGAGCATGGCGGCCACGGCCACCGCCAGCAGCGGGGCGACCAGCAGCCCGGCCAGGGCGGCGGCCGAGGCGACCATCCCCCCGATCACCAGACGCCGCTCCCGCCCGTGGCTGCCGAGGTGGCCGATGAGGATGGCGCAGCTCCCGCCGGCCAGGGCGCTCAGCGCCCACAGGGCGCCGACCACGGCCGCGTTCAGGTGCAGGTGGTCGAGGACGAGGACGGGGAGGGCGATGATGAAGATGCCGGAGCCGAGGTTGAGGACCGAGAGGCTGACGGCCAGGCCGCGCAGGGCCGGGTTGCGGGCGACGTAGACGAGCCCGGCCCAGGCGTCGCGGACGACCGACTGGGAGGGCGCGGGCGCCGCGGGCAGCGGGAGCGGCGGCGTTCCGACCAGGGAGATCGCGGCGGCGGCGAAGACGAGGGCCGTGGCCAGCAGCGCGGCGCTGCCGCCCACCAGGCCCGCGATGGTGGCGGCGAGGGGGGCGCCGACGACGGCGGCGACGACGTAGGTGGTGCTGTCCACGGCGTTGGCCCGGTCCCAGAGGTGGCGGGGCACGAGCACCGGGAAGAGGGACCGGGTGCCGGCTCCGCTCAGCGGCCCGGTGAGAGAGCCGGCGACCGCGACGCCGACGAGGAGGCCCGGGGTCAGGGCACCGCTCACGCCGAGGATGACGAGCAGGGTCAGGGCGCACACGGTGACCAGGTAGTCGAGCTGGATCAGCCCGATCCGGCCCCGCCGGTCGAGGATCGCCCCCGCCAGCGGGCTCATCAGCACCCCGGGGAAGGCGTTGGCGAAGACGGCGACGCCGGCGATGGCGGGGGAATGGAACTTCTGCAGGGAGAAGAGGACCAGCGCCACCGACAGCATCTGCCCGGCGGTGCGGCCCAGGAGGGCGGCGAGCATGACCCGGGGCAGTCCGGGAAGGCGGAGGAGGCTGCGGTAGCCGAGCGGCGGGTGACCGGCGGCCGGCGGCTCCGCCGGAGCCTCCACGTCCAGTGGCTCCGGCAGGCGGAACTCGGCCCCGGGATGGAAATCTGCCATGTGCCCGGCCGATGATCCCAGACGGCCCGCGCCGCCTGGCTCGCCGGGTCAGGCCGAGGTCCGGCCTCCCCCGAGGTTCTCGTACGACGAACCACCGGTCAGCGGGGCGGAGGAGAAGCGGACCTCGAGCCGGGTCGAGAGGATGACCTTGCGCGGCGGGCGGTCCGGCGAGTTGATGGCGTCCACCACCATCCCCGCCAACTCCCGCCCCATCTGCTCGATGGGCTGGCGGACGCTGGTCAGCGGGGGATGCAGGGTGAGCGCCATGGGATCGTCGTCGTAGCCGACGATGGCCACGTCCGCGGGGATCTTGCGCCCGGCCTCGACGAGCACGGGGTAGGCGCCCGCCGCCATCAGGTCGGAGGCGCAGAAGACGGCGTCGAGCTGGCGGCGCTTGGTGAGCAGGAAGCGCATCGCCCGGGCACCACCCTCGCGGGTGAAGTCACCCGCCTCGATGAGCCCGTCGTCGGCCGGCAGGCCGGCCGCCTCCAGCCCCTGCTGGTAGCCGTGGAGACGGTCCTGCCCGGCCGGGACGTCCTTGCGCCCGGTGATGGTGGCGATGCAGCGGCGCCCCCCGGAGGCGAGATGGGCGATGGCGCGGGCGGCACCCGCGACGTTGTCCACGTCCACGAAGTTGAAGAGGCTCGGCTGCGAGGGACGGCCCCCGATGACCACCGGGATGTTGTGCGCCGCGAGCTGAGCCGGCAGCGGGTGCGCACTCGGGAAGGAGACCAGCATCGCCCCGTCGGCGTGGCCGGCGGCCACGTAGTTGCCCGCCTTCTCGGTGTCGGTCATCGACTGCGGCGCCAGCAGGACGAGCTGCATGCCCCGCTGGTGGAGGACCTCGTCGACACCGCCGATGAGGCGGGAGAAGAAGGGGTCGCCGAAGAGCAGGTGGGGGGGCTCGAAGACGATGAGTGCCACCGCACCGCTGCGAACGGCTCGTTCGCGCCGCGGCTCTGCGATCATCGGCAGCGCGTCGCGGGAGCCGGGAGTGCCGCCGCCATCCTGGACATCACCGGGGCACCTGAGCGTCGTTCATGGGACCGCCCACACTCTAGCACCGGTTCGGCCGGCACACCGGAGCGGTGTCGCCCTGGACCTCGCCCTGGGGGTGCTGGGCCGGCTCCGATCGGACCGGGCCTGACAACTGGTCCTCCCCGGGACTGAGTGGCTCACCGGATGACGGATCCGCCCGGCGACCGGGGGGAGCGGCGTGACGGGTGAAGGACACCCTGCCTGAGAGCCTGGTCCGGCCGGCGCAGGGTCACAACCCTCGTCTACCTCGGCCATGCCGAGCGGGCAGTCCTTCAGGAGCACGTCGCTGCATCGTGGCAGCTCCCCGCGTCTCGACCCAACAAGCACGCCCGCGCAGTTCAGATGGTGAAGCGCCTCGGACGCCCTGTCGCTGCCGACGCGACATGGCTGGAGGCCTCTGCGGCGGTCGACCTAGCCCAAGGCCATGTGCCCGGCACCCAGGCGGTGGCCTGGCTCGGTCAGATCGGCGTCCCCCATCGAGGACGCCTGGCGCCGCGTGGCCGCGGCCCTGGAGGAGCAGTCGTCCACAGCGCCTGCAGCCCGTGCATCTGTCATGCCCCGCGGGGATCGTCCGCTAGCCGAGGACGACCCGCACCTCGGCGCTATCGAGCGGCTGCTGGCCGCCCAGCCCTGCGAGCGCCTCGACGCGGCCGAGCGGTACCGCCGTGAGCGTCCGCTGGTCGCCTTAGTCGCTCCCCCGCCAGAGAGGTCGGAACCCTCGCTGAGACTGCTTCGATGGGGGCCGCAGCACCTCCCGCCGTCACGACGGCCGCGGCGATCGCCGCCACCTCCGAGACCAACCAGGGACGCGGCCCGAGGTCTCACCCGAGCAACGATGCTCCCGTCGGCCGGGTCACGCGGACAGTAGTCGAGATGCCCGCGGAGCAGCACCGCCGCGTGCGGCAGCCCCTCCCATCTGAGGCCCCGATGGGGGGCGCGAAGCGGCCAGAGGGCAGTCGGACGCCGAAGGCCGTGGGCGAGAAGGACCGCCGGCGCGGCGACCAGCTCACCAGGGACGCCGAGCGGGACCGCCGGCGGGCGGAGCGGCAGCAAGGGCCACACGAGAGGTAGGCTGCGAGCGCAACACCGGGCCGGTGGACGGTGAGAGGTCGCGGCGCCGACCGACCGGGTCTGCTGGCTTGGCGGAAAGGGGGATCTCGCCCCACGCGCTGAGATAATCCAGGCCCTCAGCCCTTCCGTTTCAGGCTTCTACCCGCGCGAGCGGGAGCATCTCGCCTAGGCAGCCTCTTAGCAGATTCCCACTCCCTTCGTCTACTCCCCGATGTCCTGAAGATCCGGGACATCGGGGAGTGTCGGAAGATCGCCATGGTAGCGCACGCTTGGCCAATTCACGGCGCCCGTCTCGCCCCAGCCGCTCTGGCGAGCCCACAGTGGAGTTCTGCCAATGTCCCTCACGAGCCTCGTCGGAGAGCCCCTCGGGTTCGTGGAGACCGTTCAAAAGACGCGTGGCGGTGTCGAGTCTCCCATACCCGCGCCGACCATGGAGTTGGAGTTCGCCGAACGTCTCGACCGCCGCCTCCGGAGGGCCCGCCTCCTCTGCGATCAAGCGGAGCAGGAATTGCTTCACTTCAAGGCCGAGTGTGCTGCGCTGAGCAAGGTGGTCCGCCAGATGCCGCCTGCCCCTTCACGTTGCCGTACGGGGCTTACGCCCCAACAGGCCCGGGCCGTCTACCTAGCTACTCTCGGCTACGCTAACTCGGAGATAGCGACCGTCCTGCACATCGGTCGAGAGACGGTGAAGAGCCATCTGTCCCAGGCATTCCGCACGCTAGGAGTGCGCTCCCGATTCGAACTGCCCCCCCCCTCGAGCGTCCCCCGATGGGGGAATTCTGCCCGCCGGACCACAACTCTCCCCCAGTGGGGGATGGCGGAGATGATCCGCACCGGCCATCCTTTCTCGCGACGGAGTTCCCGCCGGGAGGACGACCATGAGCGAATCAGGCGCGCAGCGCAGCCTTCGCCGGGTGACTGGTGTGAGGCGCTTTGTGGCACTGGCCGCCTTACTCACGGTAGCTAGTATGGCGTTTCTCGCGTCCAGCACCGCCTCGGCTTCAGCGTCGACTGTCAGCGGCGGCCACACGTCGACAACCTGGTGGTTCTGGGAAGGAGCCACGCCGATCAACTTCTCAGTCACCGCGAGTGCCTCCGTTTGGTATGACGCCTACTCGAGCTATGGCGGGTGGGATGAGGTTACTCGCGACCAGGACCTTGTTGATGTGTATCGCGGCGCCGACCCCAGTCAGCTTGGCACTCCGATCTTGACTGCAACCTGGTTGAACTACTACCAATCCGGATACAACTACGTGGATTCTTGGACCGGTCAGTACTGGGTACCCGTTTCGACTTACTATCTTGATAGCTACACCAGCGTCGGTGATGCGCCCAACTACGGCTACTGGGACACGATGCACGTCATGCAGGTCTTCGAAGGGTATCCCAGCAGCGGCTGTTGCGGTGACCAGACTGAGTACTTTGTCAAGTGAGGGATTGAAGGTGAGGCACCTACTTCGTCCACGTATCTTGCATCGCAGGCTGCTGCTTTCGGCCTTGGTGGCCGCTGGGGCGGTGGGCCTTGCCACTCCGGCTATCGCAAGTGCCGTTACCGCTCCGCAGCCCCCGATTGGGCCCGCTCCAGTGCCTGTGACCAGCCCGCCCAGCATCGCGAACCCCATCGCGCCTTGGACGGCGGCTCTGGGCGAGGTCATCCACTCCGCGCCGTCTGACGGCTCCCTTCCGGGCGGGTGCGCGACCCTCCTGGGCAATCGCGTGTGCGTTCCTCAAGTCACGGTCGACGGAACAAGTGTGAGCCAGGTGGAGATACTCGAGGACATGCTCGGACTGGCGACACGGCCGAGCGGCTCCTCTTGGCCGCAGAAGGCGGCAGTCATCGCCGCCCTTCAGGAGCCAACCATCCAGCAAGAAGCGACGGCCAGCGCCGTCGGCAATGAGCTTCTCTATCAGCAAGGAATGACCATTACGAATGGATCGCTGCAGACGGCGCGTTCTGTGGCTCAGCAGGAACTCAGCAGCTACTTGGCTGACCCGGCTGCTGGCCAAGCCGCGGGAATCGTGCCAGCGGGGATGTCGCCGCAACAGTACTTCTTGTCGGCGCCGGTGATTAATGCATTCCAACGCAGCGAGGTTATCAATACCGAGGAGTCCGCACTTGTGGCAAGCCACGTGGATGTGGGGACCTGGGTTCGCCAGCAGATGGCAACACATACGACTCTCGTCAATGGGTTGGCCCCCACCTTCTCGCTGGCGGGTGTCGTCGATCTGCCTTGAACGGCCCCACGATCGTTGCAATGTCGACGGTTCTGACAGGCCGCCGGTCAGCTACGCTGGTGGGACGTGGGTGCAGACTCGGCAGTCGGCGCGGGAGTTGCCCGGATCTTGGGTAGACTGCCGGCGCTCGCAGGGCTAGTCCTCGTTGCGCTCACCGCCGGTGGTTGCGCGTCGGAGGCGGCACAGCGCGGTTCGCCCACCCCATCGATCGCACCCAGCGCGGTCGGTTCGGGGAGCAGCGGCTCGCTCACGCTCACCGGGGCACTTACCGGCAATCTAGCATTTGGCGCCCAGCGGTCAGCGGCAGGATGTCCGTCGCCCGGTTTCTCCTCGGTCCAAGGCGCGAACGACCTGGAGGGCGAGGTTGACTTCGGCTCTGGCTTCTCGGAGATCTACCTCGAATTCGCCGGGGTTCCGGGCGCCAACACGCTTCCCTTCTCCGGGGAGACGACGACTCCCGGTCCGAGGTTCGTCACTGTGGAGACGGCTTCCGGCGATTCGGAGTGGTATGCGGGTCAAATGAGCCCAACCAGCAGCGGCACTCTTACACTCTCTTCAGGCACCAATGGGTCGATCCGCGGCTCCGTCGACGCCACGTTGGCACCGCTTAGAGGTTCGAGTCAGTCGCTGCATGTCAGCGGCACCTGGGACTGCTAGTGCACTGACCCAGAAACAGCTTTCCGTTATCTCATGACAGCGCGAACCCTGCTGGAATCGCGTCCAACAGCACCAGAGGCATGCGGCCCTGCTCGGTCGGCGGTTTCGGCCCGGGCCGTGCCTCAGGGCGGACGTCGATCAGGCGACTCGAGGCGGAGTCGGTCGGAAACCGCTAGTACCCGTCGTCGCTGAGGGCGTCGTGGTCCATGCCAAGGGCGTGGCCGACCTCGTGGAGGACGGTGCGCCGGATCTCCTCGGAGAGCGTGGCGCGGTCCGCGCACCAGTTCTCAATGTTCAGCTGGTAGATCTCGATGGCCGCCGGGTTCATGCCGCCCCAGGTGCCGGGGACGCCGTGGACGTTGCCCAGCCAGTAGCCGAGGGCGTGGGGGTCGAGGCCGGTGCCGGCGACCATGGCGACGGCCGGGAGGGGGCGCACGGAGACCTCCGTGCCGGTGTCCTCGAGGAAGTCGATGACCGGCTCCGGCACCGTCCTGAGCACCGCCCCCGCCATGGCCTCGAACTCACCGGCGGTGACGCGGAAGGGGGTGACGTGCTCTCGCGGGTCCAGCGTCGCGGCCCGGACGAAGCACGCCTGCGCCTCCTCCATCCGGTCCGCCCACTGGAGCGCCTCCCCGAGGCTGAACCACGCCTCGGCGGACCGCGGCTCCAGCTCGGTGAGCCGCCGCAGCGCCGTCACCGCCTCGGCGGGGTCGCCGGAGCGCAGCGCCATCTCCCCGCGCACGTCCCAGACCACCGGATCGTCGGGCTGGAGGGAGCAGGCTTGGCGGGCCACCGCCAGCGCCTCGTCGAACCGCTGCCTCTCCTCGAGCGACTCGATGCGCTCGAGGAGGAGGTCCACGTCGTCCGCCATGTCACCCCACCCGGGACAGCCCGTCCGGCCGCCCCTACCCGCTCCGATCCCGGTGCGGCCGCCGCACCTCGGAGACCTTGAGACGGTAGATGGCCCTCTCCAGCTTGGCCGCGGCCTGGGCGTCGCTGGAGTCGGCGGCCAGCCTCTCCTCGGCCGCCCGGCGGGCGGCGAGGGCGCGGGCCTGGTCGATGTTCTCCGCCCTCTCCGCGGCGTCGGCCAGGATCAGCACCTTGTCGGGGAGGATCTCCAGAAATCCCCCGGAGACGAAGAGGCACTCCTCGACACCCTCGTTGCGCACCATGACCTGGCCGGTCCGCAGCGGGGTGAGCAGGGGGGTGTGGCGCGGCAGGATGCCGAGCTCGCCCTCCGATCCGGGGGCCAGGACGAAGTCGGCCGGCTGGGAGAAGACCCGGCCCTCGGTGGTGACCACCTCGACGTTGAGCTTGGCCATCAGCCCTCCTTGCCGGGTGCCGTCGCGGCCGGAACAGGGACGGCCTCCGCATCCGGAGCGGGGGCGGGCGCCGACGGGACCGGGGCGCCAGCGGCGGCGGGCGGCGCCGTGGTGACGTCGGCGTGCTCGTCGGAGAGCGTCTTCGCCTTGGCCACCGCCTCCTCGATGGTGCCCACCATGTAGAAGGCGTCCTCGGGGAGGTCGTCGTACTTGCCGTCGAGGATGTCGGCGAAGCCGCGGATGGTGTCCTCCAGCTTCACGTAGATGCCGGGTCGGCCGGTGAAGACCTCGGCGACCTTGAAGGGCTGGGAGAGGAAGCGCTGGATGCGCCGGGCCCGGGCCACGGTCATCTTCTGGTCGTCGCTCAGCTCCTCTTGGCCGAGGATGGCGATGATGTCCTGGACCTCCTTGTACTCCTGGAGGACCTGCTTGACGCCGAAGGCGACGCGGTAGTGCTCCTCGCCGACGATCCTCGGGTCCAGCGCCCGGCTGGTCGAGTCGAGGGGCTCGATGGCGGGGTAGATGCCGATCTCGGTGAGCGCCCTGGAGAGCGAGACGGTCGCGCCCAGATGGGCGAAGGTGGTCGCCACCGCGGGGTCGGTGAAGTCGTCGGCGGGGACGTAGACGGCCTGGACCGAGGTGATCGAGCCCTTGTGGGTCGAGGTGATGCGCTCCTGGAGGTCGCCCATCTCCGTCGCCAGGGTGGGCTGGTAGCCGACGGCGCTGGGCATGCGCCCGAGCAGCGCGGAGACCTCGGCGCCGGCCATGGTGTAGCGGAAGATGTTGTCGATGAAGAGCAGGACGTCGGCGCCCTTGTCGTCGCGGAAGTACTCGGCCAGGGTGAGGCCGGTGAGGGCCACCCGCGCCCGCGCCCCGGGGGGCTCGTTCATCTGGCCGAAGACCATCGCCGTCCGCTCCAGGACGCCCGACTCCTTCATGTCGCCGTAGAGGTCGCGCCCCTCGCGGGTCCGCTCGCCGACGCCGGCGAACACCGAGTAGCCGCCGTGCTCCTCGGCGATGTTGCGGATCATCTCGTTGACGATGACCGTCTTGCCGACACCGGCTCCGCCGAAGAGACCGATCTTGGAGCCCTTGGAGAAGGTGCAGATGAGGTCGATGACCTTGATCCCGGTCTCCAGGATCTGCTGGCTGGTGTCCTGGTCGGCGACGGACGGCGGCTTGCGGTGGATGGGGTGCCGCTCCCCCTTCAGGGGCGGCAGCCCGTCGATGGGATCGCCGATGACGTTGAGCATCCGGCCCAGCGTCTCCTCCCCCACCGGGACGGTGATCGACTCACCGGTGTCGACACACTCGTCGCCGCGGCGCAGGCCGTCGGTGGTGTCCATGGCGATGGTGCGCACCACGCCGTCGCCGAGGTCCTGCTGCACCTCGAGGACGAGCCTCGCCCCGCCCGGTCGCTGGATCTCCAGGGCGTTGTAGATCTCCGGCAGGCGGTCCCCCTCGAAGGCGACGTCGACGACCGGCCCCATGACCTGGGTGACCTTCCCCTTGCTGCCGGACTTCGCTGCAACTGGCATGTGTCATTGACCCCTTGTTGGTGAGCTCAGCCTTCCAGGGCGGCCACGCCGCTGACGATCTCCATCAGCTCGGTGGTGATCGAGGCCTGCCTGACCTTGTTGGCGGTGAGGGTGAGATCGCTGATGAGATCCTTGGCGTTCTCGCTGGCGTTGTGCATGGTGAGGGTCCTCGCCGCCTGCTCGCAGGCGATGTTCTCCAGGACGGCGCGGTGCACCTGCGCCTCGACGTAGCGGGGCAGCAGCGCGTCGAGGACGCCCCGGGCGTCGGGCTCGTACTCGAAGTCGGTGCCGGCGCTCGGGCCGGCCGGGGGCGGGTCCACGGGGATGATCCGCTGCAGCGTGGCCTGCTGCCGGGCCGAGCTGAGGAAGTGGGCGTAGACGACGTCGACCTGGTCGCACTGGCCCTGCTCGTAGTGCTCCATGGCCACCCGCATGGCGGGGAGGATGTCACCCAGGGTGGGGTGGTCGCCGTAGGCGCTGACGTCGGCGATGATGTCCTTGCGCAGGCGGCGCAGCGCGTCCCGGCCGCGGCGGCCGACGGTGACGATCTGGACGGGGACGCCGCCCTCGTTGATCTCGCGCAGCACGATGCGCAGGCTGTTGGTGTTGAGCGCGCCGACCGAGCCGCGGTCGGTGGTGACGAGGATGATGCAGCGCCGCTTCACCGGCCGCACCGTGAGGTAGGGGTGGTGGTACTCCGGGGTGCGCCGCATCAGCTCGGCCATCACGCCGCTCACCTCGTCGGCGTAGGGCCGGGCGATCTGCATCCGCTCCTGGGCGCGCCGCATCTTGGACGCCGACACCAACTCCATGGCCTTGGTCATCTTCTGGGTGTTGGTGACGCTGCGGATGCGGCGGCGGAGGTCCCGAAGGCTGGGCATCGCCTACGCGTACCCCTTTGTGAAGTCCTCGATCGCCGCCCGGAGCTGGGCGTCGACCGCTTCGGAGACGACCCCCGACGTGGTGATCTCGGCCTCCAGGCCGGCGTGGTTCTGGTCGAGGAAGCGGAGCAGGGAGCGTTCGAAGTCGACCACCCGGTCGATGGGGATGTCGTCGAGGTAGCCCTTGGTGCCGGCGAAGATGGAGACGACCTGGCGGGCGATGCTGGCCGGCTCGTACTGCGGCTGCTTCAGCAGCTCGGGCATGCGCCGGCCCCGATCGAGGGTGGCCCGGGTCCGCTTGTCCAGGTCGGCGGCGAACTGGGAGAAGGCCTTCAGCTCCCCGTACTGGGCGAGGTCGAGCTTGAGCTGCCCGGCCACCTGCTTCATCGACTTGGTCTGGGCCGCGGAGCCGACCCGGGAGACGGAGAGCCCGACGTTGATGGCCGGCCGGATGCCGGCGTTGAAGAGGTCGGTCTCCAGGTAGATCTGGCCGTCGGTGATGGAGATGACGTTGGTGGGGATGTAGGCCGAGACGTCGTTGGCCTTGGTCTCGATGATGGGCAGCGCCGTCAGCGTGCCGCCGCCCTGGTCGTCGGCCATGCGGGCGGCCCGCTCCAGGAGGCGGCTGTGCAGGTAGAAGACGTCGCCGGGGTAGGCCTCGCGGGAGGGGGGCCGGCGCAGCAGCAGGCAGAGCTGGCGGTAGGAGTCGGCGTGCTTGCTCAGGTCGTCGTAGACGATCAGGGCGTGGCGGCCCTGCTGCATGAACCACTCGCCCATGGCGCAGCCGGCGTACGGGGCGATGTACTGCATGGCCGCCGGGTCGGCGGCGGTGGCGGCGACGATGATCGTGTACTCCATCGCCCCGTACTGCTGCAGCGTGGCGGCCACCTGCGCCACGGTGGCGGCGCGCTGGCCGACGGCGACGTAGATGCAGACGATGTCGGCGCCCTTCTGGTTGATGATGGCGTCGATGGCGATGGCCGTCTTGCCCGTCTGCCGGTCGCCGATGATCAGCTCGCGCTGGCCGCGGCCGATGGCGAACATGGCGTCGATGGCCTTGATGCCCGTGTGCAGCGGCGTGCTCACCCCCTGGCGGGCGAGCACCCCGGGGGCGATGTGCTCCAGCGGCATGGTGGCCGTGCTCGTGATCGGCCCCCTGCCGTCGATGGGCACCCCCAGGGCGTCGACGATGCGGCCCACCAGCCCGTCGCCCGCCGGCACCTGGGCGATCTCCCCGGTGGTGCGGACCCGGTCCCGCTCCTGGAGGTGCTCGTAGGGGCCGAGGATGACCGCCCCGACGCCGTCCTCGCGCAGGTCGAGGGCCAGGCCGAGCACCGGCCCGCCCCCCTCCGGCGCGGGGGGGAAGGCGAGGAGCTCGCCCGCCATGGCGTGCTCCAGGCCGTAGATGCGGGCGATGCCGTCGCTCACCGACGTGATCACGCCCTCGTCCGCGTCCACGACGGCAGCGTCGAAGCTGGCGATTCGCTGCTTCAGGATGTCGCCGATCTCGTCACTGCGTACTGCCATGTGTCTTTGAATCCTTGACGTCGATCAGGCCAGGACGGCCTGAAGCTGCTGAAGATGCGTTTGGAGGCTGTCGTCGATGACCCGGTCACCGAGGTGGATGACGAGGCCGCCGAGGATGCTCGGGTCGTGGACCAGCCGGAGGCGGACCGGACGCCCGAAGCGGGCTCCGAGAGCCTGCGCGATCCGCTTCTCGGTGGGGTCGTCGAGGGGCACGGCGGAGACCACGGTGGCGCGCAGGACGCCGCTCGCCACCTCGGCCATGTTGACGTACTCGCTGACGACGTCGTCGAGAAGGCGCAGGCGGCGCCGGGTGACGAGCAGGAGGACCAGGTTGCGCACCGGCGCGGCCAGGCCGTGGAGGACGCCGAGGACGATCTCGACGCGCTCGCGGATGCCCACCTGGGGGCTGATCAGGGCGAGCCGCACCGGCTGCGCGCTGAGGACCTGCTGGGCCAGCTGCAGCGAGGTGCCGAACTCGTCGACGCGATCCTGCTCCTGCGCCACGGCGAAGCAGGCGGCGGCGTACCGGCGTCCCAGGGCGGAGGCCATCTCAGTCCATCCTCATCGGGGCAGGGCCTCGATCTGGGCGACGGAGCTGTCGATGAGTCGCTTGTGGGCGTCGGCGTCGACCGCCTCGCCCAGCACCCGCCCGGCGGCGGCCACCACCAGGGCGCCGACGTGGGCGCGCAGCTCGCGCAGCGCGCGATCGCGCTCCGCGGCGATCTCGTCGCGAACGCGGGCCGTGAAGGCGGCGGCGTCCTCGCGCGCCGTGGCGCGCAGCTCCTCGGATTGCGTGACAGCCTCGCGCTGCGCCCGGGAGAGGATCAGCTGGGCCTGGGAGCGCGCCTCGTCGAGGATCTTGTCCACCTCGTCCTTCACGGTGCCCAGGCGGCGCTCCGCCTCCTGGGCGTGCTGCAGCCCCAGGTCGATCGTCTTCTGCCGCTCCTCGGCGACGCGGATCACCGCCGGGAACACCCAGCGCCAGAGGGCGCCGACCATGAGCAGGAAGACGATGATCTCGGCGATCAGCGTCGCATTGGGGGTGAGCAGTCCGGCGGACGGAGAGGCGGCCAGCATGATCGGTCTCAGGGCTTGCCGATGCTGGTGATGAAGTAGAAGCCGAGCGCCAGGTTGATGAAGTACATGGCCTCGACCAGGCCGACGATGAGGAACATGATGACCTGGAGCCGGCCCTGGGCCTCGGGCTGGCGGGCGACGCCCTGGATGGTGGCGTTGCCGGCCAGGCCGTCACCGATGGCGGCGCCGATGGCTCCGCCTCCCAGGGCGAGACCGGCGGCGATGAGCGCCCCCATCAGGATCAGCGCGTGTGCCTGCGTCTGCATCGAATGGTTCTCCTCTGCGGTTAAGCGTGGGCCGGTTCGAGTTGCTCTGGCGCTTCGACGCCCTCGCGGGCCATGCCGAAGTAGATGACGGTCAGCAGCATGAAGATGAAGGCCTGGATGGTGCCGATGAAGAAGACGTCGAACGCCTTCCAGACGATGAGGAAGACGACGGGGAGAGCGGCGAGGGCGCTGTCCACCGGACCGTTGCCGGCAAACGCGCCGAACCAGAGGCCGAGCAGGTAGACCATGAGGATGCCGGCGAAGACGTTGCCGAAAAGTCGGAGGGCCAGGGTGACCGGCTTGACGACCTCCTCGATGATGTTGAGGGGGATGAACAGGGTGCGGATGATGGGGTTCATCCCCTCCGGCCTCGTGTAGTGCTTGAGGTAGCCGCCGAGGCCGCGCACCCGGATGGCATACGCCTGCACCAGCACGAAGACGACCAGGCCCATGGCGAGGGTGAAGTTGAGGTCGGCGGCGGGCGGCTCCACGGGCTGCGCCAGGGGGAAGAAGTCCATCCAGTTGCTGACCAGGATGAAGAAGCCGATGGTGGCGGCGAGCGGCATGACGAAGGCGGGGACGTCGTTGCCGACCGTCTCGCGCGAGAGGTTGCGGACGTAGCCGAGGAACAGCTCGAAGAGCATCTGCAGCTTCCGCGGCGTGCCGCGCCGGAGCGTGGCGGCGACCCACAGGCCGAGGGCGAGCGTGATCACCACGGCGATGGCCGTGGAGATCAGCGTGTCGTAGTTGTAGGTGCAGAGGTAGCCGCTGCCGCCGCAGATGGTGATGGTGGGGTGGTTGCCGGGTGCCGCCTCGGCCAGCAGCTGGATCATCGGCGGCGCAGCATCTCGCGGAGGGCGGCGGCGGAGAGCACCAGCTGGGCCACCGCCATGGCGGCGACGACGAGGACGACGTTCCGCCAGCCCAGGAAGACGCCGCTGGCGGCGGCGACCAGGGTGAGGGCGAGGAGGCGCATCAGGCTGGTGGCCACCATGGGGACGCCGACGGCGAAGAGGCGCTGGGCGAGCAGGCCGTTGCCGGCGCCGAGAAGCAGCCCCAGGGCCAGCGCGATGCCCGCCTCGGGCCGGCCGGTGGCGCAGCACACGGCGAGGGCCAGGGCGGCGGCGCAGGCGCAGGCGACGGCGGTCACCCGCAGCGCCCTCGCCGGGTCGGCACCCGGGGCGAGCGGGGACGGTCCCGGGGCGGGCAGGGCCGGCGTCTGCGTCACAGGTATCTCCGCAGCTGGCCCCAGAGGCCGAGGCAGGCGGCGGCGATGCCCACCGCCAGACCGATAAAGAGGCCGGCGGGGCTGGTGTGCAGGGCGGCGTCCAAGGCCAGCCCGGCGACCAGCGGGATGACCACGGCGGCGGCGAGGAAGGCGCCGAGGCCGAGCAGCTCCGCCCCGGATGGACCGCCCGGGCCGCCGCCCTCAGCGGGCACGGCGACCGGCACGGCGAAGCCGCGCAACGGGGCTGTCGACGTCGTCACCGGGTGGCCGTGCCTGGGTACGGCTCCCCGTGGGAGGGCGAACACGGCTGGACGTTAGCACACGGCACGCTCCGACCCTAGCGTCCGCGCCGCCCGGCTCGCTAGGGCCGGAGGTCATCGCCAGGGGGGTCGACGGCCGCCGGCTCGAGGCCCGCGGCGGCGCGCTGCTGGAGGCGCCGGTGATTGCGCCAGAAGAGGCCGGCGATGCCCAGCACGAGCAGGACGATGGCGACGTCCAGGATGGTGCGGTGGCCGAAGATGGCCAGCCCGACGCAGCCGAGCACGCCGGTGGTGAGGTAGAAGGTGAGCGCCGTCTCCATCGGCGTCATGCCCCGGGCCCGGAGGCGGTGGTGGAGGTGTCCGGCGTCCGGGGTGGCGGGGCTGATGCCGGCGCGGCGGCGGCGGATGATGGCCCACGCGGTGTCGCTGATGGGCAGGGCGAGTGCGATGAGCGGCACCAGGATGGAGAGGCCGACGGCGATCTTGGCGATGCCGACGATGGTGATGGCGGCCAGCGCCACACCCAGGAAGTGGGCACCGGTGTCGCCCATGAAGGTCCGCGCCGGCGGCAGGTTGAAGACGAGGAAGCCGGCGCAGCAGCCCATCAGCGCGCCGCTCAGGATGACCACCCCGGACTGGACGTCCCCGGGGTGGACGATGCGGTTGACCGCCGCCAGCAGCGCCACCATGGCGACGATGCCGACCACCCCCGCAGCGACGCCGTCGGCGCCGTCCAGGAAGTTGATCGACACCTCCATCCCCGACACCCAGAGCACCGTCACGGGGAGGGCGAACATGCCCAGCTCGACCAGGTGGCCGCCGGGCAGGTCGACGAAGGTGATGCTGATGCCCAGGGCGTAGAAGACGGCCCCGGCGCCGAGGATGACGACCAGCTTCTGCCACCAGGGGAGGTCGATCATGTCGTCGACCGCCATCACCAGGGCGACGACCAGGCAGACGAGGAGGATGGGCCAGCGGCTCTGGATCTGGCCGCCGAAGACGATGACGGCCACGCCGAAGCCGAGGAGCATGGCCAGGCCGCCCAGCTGGGGCGTGGGGGCCGCGTGGAGGCGGCGCTCGTCGTCCGGCACGGCCACGGCGCCGATGCGCCGCGCCAGCCACATGCTCGCCGGCACCGCCACGATGCAGACGATCGCAGCGACCAGGAAGGGCAGGACGGCGCTGTGCCAGGCGGATCCCGGGCTCACGGCACTCCCGGCTCACGCACGGCGGTACGGCAGCGGGAACCGGCGGCAGAGGTCCAGGCTGCGACCCCGAACCTGGGAGCGGACCTGCGCATCGTCGAAGTTGGTCAGCATGAGGTGGATCATCTCGGCGATCTCCCCCATCTCCGCGTCCCCCATGCCCCGCGAGGTCACCGACGGGGTGCCGAGGCGGATGCCGTTGGGGTTGAAGGCGGACCCGCCGTGGCCGGGGAAGGCGTTGGCGTTGAGGGTGATGCCAATCTCGTCGAAGGCCGCCTGCACGGCGCGCCCGCGCAGCCCGAAGGGCCGCAGGTCGATGACCATGAGGTGGTTGTCGGTGCCGCCGGTGGTGAGCACGCAGCCGCGCTCCATGAGTCCCCGGGCCAGCGCGGCGGCGTTGGCCACCACCTTGGCGGCGTAGGCACGGAACTCCGGCTGCGCGCACTGGTGGAACATCACCGCCTTGGCGGCGATGGCGTGCAGCAGCGGGCCGCCCTGGATGCCGGGGCAGACCGCCTTGTCGATGGCGTCGGCGTACTGGGCGCGGCAGAGGATGAGGCCGCCCCAGGGGCCGCGCATCGTCTTGTGCGTCGTGAAGGTGACGAAGTCGGCGTGCGGCACGGGCGAGGGATGCACGCCGCCGGCGACGAGGCCGGCGAAGTGGGCCATGTCCACCATGAGCATGGCCCCCACCTCGTCCGCGATCTCGCGGAAGGCGGCGAAGTCGAGGCGGCGCGGGTAGGAGCTGTAGCCGGCGACGATCATCTTGGGCCGCACCTCCAGGGCGCGGCGGCGGACCTCGTCCATCTCCAGGTACCCGGTGGCCTCGGAGACGAAGTACGGCTCGAAGTGGTAGAGGCGACCGCTGAAGTTCACCGGCGAGCCGTGGGTCAGGTGGCCGCCCTGGTCCAGGGCCATGCCCAGCACGGTGTCCCCGGGCTCCAGCACCGCGGCGTAGACGGCCATGTTCGCCTGGCTTCCCGAGTGGGGCTGGACGTTGGCGTGATCGGCGCCGAACAGCTCACTGGCCCGCGTCCGGCAGAGGTCCTCCACCTGGTCGACGATCTGGCAGCCGCCGTAGTAGCGCTTGCCGGGGACCCCCTCGGCGTACTTGTTGGTGAGCCAGGAGCCGAGGGCCTCGAGCACCGCGGGGGAGGCGAGGTTCTCGGAGGGGATCAGCTCCAAGGTCTCCTCCTGCCGGCGCAGCTCCAGGTCGAGGAGGGCGGCGACGGCCGGGTCGGCCGCCCGCAGCCGGGGCTTGTCGGCGGGGGAGCCCCGGTCGGTGCCGGGCGGGAGGAGGGCCGGGTCCGGCGCGGCCTCGGTGGGGATCGCGGTGTGCTGCTCGGTCACGTCCATCTCCCTTTGCGTGGGCTTCAGCGGTCGAGATGCGGCCGGAGCGCGGCTTCGGGGATGGGGCCGCCCCGCAGGATTCGCGGAGGACTCGACGTGAGGTCGATGATAGTCGAGGCGATTGCGGTGCTGGGACCGCCGTCCAGGACGCCGGCGGTGTCGCCGGCCAGCTCCAGCGCCTCCTCCGCGGTGGCGGCCGGGGCCCGCCCGTGACGGTTGGCGCTGGTGGAGGCGACCGGGCCCGTGACCTCGAGCAGGGAGCGGAGGAGCCGGTGGGCGGCGACCCGCACCATCAGCGAGGAGCCGTGCCGGGGGACGGCCAGGCGCCGCGGGCCCACCGGGCAGACGAGGGAGAGGGCCCCGGGCCAGAAGGCGGTGGCCAGGGAGTGCGCCGCCTCGCCGAACTCGACCAGGCCCTTGAGCTGGGCGACGTCGGCCGCGAGCAGGCCCAACTCGAGCTGCGGCGGCCGCCCCTTGACGGCGTACACCCGCTCGACGGCCTCCGCCGACGCCGGGTCGCAGGCCAGGCCGTACACGGTGTCGGTGGGGATGACGACGACCAGCCCCGCTCCGATCGCCGCCGCCGCCTGCTCGAGGTCGATCACGGCCGGACCTCGACGACGCGGGGACGGCGGGAGAGATCCTCGGCGATGCTGACGGCGGCACCTGGCCAGGTGGCGCGGGCGAGGGAGGCGACCGCGTCGGCGCGGCGACTGTCCACCTCCAGGCCGAGCCAGGCGAGGCGGGGGCAGCGGGCCGCGGCGGCGGGCAGGATGGCCCGGTAGGCGTCGAGGCCGTCGGCGCCGCCGTCGAGGGCGAGGCGCGGCTCGAAGCCGACGTCGCGGGGGAGCTCCGACATCTCGGCCGCGGTCACGTAGGGCGGGTTGGCGACCACCAGGCCTGCGCCTTCGTCGAGGCCGGCCTCCCAGCCGCCCTCGACGAAGGCGACCCGCTCGGCGAGGCCCAGCGCCCGGGCGTTGGCGGCCGCCACCTGAAGGGCGGCGGCGCTCAGGTCGCAGGCCACCACGGTTGCCTCCGGGAGCTCGGCCGCCAGGGTGCAGGCGACGCAGCCGCTGCCGGTGCCCAGATCGGCGATGCGGGGCGGCTCCTCCAGGCCGCGGGCGACGGCCAGCGCCTGCTGCACCAGGGTCTCCGTCTCCGGGCGCGGGATCAGCACCGCCGGCCCCACCGAGAAGGGACGCCCGTAGAACTCCCTGGTCCCGGTGAGGTAGGCGACCGGCTCCCCCCTCCCCCGCCGGCGCAGCAGCTCGCGGATGGCGGCCAGCTCCGGATCGGTCAGCGGCCGTTCGTGCTGGAGGTAGAGGTCGATGCGGCGCAGCGCGAGGGCGTGGGCGACGAGGAGCTCCGCGTCGAGGCGGGGCGAGCCGCTGCCGCCGTCGGTGAGGTAGCCGGTGGAGAGGCGGACGACCTCGAGGACGGTGCGCGCGGGGCCGGGGCGGGGCGGGGTGGCGGCCATGCGAAGCGACTGTACCCGGGCGCCACGCGGTGGCTCATCGCCGCCCCGGCCCGGGCCAGGCCGCGCCTCCCTGATGGGCCCGGGGGCGCTGTCGTAGAGTCCCCGCCGTGGCCACCGCCGACGTCCTGGCGCCGGCCCGCCGCGGAGCCTCCTGGGACAGGGTCGGGGTGGGCCGTCTCACCCTGCTCAGCATCTACTGGGTCGCCATCGGCTGGCTCTGGAACGCCCTGGGCGCCCAGGTGCTGCCGCCCATCATCACCAGGATGGTGGGCCAGGCCCACCAGGGGACGGCGCTCTCGGCGCTGGAGGGCTTCGGCACCCTGGTCGCGGTGATCTGGCAGCCCGTCGTCGGCGCCGTCTCCGACCGGACCCGCCTTCGCTGGGGACGGCGGCGGCCCTACATCTGCGGCGGCGCCCTGGGCTCCTCCCTCTTCCTCGTCGTCATGGCCTTCGTCGGCTCCTTCTTCTGGCTGCTGGTCGTCTACTTCCTCCTCCAGGTCGCCTCGAACACCGCCCAGGCGCCGTACCAGGGGCTGGGGCCCGACGCCGTCCCGGAGGAGGACTTCGGCCGGTTCGGCGCCTTCTACGGCATCGGCAACCTGGCGGGCACGCTGATCGGCTTCGTCGTCACCGGCATCTTCACGGCGCAGGGTCGGTACGGCTCCGCCCTCGTCGCCATGGCGGTGATGCTCGTCGTGAGCATGGTGCTCACCGTCATGCTGGTGCCGGACCGGGGGACGCCGGATCCGGGCCTGGCACGCGGTTTCGGCGCCATCACCCTCGGCACCTTCGCCATCAGCCCCCGCAGGTACGGCAGCTTCCTCTGGCTGATGGGGTCACGGCTGCTCATCCTCATGGGGGTGGTCGGCCTCGAGACCTACGCCGAGTTCTTCTTCAAGGACGTCTTCTACCCCGGCCATGCGACCGCCCTCACCAACCACGCCAACGCGGCGACCACCTACCTGCTGGCCATCATCGTCACCCTGGCCATCGCCGCCTGCTACCCGGCGGCGCGACTCTCCGACCGCTTCGGGCGCAAGCCGATGGTGATCGTCTGCGCCGCCCTGGGGGGGCTGGGGGCGATCGGCCTGGTCTTCGCCCATTACCAGCTGCTCCCCGGCGGCATGACCGCGCCCATCGCCTCGCTCCTCGGCATCCCCAGGGGGCTGGCCCAGGTGCTCTGGTTCGGCATCCCCATCGGGGTCGGCATCGGCTGCTTCCTGACCGTCGACTGGGCCTTCATGATCGACCTCATCCCGCCGGCGGAGACGGGGCGCTTCCTCGGCTTCTCCAACATCGCGACGGCCGGGGCGGGGATCATCGCGCGCTTCATCGCCGGGCCGATCCTCGACCACTTCAACGCCGGCGGCCACATCCTCGGCGAGCTGGGCGGCTACCCCGTCGTCTTCGGCATGTTCGTCGTCTACTTCGCCGTCGGAATGATCCTGGTGCTGCCCGTGGTCGAGCCCAGACGGCGCCGGTCGACGCCGTCCGCCGGTTCCGCCTGAGGTCTCAGGCGGGGCCCGCCGCCACGGCGCTGAGCTCGTGGGCGATGCCGGAGGCCCAGGCGTCGATGGACTTCCAGTCGCGGAAGTCCCCCTCCACCAGCAGGTTGCGGCCGGCGGGGAGGCGCCGGATCAGGCGCGCCGGGAGGGCGATCTTCTCCGTGTCGAGGACACCGAAGAAGACCTGGTGGTCGCGGGGCCTGACCGCCTCGGCCAGCTCGGCCACCTCCTTCGGCTCCGCGGCGGCGGGCAGGGCCCGCCCCTTGGCGTCCTCCGCCTGCTCGCCGAGCGGCCCGCTGCTGAACAGCCAGACCGGCCGGCTGAAGAGGATGGACTGGTGGTGGCGGACGAAGTCCCGGGCCTCCTTCAGCCACGCCCCCATGTAGACGGCGCTGCCGACGACGAAGGCGTCGTAGCCGGCGAGGTCGCGCGGCCCCCCGATCGGCCACGAGTCGGCGTGGTGGCCGCTCGCGTTCAGCACCGCGGCGATGCGGTCGGCGATTCCCTGCGTGCCGCCGTACCGGCTGGCGTGGGTGACGAGGATCGAGGACATCGGATGGCCTCCGTGGCTGCCGGTCAGGCGTGGACGGCGCCGGCCGTCGGTGACGGCGCCGGAACCGTGCCCAGCGCGTGGTGGATGGTTGCCAGAGCCCACATGGCGGCGATGGCGATCATGAAGGCGGCGAGCACCGTCCAGCTCAGCGTGATGACGGTGACGACGCCGAGCGCGAGGGTGACCACCCCGACCAGGCTCATCAGCCCGGTCCAGGCGGCCGAGGACCGGGCGCTGCCGCCCAGGGGGCAGAGCACCGCGGTGCTGATCAGGCCGACCGAGCCCATGCCCCGCGGATCGGCGACGAGCCCGAGGCCGTGGCGGGCCAGGAACTCCGCATAGACCACCATCAGGGCCACGACGAACACGGTGGCGACCCCGTCCCTCCAGGTCAGCCTCATCGCCGGCATCACACCATCCCCTTCAATCCATCGAGCGGCTGGCCACAGTCTGTGCCCGGACGGCCCGCACCGCCCAGGGCCAGGGGTCACACCGGCGGCACGTCCACAGTCCCGTCCGACCAGGGCCGGTGGTGCACCGGGCGTCGCCGGCGGCCCCCCTGGGCCACCGCCCCGGCTCCGCCGAGGGGCGGGCGGCGATGCGTCAGTGGCCGGGGTCGAGCAGGCGGCGGGCCTCGTCGGCCTGCATCAGCGGCTCGATGAGCATGTCGAGCTCGCCGTCGAGGACGCGCGGGAGCTGGAAGACGGTCAGCTCGATGCGATGGTCGGTCACCCGCGACTCCGAGAAGTTGTAGGTGCGGATCTTCTCGCTGCGATCCCCGCTGCCGACCATCGAGCGGCGGGTGTCCCGCAACTCGGCCTGGCGCTCCGCCTGGGCCATGTCGTAGAGGCGCGCGCGCAGCTCGCGGAGCGCCTTGGCCCGGTTCTTGATCTGCGACTTCTCGTCCTGGCAGGTCACCACCAGGCCGCTGGGGAGATGGGTGATGCGCACCGCCGAGTCGGTGGTGTTGACGCTCTGCCCGCCCGGGCCGGTGCTCCGGAAGACGTCGATCTTCAGGTCACCCTCGTCGATGGCGACCTCGACCTCATCGACCTCGGGGAGGACGACGACGCTCGCCGCCGAGGTGTGGATGCGGCCCTTGGCCTCGGTCTCGGGGACCCGCTGCACGCGGTGGACGCCGGACTCGAACTTGAGCCGGGAATACGCCGCCTCGCCGTGGATCTCGGCGACCACCGACTTGAAGCCATGCGTGCCCGAGGGGCTGCTGCTCAGGATCTCCACCCTCCAGTGCCGCCGCTCGGCGTAGCGGAGGTACATGCGCAGCAGGTCGCTGGCGAAGAGGGCGGCCTCATCGCCGCCGGTGCCGGCGCGGATCTCGACGATGACGTCGCGCTCGTCGTTGGGATCGCGCGGCAGGAGCAGCCGGCGCAGCTCGGCGTCCGCCTCGTCGCAGGCGCGCCGCTGGGCGGTCGCCTCCTCCTCGAGCAGGGCGATCATCTCGGCATCCCGCTCACCGCGCAGCATCTCGGCGGCCTCTGCCGAGGCCCGCTGCGCCGCCCGCCACCGCCTCGCCACGGTGACCACCTCGGTGAGGCGGGCACGCTCCTGGGAGACGCTGTGGACCCGGGCCTGGTCGGCGTAGATCTCCGGGTCGGAGAGGGCCGTCTCCAGCTCCTGGTAGCGGGCTTCGATGTCGGCGAGCCGGCCCTCCAGCGTGGCCACGCCTCAGGGGACCCGGATGGCGGCGAGGGCATCGTGACCCTCACCCGCGGCACCCTCGCCGTCGCCGCCGCGCGCCGCGGCCAGGGCGGCGATGGCGACCTCCATCTGCGGGCCGTCCGGCTGGCGCGTCGTCAGCAGCTGGGTGGCCAGGACGGGACCGAGGGCGATGCGGCCGAAGCGCGTGTGGCGGATGCGGGCGAGGCCGCGGATCAGCTCGTAGGCGATGGCCGCGACGAGGGGGACGAGGACGATCTCGCAGGCAATGCGGACGGGCCAGAAGAGCGGGCTGAGGGGGATGAAGACGAGGATGCTGACAAGGGCGACGATGAGCAGGAAACCGGTGCCGCAGCGGGGATGCAGGCGGCTGCAGGCGCGCACCGACTCGACGTCGACGGCCGCCCCCGACTCCAGGCAGTTGATGGCCTTGTGCTCCGCGCCGTGGTACTCGAAGACGCGGCTCACGCTCCTCACCTGCCCGATGAGGAGGAGGTAGAGGAGCAGGATGGCGGCCCTCGCCCCGCCCTCCACCAGCACCCACAGCGGCGACTGGGGGGCGCCGTGGTGCAACAGCGAGGCGATGCCCAGGGGCAGGGCGATGAAGAGGCCGAGGCCGAACACGACGGAGATGGCGATGGTCACCCGCATGGTGCCCGCGCTCATCTCCGCCTCCTCGCCGAGCTGCACGTTGGCCGACCACTGCAGCGCCCTCATGCCGAGGTTGAGCATCTCGTACAGGCTGGCGACGCCGCGGAAGAAGGGGAGCGCCCACAGCCGGTTGGTGTAGACGCGGGAGCGCAGCCGCTCGGTGATGACGGTGATGCTGCCGTCGGGACGGCGCGCCGCCACGGCATAGCGATTCCGCCCCCGCATGAGGACGCCCTCGATCACCGCCTGGCCGCCGTAGAAGAAGGGCGCGGGTGGGGCGCTGGCGGCGTTGACGGCGGCGGTGAGGAGCAGGTCGCCGAGGCTGGGACGGCGCCGTGTCATGGCGGTCATGCTACTCGCGCCCCGGGACGGCGGAGGCGATGCATGCCTCGCTCCGGAACCGTGTCGGCACGGCGCCCCGCCGGGGGCGGAGGGCCGCCCGCCGCCTCAGCGGGTGGCGGTCCGGGCCGCGGCGCGGCGGCGGAAGCGCTCCACCTGGCCGCCGGTGTCGACGATGCGCTGGGTCCCGGTGAAGAAGGGATGGCACATCGAGCAGACCTCGGTCTTCAGCTCCCCCAGGGTCGAACCCGTGGAGAAGGTGTTGCCGCAGACACAGGTCACGACGGTGTCGGTGTGGAACTTGGGATGGAGGTCGGTTTTCATTGGGCACACGTGAGAAACGGGGATGGGAACTCATCGAGCATAGCACGGAGCGCCGGCGCACCCCGGGACGGGATGGGGCCGCGGCTCAGCCGCGGCGGGCGAGCGGGCGGGTGAAGTTGCCGTGGGCCACGCCGGGAAGGCGGCGGCCCACCACCTCCAGGGCGGCGGCCATGCCCATCCCCTCCCCCATCGGCGGCAGCTCGTCGACGAGCCAGTCGTGGTCGACGTTGAGGCTCCGCCACTGCACCTGGTCGACCCCCATCTCGGCGCAGGCGGCGATGGTCGCCTCCAGCTCCGCCGGCGAATCGGTGACCCCCGGGAAGGTGAGCAGGTTGAGGCAGACCTGGCCGCCGGCCCGCCGCATCAGGCGGCCGCATTCGACGACCTCCTCCAGGCCGTATCCGACGGGGCGGTAGTAAGCGCGGAACACGGGGTCGGTGAAGGAGATCGCGCTGATGCGGACACTGTCGCACCCCGCCTCGATGAGCTGGGCCAGGACCCTGGGACGGCTGCCGTTGGTGTTGATGTGGATGGTCGCCCGGGGATGCTCGCGGCGGATCCGGGCGGTGGCAGTGACCAGGGCCCGTCCCCGGGTCAGCGCCTCGCCCTCGCACCCCTGGCCGAAGGAGACGATGGCGGCGTCCTCCCCGCCCAGGAAGTGGCCGGCGAGGCCGGCCAGCTCGTCGGCCGTCGGGGCGAAGCCCATGCGCTCCTGCGGCGAGGCCACCGCCCCATCGCTCTGCAGTGAGATGCAGCCCAGGCAGTCGGCGTTGCACGCCGGGGACGCCGGCAGGGCCCCCTCGTAGCGGCGCAGGAAGGTGTTCTGCGCCGTGTAGCAGCGGTACTCGAGGGCGCAGCGGGAGAGGTGGTCGACGAGCCGGTTGCCGGGCAGGGCCCGGCGCGCGGCGGCGACGGCGGCGGGCAGGTCCGCCCCGCCGTAGCGGCGGGGCTCCCACCACTCGAAGGCGTCCGTCGCCAGTGCGGCGACGACCAGTCCGCCGTCGCGCTCGGCGACCGCGGTGTAGCCGAAGAGGGGGAGCCGGGCGGCGCCCGGTGCGGGCCGCGACGCGGGCAGGAGGGTGCGCAGGTAGCCGACGGGCAGGATCGCCGCCGCGGGGGACCACTCCGGGCCGAGCTCGACGGCGGCGCCCGCCGCGTCGATGCCGAGGGCCCGCCGCCCCGGCAGGTGCGCCACGGTCGCCCCGTCGGGCAGGGGGATGACCTCCGCCTCGCCAAGCTCGACGAGGGCGCGCCCCGACCGGGCCGCGGGCCGGAGATCCTCGCGGACGTCGAGGGAGCCGTCGGGATGGGCAACGCAGAGCCGCACCCTTCGTATTGTTCCGTGTGGAGGCGGGCGGTGCTCAGGCGAGGCCGTCGATCAGGCGGCCGGGCCCTCGCCGCGGACCTTCTCCACCCCGGCCAGGGCCTGGCGCAGGCTGTCGATCCACTCGCCCTGGTGGCGCGCCACGAGCCGGACGCACCAGGCGAGCGCCTCGCTCCGGCTCCGCGCCACCCCGGCGTCGATGAGCGTGTCGAGGACGCCCCGGTCGGCCAGCCGCAGGCGTGTCATGACGGGGACGCCCAGGGTGGTGAAGTGCTCGGTGACGTCGCCGCAGCGGGCGCCCCAGGAGACGCGGCGCCCGAAGAGGCGCTCGGCGTCCCGGGCCACCGCCATCCGGGCCTCGCGGGTCTCCCCCCGGAAGCGGTCGATGCGGGCGGAGCGCGCTGCTGCCCTCGCCGCGTCGCTGGCCCCCTTCTCCAGCTCGACGTCGGCGATCTCGCCGACGACGAGGATCTCGTCGCGATCGGTGGTGATGGCGGGTGGGGCCGCGAACAGCCCCTCGGGGAGGCGGCCGGCGAACCACCCCTTCAGCTCGTCCTCGGCGACCGGCGCCGGGGAGGTCGGATGCAGGATCGTGGGGTCGTGTGGGATTCTCATAGATTACATGATTACACAGCAATCTGTGAATCGCAAGAGTCCCCACTGTGGAGGGCACTGCCGTCTCGTGACCAAGGCCTCTACTCCTCCCGCCCGGGAGGGCACAGGCTCAGTGTGGCCGCGCCGGGCCGCACCGCCAGGATCGGCGGGACCGCGGCGGGGCCCAGACAGGAACAGGAGGAGCGTCCATGGTCGGCCTCGACACCGGCATCGACATCGGCATCCCCGCAGCCCAGCGCGAGGCGATCGCCCAGGGCCTCTCCAGGTCCCTCGCCGACACCTACACCCTCTACCTCAAGACCCAGAACTACCACTGGAACGTGACGGGGCCGATGTTCCAGACCCTGCACCTCATGTTCGAGGCGCAGTACCTGGAACTGGCGCTCGCCGTCGACCTGATCGCCGAGCGCATCCGCGCCCTGGGCGCCCCCGCCCCGGCCACCTTCCGCGAGTTTGCCGCCCTGGCCTCGACCAAGGAGGACTCCGACCACCCCGACGCCATCGAGATGATCCGGCGCCTGGTGGCCGGCCAGGAGGCGGCCATCCGCACCGCGCGCGAGGTGTTCGCCGTCGCCCAGGCGGCGGACGACCAGCCGACCGCGGACCTGCTCACCCAGCGCATGCAGGTCCACGAGAAGGCCGCCTGGATGCTGAGGAGCCTGCTGCAGTAGGAGCTCCGGGTCGGGCGCGCCGGCCGGGCCGCCCCTGCCTCAGACGAGGCGGCCGGCCTGGTCGGCGCCGAGGGCGACGTGGTGCTTGGTCGAGATCTCGCGGATGGTGCCGCTCTGCGCCCGCATCACCAGGCTGTGGGTCTCGGCCCAGCGGTTGTGGTACTGGACGCCGCGGAGCAGTCCGCCGCCGGTGACCCCGGTGACCGCCACCGCGATGTCCGTCCCGGGGACCAGGTCCTGGACGCCGAGAGCCACCTCCGGGTCGATCCCGGCGGCGCGGAGGGCGGCCTCCTCCTCCTCGTGGCGGACCCACGGCCGGCACTGCATCTCCCCGCCCAGGCAACGGATGGCGCAGGCCGCGAGGATTGCCTCCGCCGTCCCGCCCGAGCCGATGAGCACGTCGACGCCGCTGCCCGGCCACGAGGTCATCAGCGCCGCCCCGATGTCACCGTCGCTGATGAGGGCGAGGCGGGCGCCCAGCGAGCGCACCCTCTCCACCAGCGCCTGATGCCGGGGCCGGTCGAGCATGACCACGGTCAGGTCCCGGATCTGCACGTTGAGGGCGAAGGCGACCCGGCGCAGGTTGTTCTCCGGCGTATCGGCCAGGTCGATGGCGCCCCGGGCCTCGGGCCCGACGGCCATCTTGTGCATGTAGGCGCAGGGCGGCGGAGGCGCGATCCCCCCCGGCTCCGACGCGGCGGCGATGGAGAGCGCCTGGGACGTCCCCTGGGCCACCAGGCTCACCCCGTCGATGGGGAGCAGGGCGATGTCGACCAGGTCCCGGCCCACGCCGAAGCGGCGCCCGGGGGTCAGGTTGCTGGTGCGGCTGTCGGCGCCGATGACGATGTGGCCGTCGAAGGGCATGCCGAGGAGCGCCTCCTCCATGGCGCGCTCCCCGGCCTCCCTCGTGCCGGTCTTGTCGCCCCGCCCCAGCCACCGCCCGACGCTGAGTGCCGCCGCCTCGGTGGCGCGGAGCAGCTCCAGGCCACGATGCCGGTCGCGGCTGAGCTGGGCCGGCGAGACGGCCGTGCTGCGGCGGGTCGGGGCTGGCATCGGGGGCATTATCGCGGACCCCGAGGGTGCCTCCGTGGCGGCCGTGCCGCCTGCGGCGGCGGTGGCCTCCGGAACGGGTGCCCCGATCAGGCCTCGGCGGGCTCCACGACGATCTCCACCGTCGCGGCGGCTCCGTTCGCCCCCGCGCCCCTGGAGGCGGGGGCCGCGCCGTCCGCCGCTCGGGGCAGGATGCCGGCGTGCCGGCAGGCGGCGGCCAGGAAGCCGCGGAAGAGCGGATGCGGCCGGGCCGGACGGGAGCGGAACTCGGGGTGGAACTGCGACCCCACGAAGAAGGGGTGGTCGCGCAGCTCGATGATCTCGACCAGCCGTCCGTTGGGGGACGTGCCGCTGAAGACGACGCCGGCCTCGGCGAGGCGCTCGCGGTACTGGTTGTTGAACTCGAAGCGGTGGCGGTGGCGCTCGTACACCACGGCCTCGCCATACGCCTCGGCCGCCTTGCTGCCGGGAAGCAGCTTGCACGGGTAGACGCCCAGACGCATGGTGCCGCCCTTGTTCTCGATGTCACGCTGCTCGGGGAGCAGGTCGATCACCGGGTTGGCGGTGAAGGCGTTGAACTCCGTGGAGTTGGCGTCCTCGGTGCCCAGGGCCTCGCGGGTGATGTCGATGCTGGCGCACTGCATGCCCAGGCACAGACCGAGGTAGGGGATGTCGTGGTGGCGCGAGTAGCGGGACGCCGCCACCTTGCCCTCGATGCCGCGATGGCCGAAGCCGCCGGGAACGACGATGCCGTCCGCCTCCGCCAGCCGTTCGCCGTCGGGAGCCAGCTCCTCCGAGTTGACCCAGTCGAGGACGAGGTCGGCGCCGCAGTCGACGGCGGCGTGGCGGAGCGCCTCGGTGACGCTGAGGTAGGCGTCGGGCATGGCGACGTACTTGCCGACCAGGGCGATCCGCACACTCGGCTTGGGGGCCTCGATGCGCGCCACCAAGCGGCGCCAGTCGTCGAGGTCCGGCGCCTGGCACTGGATGCCGAGCAGATCGGTGATGTACTCGCCCAGCCCGGCGGCCTCGAGCATGAGGGGGACCTCGTAGATGGAGCGGGCGTCGGGGACGTTGATGACGGCGCGCAGCGGCACATCGCCGAAGAGGGCGATCTTCTCCTTGAGGCTCTCCTGGATGGGGCGCTGGCTGCGGGCCACCACGACGTCGGGCTGGATGCCGATGGAGCGCAGGCTGTTGACCGAATGCTGTGTCGGCTTGCTCTTGAACTCCTCACTGGCGGCGATGTAGGGCACCAGGGTGAGGTGCACATAGCAGACGTTGCCGCGGCCGATGTCGTTCTTGAGCTGGCGGATGGCCTCGAGGAAGGGCAGGGACTCGATGTCGCCGACGGTCCCCCCCACCTCCACGATGACCACCTCGGGCTCGGGCAGCTCGTTCTCCGCAACCCGGAGGATCCGCTGCTTGATCTCGTTGGTGATGTGGGGTATGACCTGGACGGTGCCGCCGAGATAGTCGCCCCTGCGCTCCTTGGCGATGACGCTGGCGTAGATGCGCCCGGTGGTGACGTTGCTCGCCTGCGAGAGGGCGATGTCGACGAAGCGCTCGTAGTGACCGAGGTCGAGGTCGGTCTCGGCGCCGTCGTCGGTGACGAAGACCTCGCCGTGCTGATACGGCGACATCGTGCCCGGATCGACGTTCAGATAGGGGTCCAGCTTCTGCATTCCCACGTGCAGGCCACGCGCCTTCAGGATCGTCCCGATCGAAGCGGCGGTGATGCCTTTGCCGAGGGAGGAGACCACTCCGCCGGTCACGAACACGAACTTCGTCATCGTCCAGAGGACCTCCCGAGGCTGTTTTTCGAATGGTACCAGGAACGGATGTGCGTGCAACCGTTTGGCGCGAGGTTCTCAGTCCGTCGCAGTGGCGGGCAATCTCCGCCGCCCGCCCGGGCGCACCGCGGAGGCCGTCACCGACCGCCCCCGGCGGCGTGCGTGGCCGGGCCGGGTCGCGCCCCGGCCCGGCCGTGGCACCGGCGCCGCGCGGCGCCGGTGCCACGTTCGCAGGTCAGCTCGCGGGAACTGTCGCGGGAACGGCCGCGGGGGCCGCCTGCCGGCGCCAGACCAGCTCGGCCGCGCCCAGCAGACCGACCAGCAGCACGAAGCCGCCGGTGGCGAGGATGGTGTTGATGATCGGCGTGAACTGCGTCGTGTGGATGGCGTTGTAGTCGGCCAGGCTGCCGTCGTAGGCGGCCACCAGCTTGTCGAACTGCCCCAGCGAGGTCGACAGCGAGGTCAGCGACGCGCCGAGCGCCGGGAATCCGGCGGCGAGGGTCGCCTCCAGCTGCGCCGGTGTGGTGTTGAGCATCTGGGCCAGGGTCGGGATCAGCTTGGTCTGCATCTCCACGCCCATGGCCTCCATGGTGGCCATCGACTGCTGGGCGCTGGCCACCGTCTGCGCCGTGAAGAGCGGCGTCATCTGGGTGTTCATGGCGTCCGCCGCCGTCGCCTTGCCGGGCAGGGAGAGTGCCAGCGGGACGGCGATCAGCAGGGCGCCGATCACCAGCGCCACACCGGCGCGCCACCACCGCCGGATGAAGACGCCGCACACGATCAGCAGCGCGCCGACCACGACGAGGACCCAGGGGATGGTGCTGGGGGAGATGGACGAGGTCGGGATGGAGTCGGCCTGGGCGAAGTTGCCCAGCTGGCTGTCCATGACCGTGAGCACCTGGTTGAACTGGGCGGTGATGCCGGGCACGGCCGCCATGCCGGCGGAGGTGGCCGGGAACTGCTGCTGCATCGTCGCCTGAAGCTGGGTGGGCGTCATGCCGAGCTCGGTGGCGAGAGCGGGCACGGCCTCGGTGGTGAACTGGGTCTGGGCCGCGCTGAGCGCGCTGAGGTCGGTGCGGAGCTGCGCCACCGTGGCCGCCGTCATCTCCGGCTTGAACTTGGTCGTCAGATCACTGAACTTGGGGGCGACCGAGAACAGCCCCGGTATCAGCGCCAGGCATATCAATGTCGCACCCGCCAGGACCATGGCGATGCCCAGTGCCCACTTCCTCAATCCCGTCATCAATGCCGTGCCCTCCATGTCGCGCGACCTTGCCTTTTCGTGCGGAACGCCGAACAGTGCCACATGTCTCCTCTTCCGCCGGGGCCATCGGCCCGGATGGCAAGCTACGCCACCCAAGCCTCCGACGGGTGACCCGAATCCCGTAGCAGGCGTCGGAGTTCCCAGCCCGCCGAGAAGGCGTCACCGAGGGGGCCCGGGGGGTGGGCCGGCCCCGGCAAGGAGCCGCCGGAACCGCCGCCGGTCCTCCCGCTCAGCCGGTGGCGCGGGGCTCGACGATGACGACCCGGGTCTCCTCGACCGCGCCCATCGAGCCGGTCAGCGTCAGCTTCGGCTGCACCGGCCAGCTCCCGTCGACGAGCCCCATCTCCTTGGCGAACTTGTCCAGCGGGTCGTAGTCCCCGGTCCCCTCGACCCCCGGGGAGCGGTAGCGCACGGGGACGGCGATGGCGGGCGCGATGGCGTTGATCAGCTTGGTGGCGGGGACCGCGCCGAGAGCGTCAACCCCGCCCACGGGGACGGCGAGGACGTCCACCCGCCCCAGCCGATCGACCTCCTCCTCGGTGAGCTGCCGGTCGAGCCTGCCCAGGCAGGCGACGCGGACGTCGTCCACCTCGATTCGCATGATCGTCGTGCTCCCCGCGGAGATCCCCTGGATGCGGACCCCCCGGACCTCGAATTCGCCCGGGCCGGCGACCTCCTGCGGGTGGCCCTCGCGGGGCTGCAGATGCGCCGGGACGGTCATCCCCTCGGTGCGCACCACGATGTCGGCGTGCAGCCGGCCCAACCCCGGGAGGGTGGAGGGGGGCGGGTCCACGACCACGAGGACGTCGCGGCCTCGCAGGCGGAGATGGGAGAGGCCGAAGTAGGTCAGCTCCATGGCCGGCCGATCTTAGCCCGGATGGGGAGGTGCCGGCCCGGGCGGGCGGCCCGGGACCTCAGCCGGACGTTCCGACGGTGATGGTGAGGTCGAGGATGGTGCCCGCCCGGTTCACCACCAGCGTCACCGACGTGTCCGGCCCGAAGCCGAGCACGGAGGCCTCGAAGGGGTGGGCGCCGTCGATGGACACGCCGTTGACCGAGGTGACGATGTCGCCGACCTTCAACCCGGCCGCGTCGGCGGGTCCCTTGGCCTCGACGGACGTGATCAGCGCCCCGGGGGGCAGGCCGGCGGCCCCGGCGTGGGCGGGATCGAGGTAGATGGAGTCGGCGCCGAAGGTGCCCTGGGCGGACGCCCCGCTCGGCGAGACGCTGGCGATCAGGGAACGGGCGGCGTCGAGGGACAGCGCGGTGATCCCCGGCGGCGGGGTGGCCGCGGTGACGGTGACGACGATGCCGGTGAGCTGCCCGGCGGCGTCCAGCACCGGGGCACCGTCGGCCTCGGGTTCCGCGGTCGCGTCGATGGTGATGGCGTCGGCGATCGAGGCCCCGCTGGAGCTGTCCATGACGACGGTCTGGCCGACGGCGCTCACCGTGCCGACACCGACGCTGAGGCCCCCGTCCTCGGGACGGCTGATGGCGACGGCGGTGTCGCCGGGAGCGGGGAGGCTGCCGGAGAGGCCGATGGGGGTGAGCCCGGAGGCGCCCCAGGCGCGCAGCAGGGCGAGCCCGTGACTGGTGTCGGTGCCCACGATGGTGGCGTCGAAGCCCTGCCCACCGGCCAGCCCGACGCGCTCCTGGGTGGCCCCGTCGACGGCGTGGGCGCTGGTGGGATCAGCCCGTCGGAGCTGACCACCACCCCGCTGGCGTAGCCGGAGCCGCCGGCCGCGAGACTCTGGGCGGTGGCGGGCTGGGTGAGGATCGAGACCACCGAGGGCGAACTCGCCTGCGCCAGTTGGCCGATGGTCTCCGCCTGCCCGCCCTTGCCGGTGATCTCCTGGGTGACGACGCGCTCGATCGGCCCGTAGTGCTGGTAGACGGCCCAGGCGCCGAGCCCCCCACCCACCAGGCCGAGGCAGGCCGAGAGCACGACGGCGGCCAGAAGGCGCATCCCCGGGCCGGGGCGGAAGAGGGGCGAGGGCTCCTCCTCGCCGGCGACGCCGCCGGAGGTCGCGCCGCTCACCCGGCCGGCTAGGCGCCGAGCGACGGCGTGGGAGTGGGCGCCGCCGTCGGTGTCGGGATGGTCACCCCGCCCGCCTTCAGCAGGGTGTCGAGCTCGGCGATGTCAGCGTTGATCGCCTGCTGCGCCGCGCCTGCGGCCGCCAGGTTGCCGCTCGCGTACGCGGACTCCAGGTTCGACTCCTGCTGCACCAGGTCGGCCAGGACGGCCAGCTCCTGCGCTGTCAGAGCCGTCGCCGGCGTCGCCGTCGGCGTGCCGCCGGCGGAGGGCGACGGCGTCGGGGAGGCCCCCGGCGACGGCGTCGGCGTGGGTGTCGTGGTCGTCGATGGCAGGGTCAGTCCGGGAATCGGGGACGTGGTGTCGAACAGGGCCTGCAGCGCGGCGGGCAGACTCGTCCCAAAGGCGACCGAGTTCTGTGTGCCGACGATCACGTAGCGGAGCTGTGGGAAGCTGGACCCGTTGCTGCTCTGCGCCGACACGTAGAAGGGCCGGACGTAGAGGAACGAGTCGTCGTTGAAGGGCAGGACGATGACGCTGCCGAGATAGACGGAGGATCCCGACTGGCTGAGCAGGGTCTTCTCCTGGCTGATGGTGGGATCGGTGTTGGAGTTGTTGTCGAACTGCAGCGGGCCCAGGACGTTGGTGTTGTTCTTCAGCGGCACCGCCACCAGCTGGGGATGGTTGGTCGTCGTATAGTCGGACTCCGCCGCCAGCCACGCCGTCATGTTGTTGGCTGTGCCGCCGCTTCCGCTCTGGTAGGGGCTGAAGGTCTGCAGCAGGACGAACTGCGCCTCCGACGTGCCCGGCAGGGTCAACTCCACGTACTGGGGGGACGTGGTCACCGTGTTGCCACCGCTGTCCAGCTGCTGGGAGAGGCTGTAGAAGTCGTTCCTGGTGAAGAAGCCGGCGGCGCTCGTGACGTGCACCTGGGCGTACACCTTCGCCTGGTTTGTGAAGAGGTCCTGCGGGTAGCGGAGATGCTGGACCAGGGAGGACGGCATCTGGCTGAGCGGCTGCAGCAGGCCGGGGTAGATGGCGTTCCAGGCCGCCGTCAGCGGCTCGTTCAGATCGACGGCGTAGAGGCTGACGGCGCAGGTGCGGGCGTTCACCACAGCCTTCACGGCATTGCGCTGGTAGGAGATCCCGTTGACGTTGTCCGACTCGGGGAAGTTACCCGTCTCGACGTAGGCGTCGGCGATCCACATCAGGGCGCCCGCCTCAGGGTCGGAGACGATGTACGGATCGCCGTCCACGGTGAGGAAGGGGGCGACGGTCTCGATGCGGTCAGCGATGGTCCGGTGCATCAGAACCTCGCTCTGGCTGGTCGTCTCGTCGCTGAGGAAGAGGTTGAGACCGCCGAACTCGGTCACCGAGGTGGCCAGCTTGTCGAAGGGGTTGTTGATGGTGAAGCCGGCCATCCCGGTGCCGGCGTGGTTGTACTGGTCGGGGGTCGCCGGGTAGTCGAATTCGGGCACCTTGGTGTTGACCACCACCGGTTGCGTGGTCTCCTCACCGCAGTAGATGTCGGCGCTGCCACCACTGGCGGAGAGGTTGAGATCGGGCGGGGCGTTGGGGTCCACCTGGGTCAGGGGCTGCTTGCCCACCAGGATGTTCGGCTTGCCCTCGGCGGCGACCTGATTGACGGAGACCGCGGTGATGCCGTAGCCGTGGGTGTAGACGAAAGTCTGGTTGACGAAGTTGTCGTTGGGGATGTTGCTCTCGGAGATCTCACGGGCGCCGATCATCACCTCGGTCTCCTGCCCGTTGGCATCGGGGTAGCGGTCGACGGTGATGCCCGTGTAGCTCTGATAGCTGCGGCTCCGGTCGATCTGGTCGAGGACGTCGGGGAGCTGGCTGGTATCCACGATGCGGACGTTGTTCAGCGTCGTCGAGTCGTTCTGCAGGGTGTCCAGGGCGGGCGGGCCCACCGTGCCGAACGACTGGCTGACGACGTCGGGAGTGTCGCCCGCCGTCCCCAGGCCCCAGGCGTAGCGGCTGGCGTTCAGATAGTTGGTGATCGACTGCGCCTGCGCCGACTGGGCGTTGGGGTTCACCGAGACCGCCGTGTAGACGGCGGCGGGAATGGTTTGTATCGCCGCGGCGAGCACCAGCCAGCCGCCCAGCACACCACCCAGGATGTAGACGGCGGACATCCCGGGCTTCTGCCGGATGCGCAGCCAGAGCAGGGCGATCGTCCCGGCGGCGAAGACGAGAGCGATCACCTGCAGGGCACCGAGCACCGGCCGGGTGACGTTGAGCTCGGTGGCGTCCGGACCGGTGAACGAGTACTCGGGGTGCGGGGAGGTGGCAAGGTGGTAGGCGCCGAAGTGGGCGCCGAGGGCGGCGAGGACGAAGATCGCCGCCATCGCCCCGCCGGTGTGGAGCAGCGCGATGCGCAGGCCGTCCTGGGTGGTCCGGCCCGCCTCCGGCTTCAGCGGGATGTCGATCTCGTCCGGCGCCTGGATGATGACCAGGGCGAGGGCGACGACGCCGGCGGCGCCGAGGAAGCCGACGATGGCGGCCCCCCAGAGCAGCGCCGAGACGCTGTCGATCACCGGCAGGGTGAAGACGAAGAACCCGTAGTCCATGTGGAAGACGGGGTCGGAGGCGCCGAACGGATGGCCGTGGAGCCAGAGGAGCACGTCCTGCCAGTCCCCGGCGAGGTGGGCTCCTCCACCGATGGCGGCGAGCACCGCCACCGCCACCCCGACCCAGAAGCCCCAGCGGCCGGTGCGGGCGTCGATGCACTTGAGCGCCCGTGACCAGAAGGGCACGCTCACCCCGACCAGGCCGCCGGTGATCACGAACCCGGCGATGAAGAGGATCACCTGGGTGATCAGCGGGGTCCAGAAGACGTTGCTGTGGCCGAGGCTGGAGAGGAAGAGGTAGTTGACGCGGAGGCGCATCAGCGAGCCGGCGATGATGACCAGGACGACGATGACGCCCGCCACGATGAGGAGGATGCGCCGCAGCTTCGAGGGGGGCCGGTTCCTGACCACCCGAGGCCGGCGACGGAACATCTGCTCGGGGTCCAGACCGAACGCACTCATGACCAAGCGGAGTGTATCCCCTTGGCGGGCAGGGCCACCCTAGGCTTCGGGTCCACCCGCCGGCACCTGCCCTGGGGAAGGGCACCGGGGGTCCGGCCCCGGCGGGCCGGCCGGGCCGGGGTGCTCAGCGCCTCTGAAGGAGGAGGCGAACGTCGAACGGGTCGCGGCGGCGCCGGATCCGGCGGGACACCTCGGGACGGACCTGCACCATGTAGGGCTCCTGCTGCCGCAGGACCTCCTCGATCGCGTCAGCGATGAGCATCCCGGCCTGGACGGTGGGCACCCGGTCGGCCACCGCCGCCGCCATCGCCTCGCTGACCACGGTGACGTCCATCTCGTGCGCCTGCTCCAGGACGGTCAGGCAGTCGTCGAGGCGGCGCAGCCGCTGGCGCCTGTCGTCGCCGTCGTGCGGCTGGATCATGGGAGAAACTTAGCGCAATTGACGCGGGATCGGGGAACCGGCCGCCGGGCTCAGGCCGGGACCGGCCGGGCCCCGGCACCGGCGGCGCTGCCGATGATGCGGCGGAGGTAGGTGCCCGTGGCGCTGGCCGGCTCCCCGGCGACCAGCTCCGGCGTCCCGGCCACCACCACCTCGCCTCCCGCCTCGCCTCCGCCGGGACCGAGGTCGATGATCCAGTCGGCCGTCTTGATGACGTCCAGGTTGTGCTCGATGACGATGGCGGTGTTGCCGGCGTCCACCAGCCGGTGGAGCACGGCGAGCAGCTTCTCGACGTCGGCGAAGTGGAGCCCGGTGGTGGGCTCGTCGAGGATGTACAGGGTGCGCCCGGTGTCGCGGCGGGAGAGCTCGGTGGAGAGCTTGACCCGCTGGGCCTCGCCGCCGGAGAGCTGGGTGGCCGGCTGCCCGAGGCGGATGTAGCCGAGGCCGACGTCCTGGAGAGTGCGCAGGCGGCGGACGATGCGGGGCTGGTTGGCGAACAGCTCGGCCGCCTCGTCCACGCTCATCTCCAGGACGTCGGCGATCGACCGGCCGCGGAACTTGACCTCCAGCGCCTCCCGGTTGTAGCGGCGGCCCTTGCAGACGTCGCAGGCCACGTAGATGTCGGGAAGGAAGTGCATCTCGATCTTGATCATCCCGTCGCCGGCGCAGGCCTCACAGCGGCCGCCGGTGACGTTGAAGGAGAAGCGCCCCGGCTTGTAGCCACGGATCTTCGCCTCGGGCAGCTTGGCGAAGAGGTCCCGGATGTCGGTGAACACGCCCACGTAGGTGGCCGGGTTGCTGCGCGGCGTCCGGCCGATCGGCGACTGGTCCACGTCGATGACCTTGTCGATGTGCTGGATCCCCTCCACCCTCTCGTGCTTGCCGGGCCGCTCCTTGGCCCGGTACAGGGCCTGGGCGAGACGGCGATAGAGGATGTCGTTGACCAGCGTCGACTTGCCGCTGCCGCTCACCCCGGTGACGCCGATGAAGAGGCCGAGCGGGAAGCGGACGGTCAGCGCCTTCAGGTTGTTCTCCTGGGCGCCGCGCACGGTGATGGCCGCCCCGCTGCCCGACCGCCGCGCGCGCGGCATGGGGATGCTGAGATCGCCGCGGAGGTACTTGGCGGTGATGCTGTCCGGACTGGCCAGCACCTCGTCGAGGGTCCCGGCGGCGACCACGTGACCGCCCAGCTCGCCGGCGCCCGGCCCGATGTCCACGACGTAGTCGGCGGCGCGGATCGTCTCCTCGTCGTGCTCCACGACGATGAGGGTGTTGCCCAGGTCGCGCAGCGCCGTCAGGGTGGCGAGCAGCTTGTGGTTGTCGCGCTGGTGGAGACCGATGGAGGGCTCGTCGAGGATGTAGAGGACCCCCATCAGCTTGCTGCCGATCTGGGTGGCCAGCCGGATGCGCTGGCTCTCGCCGCCGCTCAGCGACGCCGAGGCGCGGTCCAGGCTCAGGTACTCGAGGCCGACGTCGCGCAGGAAGCCGAGCCGCTCGCGGATCTCCTTGATGGCGCGGTAGGCGATCTGCTCCTCGCGCTCGGTGAGGCGCAGCCTCTCCAGGCGCCCCAGCGCCGCCACGACGGGGAGGGCGCAGAAGTCCATGATGCTCATACCATCGACGGTGACGGCGAGGAACTCCGGCTTGAGCCGCTTGCCGGCGCACGCCGGGCACGGCTTCTGCAGCATCAGCCTCTCGATGTCCTGCTTGACCCAGTCGGACTCGGTCTCGCGGTAGCGGCGCTCCAGGTTGGGGATGACGCCCTCATAGGCGGCATCGAAGGCGTGGGTCCGGCCGGTGTGCGAGACGTAGCGCATGCGCACCGTCTCGTCCTTGGGCAGGCCGTAGAGGATGACCCGCTGCTCTCGCGCGGGGAGGTCGCGGAAGGGCACGTCCCGAGGGATCTTGTAGCGCCGGCAGACGCTTTGCAGGACGTCGAGGAGCCACATCTGGGACGGCCCCTTGGACCAGCCGGTGAGGGCACCCTCGTCGATCGACAGCGAGGGATCGGGGACGACGCCGTCGGGGTCCACCTCCATGCGCATGCCCAGGCCGGTGCAGGTGGGGCAGGCCCCGTGGGGGTTGTTGAAGGAGAAGTTCCGAGGGGCGGGCTCCTCCATGGAGATGCCGCAGTAGACGCAGGCGTAGTCCTGCGAGAAGAGCATCTCCCCGACGGCGGGGGCGCCCGGCGGGCCGTCCGCCGGGGAGGGGTGCCGGCCGTTCCCGGAGACGGGATCGGCGATGGATGCCGGCTGTCCGCCCGACTCCCCATCGGGGAGGTCACCGGCCCGCGGGGTGCCCGCGACCTGCTGGGTGGCGGCCGCCGCCGGGGCGTCCGACGGGATGAGCAGGATGAGGCCGTCGCTGAGCTTGGACGCCTGCTCCAGGGAGTCGTTCAGACGGCTGCTGAGATCGGGGCCGATGACGATGCGGTCGACCACGATCTCGATGTCGTGCTTGAACTTCTTGTCGAGGTCGATTTTCTCGCTGAGGTCGCGGACGGTGCCGTCGACGCGGGCGCGCACGAAGCCCAGACGACGCGCCTCGTCGAGCACGTCGCGGTGCTCCCCCTTGCGGCCCTGGACCATGGGCGCCGTCACCATCATGCGGGTGCCCTCGGGCAGGCCGAGCACCTGGTCGGCGATCTGCTCGATGCTCTGGCGGCTGATCTCCCGCCCGCACTTCGGGCAGTGCGGGTGCCCGATGCGGGCGTAGATGAGGCGGAGGTAGTCGTAGATCTCGGTGACCGTGCCGACGGTGGACCGGGGGTTCTTGCTGGTTCCCTTCTGGTCGATGGAGATGGCCGGCGACAGGCCGTCGATGTGGTCGACGTCGGGCTTCTCCATCTGGCCGAGGAACTGCCGGGCGTAGGCGGAGAGCGACTCGACGTAGCGGCGCTGGCCCTCGGCGTAGATCGTGTCGAAGGCGAGCGACGACTTGCCGCTGCCGGACAGCCCGGTGAGGACGATGAGCCTGTCCCGGGGCAGGCTCAGGTCGATGTTCTTGAGGTTGTGCTCCCTCGCCCCTCGGATCTCGATGGTGTCGTGCGGCACTGAACCTAGAGTACCCATAACCTCAACGCGGGCCGAGTTGGCCGCGGCGTCGACGCCCGGCGAACATTCGTACGATACCAGTGGCCGGTCACCCTGTCCACCGCGGGTGGCAGGGAGGCGCCATCTTGGGTCTGAGTCCGATGCGACAATCCCGCCGATGACGGAGACCGAGACACTGCTCAGCGGTGCGACCCTTCCCGTGGTGATCAGGGAGTGCGAGCGGTCCGTCCGTCGCTCGCCCCTCAGAGGGGAGGCTGCCCCTCGCCGGTCCATCAGGAGGAGCGAATGGATCATCCGCATCGGCGTCCCCCTCATCTCCGTGCTGCTCGCATTGGTCTACGTGATGAGCGTGGGCGGAAGGCAGTGGCGGGTGGAACTGCTGCTGTTCTGGGTCCTGGCCGGGCTGGGAACGTATCTGGGCCGGGACCTGCCGAACCTGCTGGCTCGGGTGACGGTCAGCGATGACGAGGTCATCCTGCGTCTCCGATACACCCTGCAGGCGAGGATCATCCCGAGGCGGGAAGTCCGGCGCCTGGTACGGTGCACGGTCCGCGGCGGCTTCGGCGGCCGGTACCCGCTGCTGGTCGTCGCCGGAGACGGCGACCGCACCCTGGCCCAGATCGAGGTGGATCACTACACCGACGACGACCTGGCGGCCATCGCCGATGCGCTCAGCATCCCGCCCGAGGGCAACTGGGAGTACATGCCCTCCGTCACCGAGATGATCGCCCTCTTCCCTGGCTTCCGCCGTCTGAACCCCTCGGCAAACGCCGCCATCCTCTGGTGGATCCTCCCGGTCGCGCTGGCGGCCCTTCTCGCCTGGGCCCTGACGCCCGTGATCCTGCGCTGACACCAGCAGGGACGGCTCGTCCCGATGGCCACCTTCCATCGGCAGACGTCCGCCGCCACCCGATCCCCGCCGCGACCGGATCCGGGGACGGCGAGCGGGTCCAGGACCCCCTTGGCACCAGCCTGAGCCGCCGGCGACCCGGGGGCGAGCCGAACCCGCTACCGGGAGCGGCCCTTGCGGGCCTTCCACCAGACCTTGCGCTGCGCCTGGCGGAGCGCGCGCGGCTCCGCCGCGAACGCCTCGGGCGGCACCTCGTCGAGGCCCTCCAGCTTCTCGTCCAGGCGCTCCAGGTCGGGCAGGATCGTCGCATCCTGAGCGATCCTCCGCTTCGCGGCTCCGCGCCCCCGGCCCACCTCAGCCACGCCCCCATCGTAGCGGCGCCGCGCCCGAGGCATCGCCGCGCAACGGCGGAAGCGGGAATCAGTCCAGCCGGGCTGAGGGGTCGAGGGGCTCGGGGCTTCCGGCGACCTCGACGGAGACGCTGTGGGAGATGTCCGCCGACGACCGTCCGACGTGGATGTCGTAGGTGCCGGGGTCCACGTACCAGCCCGCCCGCCGCCGGTGCAGCGGACCGTCGTGGATGTGCTGGCCGGGGTTGGCGCGCCGTCCCGCCAGCCGGGGCCAGTCCTCGTCGGCGACGTCCCAGTAGGCGAAGGACCTCTCCCCCAGCTCGAGGCTGACGGTGGCCGACCCGCCGGGGTCCAGCCGCACCTTGGCGAATCCCTTCAGCTCCTGCACCGGCCGCAGTCTCCGGTCGGGGGCGGGGTGGCCGCCGCCGGGCGGTGCGACGTAGAGCTGGACGACCTCGCTGCCCCTTCGCGTCCCCGTGTTGGTGACGGGGACGTCGACCCGGAGCCGCTCGCCCGCCGCCAGGCGCCGGCGCGACAGCCGCGGCGCCCCGATCTCGAAGGTGGTGTAGGAGAGGCCGTGGCCGAAGGGGAAGCGCACCGGCAGCTTCCGGGCCTCATACCACCGGTAGCCGATCAGCAGCCCCTCGCCGTAGCGCACCCGGCTGCTCTCGCCGGGGAAGTTGCCGAATGCCGGCGTGTGCTCGATGCGCAGCGGGAGCGTCACCGGCAGGCGCCCGCCGGGGTCGGCCTCGCCGAGCAGGACGTCCACCAGGGCGTCGGCGTGCCCCTGTCCGGAGAACCAGGTCTGGAGGACGGCGCCGGCCTCGTCGGCCCACGGCATGGTCACCGGGGAGCCTGAGTTGACCACCACGACCGCGGCCGGGGTGGCGGCGGCGATCCGCCGGACCAGGGCGTCCTGGTCGCCGGGGAGGTCCATGGTGTCGCGGTCGTAGCCCTCGCTCTCCACCTTGGCGTCGGTGCCGACGACGACGATGACGGCGTCCGCGCCGCGGACCAGCGCCACCGCGCGCTCGATGCCGGCCTCGTCACCGGCCGCCTCGTGGACGACCTCGACGCCGTCGCCCATCCGCTCCCGGAGGGCCGCCAGCGGCGACAGCAGGTAGTGGGGCCGGACCCCGGCGGAACCGCCGCCCATGATCGCCGGCCGGTCGGCGTTGGGCCCGACCATGGCGATCCTCCGCAGCGCGCCGGGGTCGAGGGGCAGGACGCCGCGGTTGGTGAGCAGCACCGCCGACTCCGAGGCGGCCAGGCGGGTGGTGGCCCGGTCCTCGGGCCGGTCGACCGGGGCCTCCTCCCCCGCCGCCGGATCGTCGAGGGCGCCGACCCCGTCGAGGACACTGAGCATGCGCCCGAGCTTGGCGTCGACCTCGGCTTCGGGAACCTGCCGCGAGCGCACCGCGGCCGCCAGCGCCGGGCCGAAGGCGCGGGCGGGCCCCGGCATCTCCAGGTCGAGGCCGGCGCCGGCCGCTTCGACTGTGTCCGCCAGGCCGAACCAATCGGTCATCACGAAGCCCTGGAAGCCCCACTCGCCGCGGACGATGTCGCGGAGGAAGCGCGGGGTGTCGGGGACGTGCTTGCCGTTGACGCGGTTGTAGCCGGTCATCAGCGCCAGCACCGAGCCGCTCCGCACAGCGTGCTCGAAGGGCAGCAGGTACAGCTCGCGCAGGGTGCGCTCGTCGATCTCCGACGAGCTGGTGTAGCGCTCGAACTCGGTCTCGTTGCCGACCAGGTGCTTGACGGTGGCGATGACGCCCTGGCCCTGGACCCCCGCAATGTAGGCGACGGCGAGCCTGGCCGTGAGGATCGGATCCTCGGAGAAGGCCTCGAAGTTGCGCCCCCACAGGGGATGGCGATGCAGGTTCACGGTGGGGGCGAGAAGGACGCGCGCCCCTTTGTCGCGGGCCTGGCGGGCGACCGCGGCGGCGGCCCGCCCCACCAGCTCCGGGTCCCAGGTCGCCCCCAGCGCCGTCGCGCAGGGGATGCACACCGAGGGCGTGACGGAGAGGAAGTCGGCCGTCTCCCCCCTCGCCCCGTTGGGGCCGTCGGTGAACTTGACGGCGGGGATCCCGAGCCTCGGGACCGCCGCCGTGTGCCAGAAGCCGACGCCGGCGGTGAGGGACGCCTTCTCGTCCAGCGTCATGCCGCCGACGAGCGCGAGGATGTCCCGCTTGGAGCCCACCGGGCGATCAGGCCTCCGCGGACGGAGCCGCCGCGGCTGCCTCGGCCTTCTCCTTCTTCTCGCCCCGCGAGCTCTTCGGCACCAGGTGCATGGTCACCTCGCCGTCGGCAACGTCGACGACCACCTGGTCGCCGGGGCCGTGCTTGAGGCGCAACAGCTCCTCGGAGAGCGGGTCCTCGATCACCCGCTGGATCACCCGCCGCAGGGGACGCGCACCGTAGATCTTGTCGAAGCCCTCCTCGACGATCTTGTCCTTGGCGGCGTCGCTGACGGTGAACTGCAGCTCCTGCGCCTCCAGGTGCACGGCCACCTTGGCCAGCATCCGCTCCACGATGCTGCGCATCTGCGGATGGGTGAGGCGGTGGAAGACGACCACCGCGTCGACGCGGTTGAGGAACTCCGGACGGAACGCCCGCTTCAGCTCCTCCATGATGGAGTCGCGCATCTTGCCATGCTCGGCGTCGACCGCACGCTCGTCGGGCATGGCCGGCTGGAACCCCATGGACATGTTGCCCTTGAGGTTGGCGATGCCCAGGTTGCTGGTCATGATGACGATGCAGTTGGCGAAGTTCACCGCCTTGCCCTTGGCGTCGCTGAGCCGGCCGTCCTCGAGGATCTGCAACAGCATGTTGAAGACCTCGGGATGCGCCTTCTCGATCTCGTCGAAGAGGATGACGCTGTAGGGGCGGCGGCGGACCGCCTCGGTGAGCTGGCCGCCCTCGTCGTAGCCGACGTAGCCGGGCGGCGAACCGACCAGCCGGGCGGTGGAGTGCCGCTCCATGAACTCACTCATGTCGAGGCGGATGAGGGCGTCCTCGTTGTCGAAGAGGAAGGCGGCGAGGGAGCGTGCCAACTCGGTCTTGCCGACGCCGGTGGGGCCGAGGAACATGAAGGAGCCGATCGGGCGGCGGGCGTCCTTGAGCCCGGCGCGGGCACGCCGCACCGCCTGGGAGATGACCTTGACGGCGTCGTCCTGGCCCACCAGCCGCTTGTGGATCTCCTCCTCCATGCTGAGCAGCCGGGAGGTCTCCTCCTCGACCAGCCGCGACACCGGCACCCCGGTCCACGAGCTGATGATCTCGGCGATGTGCTCCTCGTTGACCTCGGGGATGTTGGCGCCGAGCTTGTCGCGCCAGGCCATCTCCAGCGAGACGTACTGCTCCTTCAGGGTCTTCTCGCGATCCCGGAATCCGGCCGCCGTCTCGTAGTCCTGGCCGCCGATGGCGTCGTCCTTCTGCGACTGGAGCTCGCGGATCTCCCGCTGCATGGCGCGCAGCTCGTCCGGCGTGGTGGTCAGCTTCATGCGCACCCGGGCGCTGGCCTCGTCGATGAGGTCGATGGCCTTGTCCGGCAGCGAGCGGTCGCTGACGTAGCGCACCGACAGCTCGGCGGACGCCTTGAGGGCGGCGTCGGTGATCTTGACGCGGTGGTGCTTCTCGTAGAGGGGCCGGATGCCGTGCAGGATGTCGATGGTCTCCTGCAGCGTCGGCTCGTCGACGTAGACGGGCTGGAAGCGCCGCTCCAGCGCGGCGTCCTTCTCGATGTACTTGCGGTACTCGTTGAGGGTGGTGGCGCCGATGCACTGGATCTCGCCGCGCGCCAGCGCCGGCTTGAGGATGTTGGCGGCGTCGATGGCCCCCTCGGCGGCGCCGGCACCCACCAGGGTGTGCAGCTCGTCGATGAAGAGGACGACCTCGCGGGACTGGCGGATCTCGTCGAGGATCTTCTTGAGCCGCTCCTCGAACTCGCCGCGGTACTTGGTGCCGGCCACCAGGGCACCCATGTCCAGGGTCAGCACGCGCTTGCCCATCAACGACTCGGGGATGTTGCCGAGGATGATCGCCTGCGCCAGGCCCTCGGCGATGGCGGTCTTGCCGACGCCGGGCTCGCCGATGAGCGCCGGGTTGTTCTTGGTGCGGCGGGAGAGGATCTGCACCACCCGCTCGATCTCCATGGCCCGCCCGATCACCGGGTCGAGCTGGTTCTTCTGGGCAAGCTCGGTGAGGTCGCGGCAGAACTGGTCGAGCAGGGGCGTCTTGGTCGGCTTCTTCTGGGTCTCCTTGGTCTCCTCCTCGAGACCCGACTCGTGAAGCAGCCTTTCGATCTCCCCGCGCACCTTGTCCAGGTTGGCGCCCAGATCCTCGAGCACGTGGGCGGCGATGCCCTCGCCTTCGATGAGGAGGCCGAGCAGCAGGTGCTCGGTGCCGACATAGTTGTTGCCCATGCGGCGGGCTTCCTCGAAGGAGATCTCGATGACCTTCTTCACCCGCGAGGTGGGGATGATCTGCTGGATGATGATGCGCTCGTTGCGGCCGAGCACGGACTCGATCGTGCTGCGCACCTTGTTGATCTCGACCCCCAGGTTGGTGAGGACCTTGGCGGCGAGTCCCTCTCCCTCACGGAGCAGGCCGAGCAGGAGGTGCTCGGTCCCGATGTAGGAATGGTGCGAGCGCTCCGCCTCTTCCTGGGCGAGGGTGAGGACCTTCTTCGCCCTCTCGGTGAACCGCTCAAATGGGTACAAGACTGCCTCCGTGCTCCGGCCGGCCCCACCTGAAGACGGGAGGGGCCAGTGCGGGGCGTGCTCCGACCTCCCCCATTATGCCCATCGGGGGGTCTCGCTACTCGCGCCGGCCTGGGCCCGTGCCCATCCCGTCACCGTCCGTGCGACCCAGGAGGCGTCCCTGGGCCCGGCGCCGGTCAGCCCGCCTCGGGCTCGCCGGGCGCCCCGTCCGGCTCGTCCACGGCCGCCGGGGCTTCCTCCGGTTCCGGCATGGCCTCGGCCTCCGGCTCCGCGGCGGGGGCGGCCGCCTCGGTGTCGCTCTCCACCTCGGCCTCCGCGGCGGCGTCGACCGCGGCGGCCTCCTCCGCGACGGCCTCGACGGCCTGGGCAGCCTCACCGGCCTCCGCCTCGTCGTCGTCGTCGCCGAAGTCGTAGGTGGGCGGCACGTACTCGCCGGGCCCCTCGGGACCGCCGCCGTGCAGCTGGCGCAGGGACAGGCTGATGCGGCGCCGGGTGCGATCGGCGCTGAGCACCATGACGTTGACCTTCTCGCCGACCTTGAGCACGTCCTCGGTGCGCTCGACGTGGTCCCAGGACAGCTCGCTGATGTGGAGCAGCCCCTCGACGCCGTCGGCGATCTGCAGGAAGGCGCCGTACTTCTTGGTCTTGGTGACCTCGCCCTCGACCATCTTGCCCGGCGGGAACCGGTTCTCGATGGTGTCCCACGGGTCCTCGCTCATCTGCCGCAGCGAGAGACTGATGCGCGACAGCTCCGGGTCGAGCTTGATGACCTTGACCCGCACCTCGTCGCCGACATTGAGCATGTCGGAGACGTTGTTGATGCGGTCCCAGGACAGCTCGCTGATGTGGATCAGACCGTCGGCGCCGCCCAGGTTGACGAAGGCGCCGTAGCTGGTCAGGCCGCTGACCTTGCCGGTGATGACGTCGCTCACCTTGAGCTTCTCGAACAGCTCCTCGCGCTGGCGCGCCCGGTCCTCGTCCTGGGCCGCGCGCTGCGAGACGATGAGCCGGTTCCGCTTGCGGTTGACCTCGAGGATCTTGACGGGGATCTTCGTGCCCACCAGCTCCATGAGGTTGCCGGAGAACTGCCGCGCCACCTGGCTGCTGGGCAGGAATCCGCGCAGGCCCATGATGTTGACGATGAGGCCGCCCTTGTTCTGCTCGCGGACCTCGGCGTCGAGGATCTCCCCCTCCGACTCCTTCTCGGCCACCGCCTGCCAGATGGACTCGGCACGCGCCTTGCGGAGCGAGAGGATGACCCGCCCCTCGTCGTCCTCGGGCTGGAGCACGTAGACCTTGATGACGTCGCCGGGGTTCAGGGTGATGGCGGCCTCGTTGCGGCCGGAGATCTCCCGGTTGGAGATGATGCCCTCGGACTTGGCGCCGATGTCGACGAGCACCTCGTCGGGATCGACGCGCACCACCGTGCCCTCGACGATGTCGCCGTACGACAGCGAGCGGACGCGCGTCTCCTCCTCCCGGAGGAGGTCTTCCATGGTGAGGGGTTCGTGCTCCTGGGTCGTCGTGGGGGCCAATGGTCTCCTTCGGTTCTCGCCTGCGTCCGGGGACGGACGTCCGTCCCGCCGCGGGATCGGGCAGCGGTGCCCTGAATGGATGTCGCGTGGAGGCGATGAACAGACGCGTTTGCGTCGTTGCCGTGCGACATCGGCAGGATAGCAGGGTAGCCCAACCCGGTTGTCCACCGGTGTCCCGCCCTGCCGGGACCTGGCGTCAGGGATTCGTTGCAAGCCGTGACCGGGGCAATACAGGACCCTAGGAGTGCGCGTCGCACCCCGGTGGGACGCTCTGCACCGCGATGAGGGTCACCATCACCTGCGAAGAGTGCGGCCACAAGCACCGCCTGGAGCGCCGCATCACCGAGCCAGGGCCCATCTGGATCGTCTGCCACTCCTGCGAGCTGCCCCTCCAGGCGATCCTCGAGTGCCCCTCCCCCAAGCCGGCTCAGACCCACGCCGTCTGGAAGGACATCTTCGACCTCTCGGACGTCCCCTCGGCGAGGTGATCCGCCCGGGCTGAGCCCTGGCGTCCACGATCGTCCGGCGAGCCCCTCGGTGGTCTACGCTTGAGGTCCGATGCCCCCGGCGACCATCCGGCCCCCCGCTCCGACCCAAGCCCCGGTGGAGGCCCCGGCGGGGAAGGATCAGAGCCTCCGCGATCAGGGCTGGAGCGTGGTCGTGTGGAACGATCCGATCACGCTGATGTCATATGTCGTGCTGGTCTTCCGACGGCTCTTCGGCTATGACTTCGAGACGGCGACCCGATTGATGCTCCAGGTCCACCACGAGGGCAAGGCGGTGGTGGCCACCCAGCCGAGGGAGCAGGCCGAGGTGTCGGTCTCCCAGCTTCACGGTTTCGGGCTCCAGGCGACCCTCACCCACCTGTAGGGAGAGGCGCATGGCCAGGGTCCGCCGGCGTCGGGGTCGCGTCCAGCTCCAGCTCGACTCCGACGAGCGCACGGCGATCCGGGACATCGTCGACGAGCTCTCCCCTCTCCTCGGCCACGTCTCCCGGACGGCCCCGGTCGCCTACGCGGACGAGGAGATGGAGAGGGAATACGACCACTGGGTCCGTCCGGAGATCGATCGCGGTCGCGACGCCGACCTCTCGGTGATCCGCGACTGCCTGGACTCCGGTGAGGACATCTCGCCGCTCACCGAGGAGCAGACGCTGGCCTGGGTCCGCGGCCTGAACCACCTCCGGCTCGCCGCCGGGGCCCTGCTCGGCGTCGAGCAGGACGGCTGGGAGCTGAGCCCCGACTCCGCGCTGCGGGACAAGCCGGAGTTCCGCGTCCTGCTCGCCCTCGGATACCTCCAGGAGGAGCTGATCGCCGCCCTGGAGTCCTGACCGGGCACGGCGCCGTCTCAGCCGCCGCGGCGCGCGACGATGTTGAGGCGGACGTAGTCGATCACCGGCTCGGCCATGACCGCCGCCACGTCCTCGGCGAAACCATGCCGCTGGTCCAGGGGCAGGGTGGCCACGTGCTCGCGCAGGCACACCGTCTCCAGGAAGTCCACGAAGCCCTCCTCATCGGGGAACCGGGTGGTCTCGGGGTGGGCCCAGACCTCGACGTCCACGAATCCGGCGGCCTCCAGGCGGCGGGTCGTCTCCTCCGGCGACGCGTACAGCCACGTGCCGGCGCGCTCGACGCCCAGCGAGCGGACGGCGCGGATGACGTTGTCGATGTTGCCCCGCGCACCGCACTGGGCGACCAGCTGCCCACCGGGGCGGATCACGCTCGCCAGGTTGGTGAAGAGCCGGTCGTGGTCGGTCACCCAGTGGAAGGTGGCGGTGGAGAGCACCGCGTCGAGGGGGGACGCCGCCGGCAGATGCTCGGGCCCCAGGTCGAGGAGGTCCAATTCCAGGAAGCTGACGCGCCCGCCGGCACCGGCCAGCCGGCGCCGTGCCTCGGCCAGCATCGACGCCGACATGTCGAGGGCCACGACCCGGCCGCGAGGCAGCCGGCTGAGCAGCATCTCGGTGACCCGGCCGCTGCCGCAGCCGGCGTCGAGGACGGTCTCGTCGCCGGACAGTGCCAGCCGCTCGATCACCGCCCGGCCCCACCGCGTCTGCGGAGCGGCCACGCGGTCGTAGCGGGCGCCGTCCCAGTCGGCGCCGTCGGGCGTGCCCGGTCCAGAGCCCCCCACCACCGTCAGAGCCGGCGGCCGCGCAGGTAGGCGACGGAGAAGCCGCGGAGCTCGCCGGAGGCCAGGCCCTGGGCGATGGTCGGGTCCTCCTCCATGATGCGGCGCGCCGATGCCTCGTCCGGCGCCTCGATGACGGCGACGCCCATGTTGATCCTGCCCAGCGTCGGGCCGGCCAGGATCAGGGTCCCCTCGTCGAGGAGCAGCTTCAGCCGCTCGGAGTGCTCGCCCCAGACGCGCCGCTCCTCGTCGGTCATCGTCGCGGCGAAGTCGTCCCGAGGGGTGTGGATGAAGTAGATCCATTCGGCCATTGGCTCCCTCCTCGGTCCGCGGCGGCGGTGCGCTGCGCCGGCCCGAGGATACGAGAACGGCTGGCCCGCCCAGCGCCGGGGATGCCGCGGTCGCCCGGGGGCGGTCGCGGACCTGCGTGTGCAGTCGCGGCGGAGGCCGAGGCCGCCCGACGGTCCTCAGAGGACCCGGCCGGCGGCGGGAGGCGCGTCCACGATCTCGAACACCGGATAGCGATCGACGATCGCGCCGATCTCCTCGAGGCTGGGTTCCGCGCCTACCCCGAAGTACCTCCCCGCCTCCCGGGGATCGGCTCGGCGGCCACTTCCGCAGAGATACTCGCGGATGACCGGGGGCCGCAGTGGCGGGGACACCTCGACCAGCCTCACCCGCCGGGGTTTCCCGTGCCGGATGACGGCCCGCCCCCCGGCCGCCCTGACATTCCGGACCCACTCCGACTCGCCTGCCAGGGCCACGAGGTACCGCCTGCCCTCGTGAACGGTCCTGACCAGCAGCGTGCGCCGGATCCTGCCCGACCGCCGGCCACGCACCTCCAGCACGACGACGAAGTCGGGGACCCAGCCGTGCGATGCCAGGAGCCAGCCCAGCCACTGGAGGTGTCGATACAGGGAGGGCGGGCGCCTGTAGGCGGTCCGGCCCGCGTAGTCGACGGGCGCGACGACGCCTCCGAGGGCCGCCTCGAGCCAGTTGCCGGACGCCGATCGGTGCATGTGCGCAGCGGCGACTCTAGCCGTGCCGCCGCCGGGTGGCACGGCTGAGCGGCTTGGTCGACCCCTCGGCGTCGCCCCTGGGCCGATCTGGCCGCCGACGCCTCAGCTGCCCAGGTTCAGCTTCTTGGCGAGGAAGTCTGTGTTGAGGGACTGGGCCACTCCCGCGCCGCCGGTGCAGTCGATGGCCACCCCGACCGCCATGTAGTTCGGGTCGGTGAAGGCGAGGACCCCGATACTGCTGACATCGGTGCACGCCTGCGAGACCAGGGCGCTGTAGCCGAGGTCGAAGCTCGGGCTGCCCACGTAGATGAAGTCCCTGCCGCCCAGGTACGCGCCGGTGGGGTCGGTGTAGCCGTCCTCGCAGTATTGGGAGCTGCCGTCCGAGGTCGCCGTCAGCGTCAGGGTGGAGCAGTCCCCCCCGGACTGCGACATGCCGTTGCTCGAGACCAGCGAGTCGTAGTAGTCGCTGACGAGGCTCTCGCTGGGGAACTCCACGTAGAGGACGTAGTTCTCGGTGACGCCCAGCAGCGCGCACCACTGCTGGTCGGTCACGCCGGCGTAGTAGTAGTAGCTGCTGGGTTCGTCGGTGCAGACGTTCCTCAGATTCTCACTGACGAAGCTGGGCAGGATGCTCGCGATCCCTGCGGTTGGGGTGGTCGCGGGCGGGGACGGGGTGGACGTCGGGGCCGGCGCGACGCACCGGCCCGCTTGGAGCTCGTCGCCGCCCGAGCAGGTGGTGACCGACCCCTTGAAGGGAAGCAAGCCGGTTGCGGCCGCGACCCCGAGGTAGCCACCGACGATGACCACCACGGCGCCGGCCGAGATCAGCGCCAGCAGTCGGCCGCGCCTTCGGGGCGGAGCCGGGGGCGCGGCCCACGGGGGCGGAGGCTGCAGAGGACCACCCGGCGCGGCCGGCGGCGGCGGCATCTGGGCCGCAGCGCCGAACGGGCCCACCTCGGACGGAGGAGGAGGTGCGCCAATCGACGGCGGGGGCGCGACGGGTACGAGAAACGGGACCCCGATGGCGGAGGCCAGCGACGGCGGGGGCGCGGCCGCCCCCGGGACGGGCCCGGGTGGGGGCGCCGCCGTCTTCGGGGTGCCAGGCTGAACCGCCTCGCTGAGCGGGTGGCCCATGGCGCTGGCGAACTCGCCGACCGCCCAGAGGCTTCCCCGGGGGTCGAATCCCCGGCTCTGGGCGACGCTTGCGGCGATCGTCCGGACCGCGGCGTCCGGGCCCACCCCGGCGACCTGCTGCTCGAGGAGGGAGGCGACGCCGGCCTCGGAGGCCGTGACCAGAAGACTCGCCTCACGCCGCCAACCGGGCAGCCGTTCCTTGAGGAGGTCGCTCAGCAACACGGGATTGGAGAGGACGCCCGGGCCGCGGTCGCGCACCACCGCGGCCAGGGCCAGGCGGGCCTGCCCCTGCGGGTCGAAGGCGACGGCGTCGGGGGTCATGCCGCATGCCTCCGGTCGAGAGGGGCTGCCAGTTCGCCGACCACTTCAAACCGGCAAGAGAGCGGTGCCGAGACCTGCCATCTCACGCTCTTGTCGAGGCTGAACGCCTCCGCCTCCATCCCATCCCGGCCACCTGGCTCTCACCGATCTGATGCCGGTCCGGCGGCATGATACCCCTGGCAGGAAGGGGTCAGGGGACGGCCGTATCAGCGTTTCGCACACGGTTCGGTGGGTCCGGTCGAGGCGCTGAGGCCACCGGGGTCGGTGCCGCCGGCCGGGCCCGGGGCCGCCCCTGCCTGGACGCGCCGTGAGGACCTGTGCCCCCTGGTCGGGCGCGTGGGATAGTCGGGCCGATGCCTGACGGAATCGACGTGCGCGTGCTGCGAGATCCCCGTCTCTTCGCCCGGCTGTCGTCCCGGTGGCTGGCCACCGAGCCCTTCAGCACGAACGTCATGGGGGTGCAGCTCGATGGCGTCCTTCGCGGCGTCCGACCCCCGGGGGAGGAGGACATCTGGATCGCGGCCGTGCAGCGCGACCGGCTGCTCGGAGCCGCCATGCACACGCCGCCGTACCACCTCTTCCTTCCGCGGCTGCCGGCCGGAGTGGGGTCCCGGATCGCCACCACGCTGGCCGCGGCGGGTCGCCCCCTGTCCGGGGTCATCGGCGAGACGACAACGGTCGCCGAGTTCGTCAGCGTCTGGACGGCGCGGACGGGATCGACGTCGTCACCGCTGATGACGATGAGGATGTACCGCCTCACCGAGCTGATCGATCCGGCGGCGACCCCTGGGGTCGCCCGCCAGGGGGGGCCGGATGAACGCCGTGTCCTGATCGAGTGGTTCGAGCACTTCAATGCCGAGACGCACCCCGACCAGCCACGGGAGGCGGCCGCCACCGCCGTGGACCGGCGGCTGGCCGCTGGTGAGCTCTGGCTGTGGTGGGACGGGGGAAGGCCGGTGTCGCTGGCCGGCCACAGCGCGCCCGCCGCGGGGGTCGCCCGGGTGGAACCGGTGTACACACCACCGGAGCACCGCCGCCGCGGGTACGGGACGGCGGTGACCGCATCGGCCACGCGCGCTGCGCTCCACACCGGAGCAATGCACGTGGCCCTCTACACTGACCTTGCGAATCCGGTGTCCAACTCGATCTACCAGACCATCGGGTACGTGGCCGACCACGACGCCGTGGACATGCGACTCCTCCCGAACCGGTAGTCATCCAAACGCGGACCAGAGGGAGAGGGCGATCGGGCCATCGTGATCGACGACGACGGGGCCGGGCCCCACCTGGCCGACATCCCGATCCCCGTCCCGGCTCCGAGCGAGGTGCTCGTCCGGGTGCGCGCCTCCTCCCTCAACGGGTTCGACGTGGCCGTGAGCTCCGGCATGCTGAAGGGAGCCATGGAGCACCGCTTTCCGGTGGTGCTGGGCAAGGACTTCGCCGGCGAGGTGACCCTGACCGGCGAAGGGGTCTCGCGGTTCAAGATCGGGGACCGCGTGTTCGGTGTCGTGACGAAGCCCTATCTGGGAGACGGGGGCTTCGGCGAGTACCTCACGGTCAGTGAAACGATCGGCGTGGCTCCGATGCCGGATGGCCTCGACGCGGCCTCGGCCGGGGCGGCCGGGGCGGCCGGTCTGGCCGGAGCCGCCGCGCTCGCGGCGCTGGCGGCCGCGGCACCCGTCCCGGGCGACACCGTCCTGATCACCGGGGCGACCGGGGGTGTCGGCGCTCTCGCCATCCAGTACGCCCGCACAGCCGGCGCCACCGTCTTGGCCACGGCGCTGCCCGGCGACGAGTCGGAGTTCGTCACCAGCCTCGGGGCACAGCACGCCATCGACCGCGGCGGCGATCTCGCCGCCCAGGTGAGGGCGCTCGCGCCCGGCGGGGTGTCAGCCGTCATCCACCTGGCCGGCGACGCCTCCCAGCTCACACCGCTGCTCGCCCCGGGAGGCCGGCTGGCGTCGACCGTGGGCGACGGGCCGGCACAGCATCCGGCCGCCGTTGCGGTGATGGCCAATCCGGACGCCGCACTTCTCGACCGTCTCGCCAGCGACATCGTCGCCGGCCGGCTGCGCGTCCCGATCACCCGGACGTACCCTCTGGACGAGGTGCCCGCGGCGTTCGGCGACTTCCGTGCGGGGACGCTGGGCAAGCTCGGCGTCGCCGTCCAATAGGGACCCCGCGCGGACCGCTCGGATCCGGCGAGAGACGGCCTTCTGTGCGCGCACCGGCCGCCAGGATCGGTCCAAGCCGGCAGGCCGGCCGACCCCCCGTGCCCGGCGGCTACTTCCCGAACCAGGCGTCGAGGCCCGGTTGGTCCACCGGCAGGTACCAGACCTCGGAGATCTTCTCGTCGCGGAAGTGATAGATGAAGGCCTCGTCGCTCGAGAAGGTCTTGCCGTCCCGCTTGAGCGTCGCGCGCAGCAGGACGGCTCCGTGCTCATCGTCGGCAAGGTATGCGTGGGTCACGATGGAGACCTCTCCGCCCACCTCCATGAAGCGGCCGAGCAGCTGCTTCAGCTGCTCCATCCCACGGTAGTCGCCGGTCAGCTTGTGGTCGCCTCCCATGTGGAAGACGACGTCGTCGGCGTAGCCGGCGAGGTAGGTCGCCAGGTCCCCCTTTGCCAGCGCCTCGTCGGTTCGGCGCAGCAGCTCAACGTGCGGATGGGCCATGTTGTTCACCTCCCATTCGGGTACCAAGCCCATCGAACACTACTTGACGTCCGCGCAGGGACGACTCGCGAATGGGGGTGACCGACCCCGGTGACCAGCTGGGCTGACCCGCCAGCGACGGGGCGGAGTCGGCGACCGCGCAGCAGGACCGGGGCGAACGGCGACGGGGAAGCACCCGGTCGGCGCGATGCCTCGGACAGCGACGCCTGACGCGCTCGAGAGGGGCTTCGGACCTGCCGTGTCCAGGCCCCGTCGTCTGCGGTCGCGAAGGAGCGGGCGGCGCCGTCTTGCGAGTGCCGGAGTAGTGTCTGAGCCATGCGCGCAGTCGAGGGCATCCCCATCCTCTCGAGGGCGGTCGGGACTGCCGCAGCTCTGCAGCCCGCGCCACCGCCCGTCCCCAACCACTGAGCTCGAGGACGGCGTGAGAGCGGTTGTCCATGACAGGTACGGGCCGCCGGAGATCCTGCGCCTGGAAGAGATTGCGCGTCCCATCCCCGGGGATGACGAAGTCCGGGTGAGGATCCACGCCACGACGGTCAGCAGGACCGACTGTGGCCTTCGCGCGGCCGAGCCGTTCGTCACGCGCGCCGTCACCGGCCTGCGGCGGCCCAAGCGCAGGATCCTCGGCAGCGACCTGGCCGGAGAGGTCGACGCGGTCGGAGCCGCCGTCACCGAGTTCGCCATCGGGGACCGCGTCTTCGGTATCAATCCGTGGAGATTCGGTGCGCACGCGGAATACGTCTGCATACGCGCGGCCGGCGCCCTGGCGCCCATGCCCCCCGGCACGAGCTTCGAGGAGGCGGCGGCGGTCTGCGACGGGGCGATCCTGGCCCTGAACGCCCTGAGGCCGGCCGATCTCCAGAAGGGGCAGACGATCCTCGTCTACGGGGCGTCAGGGTCCATCGGCACCGCGACGGTGCAACTGGGCCGGTACTTCGGAGCCGAGGTCACCGCGGTGTGCAACACGAAGACGGCCGAGCTCGTGAGGTCGCTCGGAGCTGCCGAGGTCATCGACTCCACGCACGAGGACTTCACGAAGAACGGCCAGACCTACGACGCCATTCTCGACGCCGTCGGCAACCTGACCTTCCGGCGCTGCCGTGGCTCCCTGAAGCGGGGCGGGGTCTTCCTCGCCACCGACGGGTTCCGGAACCTCGCTCTGGCCCTGTGGACAACGCGGATCGGCAAGAGGCGAGTGTCGTTTGTCATCCCGCCCCATTTCACGAAGGGGGACGTCGTCTTCCTGAAGGGGCTCATCGAGGCAGGTCTGTACCACGCCGTCATCGACCGGCGCTACCCGTTGGAGGAGGTGGTCGAGGCGACCAGGTACGTCGAAACGAAGCGCAAGACAGGGAACGTCGTCCTGACCGTGAGCGGCCAGTCGAGCTCGGGTGCCGAGGATGAACTCTTGGTCCCTCCGGCGGGATCGGGCGACGCAGGCGTCGGCCAGGCTCACTGAGCCCTGACAGACCCGTCCTCCCTGTGCCCGGCGAGGCCCCGATCCTCAGACCTTCCTCTGCAGCGCCGGGCGAGCGGGGTCGTCGTCGTCGACGAACAGGTCCGCGACCTCAGCTGGACGGGCGGCCGCGAAGTAGAGCCGCTGACCTGGAGTGAGGTTGTATAGCGGCTACTGCTATACTCCACCCGGTGGAACCCGATCTGGTGGGAGAGGCTCTGTCCCAGGCTCGCCGAGAGGTTGGATTGACGCAGGCCCAGGTCGCCCGCCGGATGGGGACCACCCAGACGGCGGTCGCCCGCGCGGAGTCCGGAGCGCTCCTGCCATCGTGGACGTGGCTGGAGAGGTACGCGACAGCCCTGGGCAGGACGATCAGCGTTTGGGTCTCCGTCGGACCGCGGCGGGTCACGCCCCCCGGAGCCCCGATGCGGTTCGAGCCCGAAGACGTCGCGGAGGCGAAGCGCCGGGCTCGGCGTGCGGCCCTCGGCCGTGAGAGGCTGGTGATGGAGCGGGCCCTGCGGTGAGCGAGCTGCGAGAGGCGAAGGTCCTGCACGGATTCCGCTTTGCCCTGATCGGAGCGCTCGCCGCAAATCACTACATGGCTCCTCGTTACTCCGCCGACATCGACTTCGCTGTTCTGGAGCGGGATGCCATTGCGGTCGAGGAGCATCTCCGGGCGGAGCGATGGCAGATGGTCGGCGGACTGGTGATGACTGACCTGACGGGGACCACGTGGAGGGCTGTGGGGGGAGGGCAGGTCGACCTCGTCTATCTCCCAGACTCCTGGGGGAGCCCGGCACTCGACATGGCCAGCACCAACGTCCTGGATGGCGTGCCGACCGTCACCCTGCCCTACCTCGTCCTGATGAAGCTGCTGGCGGCCCGCGGGAAGGACACGGCCGACGTCGAGGAGCTGCTCGTCGGGAAGAGCCGAGCACGTGTCGTGGAGGTGCGCGAGGTTGTTGGTCGCTTCGGCCGGCCGGGGGATCTCGAGGATCTGGACCAGATCATCGAGCTGTCGGCGTGGCGCACCAGCCGTGCGCGCACCAGCCCGCCTCGGCGTCGCGGCCCATCTCCGCGTGGCGGGTGAGAACGGCCAGCCTGCCCATCGCGGCACCGCGCAGCCCCACTGCAGCGTCGCTCGCCGTCACCCCCACCAGGGAAGCCGAAACGGTGGCGTTGGAGAGTCGATGTCAACATCCACGCCCCTGACGTGAATGGTTGGGGGGCGGACTGAGACCGGGCGATTTGCCGATGTGGGCGAGCTGCTCGAGAGAGGGTGACAGCACTGGGTTGGCCCGGTGTTGGGGGATGACAAACTTGACGATCCCGCGACGCTCGACGGTCGATCGAACGCCGCTGACTGGCGGAGTACCGACCTCAGAGTTCCCCTGAATCCTCCGCAATCACTCTGGCCTGAGCGTGATCCAGAGATCTGGCTTGATGAGTGCCGCCACGACGTGCGGCGGGCCGTACCGCGGACCGTGGCAGCGGTAGGTCACGACCTCGTCCTCAGCGAGCTCGAAGGCACGGAGCGGGCTTCGGTTCCGCCCCCGGCCCCGCAGAAGCAACGAGTGCTGGCCCGGGGTGACCGACACCTCGACGGTCTCTCCCGCGGCGATGGCGCCCACCACTCTGCCATCGATGGAGATGTTATAGGTCTCCATCCCCAGCAGGGGACTGGCGCTTCCTGCCCGTGAGAGACGGATTATCGCTTCGCCCATTCTCGAGCCTCCTCACGCCTGTATGCGCCGAACCTCGTGCGAGTCGGCCCCCACTCCCCTTGCCCGCTGGGCCCGAGAACCGGTGATGAGTCGCTCCCGGTCGAACGTGGCCACGACCCCCCGCCACATGGCGATGTCGATGACCAGCAACCCGAGGCCGAACCCCACCGCCGTCCACACCCCCAGGGGCACGATCTGGAACGACACCAGTGCGGTCGCCGCCAGGGGCGGCAGGCTGGCCAGCGTCCCCAGCTGCTGAGCGACGCGCACGTCGCTGGATCGCGCCGAGATCGCGGTGCCGACCCCGATCGACCAGACGGCGAGCAGCGGCGCGAAGAGGACCTGGGCGAGGATGTGCGAACCTTCCGTCAGAGTCGCGGCCACCGTGGGGTTGCCGGCGAAGAAGTGGGCCAGGATCACCGCGACGGCGAACAGGATGTAGGCGATCCCGACCGCGGGCACGGCGGCGACCAGCGCCTTGCCGATGAGGATCTCGCCTCGTCGCACCGGCGTGGTCAAGAGCGGCTCCAGGGTGCCCTGGTCCCGCTCCCCCACCACCGAGTAGGCGGCGATGCTGGCGGGGATGATCGCCGGCACCACCAGGAGGACGAGGAAGGTGGCGCCCACCGCCTTGCTGACCGTCGCGGCCTTGACGGTGGCACCGATCGCGAAGATCGTGATCACCGGGTTGATCATGAAGATGAGCGGAAGCACCGCCATCGCGCCGATGATGAACGGTGTGCGGCGGTACTCACGTGCCTCCTTTCGCGCCACGGCGAACAGCCGTCCCACGTCGAGCCCGATCATCGCCCTGCCTCCGGGTCCGCTTCGACCAGCTCGAGATAGACGTCCTCCAGCGAGTGATGCGAGACTGCGATCGACACAACGTCGGCCCCCGCGGCCACCAGCGCGCGAGTCACCCTCGGCGCGGCCATCCTCGGCTCAGCAACGCTGAGCACGTAGGTGGCGTCGCCCTCGCGGGTCCACGTGTCCACTCCCATCTCCGGGGTGAAGACGGCCTCCGGGGCGGGCAGCCGCGCGGCCGTCTCCACCACCAGTGAGCTGCGGAACAGCTGCATCCGGAGCTGCTCCGGCGGCCCGACGTCGAGAAGCCGCGTGTTGAGAATGGCAACGCGATCGCAGAGCCGCTCCGCCTCCTCCAAACGGTGCGTGGTGAGGAAGACGGTGACCCCGCGCTGGCGCAGGCCGGCGATGAGATCATGAACGTCCCGTGACGCGACGGGGTCCAGCCCTGACGTTGGCTCGTCCAGGAACATGACCAGCGGATCGCTCAGCAGGGCGCGGGCCAGGCCCACCCGCTGCCGAAGGCCCTTTGAGAGCCGCCCGCACAGGTCACGGGCTCGCGGCGCCAGATTGACGGTTTCGAGGGCGGCGTCGATCCGCGCGCGGGGCGAATGCAGGCCGTAGAGGCCGGCGAAGAGCTCCAGATTCTCCTGGACGGTGAGCCGGAGGTAGAGGCCGGGGTTCTCCGGCATGATGGAGATGAGCTGCCGGATCTCGGCACCGGTGGCCGCCGAGAGGGGTATTCCCGCGACCACCGCAGACCCCGAGGTCGGAGCGATGAGGGTCCCCAGCGTCCTCACCGTCGTCGTCTTCCCGGCCCCGTTGGGCCCCAGGAACCCGAACACCTCGCCGTGGGCGACCTCGAAGGAGACGTCCTCGAACGCGCTGCGGTCGCCGAAACGCTTCGTCAGGTGGCTGACCACCAGAGCTGGGGGCGTGCCATCGGACGGCTGCTGCTCCCCTACGGAGGGTGCAGCGTCGTCAGGCAAACCCAAGCCCCAGTGCGGGTCGGCATCCGCTGCTGATCTTCACCACCCAACGACCCTACCACCCCCAACAAACGCTCGGAGGGGCAGCCCGGCTTGACGGCCAGATGGTCGGCGACCCCATCCGAGGATCCTGCTCAGCTCCGCCCGGGGTCAGCATGTGAGGTGACTGGTCGCTGCGGAGGGCTTGCGCCAGTGACAGCGCACTCGCCTGTTCCGCGCCGGCCGCTGTCATCTGACGCGTCTCGGTCCGACGACTGCAAGGGCGAGCGACCGTGTCCGAACCCTGCGATGTACAGCCCGGCGCGCGGCGCACGCGAGGGACGGTGGAAGAGGGGGCGGAGCGGGGCCCATCGATCACGTCGGCGATCGAGGGGGCAGGTGCGCCGGGGTGGAGGTGTCGCTCAAGCCCTGGCGCCGCTGGCGATCCGACCCGCCCCCGGCGCATCATCCCCGCGCCAGGATGACCAACCTCGGAGCGACCGCGCGCTGGACGGCGGCGGCCCGTGCCGTCGAGACGAGGCGGCAGGACGCGCTGTTCGAGGACCCCTGGGCAGCCGACCTCGCCGGTGAGCAGGGCCGCCGGTGGGCCGAGGAGCGCGCGCCGGAGAGCCTCGCGCCGATGATCGTGCGCACCCGTTTCTTCGACGACTTCCTGGTTCACGTCACCACCGCCGGCGGAGCGACCCAGGTGGTCCTGCTCGGCGCCGGCCTGGACACCCGCGCCCTTCGCCTGGTCTGGCCGACCGGCACCTCGGTCTTCGAGGTGGACCAGCCGGAGGTGATCCATCAGAAGGAGGAGGTGCTCGGTGACGCCGGCGCGTCCGCGAGCTGCGCTCGCCTGGTTCGCCTCTGCACGGATCTCAGTGGCGCCACCTGGCCAGGCCAGCTGCTGGACGCGGGTTTCGACCCCCGCGCCGCGACCGCGTGGCTGGCCGAGGGATTCCTCTTCTATCTCGACGGCGAGGCGATCACCGCCCTGCTCGGGCGGGTCTCGCGGCTGGCGGTGGCGGGAGGCGTGCTGGGATTCGACATCCCGGACCGGGGGGTGTTCACCCATCCCGTGACGAGGCCGTGGATCGAGATGCAGGCCGCCGCTGGCGCCCCCTGGATCGGCACCATCGACGACCCCGTGGCCTACCTGGCTGCCCTCGGCTGGGAGGCCGCCGTCACCCAGTGCGGAGCCGCCGACGCCCATTACGGCCGCTGGCCGCTGCCGGCCGTCTCCATGGCCGCGCGGGAGCTGCCCCATCATTGGCTGGTCACCGCCAGGAAAGTGACGTCCCCCTGACAGCCGATCCTCCGGCGGCGGGCGGGCGATGCGGGAAGGCTCCCCCGAGGAGACCCCAGGGCAGCCGCGCGGCGGTGAGGAGCCCGAACAAGAACGAACGGGCGTGACCCGGCCACGGTGTGAACCGACACCGAGCCGGGGCTTCCTCCGAGCTCCTGCTCGAAGTCGTCCAAGCCTCACGCCGGCCGTATTCGCTGAGATCAGCGCTGACCTGGATGAGACTCATGACGTGGAGGAAGCGGTGCCGATCACGAGACACTCCCGAACCCCCGCATGACCCGGTGCTTGGGAATGACACGTGACCGGGCAGGTGACGGCCACACGCCGCCGGTCAGGCCGGCTCGGCGAAGTAATGGCCCTGGTTCAGGTCCTCGATGAGCCCCGGCTGGACCGGCCGCCACCCGAACAGTTCACGGGTCAGGGCGCTCGATGCCGGCTGGTCGCGGGTGAGCACGACCCCGAGAAAGCCGTATTCCCCGGCCGGCACAGAGGCCGTTGGCACGTTCAGATGCCGGCCGATGCACGCAGCGATCTCGCGGGTCGGCACGCCCTCGTCGCCGACGGCGTGCAGCACCGAACCGCCGGGAGCATCCTCCACGGCCAGGCGAAACAGCCGCGCGGCGTCCAGGACGTGCACGGCGGGCCAGCGGCTGGACCCGTCGCCGACGTAGCCGGAGACGCCGCTCTCACGGGCGACGGCGATCAGCCGAGGAATGAAGCCGTGCAGGTCCCCTTCCCCGTGCACTGACCTGGGCAACCGCACGACGGACGAGCGGACGCCGCGCGCTGCCATCGCGATCGCCGCCTTGGCGTTGACGCCCCTCGCCGCCACAGGTCCCCCGGCATCGAACTCGTCACGCTCGGTTGCCACACGCCCGGGCAGGGCAGGTGTCCCGGAGGCGATGACCAGGGGCCTGTCCGAGCCCTCCAGCGCTTTGCCGAGTGCCTCGATGACGCGCGCGTCGGCCTCAGCCGCGGCGGCGAAATCAGTGAAAGCGTGGTTGTATGCGAGGTGGATCACCCCGTCGGATCCGGCAGCCGCGGCACGCAGCATGTCCAGATCGTCGAGGTCGCCGCGGAGCACCTCCGTTCCAGCCCCCTCCAACCTCGCCGCGGACGCGTCAGAGCGGGCGAGCCCAACGACTGCATGTCCGGCACTCAGGAGATCCGGAATCAGTGCCGAGCCGATCCAACCGGACGCACCGGTCACGAATATGCGCATGGGGTGTCCCTCCCGAGGGCAGTGATGACACTTAGTGGCGTCAGAATACCAGGTGATGTCACCAAGTGTCAAGAGCGGGTACACTGACGCTCATGCCGAGGTGGAAGCCGGACGCCCGAGCCAGACTCCAGGAGGCGGCCCTCGCGCTCTTCGACGAGCGGGGCTTTGACCACACCAGCGTCGAGGAGATCGCCGAGCGCGCCGGGCTGACCAAGCGCACCTTCTTCCGCCAGTTCTCCGACAAGCGTGAGGTTCTGTTTGGAGGTGGAGAGCGAGCCGACGAGCCGTTCGTGGCCGCCGTCCGAGCGGCACCAACCGCCGCTGGTGCACTCGATGCCGTGAGTTACGGGCTCACTGTGCTGGCTGGCGGATTCGACGAGGAGGGCGAGCAGGCCGCCCGGCGCTTCCGGATCGTGCGCGCCAGCCCGCAGCTGTGGGAGCGTCAGTTGATCAAGTTCGCATCCCTGGCCGAAGCGATTGCACGGGCACTGCGAGCCAGGGGGGTCGGCGACCCCGCCGCCATCCTCGCCGCCGAGTCGGGCATCACCGCCTTGCGTGTGGCGTCCGACCGCTGGATTGCGGATACCAAGTTGAAGCCCCTGCGCCAGCTCGTCGCCGAGGCGCTCGTAGAGTTGCGAGCCGTGGCATCCGCGGGAGCACGCGCGACGGACCGGAAGGGAGACGTGCCAACGTTTCGTCCCTCTTCAAGTTGAGAGGGCGAGAGGTGTGAATCCCATCCGGTGGTTCGTGGTCGTGGTACTGATCGCAACGCCGGTGTGCGCTGGAGCTGCGCTCTGGGGGCTGTCATCGCACTCGATCACCCCATCGCTGGGGGCGGGGGGGTTGGTGATCGGAGCCGCGTACGGACGTCCCGGTAGCGTGGACCGTCGGAGTGGGCGTGTGGAAAGAACGCGGGCTGGCTTCGACAATGCGCTTCTGGCGATGGGCTTTGTCTACATCGGCGTCGTCGCCGGACTCATCGACTATGCGACCCACTGGGCGCGGAAGCATCTGGCGACAGTGCCGGACCCTCGCCTGGCCCACCCTCCTCCCACCGGAGGCTCAGTAGCGGGTGACCTTCATGGAGAGATCGAGGGCCACCGCGCTGTGGGTCAAAGCCCCCACCGAGATGAAGTCGACACCCGCCAGGGCATAGGCGCGGGCGTTGCCCGGCTGGACGCCGCCACTCACCTCGACCACGGCCCTGCCGCGGATCGTCGCCATCGCCTCGCGCACCTGGCCCGGCGAGAAGTTGTCGAGGAGGATGCGGGGAGCCTTGTCGCTGAGGGCCTGCTGCAGGTCGTGGGCACAGCCGACCTCGACGATGACGTCGCGGTCGGGGTAGGCCTTGCGGACGGCGCGCAGGGCGGGGGTGATGCCGCCGATGAGCGCCAGGTGGGTGTCCTTGATCATCACCGAGTCGTAGAGGCCGAGGCGGTGGTTGATGGCGCCGCCGACGCGCGTCGCGTACTTCTCCAGGGCGCGGAGCCCGGGAGTGGTCTTGCGGGTGTCGAGGATCTTGGCCTTGGTGCCGTCCACGGCCTTGACGTACCTGCCCGTCATGCTGGCGATGCCGGAGAGGTGCTGGAGGAAGTTGAGCGCCACCCGCTCGCCGGTGAGGATGCCGCGGGCCGGGCCGAAGAGGCGGGCGACGATCTGGTCCTCCTGGACCTTCTCGCCGTCCTTGGTCTTGGCGTCGAACTGCACCCGCGGATCGACCAGTTCGAAGACGCGCTTGGCCACGGCAAGGCCGCAGATCACGCCGTCGTTCTTGCAGACGATCTTGCCCCGGCAGGTCATCTCGGCGGGGATCAGTGCCTCCGTGGTCACGTCGCCGTCGCCGATGTCCTCGGCCAGAGCGGCCTGGATCAGCGGGTCGAGGTACTCGGGCGCGAGCGGATCAGCCGTGGGCTGCAAGATCGCGGTCACGATGCACTCCTGTCTCTGACCGCATGACGCGCGACGCGTGCCAGCGGTCGCTGATCTCGGGGAAGTCCCCCCGATGGTGCGCCCCCCTGCTCTCCTCCCTGGCCAGGGCGGCCTCGACGACGAGACGCGCCGTGGTCTGTGCCAGATGACGGCGGCGTCCGGCCACCGTCTGGGCGGGGCCCGAGGCCTCCGACATGCTCTCGATGACGGCGGCTGCGTCCGCCAGGGCGGGCCCGGTGCGGGTGATGCCGCAGGCCACCCACATCAGTTCGCGGAGCTCGTGCTCGGCGGCCAGATCGGTCAGCCCGGACTTGAGGGTGGTGGGCGGCAGCTCGGTGATCGAGCCGCGCGGGCGGTCCGCGCCCGGCGACACGGCCGCCAGCGCCGCGCGGCGGCCGAACACCAGCCCCTCCATCAGGGAGTTGCTGGCCAGCCGGTTGGCCCCGTGGACGCCGCTGCGGGCGACCTCTCCGCAGGCGTAGAGACCGCGCACGGTGGTCGCCCCGTCGAGGTCGGCCACCACCCCGCCGATGGTGTAGTGGGCCGCCGGGGCGATCGGGATGGGAGTGGTCGCCGGGTCCACGCCGTGCCGGCGGCAGGTGGCGACGACGGTGGGGAACCGGTCGGCGATGCCCTCGCCCAGAGGCCTGCAGTCGAGGAGCACCGAGGCGGCCCCGCTCCGCGCCAGCTCCTCCCAGATCGCCTGGGAGACGACGTCCCTCGGCGCCAGCTCGCCGCGCGGATCGGCGTCGACGAGGAAGCGGCGGCCCTGCGCATCGGTGACCAGCGCGCCCTCGCCCCGCACGGCCTCACTGATGAGGAAGGGGGGGGCGCCGTCGATCGCCAGCACGGTGGGGTGGAATTGGAGGAATTCCAGGTCGGCCACGTCGGCACCCGCCTCGAAGGCCAGGGCCACGCCGTCGCCAGTGGCCCCGTCGGGGTTGGTGGTGCGCCTCCACAGGGCGGCGCAGCCGCCGGTGGCGAGGATGACCGACCCGGCGCCGATCCTCGCCCGGCGTCCCGTGGCGAGGTCGCACACCTCCACTCCGGTGCAGCCGTCGGGGCCGAGGGTGAGGCGGGTGACGGCATGGCCCTCGAGGACCTCCGCCCCGCTCTCCCGCAGCCTGGCCATCAGCGCCGTCTCGATGGCGGCCCCGGTGGCGTCCCCCCCCGCGTGGAGGACCCGGGGGCGGCTGTGGGCCGCCTCCTGGTGCAGGTCGAGGGCCTCGCCGCGCCGGTCGAAGGCGACGCCCCAGCTGATCAGGTCGGCGATGCGGGCCGGGGCCTCCTCGGTGAGGACCCGGACGGCCGCCTCGTCGCACAGGCCGCGGCCGGCGGCGACGGTGTCCTGGAAGTGCAGCTCGGGGGAGTCGCCGTCGCCGACGCTGGCGGCGATGCCCCCCTGGGCGAACCAGGTGCAGCCGGCGTCGAAGCCACCCTTGGCGATCACCAGCACCCGGGCGCGGGGTGCCGCCGTGAGGGCGGCGGCCAGCCCGGCGATGCCGCTGCCGACGACCACCACGTCGGGGCCGGGGCGCGTCGCGAGGGGGGAGTGGAGAGAGATCAGGGCGTCAGCGCCTCGGTGCGGGGGCGGTTGGCGGCGTCGACGAGAACGATCCTGGGGGCCTGGCCGCGCAGCTCGGCGTCCTCGTACTGGGCGTAGCTGAGCAGGATCACCAGGTCCCCGGCCTTGCCGAGGTGGGCGATCGCCCCATTCAGACCGATCTCGCCGGATTCACCCTCGATCGCGTAGGTGACGGCGCGCTCCCCATTGGCCAGATTGAGCACATGGACCTGTTCGCCGGGAACGATGTCGGCGAGGCGCAACAGCTCGCGGTCGATGCTGCATGAGCCCTCGTAGTCGAGATCGGCCCGCGTCACCGTGGCGCGGTGGATCTTGGACTTGACGACGATGCGCTGCACGCTGGCTCCTTCCCGTCCCATGCCCGTCAGGGTGAACACTCACCCGGCGACGATCGGCCGGTCATCCTCCCCCGGGCTCATCGAGTCGATCAGCCGGGTATCACCAATTCTACCAGCGATGAGAAATTCGCATCGAACGCATGCCGCCGTGGCCGGCTCGAAGGTGGCGGCGTCCACCACCTCGGCATAGTCCACGGCGAGGTCCGGGCTCCTTGCGAGGCGGAGCCGCATGATCTGCCGCAGCCGCTCGGGGTCCCGCTCGCCGGCGGCGTGGGCCGCCCCGGCGGCGGCCAGCGCGGCGGGGATGGCCAGCGCCTGGAGGCGTTCGGCGGGGCTGAGACGGCCGTTGCGGCTGCTCAGGGCAAGCCCGTCGGGGTCGCGGACGGTGGGACAGACCACGATCTCCGTGCCGGTGTCGAGGTCGGCCGCGAGGCGGCGGACGGCGGCGCACTGCTGGGCGTCCTTGCGGCCGAAGTAGGCGCGGTCGGGCCGGACGGTGACCAGGAGCTTGGCGACGATGGTGGCCACGCCCTCGATGTGGCCGGGCCGGTGGGCACCCTCCAGGGTCTCGGCGATCGGCCCGACGAGGCGCACCCGGGTCGCGAACCCCGGGGGGTAGACGTCGGGGACGGCGGGGGCGTAGACGAGGTCGACGCCCAGCCCGGCGCAGAGCGCAAGGTCGGCGTCCAGGGTCCTCGGGTAGCGGTCCAGGTCCTCGCCGGCGCCGAACTGGATGGGGTTGACGAAGATGCTGACCACGGTGCGGTCGTTCTCCGCCAGCGACCGCTCGATGAGGGAGCGGTGGCCGGCGTGCAGCGCCCCCATGGTCGGCACCAGCCCGAGGCTGAGCCCGGCCGCCCGCCGGCGCTCGCACTGGCGCCGGAGTCGCTCCGGCGTCTCGACCCGGGTCAGCGGCGGCCCCCAGCTCGCGGAGGGCGCGCCCTCAGGAGTAGCTGTGGGCATCGTCGGGGTAGGCGCCGGAGGTCACCTCTGCGGCGAAGTCCCGGGCCGCCCCCACCGCCTGGTCGCCGAGCGTGGCGAAGGCCTTGACGAAGCTGGGGACGGGGCCGCGGGTCAGTCCCAGCATGTCGTGGATGACCAGGACTTGGCCGTCGCAGTCGGGGCCGGCGCCGATGCCGATGGTGGGGATGGCGAGGGCCCGGGTGATGCTGGCGGCGAGGATGCGCGGCACCCCCTCGAGGACGACCGCGAACGCCCCCGCCTGTTCCAGGGAGCGGGCGTCGCTCTCGATCTGGGCCGCCGCGGCCGCCTCCCGGCCCTGGACCCGGAAACCGCCGAAGAGGTTGACGAACTGCGGCGTCAGGCCCAGGTGCCCCATCACCGGGATGCCGCGCTGGGTCAGCTTCTCCACCAGGCCGCTGACCCTGCCGCCGCCCTCCACCTTGACGGCGTGCATCCCCGCCTGGAGGAAGTCGGCGGCGTTGCCGATGGCCTGCTCGTCGCTGGCGTGGTACGCGTTGAAGGGCATGTCCCCCACCAGCAGCTGCTCGGGGGCGCCGCGGGCCACGGCCCGGGCGTGGTGGAGCATCTCCGTCATGGTCACCGGCAGCGTGGTGCGATAGCCGAGCATGAGCATGCCCAGCGTGTCGCCGACGAGGATGACGGGGATCTCCGCCTCGGCGAGGATTCGCGCCGTGGTGTAGTCGTAGGCGGTGAGCATGGCGAAGCGCTCGCCGCGACGCTTGCGCTCGATGAGGCCGGGAATGGTCACCGCCATGACCCGGCTCCGCTGGCGGCGGCGGCGCCGCTAATGGCATGCGGCCTCGCGCCGCGGGTGGTCATCACCGTCTCGGTCACCTCCGGATCCAAGCGGACAGGGCGGTCACGGCTCCGTCCGGCGGCCGCATTCCGGTGCCTCGAGGCGCCGCAGGGCGTCCCCGGGCCACGGCCGCTGCGCGGGACCGATCTGGGATCGAGTGTACGCCGGGGGGCGGCGGGCGGCGACCCGACAGGCGGCGGCGCGAGCCTGAGGGCTCAGCCGCCGACGGCGACCGTCCCGGCCGCGACCTCGCCAGGGGCCTCCTTCCTGCCCTCGACCTCGGCGATGAGCTTGTGCATCTCCGCGGCCTCCATCGTCTCCACCTCGGTGAGGCGGGCGGCGAGGGCCCGGAGCACCTTCTCGCGCTCGCGGAGCACGCCCTTGGCACGCAGGAAGGCCGATTCGACCAGGTGGTGCACCTCCTGGTCGATCTCGGAGGCGACGTCCTCGGAGTAGTTGCGCTGCTCCCCCAGGTCGCGACCCAGGAAGACCATCTCCTGACGCTCGCCGAAGGTGCGCGGGCCGAGCTTCTCGCTCATGCCCCACTCGGTGACCATCTTGCGGGCCAGGTCGGTCGCCTTGCGGATGTCGTCGCTGGCGCCGGTCGTGATGTTGGCCTCGCCGAGGATGAGGTCCTCGGCGCAGCGGCCGCCCAGGATCTGGGCCAGCTGGTCGACCAGCTCCGCCTTGCTCACCAGGTACTTGTCCTCGGTGGGCAGCGACAGCGTCCACCCCAGAGCCATGCCGCGGCTGACGATGGAGACCTTGTGCACCGGGTCGGTGTGCTCCAGCGTGATGCCGACCAATGCGTGGCCCATCTCGTGGTAGGCGATGGTGGACTTCTCCTTCTCGCTGATCATCCGGCTGCTGCGCTCCGGCCCGGCGATGACGCGCGCGATCGCCTCCTCCAGCTGCGGCATGCCGATGAGCTTGCGGTTCTGGCGCGCGGTGAGGATGGCCGCCTCGTTGATGAGGTTGGCGAGGTCGGCGCCGGAGAAGCCGGGGGTCTGCTTGGCCAGCACCTGCAGGTCCACGCTGGGGTCGAGCGGCTTGTTGCGGGCGTGGACCTCGAGGATGGCGCGTCGGCCGCGGATGTCGGAGCGATCCAGCATCACATGCCGGTCGAATCGGCCGGGCCGGAGCAGCGCGGGGTCGAGGACGTCGGGACGGTTGGTGGCGGCGATGACGATGACGTGCACCGACGTCTCGAAACCGTCCATCTCGACGAGCAGCTGGTTCAGGGTCTGCTCGCGCTCGTCGTGGCCGCCGCCGACGCCGGCGCCGCGCTGGCGGCCCACCGCGTCGATCTCGTCGACGAAGACGATGCACGGCGAGTTCTTCTTTGCCTGGTCGAAGAGATCGCGGACGCGGCTGGCGCCGACACCGACGAACATCTCGACGAACTCCGACCCGGAGATGCTGAAGAAGGGCACGCCCGCCTCGCCGGCGACGGCCTTGGAGAGCAGCGTCTTGCCGGTGCCGGGCGGGCCGACGAGGAGGACGCCCTTGGGGATGCGGGCTCCCACGGCGGTGAACTTGTCCGGGTACTTGAGGAACTCGACGATCTCGCCGAGCTCGGTCTTGGCCTCCTCGACGCCGGCGACGTCGTTGAAGGTCACCGACGGCTTGTCGCCGGCGAGCAGGCGCGCCCGGCTGCGGCCGAACGACATCGCCTGATTGTTGCCGGACTGCGTCTGGCGCAGGAACCACCACAGGAAGAAGCCCATCAGCGCCAGCAGGAACAGGGTCGGGAGCAGGCTTGCCAAGATGTCGCCTAGCGTGTCAGAGACATTGCTGTACTTGTAGTAGCCGGCCTGGTCGAATTCACTGGTGACCTCTTGGCTCGAGCCCACTGAGGTGGTGAAGAGCGTGTGCTGATTGTTGTACCAGGTCACCGTGGTTCCGTCGGTGATCACGGCGGCATAGGAGCCCTGGTCGTCGATGGCGCTCGCCGCGGTGGGGTCCTGGGCGTACTCGGAGACCGCCTGGGCGAGCTGGCCGCTGGTCGCCGTGTGCGAGGCCTGACCGAGGAAGTTGCCGTAGAAGATGCCGACCACCACGATCAGAGCCAGCAGAAGCATCATGTACGTGAGGCCGCGCCGGGAACTGCGCATTTGCTGGCAGTCTATCACGGGGTCCGGATAGCACCTGCGACGCGATCGAAGGGTTCACGTCGGCTCCCGTCACCCTCCAGGATGCACCGCGGGCGGGCTCGCCGGAGCGCCCTCCAGCAGGCGGCGCTGCCGCTCCGCCAGCACCACGAGACGGCGGCGCGCGCCGGGGAAGACCGCCTCCATCGCGGGCAGGAGGTCGTGACGGACGCGGCTGCGCAGGAAGCGCGGGTCGCGGTTGCTGGGGTCGTCGAGGGGGGCGAGGCCGAGGCTGGCGCAGTACGCCAGGGTGGCCTCTCGCCAGACGCGGAGCAGCGGCCGGGCCAGCCTCCTCTCGCGTTCCGCCATCGCCCGCAGGCTGCCCGGGGTGGCGCTGGAGAGGAGGCGCATGAGCACCGTCTCGGCCTGGTCGTCGGCGGTGTGCCCCAGCGCGATGGCGGTGGCGCCGATCCGGTTGGCCACCTCGGCGAGGCCCCGGTGCCGCGCCCGCCTCGCCTGGTCCTGGAGGGAGGGCCCGGTGCCGACGTGGACGGTCACGGCGGTGAAGTCGAGGCCGAGCCGGCCGGCCAGCGCCGCCACCAAGTCCGCCTCGGCGGCCGACCCCGGCCGCAGGCCGTGGTCGACGTGCACGACGTGCAGGCGCCAGCGGCGGGGCGGCGCCAAGCGGGCCAGGGCGTCCACCAGCGTCACCGAGTCCGGTCCTCCGCTGCAGGCGACCACGACCGTCTCCCCGGGGAGCAGCACCCCGCGCCGGTCCACCGCGGTGGCGACGGCGCGGCGGACCCTGGCGACGGCGGCGACGCGTTCCCCCGGGGGCAGCCCGCCGCCGTGCGCGGCGGCCGTGGCGGTACCTGGGATCGAACCAGGGACATACCGGGTATGAGCCGGCTGCTCTACCACCTGAGCTATACCGCCGGAAAGCGCGCCGGACGCCGGTGGCGGCCTCTGGGGCACACACTCCGGCAGAGAGGGAGGGGGCGTTGCGGCGGCTGGATTCGAACCAGCGACCTTCGGGTTATGAGCCCGACGAGCTTCCACTGCTCCACGCCGCCGGAGGAGCATACCGCACCGGGCGCGCCATCGAGCAGGGGCCCGGGGCCCAGGACGCGCCCTCAGGGCGAGGGTGTCGGGGGCGTCTCGGGGGTGGGACTCGGCGTCGCCGTCGGGGTCGGGGTCGGGGTGGGGACGGGCGTCGGCGGGTCGAAGGTGGGCGCCGTGGCCGGGACGCCGGCGAAGCTGGGGGTCGCCTTGCCGCCGGGGTCGAGCACGTACACCTTCTCCCCCGGCATCACGTAGCCGAGCCTGCGAGCCTGGGCCTCGATCCAGGCGGAGCTGCTCGATTCGGCGATCTCCAGGGAGCGCTGGGCGATCTGCGAGCTGAGGGCGGCGTTGCCGGCCTTCAGCTGGGCGACGCGGGCGTCGAGGGACCGCGTCTGCGAGGTCTCCCCGTAGAGGCCGTAGGCGGCCCAGCCGCAGGCCACCGCGACCACGATGGCGAGGACGCGGCGCGGGGCGAAGAGGCGGGGTCGCTCAGGAGGAGCGGCTTTCATGACGGCCCTTGGGTGACGTGGGGGGGACTGGCCGTGGGGCGTGGGTTAGTCTGAACCGCCACCGCGGAATGCGCAATGGGGTTGGGCGGCCCGGCGGGCCGCGGGTCAGATCTCGATGCGCGACCTGTCCGGCGATCCGGCCGGCCCCCGCCGGCGCCATGCCACGGCGGTGCCGGCGAGCAGGACGCCGAGCACGGCGGCGACGATTCCGGCCGGCCACGGCGATCCCGCCAGCGCCCCCGTGTTCGGCACGGGGACGGTCGCCGGGGTGGGCGTGGCCGCGGCAGCCGCCGGGTACTCCTCGATCAAGGTGGGATCGGCCTCGTACCCGTAGAAGCCGACGGCGAAGCACTCCGCGGCGGGGACGCACGCCGCCGCCACCAGCGCGTTGTTCACGTCGCCGCTGTAGGGCGTGTCGGGGGTGGAGCTGTCCGGCGCTGCGACGGAGCTCCACGACGTCCCGGTCCATTCCTCGGTGATGACCTGATCGTAGCCGTCACCGTCCGTGGCCCGGCCCACCGCCCAGCACTCGCCGGCGGTGGCGCAGGCCACCCCGTAGAGGTACCCGGCGGCGCTCTCCGTCTCGACGTAGCCGCCGACGCTGGTGGTCCACGAACCGCTCACCAGGCCGAGGATGAGGATGTGCGGGCCCTCATCACTGCCGATGTAGTCGCCGACCGCCCAGCACTCGGTGGACGAGGCGCAGGTCACGCCGTACAGGTCGTTGTCGGAGGTGCCGCTGTCGGGGGACGCAGCGGGGCTCCACGAGGTCCCGTCCCAGCCCTCGATGAGCGTCTGATCGAAGTCACCGGTGCTGTAGCCGGCCGCCCAGCAGTCGTCCGCACCGGCGCACGCCACGCCGCCGAGAACGCCGGGCGCGCTGTCGGTCTCGGAGTCGGCCGCGGGGACGTTGAGGGTCCACGAGGTCCCGTCCCACCCCTCGATGAGGATGTCCTGGCCCTCGTCGCTGCCCAGGTAGGTGCCGACCGCCCAGCACTCGGTGGACGAGGCGCAGGTCACGCCGTTGAGCTGGTCGTCGAAGGAGCCGGCATCCGGCGAGGAGACGACGTTCCACGTGGTCCCGCTCCCGTCCCACTCCTCGACCAGCGTCTGCTGGTAGTCCCCGGAGTAGTAGCCGACCGCCCAGCAGAGCGTCGCCGAGGCGCACGCCACCCCGGTGAGGTAGCTGTAGGCGTCCGTGTCGGCGAAGCTCCCGTTCGGCGAGGTGACGAGGCTCCACGAGGTGCCGTCCCACTCCTCGATCAGCGTCTGGTCCAGATTGCTGGTGTCGTCGTAGTAGAAGCCGACCGCCCAGCACAGGTCCGCGGACGCGCAGGCCACCCCGGCGAGGGCGTTCGAGTCGGTGCCGTCGTTGGGCGAGGTCACGATCGACCAGCTGGTGGCCGAGGGGGTCGGGGTCGGCGTCCCGGTGGGGGAGCCGCTCGTCGTGGCCCCGACGCCGGTGGCCCCGAGGAGGGCGGTGACACCCAGGGCGGCCGCGGCAATCCAGCAGCTGCTGAGCCAGGTGCGTCGACCCATCACGATTGCTCCCTTTCCACCGCGGCATCCCGCCGCCAGATCGCCGCCGATCATAGAGGAATAGGACGACCGTCGATCCGGGCCCCGAGGCTCGGGCCGGGAGGCCGGCGGATCGGGGGAGCCCCGCCCCCGCGCGGTCAGACGGCGGTCGCCTCCCAGCGGGCGCGCCACGAGTCGGCGTCCACGTCGTGCAGGTCGACGCCCTCGGCGCGCGCCGACGCCTCGAGGCGGCGGAAGCGGTCGGCGAAGAGCGTCGCCCGTCCCCGCAGGGCGTCCTCGGGGTTGACGCGGAGCTGCCGCGCCAGCGACACGGTGGCGAAGAGGAGCTCGCCGATCACCGCCTCGACCTCGGCCGGCGGCGGGGGCGGCGGGGGCACGTGCTCGTCGGGGGCGAGGCCCGCGGGAACCACCGCCGGGGAGCCCTTCGCGGTCTCCGCCGGTGCCCAGTCCTCTCCCCTCTCCGCCCGGACGGGTGAGGCGGCCGCCACCGCGGCGACGGCGTCGACCCCGGCCCGGACCCGGCCAAGGGCGTCGGCGACGCTCGGGCTCTCGTCGAAGCCGACGCGGGCCGGCCGCTTCTGCACCCCCTGGGCATAGGCGAGGGCGGGCAGCGCCTTCGGCACCCCCTCGAGGAGGGAGAGGCGCTCCTTCTTCTCGACGCGCTTCAGCCTCTCCCAGTTGACGACCACCTGGGCGGCGCCGCTGACGGAGGTGTCGCCGAAGACGTGGGGGTGGCGGTGGATCATCTTGGCCCGGGTGGTCTCGGCGACGTCGCCGATGTCGAACGCGTCGGGGGCCTCGGCGGCGATCGCGCAGTGCATGAGCACCTGCAGGAGGAGGTCGCCCAGCTCCTCGCGCAGGGTCGGCGACTCTCCGGTTTCGATGGCCTCGAGGAGCTCGTAGGTCTCCTCCAGGAGGTAGGGGCGGAGGGTCCGATGGGTCTGCACACCGTCCCAGGGGCAGCCGCCGGGCGCTCGCAAGCGCTCGACGACCTCGTTGAGCTGGCGCAGCGACTGCGCCGCCTCGTCACGCATCCGGCCGCGGCCTCCTCATGCGGGCACCAGTTGACGCGCGCGGACGAGCCTCCCCAGCTCGCGCAGGACGCGCAGGAGGACATCCTGCCATTCCGGGTCCACGCCGCGCCCGGGCGGCGGCACGACGTAGAGCCGGCTCGGCGACGTGGTGACGTAGCCGCGCGCCTGGCGGGCCACCGCCTCCAGGTCGAAGCCGTGGGCCCCGGAGAGCTGGATCACCGCTCCCGGGGAGCGGGCGGCGCCCGCGCCGGCGCCGGGACGGCCGGCGCCCCGCCACGTCTCCACCGAGGTCACCCCGGCCTGGGCGGCGAGGATGCGCACCCGCAGCGAGTAGACCAGTGCCCTCGCCTCCACCGGCAGGGTCCCGAAGCGGTCGGCGAGGCCCCGCTCCTGGCGCTCCAGCTCCGCCTCGGTGGCGCAGGCGGCCAGCTCCTGGTAGCAGCGGAGCCGCAGCCGCTCCTCCTCCACGTAGCCGGCGGGCAGGAAGGCGGGCTGGGGCAGCGAGACGCTGACGTGGGCGGGCGCCTCGACAACGGGCTGGCCCTGGAGGGCGCGCACCGCGGTCGCCAGGAGGTGCGTGTACATCTCCATGCCCACGGCCGCGATCTCCCCGTGCTGCTCCTCGCCGAGGAGGTTGCCGGCACCGCGGATCTCCAGGTCGCGCATCGCCAGGCGGAAGCCCGCCCCGAGGTCCTGCAGCTCGCTGACCACCTCCAGCCGCTTGTCGGCGCGCTCCGTCAGTGTCCGTCCGCCGGGATAGAGGAAGTAGGCGTAGGCGCGCTGGCCGGCGCGCCCGACGCGGCCGCGCAGCTGGTAGAGCTGGGCCAGGCCGAGGCGGTGGGCGTCGTTGACCACGATGGTGTTGGCGTTGGGGATGTCGAGACCGGACTCGATGATGGTGGTGCACACCAGCACGTCGATCTCGGAGTCGATGAAGGCCCGCATCACCTCGGCGAGCAGGCTCTCGTGCATCTGCCCGTGGGCGATGGCGACGCGGGCCTCGGGGACCAGCGCCCGCAACCGGCCCGCCTCCTGCTCGATGGTCTGCACCCGGTTGTGGACATAGAACACCTGGCCGCCGCGGGCCAGCTCGCGGCTGACCACCTCCCGGACCAGGCCGTCGTCGCGGGCGGTGACGTAGGTCTTGATGGGTTGCCTCTCCTCCGGAGGGGTCTGGATCACCGAGAGGTCCCGGATGCCCGCCAGCGACATGTGCAGGGTGCGGGGGATGGGCGTCGCCGACAGGGAGAGCAGGTCGACGGCGACGCGCAGCTCCTTGAAGCGCTCCTTCTGCAGCACGCCGAAGCGCTGCTCCTCGTCGATGACGACGAGGCCGAGGTTGCGGAACTCGACGTCGTGCTGGAGCAGGCGGTGGGTGCCGATGACGATGTCGACGGCGCCGGTCTTCAGGCCGAGGATGGTGGAGCGCTGCTCCTCCTCCGTGGAGAAGCGCGACAGCTGGCGCACCGTGACGGGGAAGGGGCGCAGCCGCTCCGAGAAGGTGAGGACGTGCTGCTGGCAGAGCACGGTGGTGGGCACCAGCACGGCCACCTGGCGGCCCTCGGTGACCGCCTTGAAGGCGGCGCGCAGCGCCAGCTCCGTCTTGCCGAAGCCGACGTCGCCGCACACCACGCGGTCCATGGGCCGGGTCGCCTCCATGTCGCGCTTGATCTCCTCCAGCACCAGCTCCTGGTCCGGGGTCTCCTCGAAGGGGAAGGCGGCCTCCAGCTCGCGCTGCCAGTCCGAGTCCGGCGCGTAGGCGTGTCCCTGGGCCATCTCCCGGCGGGAGTAGAGGCCGAGCAGCTCCCGGGCCACCTCCTCGGTGCGCTCCTTGACCCGCCGTCTCGTCCGCTCCCACTCGCCGGTGCCGAGGTGGGAGAGGCCGGGATGGGAGTCCGAGCCCCCCACGTATCTGTCAATCCTGTCCAGATGTTCGACGGGGACGAAGAGGCGGTCGGAGTCGGCGTACTCCAGGACCATGTACTCGTGCTCGGTGCGCGCGCCCTCCCCGCCGGCCCCGCTCCCGTCGCCGTCGGCGGCGGGGCGCCCCGGTTCGGGCTCCTCCGTCTCGGCGACGCGCCGCATCTCCAGGAAGCGGCCGATGCCGTGGTCGCGGTGCACCACCAGCTCGCCGGGTGAGAACTGGATGACGAAGTCCTTGGCGCCGGCGCGACCGGCCGCCGCCTGCCGTGCCCCCCGGGCCGAGGTGGACTCCGCCCGCCGCGCCCCGCGGGCGAGCGGGGAGCCGCGCCGCTTGACGGCGCCGAAGAGCTCGTGGTCGCTGACCACCGAGATGCCGAGCCGGGGGGCGCGGAAGCCGGAGGAGACCTCCCCGGCGCCGATCACCAGCGCGCCCGGCGCGATGGGAAGGGTGGAGGCGTCCGGGTCGTCGACGCTGATGACGGCCAGCTCGAAGTCCGCCGCCAGCTCCGCCACGCGCCGCTCCTGGCGCGAGATGACGACGACGCAGCCGCCGGCCGCGAGCTGGGGCCGCACCGCCGCCGCGAACGCCTCCCAGCGCCCGGCGTGGGCCTCCGCGGCCTGCCAGCCGAGATCCGCGGACAGGGGCCCCTCCACCGCTTCGGGCACCAATTCGACGGCACGCTCCAGGTGGGGGTCGAGGGCGGCGGGGTCGAGCAGGCCGCTGCGCGCCCCGGTGGGGAGCTCGCCCCTGGCCTGCTCCTGCTCCCGGAGGGCCTCGATCTCGTCGGCGTGGCGCGCGGCGGCGCGCCGGGCCCGGCCCGCGCCGCCGGCGACGAGCACCACGGCCCCCTCGCCCAGATGGTCGAAGAGGGTCGTCCCCCCCATGAGGTAGGGGGCGAAGACGTCGACGCCCTCGTCGTAGACGCCAAGGGCGAGCTGGGCGCGGTCGGTCTCCCACTGCTGGCGCACCTCCGGCCGGCAGGCGGAGACGTCCAGCCCGTCGACCGCGGCGAGGGCGCGGCGGACCGCCTCGGGGCTGAGGTCGAGCTCGCGGGCGGGGAGGATGCGGACCGAGTCCAGCCGGGCCACGGAGGTCTGGCTCTCGACGTCGAAGAGCCGAATCTCGTCGATCTCGTCGCCGGACCACTCGACGCGCCAGGGGCGGGAGCGCTCGAGGCCGAAGACGTCGAGGATGCCGCCGCGCACCGCCATCTCCCCCGCCGCCGTCACCGCCGTCACCCGCCGGTAGCCGAGGGCAACCAGCCGGCGGAGGACGGCGTCGCGGCCGGCCCGGCGACCCGGGCTCAGCTCCAGGTCGCCGCCGGCGGCGACGGGGAGCGTGGGGCGAAGCAACCCGGCCGGGGAGGCGACCACCAGCGCCGGCTCGCCCTGCGCCAGCATGCCCAGGGTGGCGATGCGCCGCCGGGTCACCTCCTCCGACGGCGGCACCCTGTCGAAACCGGGCGTGTCCGCCGCGGGCCACAGCGCGAGGCGCTCCTCGCCGCCCCAGAGGCGGGCGTCGCCGTACACCGCCTCGGGGTCGGAGGCGATGACGAGGACATGCCGCCCGGCGCGCCCCAGGAGCCAGGAGGCGATGACGCCCACCGCGCCGCCGGGCACGCCGCCGAGGCGGCGCAGGGAGCCGTCGAGAAGGCGTCCCAACTCGGGGGCCCAATCCAGGCTCGACGAAAGGGTCGGAGCCTCAGCCACCGGGCGGATCCAGGGGGACGGCGCGGTTGTACTCCCCCATGGCGAGCTCCAGCCCGTCGCGCACGATGGCGATGGTGGCGTCGGCGGCCCGGCCGAGGATGGCGGGCAGGGCGCGGCGCTCGACGGGGGCGAAGGTGTCGAGGACGTGGTCGACGGTGTCCTCCCCCTCGGCGGGGCGGCCGATGCCGACGCGGACGCGGATGAAGTCGGGGGTCCTCCAGGAGTCGATGAGGGACCGGACCCCGCGGTTGCCACCCGCGGAGCCGCCGCGCCGCAGGCGCAGCCTCCCGAAGGCGATGTCCACGTCGTCGTGGACCACCACCACCTCGGAGACGGGGAGCCCGAGGACGCGCACCAGGTGGACGCCGGCCCGGCCACTCAGGTTCATGAACGTCTGGGGACGGGCGAGGACCACCTCGACGCCCTCGATGGAGCCCTCGCGCAGCCTGGCCGGTCCCTCCCGCCGCGCCCCACCGAACCGGCCCCGGCGCTCCATCTCGTCGAGGACCATCCAGCCGGCATTGTGCCTGGTGTGGGCGTACTCGCCCCCGGGATTGCCCAGGCCGATGACGAGGCTGGCCACCTGGAGCGCCTCAGCGGGGACCCGCACCGGAGTGCTGGGCCGTCTGCGGGGCTGGGCGAAGCGCGCCGGAGGCGGCGGGGAAGGGCGGCTCGTGCGCCTCCAGCTCCGGAACCTCCACATCGGGGAGGAGCGCCCGGGTCGCCTCCGTCATCCGCGCCGCCCGATCGGGCCGGTCGTGGTCGTGACCCAGACAGTGGAGCAGGCCGTGGACGGCGAGCAGGCGCAGCTCGTCGGCCGGCCGGGCCGGGTTCTGGGCGCGGGCGCGTTCCACGGAGATGGCGACGTCGCCGATCCACGCCGGCCCGCCGCTCCCCTCGCCGGGGAAGGCGAGGACGTCGGTGGCGGCGTCGGTCCCGGCGTGGTCCCGGTTGAGCCGGCGCAGCTCGGCGTCGTCGGTGAGGCGCACGGCGAACCCCGCCGACGCCGACACCCCGAGCACCACCCCGCTGCGGCGCAGCAGCGGGCCGACACCGGCCGCCCTGACCACCGCCAGGGCGCCGGCGTCGAGGGACTCGGAGCGATGAACCGTGACCCGCATCAGCGCACGCCCATGTCAATCAGAAAGAAAAGGGCTCGCGACGGCGAGCCCGACTGTCCGTATGCCCGACGTCAGCCAGCCTTGGCCCGGCGCTTCTTGGCGGCGACCAGCTTGCGCTTGCGGCGGACGGACGGCTTCTCGTAGTGCTCGCGCCGTCGCACCTCCGAGAGGATTCCGTTCTGCTTGATCTTCTTGTTGAAGCGTCGCAGCGCACTCTCGAAGGTCTCGCCTTCGCGGACCTTGACCTCCGACACGTCTGAGGGATCACCTCCTTGGCGCCGCCGTCGGCGGCATGATCGACCGTGTTCCGACCGCCCGGCAGGGCTGTCAGGGCGTCCACTCTACCAGGCCCCGAACAGGCTGCCAGCGGAAGCGCAGGCGGCAAACGCATGTACGAGCAGGCAGGTATCATGCCAGACGTGCCCGAGTCCCTGCTCGACCCGCCCCAGCGCCGAGCCGTCGAGCACGGGGAGGGGCCCTGCCTGGTCCTCGCCGGCCCCGGTTCGGGCAAGACCAGGGTCATCGTCGAGCGCTTCCTCCGCCTGGTCGGCGAGGGCACCCCGCCGGAGCGCCTGCTCGTGCTCACCTACACGAGGAAGGCCGCCGACGAGATGCACGACCGGGTGGAGCGCATCCACGGCGCCTTCGAGGGCGAGACGCCGCTCACCAACTACCACACCTTCGCCCAGCGCGTGGTCCGCCGCTGGGGCTGGCGACTCGGCATTTCCCCGGCCTTCCGCATCGCCGACGAGGCGGAGCGCTGGCTGGTCGTGGACGCCATCCTCGCCGAGCTGCGTCCCGTCACCCTCTACAACCCGCTGCGGCCCCAGGACCTCATCGGCGCCATCCTCGACGTCATCGAGAAGGCGAAGCAGGAGCTGGTGTCACCCGAGGACTACGCGGCCTGGGCGCAGGCGCGGGCGGATGCCACCGAGGACGCGGCGCAGCGCGAGCTGCTGCTCCGCCACCGGGAATGCGCCGAGGTGTACCGCCGCCTGCAGGAGCGCTTCACCCGGCGCGGCATCCTCGACCACGACGACACCATCCTCCACGCCGCCCGGCTCCTCCAGGATCACCCCGACGTCCGTGAGGCGGTGGCGGGCTCGCTCGACTTCGTCATGGTGGACGAGTACCAGGACACCAACTACGCCCAGGCCCGCCTCGTCGAGCGGCTGGTGGGCGAGCGCGGCAACCTCCTCGTCGTCGCCGACGACGACCAGTCCATCTACAAGTTCCGTGGGGCGTCGCTGGCCAACCTGGACCGCTTCGAGCGCATCTACCCGCAGCACGAGAAGATCGTCCTGGACCGCAACTACCGCTCCTATCGCGAGATCGTCGATGCCAGCCGGGCGATCATCGAGGCGGCGGCGCCGGGATCGCGCATCGACAAGCACCTGCTCGCCGTCCGCGGTGACGGCGGCGCGGTAGAGATCTGGCACGCCGAGGACGAGCGAGGCGAGGCCGTCGAGGTGGCGCGGGAGTGCCGCGACCTCATCGCCCGGGGCACGGATCCCGGCGCCATCGCCTGGCTGTTCCGCCGCCATGAGGACATGCAGTCGGCGACGCGGGCCCTCCAGGAGGCGGGGGTCGCCTACACCGTCCGCGGCGGCCGGGGTTTCTTCCAGTGCCGGGAGATCAAGGATCTGATGGCGCTGCTGGGCGCCGTGCTGGACCCGGACGACTCCCCGGCGGTGCTGCGCTGCCTCCACCTGCCCGCCTTCTCGGTGAGCGGGGCCGGCCGCCTCGCCCTGACCCGGGCCGCCCACGACCACGACATCCCCCTCGCCTCGGTGATCACCGCGGGGATGCCGGAGCTGAGCGAGGCGGACGCCGCGGGGGCCGGGCGCTTCATCGACGCCCTCGTCGAGCTGCACGGCCAGGCCGCCCGCGAGGACGTCCGCGACCTCTTCTACGCCGTGCTGGAGATGAGCGAGTTCCTCGGCGTGCTCGACGCCGCCGGCGCCCAGGAGCAGCGTCAGATCGGCGCCAACCTCAACAAGTTCGGCGAGCTCCTCGAGGACTTCTCCGACTGGAGCGACGACCGCAGCCTGGCGCTGGCGCTGCGCTACCTGGAGGTGCTGCGCAACAGCCAGGCGGCCGACGAGATCGCCGCGGTGGAGTCGGCGACCCCCGGCATCAACCTGTTGACCGCGCACGCCGCCAAGGGCCTGGAGTGGCCGGTCGTCTTCCTCGCCCGCTG
>Ga0181520_10000455_pt1 | contig 90817 bp, 73 predicted proteins | sample PEATcosm2014_Bin_29_FD_132451 | JGI IMG/M metagenome (GOLD analysis project Ga0181520, IMG submission 132451) | Peatland microbial communities from MTU Mesocosm Facility, Houghton, MI, USA - PEATcosm2014_Bin02_30_metaG | ecosystem: Environmental > Terrestrial > Soil > Wetlands > Peat | place... | reverse complement strand
GGGCTAAAGCCCGACCTCTTTTTGGGGAGCGTTTTGCGGCATGACTGAAGTCATGCCCTGATACAAAGCTCGCTTTGAGGGAGTCTTTGCGGCTTTTTGGGGCCCACATGATCCCCATCATGCTCGGGCTGTTACAAAGCTCGCGTCGATGGAGTCTTTGCGGCTTTTTGGAGCCCACATGATTCCCATCACGCTCGGGCTGTTACAAAGCCCGCTTCGATGGAATCTTCGCGGCAGCCTGAGACGTTCGCTTGCCATGAATGTTCAAATGCGATTGCCCTGGGGCGGACGCCGCGGAGCGAAGCAGGCCGGCGAAACAGGTCGCTTCCACCGCGATCCGGACCCGGTTGGCTTCCGAGCCGCTTTGGATCGTCGCCCCGCTTGCGTATACATTGAAAGCAATGAAAATCCCGCTCGTCAAAGCGGGCCTACCGACCCTGAGCCCGTTTCAGCCACACACAGCCCCGGGCGCCCATGCCTGCAAGATTGGAGCCTGTCGATGAAAATAAATCCCTTGCGCACCCTTGCCGCACTTTGCCTGTTAGCTGTCGCGATCACTGTGCTTGGCGTCACCGCCTCAGCCATGAGCGAGAACGGCGCCGGTAGCCGGGATTTCATTGCCTACTGGGCGGCTGGACAACAACTCGTCCACGGCACCAATCCTTACGATAGTGTGGCGATGCTGCGCCTGGAGCGCACGGCGGGATTCGATGGCGACCGACCTCTCATCATGCGCAATCCGCCGCTGGCTTTCTTCCTGGCATTGCCCCTCGGCTTCGTCAGTTCCAAGCTGGGCATGATCCTGTGGCTGCTGGTGCTCATTGCCAGTCTCATGGCGTCGATCAGGATGCTCTGGATTCTTCATGGGCAGCCGAACAGCAGGGTACACCTGCTTGGCTACTGTTTTGCTCCCATACTCGCCTGCCTGATGGCCGGTCAGCTAGGCATCTTTCTGCTCCTAGGCATAACGCTCTTTCTGCGCTTCTACAAGTCCCGGCCTTTCAGTGCCGGGGCAGCGCTGCTGCTGTGCAGCATCAAGCCGCACCTGTTTCTTCCGTTGGGCATTGTGCTGCTGGCCTGGGCTGTCAGCCGGAAGGCCTACCGCATTCTTGCTGGATTCGGTTTTGCACTGCTCGCCAGTAGCGCGCTCTCGTTCTGTTTCGACCCTCGCGCATGGCATCAATATGCGCAGATGATGAACATGGCGGGTGTTCAGGAAGAGTTTGTACCCACCCTGAGCTTGATGTTCCGTCTTCTCGTCGATCGCCAGGCCGCCTGGCCGCAGTTCGTCCCTGCCATCGCCGGCTGCGCGTGGGCACTCTGGTATTTCTGGACGCGGCGCAATCGCTGGAATTGGATGGACCAGGGATTGTTGCTGCTCATTGTCTCAGTGGGGTGTGCGCCGTATGCCTGGTTTACCGATGAATCGGTGCTGCTTCCGGCGATTCTCGCGGCACTCTACCGGGCGGAGAACTCGAACCGCTCGCTCCTGCCGTTTGGCGTGATTGACGGAATCGCATTGATAGAGGTCATGACACACATCCAGATCACGACTGTCTTCTATCTATGGACAGTGCCCGCATGGCTGGGATGGTATCTCTACGCAACCGGAGGCAAGGGTGCGCCGACCGGGGAGGTTGGCAGCGATGCCGAAGGTGGGACATCCGCTTCTGCGCTGGGATTTCAGGCCGGTTCCATTCCTACTTCAGGCCCAGGCTCCTCTTCACAGGATGAGCTTCTGTGTTGAAGATGACTGAATTGAAGTCGAGTGTGGACTCAGGCGCGTAGAGCAGGTAGAGATACTTCAGCGTCTCCGCGAAAAAGAAGCTCTCCATCGAATCGGCTTTCTGTTTGGAACGCACGTCGGCCAGCGCAGAATAACTATCCTCCGTGCGGCAATACTTCACCAGTGAATTGAAGTAGGTCTGCCCCATGGCAAGATATTTCGGATCGTGCGTGTAGTGGTAGAGGTAGTACGTCGATTCGATAATCTCAGGGCGCAGCGCGTACTCCGGCGCAACGATCTTCATGGCCGAGTAATCCAGCCGCTCCGGCTCAATGCCCGCAAGGTTCCACATCCGGTAACTGGAGTCCTGCAGCTCCTCCGCACGGTGCAGGTCGCCCGACAACGCGAGCACCGCGGGAAAGAACGCATCGAGCGCGCCATAGTAAGTGTGCGTGCGCGCCCCGGTGTTCATGTCCGCCTGTCCATACCAGAGGCCGTTGGGCTGCTGGTCGGCGAGATACTTGTCGATGGCAATCTCACTCTGCCGCCACATGCGCGCGCAGTCCTGATCGCCAAAGAGGATTGACGCCTTCAGCAGGTACTCATAGTAGGAGTCGATGCCGCCCATGATGCCTGCGGTCGGGTCTGTCCACGCACCGGTCTCCACGTCGATCTGGGAACCAACCAAGCCGATGGGCGAACGCCTCTTGTACAGCTCGACCACCGCGCGCTTGGCTTTGTCGTAGTACTCCTGCTTGCCGGTAAGCCGGGCCAGCGTACCGTACTCGATGAGCAAGGTGCCGATCTCAGCCGGATTGCTCCGCGTGCCTCGGACTGCGCCGGTGTGAAGATTGACATACTCATAGGGCATGCCGGTGGGCGAGTCGAACATCGGCAACATACGGCGGCCCAGGTCGTCGGCCAGTTCCAGTAACCGCTTGTCGCCCGTCAGCTCATAGCAGGAGATCAGGCTGCCCAGCAACCGGATCGTGATCTCAAAGTCCTTGACATAGATGTCCTGATCCAGGTTGAGCTGCGTATCGATCAGGCTGCGCGCCTCATCCGCCTGCGGTTTCAATCCCATCAGCGTGAGCGTGTCGAGCGCATCTACCGGAGTCATCAGCAGAGTGGTCCCGTACCAGTCGAACGGCTTGTGGCTCAACGGCCTCAGCTCGTCGTGGCCCCATGCATACTTCTTGTAACTGTTCCATGCGCGCAAGGCCTCGGCGCGGACGCGACTGGCCATCGCGGCCTTCTCCTCGTCGCTCCTGGGAGCAATATGTGCGGATGGTGCAGGCGTCAACGCCGCTGCTGGCGACGTAGGGTTGGAGGAGGGAACGCTTTGCGCGAAAGCGTTTGTCAGGAGCAGAAGTGCAGCAGGCAACAAGAATGTGAACGATCGCATGGGCACCTTGGTCAGTTCACGCAACATCATACCGGTTGAGCCGGCATCCAGCATGAAAAACGCTGAATGACCGGCTCATGTCCAACATTTTGAAGCTTCTGGTGACGCCTGGTTTCAGGCTGCTTTTACTTCGCTCGCCGACCGCACCCGGAACCGCTTCATCTGAATTGACAGCGTGCGCTCGATCTTGCGCAGGTCGCCGCGCTCCGCCGGTCCGGCAAAGGTCGAAGCCACGCCATGGGCCGAGGCCCGCCCCGTCCGGCCTACGCGGTGGACGAAGTCCTCGGCCACCTTGGGCATGTCGAAGTTGACCACATGGGCCACATTCGCCACATCGATCCCGCGGGCAGCCACGTCGGTGGCCACCAGCACCCGGTGATGCCCCTCGGAGAAGCTGCGCAACGCCGCGTTCCGCTGCGCCTGCGAGCGGTCGCCGTGAATCTGCGTTGCCGACCATCCGGAGCGGGTAAGCCGCCGCGCCACGCGGTCTGCACCATGTTTGGTGCGCACGAAGACCAGAAAGCTGCCTGTCTCCGCGCCCAGCAGGTGCTCCAACAGCTCCTGCTTCTTATCCGGCTCCACTTCAAAGGTGCGCAGCTCCACGTTCTCAGCCGGCTTAAGCACCGAGCCGATCTCGATGCGCACCGGATTGTTCAGATACTTGCGCGCCACTTCCTTCACGGTGCCCTCAAGCGTGGCCGAGTAGCACAGCGTTTGCCGCGCCGCAGGCAGCGTGGCCGCAATGCGCGCAATGGCCGGCTGGAAGCCCATATCGAGCATCCGGTCTACCTCGTCAAGAACCAGGATCTTTACCCCGTCCAACCGCACCAGCTTGCGCTTCAAAAAGTCCTCAAGCCGGCCCGGCGTGGCCACAATCAGCCGTGCGCCACGGCGAATGGCCTCCAGTTGCGACCGCTCCGCCAGCCCGCCCACCACGAGGGCGGCAGTCTGCGAGGGACTTGTGCGAATGGCGCGAAATGCCTTTTCCACCTGCATCGCCAGCTCGCGCGTCGGCAGCACGATCAGCGCCTGGGCGCCGCTCCGCGCTTCAGTCTTTTGGAACTGCTCAATGATGGGGATGAGAAAGCTGAGCGTCTTGCCCGTTCCGGTCTGCGCGGTGGCCAGCACGTCACGGCCTTCAAGAGCCGGAGGAATGGCCTCAGCCTGCACCGGCGTGGGGGTTTCAAATTTGTTCAGGTCAAGCCGAGCCAAGAGCGCGGCCGAAAGAGAAAACTGCGAAAACTGAGTCGTCAAAATAGTAGATTTTCCTGTTGAATTCCGTGAGCCCGCAAATTTCCCAATGGGCCTGCAATCGGAACCGGTCATGAGGCGCGCACACAAATAGTCTTCAGGCGCGAGCCTGCCTTTCCATTCATGCGTAAGAGAGAACCCAAAGGTCCCTGGGACTGGCAAACCTGCATTCAACAAGGGGAAGAATGCTCGCTCACCCGGAGCTGACCCACGCAACTTAATCGCCAGACGGCACACTGCCGGCAGGCTACCCGCTCTTCGGCAATCATCCTTTGATTGCGCTCCCGGTTTCACTCGGGCCAATCCAACTTGCCAATCCATTCAAGGAGGCTGGGATGCCCGAACCCTTGCTCTGGACAATCTTGACAGTCCAATGCACGTCACCGGATAGGAGACTGATGGGTATGCGCTCTATCACCCCAGGCAACAAAGATCATTTCTTGGGGACCCCGATTTATAAGGGCTTGGGGGAAATCTGTGCAAGGCAAACTTGCCTTTTTGAAGGCCAATCCGCCGCTCACGGCCAAATCACTGAGCGCAATTTCAGTGTAGCACGGTTTCGCTTTTCCCTCGCCACCGCGCCGTCAGTCCCGGCTCTCCAGACGCGCCACCACCTGCTCCACTAGCTGCTCTATCTCTGCGGTATTCTTTCCTTCTGCCGGGCTGGCCGGACCGGAGGTCTGTGCCAAGCGGGCGTCTGGAAATCCTAACCGTCGCTTCAGCTCCAGAATCTCCTCAATCTTGTTGTCCGGAATAAAGCTCAGCGGCGCCCCAATCTGCTTGGCAATCAGGTATGTCTTGCAATAGGTGTCCAAAATCTCAGCCAGCCACTCGGCGTGGGTCACAGTGTCAGACCAGCACACGATGCCGTGGTTCCCGAGCAGAATTGTGTTGTGGTCGTGAACGAAGGGCAGGATGGTCTCGGCAAAGGCCTTTGTGCCGGGGGTCTCATACGGCGTTACCGCCGCCGGCCCGATAAACACCTCGTACTCCGGAATCAGCCCGGTCGGCGGCGTCGTACCGGTCACGGCAAAGGCCGTTGCATAGGGCGGATGGCAGTGCAGCACAGCCCGCGCCTGTGGATTGGCCTTGTAGATTTCCAGATGCAGCAGCAGTTCGCTGGTGCGCAACCGGTCGCCCGCCAGGATGTTCCCGTCCAGATCGCAGAGGCAAATGTCGGCCGGTTCCAGGTCGCCCTTGCTCAGCATGGTAGGCGTGCACAGCACATACCGGGGCCCCAGCCGCACACTGATATTGCCGCCGTTGCCGTCCACGTACTGCCGCTCCCACAGTTTGCGCCCCACGCGGATGATCTCAGTGCGCAGAGCCTCGGCCTCAAAGGAGTTGGCGGCCACCAGCGGTGAACTTTCCTCGGACTTGGGCTCGTTGAGAGCCTCCATCACGGCCTGTACGACTTCCCTCACCTGCTCTGTAAGCGGCACCGCTGTCTGCTCCATGACTGACCTCACTTGTGGGCTATTTCACCGGGACACGGGAAGCGGCACCACTCCTTAAATTATATATATTGCCCCTCAACGGCTACCTCCGGTGACCTCGGTCACGAATGAGTGGGCGAGCCTCCGCGAAAGAGACCGCGAATGGATGAATGCGGCAACCGGCCAGACAAGCAGTGCGCCAGCCAACGAAGCGAGGGGTTGCAGAAAAGTGGCAAGGCCACATTGGCTGCCAATGTGGCTTGGTGCGCAGCCCGGAAGGGCCATCTTGAAGAGACAGTCAAGGACGAAGAAGGCTGCTGCTAGATTTAGCCCTTTACCTTACCTTTGCTCCATGAGCCATCAGTCCGCGGGAACCAGCCTCCGCTGCAACTGCTCAAGCGACTGCCCCTTGGTCTCCGGATAGAAGAACAGCACCACCAGGAATTGCACAACCGTCATCGCGGAGAAGAAAGCAAACGGCGCGCCCCGGCCCATGGTGGTAACCAGCACGGGAAACACGAGGGCAATGCAGGTGTTCATGATCCAGTGGCTGGCATTGCCCACACCCTGGCCCTTGGACCGGACCGAGTTGGGAAAGACCTCGCCGATATAGACCCAGATGACCGCGCCCTGGGAGAATGCAAAGAAGGCCATGTAGGTGACCAGAAGCCACACCAGCGCCCCTGGGTGAGAGTGCGTCTCAAACAGCCATGCTACTCCCGCGAGGCAGCTTGCCGTGCCTGCGGCGCCGATCAGCAGCAGGGTCTTGCGGCCCAGCTTGTCAATAAGCGACATGGCCAGGATGGTGAAGACAAGATTGGTGCATCCGATGGCGACGGCCTGCTGGTCGCCAGAGATCTGGCTGAAGCCGGCAGCGGTAAAAATGCTATTGAGGTAATAGAGAATGGCGTTGATGCCGGCGAGTTGGTTAAATGCGCCGATGGAGATGGCCAGAAAGAGGGGATAGCGGTACTTCCGGCGGAAGACCGGCATGCTGGCCGTAGCGTGTTCCTGGGCCAGCGCGGTGCGGATGTCGGCCAATTCGGCCTCGGGGTCCGGCTCCCCCATCAACTTGAGTACAGCCAGTGCTTCATCAATGCGGTTCTTCGAGGCGGACCAGCGCGGGCTGCGGGGAATGAAAAAGAGCAGCGCCAGAAATCCGACAGCCGGCAAAGCGGCGACACCCAACTGGAAACGCCACTCTGCCGCGCCCAGGTGAAGCACGCGAATAAGGTAATTGGATGCATAGGCCGCCAGAACGCCCACCACTACATTGAACTGGAAGGCGCCAACCAGCCGACCGCGCCACTTGGCCGGAGCCAGTTCCGCAATATAGACCGGTCCCAGCACCGACGAAGCACCGATGGCCAGCCCGCCAATAAAGCGGAAGACCAACAGCGCGGGCCAATTCCACGCCAGAGCGCAGCCCACGGCCGAGATGACGTAAAGCACGGCGGTAATGCGCAGCGTTTCACGCCCGCCCAGTTTTTGCCCCACCACGCCGGCGCCCAGCGATCCGACAACCGTGCCCACCAGCGCAATGGCCACCGTGAAGCCCTTGCCGTAGTCGCTCAGGTTATAAAGCCTTTGCAGCGCATCGATTGCGCCCGCAATCACCGCTGTATCAAATCCGAAGAGAAGCCCTCCGAGCGCACCGGTCAGGGTTGCCTTCATCAGGTTAGCGTTTGGTCGCATAATGTTGTGTCTTTTAAGTTCCAAACCATCCTACAGACTGACCCTGGAATCGGCAAACCTGCCGCAGGCCGCAAAAAAACCTGACGGCTCACGCGCGCAGGCGTCTTTCCTGACCATCTTTGAACAAGGGATCGTGGCGAGTTGCTCACGGATGGGTCTTCGCCGCTGGGTGAAAATAGAGGCATCTTTGCACGGCATCTGATCCGTCACGGAAACAGGAGAACCGTCCTACGGCATTTTCCGAATTACCGCGGAGTCGCTGAGTGTGTGCAGGATGGATTTTTCTTAAGGAAAAATCCATCCTGCGGTTGTGGCTTAGCGCGAACAATTCGGAAATGCTTTTAGCGGATGGGAAGTGCGTACATAAGCCCGCCTAGCGTCCACAGGTTGTTGTCGCCGCGAGACAGCTTCATCGCCGACTCCGGGCCCAGATCGCGCGCGAAGATCTCGCCGTAGTTGCCTACCGCTTCAATGACATCGGCGACCCAACCGTCGCGAAGTCCGAGATACAGCCCATATCCACGCCAGGAACCAAGTAGACGCTGAATAACCGGATCATCACTCTTCTTCATCTCGGCAAGATTCGTCTGCGTCACTCCGCTCTCCTCGGCCTGAATCAAGGCTTCGACCGTCCAGTTGACGAGAACAGTCCATTGCGGGTCGTCGAGACGGTAGGTGGCTGCCAGCGGATCTTTGGCAACCACGTCTGGCAGGATTTCAAAATTCTGCGCCAGACTTTTGAAGGCAATTCGCTCATAGGCCAGTTGCGAGACGTCAGCCGAAATGGCGGCGCAGTTGCCGGTGATGAATGCTGCTTCCATCTCGCCCTCTTCCTGGAATGAGAAGGGTTTCCAATCGAGCTTCTCTCGCTTCATATAGCCTTGAAGCTGAATCTCAATCTCGGTGCCACCGAGAAAACATATCTTCTTTCCGGCAAGGTCTTTGGGCGAGCGTATGCCCATGGTCTTATTTACGAGAAAGCCCTGGTAGTCATAGAAGATGGGCCGGGTGAATCCCAGGCCGGCATTGGTTGTATTGATGTAATTGGGCGACCCCGTGGCGAGCAGCGCGATCCCGCCGGACTTGAGCGCCTTCAACGCATCCTGCTCGTCGCGGAAGGGCTTGACGGTGAACTTGGCGTTCGGCCCCAACACCGCCACGGCCACCGCTTTGCAGATATCCAAATCGAAAGCGCCGTGATTGCCATGTGCGTCCTGGGTGGAATACTCGGGCTGTTCCGTATTGATTCCGCAAGGGAGTGTGTTGGCGGCCTTGATTTTATCCAGTGTGGTTCCGGCATCGGCCGTTGCGGTGGTTCCGATTGCCAGCACGGCAACAGAAGAGAGTAAGAGTGCGGAAATCCTGCCCATGCGGGTCTAGTTCCTTCCTGATCACCACAAAGATACATGCACCTACGAATGCGGCGGCCGGAGTTTCTGTTCGGCCGCCGCGCAAAACGGGTTGAGAATGGGTTTGGTTTTACTGCCAAGTACCCGAAGTCGGTAGTCCTGGCTCGGAACTGGGGCGAGGATTGAAGTCGGCCGGAGCCGGATCGAGTACCCCGCCGGCGGTAACATCGGTTGGGACGATTCCCAGGACGCGGCAACCATTCGCACCAAAGTGGGGCAGGCTGGTAACCAGGGAAGCCGGAATCTGCGCATACGAGGCTTCCAGCGGGGGCTCTTTGCCCAAAAGGCGGGCATTGTCAAATGCGGAGAAAAGGTTGCCGACGCCGGGAGTGTCGCCGTCGGAGGGTCCCAGATATTTCTGGGGCGTGCCCTGGGGAGTGAGATACGTCTTTTCGCCCAACGCGCGCGCCGCGGCTTCGTCGGGAAGATCGGCAAGCGGAGTCAGGTTGAAGAGCCGGTCGATGAACTTGATGATCGAGCCATGCTCGGTGGCTTCATGAGAGACGCCGTGGACTACGCCATAGGGCGAAATCACGATGGCCGGAATGCGCGGACCCTGATCGAGGGCGGTTGCACTGGGATCCCAGGAGCGAATCACAGGCTGGGTGTGGTCGTAAAGTCCATCGGTCTCATCGTAGGTGATGATGATGGCGCTCTCAGGCCAATACTTGCTGCTGGCGATGGCGTTGATCTCGTCGGCCAGAAGGGCTTCGCTGATCTGCGCATCGGAGTAGCCGGGATGGTCGTCGTTGCCGGGGAAATCGGCCTCGACGGTCTTGTTGGGAGAGCGGGGAGTGAGCTTATCCAGGTTGTCATACCCGCCGCGGACGTAGTAGACGCCGCCTTCCTTGGGAAATGCATTGTTCGCGATCGCCGTAAAGAAATCGCCCAGGCCCTTCATGTGCGCGCCGGTTTCTGACGGGTTGTTCGCCTCATAGCCAAAGTATTGCGGGGCGTCGTGGTGGGCGATGTAGCTTGAGTGGATAGGCGACGTAGCCGAATCGGTTGACTCGTGATCATACCCTTCCTGGAACCAAACCCAATTCACCGGCTTGTTACCGTCCCCGGCAATCTTCTTGATGTCGCCTTGCACATCCACCAGGTCAAAGGCGGGGTTCGAATCCTTGGCCGTGATGTTTTCAATCTGATTGCCCATGAAGCTCAGCCCCAATGTGGCGAAGGTCAGGTTGGAAGCCGGATTCGTGGAGGGAGCGCCGCCGCTTTCGGTCGGCTGCAGTTGGCTCGGAGGAGTAAAGACATCCAGGGCCGATCCCCAGAAGGGCTGCGGATCGCCGGTAACCGGCAGGGCCGCATTGGTGGTGTTGATATTGTTGCCCAGCCCGGGATACTTGATCCACTGAGTTACTCCGGACTGGCCGGAGAACATGGCGATCGCGTTGGGAGTCGAAGGCCCGATTACCGTGTCAAAGAAGTTATCGAAAAGGGTGAACTTGTCAGCGTAATTCCACAGGAAAGGAGCGGTATCGCAGTCCACATGGCTGACGACCAGTTCGCCCTTCTGCTTCTGTGCCAGGGACGGAAGCGGTCCGGAGTAGCTATAAGTGCCAGTGGTTGAGTTGTAGCTCAGCGTTCCGCTCAACCCCTCTTCAGTGAAAGCATAGCGGTCGTTCTGGGCGACGTTGTTCGCATTCAGATCCAGCTTGGCGTCGATGGCCGCGTGACCGTGATTCACTGAGTCTGTGTCCTCAGGGTAGAGCAGCACCGTGCTCCCGCCAGTAGCGGTGACCGACTGAGGAATCTTGAAGGGGGAGATGAGGCTCACCGAGCCGTCCACATTTACGATCGGCTGCTTGAAGCCGGGGGTTTCCGAGGCCGGCTGTGAAAACAGACCTTTGGCTCCTGGGTAGGTGCCAAAGTAAAAGTCGAAGGAACGGTTCTCCTGGAAAAGAACAAAGACGTACTTGATGTGCTTTTGCAGCAGAGTCAGCTTCTGAGCTTCGGTAAGAACCGGCTCATCTTCTGCGCGGATTATGTGGCGGGCGACTTCCGCACCCGATTTCGGCGCAATTTCGATGACTTTGGCGCCGTCCTGAGCATACGCCAGAACAGGCTGCAAGACCATAACGGCGGACAGCGCTGCGCCCGCGAATCCCTTAAGTTGTTTGCTAACCATATGCAGCTCCTTGGAGGGGTGAAATGGGTTGCCGGAGAATAACTCGGTTCCCTTACCTGGACCGGGAACGTGATGTAACTGCACATTGCGCCGCCAGACAAGCACGCAGGGGGGAAGTGTGCAGCTCCACATTGAGAGTTAATCCGGCTCTGTTAGCGTCCGGTTACGAAATCTGCGCGGAATCATTAAAATATCGCCATTTTGCATTTATACCGGATGGGTGTCGCATGGGTGCGACAAATGCGGGTTCGACATGGAGCCTCAGCCGTGTTGGAGTGCCGTTTGCCCAGTGATTCTGGCTCGCTGTAGAGACCTGGGGGATTGCCGACTGTGGCCGTTGGGCGTGTATGATTTTCCAACACCGCGGTCCCCGGTCAACAACAACGCGGTCAGTGGCTCGCCGCCACGGTTGAGCTCAATTTGAGAGGTTGAAACAGCAGGCATGAGAGAAGCCGTCATCGTATCGGCGGCACGCACGCCGGTGGGCAAGTTTCAGGGATCGCTCCAGTCCTTTTCTGCGACGCAGTTGGGCGCGCTGGCGGTGCGCGAGGCAGTGCGCCGCGCCGGCATCGATGGGGCGCAGATTGAGGACTGCATCATGGGCTGCGTCGTCCAGGCCGGTCTCGGCCAGAATCCGGCGCGCCAGGCAGCGCTCTACGCTGGACTATTGCCGCAATCGGGCGCCTTCACCATCAATCAAGTTTGCGGCTCGGGCCTGAAAGCCGTGGCGTTGGCAGCGCAAGCCATTCAGACCGGGGACGCGGAGATCGTCGTTGCCGGCGGCATGGAATCGATGACCAACGCGCCCTATCTGCTGCCCCAGGCCAGGAGCGGCTATCGCATGGGTAACGCCACACTTGTGGATTCAATGATCTACGACGGCCTGTGGGATGTCTACAGAGGCTTTCACATGGGCGTGGGCGCGGAGATGATCGCCGTCCGATATGGCATCGGCCGCGAGGAGCAGGACGCTTTTGCAGCCGAGTCGCACCAGCGCGCTGCCGCGGCCACGGCGGCCGGCCTTTTCCGTGGCGAGATTGTCCCTGTGCAGATTCCGGCGGCCAGGAAAGACGGAACTCCGCGCATTTTCGACGCCGACGAATCCGTCCGTCCCGAGACTACCGTGGAGATCCTCGCCAGCCTCAAGCCGGCGTTTCAGCCCGATGGCACGGTGACAGCCGGCAATTCCCCCGGCGTGAGCGACGGCGCGGCGGCGCTTGTGGTCACCAGCGAGGAGCGCGCGCGGCAACTTGGCCTCAAGCCGATGGCCGTGATTCGCGCCCAATCCACCAGCGGCGGTGAACCGGAGTGGTTTGGGCTGGCGCCCATCGAGGCCGTGCGCAAGGTGGCCGTCAGGGCTGGATGGGTGCTCGACGACGTGGACCTCTTCGAGCTGAATGAGGCCTTCAGCGTCCAGGCGTTGGCCGTGAACCGCGACCTGGCGCTCGACCCCGCCAAAGTGAATGTGCATGGCGGAGCGGTAGCCATCGGCCACCCCATCGGCGCCAGCGGAGCACGCGTCCTGGCCACGTTGCTCTACGCGTTGCGGCACTACGGCAAGACGAGAGGCATCGCCGCGCTGTGCCTGGGCGGCGGCAACGCCGTGGCGCTGGCTGTCGAGCGCTGCGCCGGCGATTGACATTTCATTTCAATCGTCCAGCCGCGATCCGCGATCAATCCTCGCTTCCAGCGTGTGCATCGCTTCGTAAATTTCATCGAAGCTCTCGATGGCAAAAAGCAGGTGGTGCATCTCGTCCACTTTGACCGGCGTGCGCAAAACTTCATCCAGAACGAAAGGCCGCACATCGCAACCACAGCGGATCACGTTCGAGCACTCGCCGTTGGAACTGATCAGTCCGCTCCCGTAGACCTTGACCCGGCCCCCCTGCCGAATGAGGCCGAACTCGACCGTGTACCAGAAGACGCGCCCGATGCGCTCCAGAATTGCCTCATCGCCGGTGCGCGCGCAAAGCTGACCGTAGTGCGCCAGAAAATCCGCAAACACGGTATGCGCGTGCATGGGCACATGGCCGAAGACATCGTGAAAGATGTCCGGCTCAGGCGTGTATTCAAGTGAGTCGCGACTGCGCAGCCAAGTGGTGGTGGGAAAACGGCGCGCCTCCAGCATCTCAAAGAAAGCAGGCCCCGGCATGAAACCGCTGACCGGCGTCGCGTTCCAGCCGGTACGCCGCTCCAGCTTGGCTGAAACCGCGGCCAGATTGGGCAGCCGGTCGAAGGGCAGGCAGAGAGACTCGAAGCCATCCAGGTATTCCTGAGCGGCATGCTGATCAAGCTGCGGCATGCGCCGCCTCACCAATTCGGCCCAAACCCCGTGCTGCTCGGAGGTATAGGCTGCATAATCCTGCTCGATAAGGAACGGCGCGGCCTTGGGCAACTCCAATACGGCGGCCATCACAGGTTGCCTCTCAGCGCCTGTTCGCGCTCAATGGCTTCAAACAGCGCCTTGAAGTTGCCCTTGCCGAAGCTGCGGCTGCCCTTGCGCTGGATGATCTCATAGAACAGCGTGGGCCGGTCTTCCACCGGCCGCGTGAAGATCTGCAACATGTAGCCCTCGTCGTCGCGATCGACCAGGATGCCCAGCCGCTCCAATTCTTCGATCGGCTCCTCGATGCGCCCCACACGTCCGGCCAGCTCTGTGTAGTAGCTGTGCGGAACAGTAAGGAAATCCACTCCCTGCGCCTGCATCCGGGAGACGGTTGAAAGAATGTCGTCGGTGGCCAGCGCGATGTGCTGCACCCCCGGCCCCTGGTAGAAGTCGAGATACTCTTCCACCTGCGACTTCCTGCGTCCCTCGGCCGGCTCGTTGATGGGAAACTTCACGTAGCCGTTGCCGGTGGCCATCACCTTCGACATCAGCGCCGAATATTCGGTGGAGATGTCCTTGTCGTCGAAGTGCTGATAGAGTTGAAAGCCCATCACACGCGCATAGAACTCCACCCACTGGTCCATGGCGTGCCAGCCCACGTTGCCCACCATGTGATCCACATGCTTGAGGCCGGTGGGCCGTGCAACGGTATCGGCCGGTTCGGTGCGAAAGCCGGGCAGAAACGCGCCGTTGTAGTGGCCGCGGTCAACAAATGTGTGAATTGTGTCGCCGTAAGCGGCAATCGAAGAAGTGGTCACGCGGCCATATTCATCGGCTATTTCATTGGGCTCCGCCACACTGCGCGCGCCACGGGCCGTCGTCTCAAGCCACGCAGTCCGAGCGTCTTCCACTTCCAGGGCAATCACGCGCACGCCGTCGCCGTGACGCGTCACGTGGTGCGCGATTGGGCAACCGGGCCGCAGCGAGGTGGTCAATACAAATCGGATTTTGCCTTGCTGCACTGCGTACGAGGCGCGGTCGCGCTGGCCCGTCTCGGGGCCGGCGTAGGCCACCAGGCTCATACCGAAGGCGGTGCGGTAGTAGTACGCCGCCTGGCGTGCGTTGCCCACGTAGAACTCCACGTGGTCAGTGCCTTTCAGGGGCAGGAAATCCTGCCCGGCCTTCACCGTACTGGGTGCAAAGGTTGCCATCGGGGACCTCTGTCGCGGGACGGGATCAAAATTCAGGGGTGATCCGCATCCCATCTGAGCAAGAGCATAGGCCGCCGCGTGGAAGACTTTGAATACCGGTTGAAAGGAAGATTGGCAGATTTGCCTTCTTTTTAATTGGTCAGACCGGAGTCTCACTTGAGAATCGAAAATCGACTCACAGCGCGGGCAGCACCCGGCCTCGGCACTCCCCGAGCGAGATGCGCGGAAAACCGTCGCGCCGGCAAAAGCCGCGCAGAATCGCTTCATCGCCGTCTTCGAGCGCGGTGCGGCTCTCGCCGTTGGGCAGCAGAATCGGTTGCGCACCGCCGCGGGTGAGCTCGAGCAGGCAACCCGCCGCATTGTCGGCTGCGCCGGAGACAGTGCCAGTGGCTACCAGGTCGCCGAGCAACAGATTGCAGCCGTTGCTGGTGTGGTGGGCGACCATCTGCGCGGGCGTCCAATACAAATCGCGAAGATTGGCCTGGGTCAGAAGATGAGGCGCGTGGCCCGCGGCACGCATCTTTGCCGTCAGCAAAGACGCTTCCAGAGTCATGTCGATCGCGCCGGCCTCCTGATCCTCTGCGTCGTGGAGATACGGAAGCGGCGGCGGGTTCTCCGGCGGGCGCGGCGCGGCGGGCACACGAAACGGCGCGAGCGCTTCAATGGGCACCACCCAGGGTGACACGCTGGTGGCGAAGCTCTTGGCCAGGAACGGCCCCAGCGGCTGGTACTCCCACGACTGGATGTCGCGTGCCGACCAGTCGTTCACGAGCGAGAAACCGAAGATCCGTTCCCCGGCCCAGCTGATGGGCACCGGCACACCCAGCGGATTGCCTGTGGCGATGTACATGCCAACTTCGACCTCGTAATCCAGAAACTGCGTGGGACCGAAGCCGGGGACGCCGCCCGCGACCGGCCTGGTTTGGCCACGTGGACGCCGCACCGGCGTTCCGCTCACCACCAGCGACGAGGCCCGCCCATGGTAGCCGATGGGCACGAATTTGTAGTTGGGCAGCAGTGGCTGCTCGGGCCGAAAGAGGCTGCCCACGCGGGTGGCGTGATGGATCGATGCATAGAAGTCAGTAAAATTGGCTGACTCCACGGGCTTGAGCAGCACGGCTTCTTCCATGGGTGAGAGCGCGGCGCGGACTGCATCCTGCGTGGCCTGGTCCGCCTCAGCATCGAGCAAGTCCATGAGCCGGGTGCGCAAGGCCGTATGCGTCGCCGTCCCGCAGGCAATGAGGGGATTGAGGGTACGCACCTCACAGGCCGCGAGCAAATCCTCCGGCAGCCCGTCCAACAGCCCGCCCTGACCGCATCGTTCAAGGTCCAGCACCAATGCGCCGATGCCTACGCCAGGCCGCCCCAGGCCATCTTCCCCGGCAAAGATGCAGTAGGGGAGGCCTTGCAGCGGGAAACCGCAGTCGGGGTCGTTGGCCGATTCGACCCAACTCATCCGGCTCCACTCGGCGATTGAAAACCGCTCGGTCAAAGTGCGCTCCAGTACCGGCTATTCAGCTCTCGGAAAGTTCTTCTTCAGGCTCTGCCAGCACTCGTAGTATTCGTGCTGCAAGATCTTCTCTTCGAGAGCAAAACGTGTTGGCCGCACGGGCAGCCGGGTCTCAAACATGAATGCCAGAGTGCCATCAATGAAATGCGGCTTCAGCTCAGCCCTGCTGGCGCGCTCGAATGTTTCCGCGTCGGGTCCGTGGCCCGACATGCAGTTGTGCAAACTGGCGCCACCTGGCAAAAACCCCTCCGCCTTGGCGTCATACTGGCCCAGAATGAGGCCCATGAACTCGTTCATCATATTGCGGTGGAACCAAGGTGGGCGGAAGGTATGCTCGGCCACCATCCAGCGCGGCGGAAAGATGACAAAGTCCACATTCGCCGTTCCGGGCAGGCCCGAAGGTGCTGTAAGCACTGTGAAGATTGAAGGATCGGGATGGTCGAAGCTCACCGTGTTCATGGCGTTGAACCGCACCATGTCGTACTTGTAAGGCGCGTAGTTGCCGTGCCATGCCACCACGTCCAGCGGCGAGTGGTCGATCTCTGCCCGCCAGAGACGGCCCAGGAACTTGGCGATCACCTCGAACGCGCCTTCGTTATCCTCATAGGCCGCCACAGGCGTGAGGAAATCGCGCGAATTGGCCAGGCCATTCGACCCGATTGGACCCAGTTCGGGCAACCGGAAGGTCTGCCCGTAGTTTTCGCAGATATAACCGCGGCCAGCGCCGTCGGGCAACTCGGCACGGAACTTGATGCCGCGCGGAATCACCGCCAACTCACCCGGCGCCACTTCCAGAATGCCCAGCTCCGTGCGCAGCAGCAATCTGCCCGTCTGCGGCAGAATCAGCATCTCGCCGTCCGCGTTGTAAAAGAAGCGGTTGTGCATGGGGGCATTGGCCACATAGATGTGAATGGCCACTCCGTCCTGGAGGGCCGGGTCGCCGTTGCCTCCCAGCGTCACTATGCCGTCAACCAGGTCGGTGTCATTCTCTGGGATGGGCGGCGGATTCCAGCGCATCTGGTTGGGCGGCGTGTGCGCCTCGCTGAACGGTCCGCTCCGCATCAGCGTCGGCTGCTCAAACTCGCGATACGGCTCGTGCATCACCGAGGGCCGGATGCGGTAACTCCAGGTCCGGCGGTTGGCGGCGCGCGGCGCGGTAAAGGCCGTGCCGCTGATCTGCTCGGTGTAAAGTCCAAGCGGCGGGTGTTGCGGAGAGTTCTGTCCCTGCGGCAACGCGCCGGCGCGAGCCTCGGAGGCGAACTCGTTGCCAAACCCGGTCTGATACTGGTGTTGAGCCATGGGAAAAGCTCCATCCTGCTTTGACGCCCGGCAGTATCGCATTCATTCGCGACAACTGACAATTCAATTCGATAGCCAACCACGCGCCGTGGATTTACTTTCTTCAGAAAAGGATGCTACTGTCCTTGCAATTGAAGGGGTAAATCGATGAGTACGAGCCGTTACAGCCATGGTTATGAGCCCGCCGAACTGGATCGCATCGACTGGAAAATTATCGAGGAACTCCAGCAAGACGCGCGACTTTCCTGGGCCGAACTGGGCCGGCGCGTAAGGCTGACCACCCCGGCCGTGGCCGATCGTGTACACCGCCTGGAGAAGCTCGGTGTCATCCGCGGCTTCCACGCAGACATCAGTCTGGAGCGGTTGGGCATGCCCATCCTCATCTTCGTGCGCCTCTCGATGGCAGGCCCGGAATCGCTGGTACGCACCTTCCAGCAGCAGGTGAAGACATGGGAGGAGGTGCTCGAGTGCCATCGCGTTACCGGCTCGGACTCCTTCATTGTGAAGGCCCGCGTGGTATCGGTCGAACACCTCGAGGTCTTTCTTGACAAGCTGGGCCACTACGGCAGCACCTCGACCGCGACCGTGCTCTCTTCGCCGGTGCTGCAGCGGATTATCACCGAAAAGATCGTGGAGCAATTTCGCCACGGCAGGTGATCGGCGACCCGCCTGCATATTATCGACAACTGCCCGCGAGTGTTCAAAAACGAACACTCCACTCTGCAAGCGGTCACCCGTTCGAGCCGTTCCAGTCCTCATGCGCACGTAACTTCCTTTGTTTTCAGCGCGCTCCGAAGACATCTCTTTGGCACGGGAACTGCTATATAGGAGGTGTCATGGATATTGCACGACCCGATCTGAAGAAAAAGAGGATGCGCCAGTATGCAATATGGGCTGGCGTCGCGGTGGTGGTGTTGACCGTTGCGGTGGTGGCTGTTTCGCGGCTCAAGCCGGCTGCGCCCACGGTGGACCGCTCTACCATCTGGCCGGACACGGTCAAGCACGGGAACATGATTCGACAGGTGCGCGGGTCGACCGGCTCTCTGGTTCCCCGCGAGGACTCGATCGAGCTCATTCCCGCGCAGACTGATGCGACTGTCGTTCGGATACGCGTTTTGCCCGGCACCAAGGTCACTCCGGATACCATTCTTATGGATCTGGCCGATCCGCAACTTGAGCAGGAGCTTTTGAACGCACAGTTGGCGCTCAAAGCTGCGCAGGCCGACTACAAGAGCCTTCAAGCCACGCTGCAAAGCACGCTGATGGACAAGAAGACCGCCGCCGCCCAGGTGAACTCCGACTATACACAGGACCAGTTGCAGGCGCAGACCGACAAGGCTCTCTTTGATCTGGGCGTGATCTCCGGCCTTGCTTATAGCAAGTCAAAGAATACGGCCGACCAGTTGACCGCTCAGCACCAGCTCAGCCGTGAGCAGCTCGATGTGAACCAGAAGGCTATCGTGGTCCAGCTTGCTTCCGCACAAACCAGGATCGACCAGGCCAAGGCCCTGCTCGACCTCTACCAGAAGCAGTCGCAAGCGCTTCAGGTCAGGGCCGGAATCTCCGGCGCGGTGGCGCCGCTTGCGACCCCGTTGCAGGTGGGCCAGCATGTGGCCGCGGGAACCTCGGTGGCCGAAGTGATTCAGCTTGACAAGCTCAAGGCCGCCTTGCAGATTGCCGAAACCCAGGCTCGCGACATCCAGATCGGCCAACCTGCCTCCATCGACACGCACAACGGCATAATTCCCGGCCATGTTACCAGAATCGATCCATCCGTTGTGAACGGAACGCGCACGGTTGACGTAGCACTGGATGGACCGCTGCCGCCAGGCGCGGTGCCGCAGTTGAGCGTAGACGGCACCATCGATCTGGAACGTATGACCGATGTGCTCTACGTAGGCCGGCCGGCTCTAGGTAACGAGAATTCCACGCTGAGTCTGTTCAAGATTGATCCCGACGGCAAGGGCGCCGTGCGCGTACCGGTGAAGGTGGGCCGCGCTTCGGTCAACAGCATTCAAGTGCTGGAAGGTTTGCGGGAAGGCGACACGGTGATCCTGTCTGATATGTCGCGCTGGGACAACGTGGATCGCATCCGGCTGGAGTGAAAGAAGCAGGGAACAAGGATTCGGGATTAGGGAACAGACGTCAAATGTGGCGGCTGACAATTGAATGCTGACAACTGACTGGGGGGATTGCATGGCATCGAATGACACTCTGATTGAAATTGAGGATCTGACCAAGGTCTTCTACACCGACGAAGTGGAGACGCACGCGCTTTCCGGAGTTCACCTGACGATCTCACGCGGCGAATATGTGGCCATGTCCGGTCCCTCGGGCTGCGGCAAGTCTACGCTGCTCTCCATCATCGGCCTGCTCGACACGCCTACGGGCGGCAAGTATCTGCTCAACAACAAGCCGGTCGAAAACCTGAGCTTCAGTGATCGGTCGCGCATCCGCAACCAGGAGATCGGCTTCATCTTCCAGAGCTTCAACCTCATTGGCGACCTCACCGTGGAGGAGAATGTCGAGCTGCCCCTTACCTATCGCGCCGGAATGCCTTCGTCCGAGCGCAAGAGGCGCGTCAAGGAAGCCCTGGAGCGCGTCAACATGGCTCACCGCATGAAGCACTATCCCGCGCAGCTCTCCGGCGGCCAGCAGCAACGCGTAGCCGTGGCCCGCGCACTGGCCGGTTCGCCCTCCATCCTGCTGGCCGATGAGCCCACCGGCAACCTCGACTCAAAGAACGGCGAAGCGGTGATGCACTTGCTGGCTGATTTACACCGCGAGGGCTCGACCATCTGCATGGTGACGCACGATCCGCGTTTTGCCAAGCACGCCCAGCGCGAGTTGCATCTGTTCGACGGAAAGGTGGTTTCGGAAGACGAACTGAAGAAACTCAAGAAGAAGTGGAGGCTTAGCAATGCTGCTGCGGGAACTGCGTTATGCAATTCGACAATTGTGCAGAACGCCCGGCTTTGTCCAGGCGGTTCCCGGCCAGGGCTATTGGGGCGATACCAGCTTTGCGATTGGCGAGCATCCGCCGCTGCCGCAGGGGCAGGCACAGTTTGCCATCGCGCGCTTCGCCGATCCCGGCTATTTCGCGGCCATGGGCATTCCGATCCTGCGCGGAAGAAGCTTCGATCCGTCAAAGCAGCTTGAGCACGCGGATGAAGCGGTTGTCAGTAAATCATTCGTTGACCAGTACCTTCAGGGAGAAGACCCAATCGGCAAGCACCTGGTGGTCATGGGCCACAACATGGAGATTGTGGGCGTTGTCGGAGACACGCGCTATCAGGCTTCGGAGCTTCCCGGACCAATACAGTATTTTCCTCTCTTCTCAGGCGCTCAGAACAACGGAACGCTGGTGATTCGCTCGAGCGACAACGTGGAGCAATTCGCCCTGCCGGTGCAGCGCCTGGTCGCGGAGCTGGATCATAACCTTCCCGTCTCCGATGTGCTGACCATGGAGCAATTGCTAGGCAAATCCACGCTGGATGCGAGCTTCAACGCGACGCTGCTGCTGGGCTTTGCGGTGCTGTCTTTGCTGCTGGCCGGGGTGGGACTGTTTGGAGTGCTCTCTTACATCGTGGCGCAGCGCACCAGCGAAATCGGAATTCGCATCGCGCTTGGCGCACAGCGCGAACAGGTATTGCGCAATGTGCTGTTCGACGGGATGCGTCCCGCGCTCCTAGGCCTGGCTTTTGGCTTGATCGCCAGTTCCGCGGTTGTCCAACTGATCCGCGCGATGCTCTATCAAACGCAGCCTCTCGATCCGCTGGTGTTTGCGGCTGTGGCTGCAGCGCTGCTGCTGATGGCTACCCTGGCCTGCATGATACCGGCCTGGCGCGCTTCGCGGTTAGATCCGATGCAGGCGCTTCGCGCCGAGTAGTCAGGAGATTGAAATGAACACGCTCGTTCAAGACGTCCGCTTCGCACTGCGGCAGCTTCGCAAGTCGCCGGGATTTGCGCTGACGGCGGTGCTCACGCTGACCCTCGGCATCGGCGCCTGCAGCACGATTCTGAGCTGGATCAGTTCGACCTTGCTCAACCCGATCCCAGGCGTCACAAACACCGGCAACATGGTCACCATCATGCACGGAGAGAGAAGCGAGCATCCTTCGCCGCCGCTATCGTATCCGGACTACGTAGATCTGCGCGACAACGCGAAAAGCCTCACAGGACTGCTCGCGTATCACGACGATTTCATGACCATAACGGGGACTAACAAGCCCACGCGCATTTATGGAGCAGTGACTTCAGCGAACTACTTTGATGTGCTCGGCGTGCGGCCCTTTATGGGGCGGACTCTGCTTGATTCGCCGCAGAATGAACGCATGGGTGCGGCTGAGGCTGTGCTCGGGTACGATCTGTGGCGCAACCGATTCGCCGCTGATCCGGCGATCGTGGGAAAAACGATACAGATCAACCTGTATTCCTACACCATCGTGGGCGTCGCTCCCAAAGGCTTCCTGGGTTGCAAGAGCGGATTGCGCACCGATATCTGGCTGCCGCTGGGAGTGGTTCATCAGGTCTGGGGTTGGGATCCGTTCGATGATCGCAGCGCAGCCTTTCTCAACGTTCTTGGCGTACTGCGGCCGGGAGTTGATCGTCATCAGGCAGACAACGAACTGAATCTGCTGATGCAGCGCATCGTCGCCCAGTACCCGACTCAGCACCGGGGTCCGAATGAGATGTCCACCGACCCGCTCTGGCGCTCCCCATTTGGAGCCAACGTCTATCTCTCGGGAACGTTGCCGATTCTGTTGGCGCTTGCCGCGGTTCTGTTGTTGCTTGCATGCGCCAACGTGGCGAATCTTCTGCTCGTTCGTTCTGTTTCGCGGCGGCGTGAATTCGCAATTCGCGTATCCATGGGAGCGAGCCGCTGGAAACTGGTGCGGCAACTCATGATTGAAAACCTGCTTGTCGCCCTCACTGGGGGTGGCATTGCGCTCCTGGGGACCCTTTGGACGGCGCGCTCGCTGGCCACCTTTCTGCCACCCACCACGCTTCCGCTCTCAGTGAATGGAAGCGTGGACCGCACGGTATTGCTGGCAACGATTTTTGTTTCGATTCTCACAGCCGTGGTTTCTGGCGTCGTTCCGGCTCTGCGCGCCTCCGCCATCTCTCCCATTTCGGTATTGAAAGACGAGGCGCTCAATACCTCCGGCGGGCTTCACAAGTCGCGCCTTGCGTCGGGTCTTGTGATTGCGCAGGTTGCCATGTCGCTGGTCCTGATCGCATGTGCGGGATTGTTTTTCCGCAGTCTTGATCTGGCGCAGAGTTCCGATCCGGGCTTCGATCCCAACCACGTCTTTCTCGCCACGTACGATCTCGGGCCGATGGGCTACTCCAAGGAAAAGGGCATCGAGTTCAACCGTCAATTGCTGGCGCGGCTGAGAGAGTTGCCTGGTGTGCAGTCGGTCACGGTGGCGGACTTTTCGCCGCTCAGCTTCACCATTCACTCCGATGGCGTGATGCCCGAAGGCTACGTGCCGCGCCTGCATGAATCCATGGATGTCGATCGAGGGCTTGTAGGACCGGACTATCTGCAAACTTTGCGGACCCCTTTGCTGGCCGGACGCGACTTCAACGACGGGGACAATCCCGGCACGGAGCCGGTGGCAATCGTGAACCAGGCCTTGGTTGATCGCTATTGGATGGGCCAAAGCGCTATCGGCAAGCGGATCCAGGCGGACGGACGATGGAACACGGTCGTAGGAGTGGCGGCCAATGGCAAGTATCGGCGGCTCATTTACGATCCTACGCCGCTGATTCTGTTGCCCCTGGCGCAGAGTTACAGAAATGGGGCGATTGTTCACATACGTACAGCGGGAGATCCGCTGGCACTCACGACCGCGGTTGAGCGGACCGTCGGCGAACTTAATTCCGATTTGCCGCTGTTCAACGTGACCACCCTCAAGGCGAACATGCAGATGGGCAGCATTTTTGAGCGCATCGCTGTGGTGTTGGCCGGTTCGTTTGGCTTGCTCGCGCTGATCCTGGCCAACGTTGGAATCTATGGCGTGGTTGCCTACACCACCAAGCAACGCACCCATGAGATCGGCATCAGAATGGCACTCGGCGCTGGAAAGGGGACGATCTTCCGACAGGTTCTGAAGCAGGGCCTGAGGCTCACTGTTGCTGGATTGGCCATCGGCCTTGCCGCTTCTTTTGTCTTGACGCGCTTTTTGAGGAGCATGTTTGTGGGAGTGGGCGCCACCGATTTGCCGATCCTCGCGACGGCAGCAGTTGCGCTTTTGCTGGTTGCGCTGGTCGCGTGCTTTGTCCCCGCGCGCCGCGCCGCTTCCATTGAACCCATGCAGGCGCTGCGAGCAGAGTAAAGGTAACCAAAGCACTTCGGCACTGAGAATCGGAGTAACTTCATGATCGAATTGAGAAACGTAGAACGCAGTTATAAGAACGGCCATACCGAAACCTGGGTATTGCGCCGCATCGGGCTCACCATCACGGAAGGCGAGTTCGTCACCGTGATGGGTCCGTCGGGCGCCGGAAAATCTTCGCTGCTGAACGTGCTGGCGCTGCTGGACGACGGCTGGCTGGGCGAATACTGGTTTGGCGAAACGCCCGTGCACACACTCAACCGCAGGCAGCGCGCCGATCTGGCCCGTCAACGCATCGGCATGGTCTTCCAAAGCTATCACTTGCTTGACGACCTTACCGTTGCCGAAAACATCGACCTTCCGCTCTCTTACAAGAACCTTCCCGCCAAGGAAAGACAGGGAATGGTGGCCGATATTCTCGACCGCTTTCAGATCGTCGCCAAAAAGGATCTGTTCCCATCGCAGCTTTCCGGCGGGCAACAGCAACTGGTGGGCATTGCGCGCGCCGTGGTTCACGCGCCCGCGCTGCTGCTGGCAGACGAGCCCACCGGCAACCTGCACTCCACGCAAGCCCGCGAGATCATGGAACTCTTCTGCGAACTCAACCGCCAGGGCACGACCATCGTGCAGGTGACGCACTCAGAGGAAAACGCGCGCTATGGCAAGCGCATCCTGGAACTGCGCGACGGCTGGCTCACGCGCGATGAAGTGCTTCAGCCGAAGGAATCGGAGGTCAGCGCCAAGTGAATCCATCCAAGACAAGTCCGGCCAAATATGTGCAGACTGTAGCCGCGATTCTTTTGTTACAGGTGAACATGGCCCTCGCCCTGGAACCAACGGCCCCAACAGTCACCACGTCCGCGGTGCAGACGCCCGCGCCGGCAGCCGCGCAGGCTACTCAAAGCAGCATTCCTTTTGACCAACTGCTACGGCCCTCCCGCAATCCCATTGACGCCTACCGCGGCAAGATCGTTCCACCGCCCAGCATGGCGAACTCCACACGACTCAGCTCGCTTGTGCGCGATGGCAAGATCTACCTCTCGCTGCGTGACGCCATCGATCTGGCGCTTGAGAACAACCTTGACATGGTGATTGCGCGCTACAACCTACCCATCGCGCAAATGGACATCCTGCGTACCCAGGCTGGCGGCGCCGTGCGCGGCGTCAACACCGGCGTTGTATCGGGTACTCCCGGTGGCGGCGCAGGCGGCGCGGGAGCGGGAACAGGCGCGGGCGGCACATCGAGCGGAGCCGGCGGAGCCGGCGCCGGCGCTTCGGGCATCGTCTCCTCCACGCTGGGAACAGGCACCGCGGTGTCGAGTTACGACCCATACATTAATGCTCAGATCTATAATGACCACACTTCGCAATTGCTCACCAACCGTCAGCTTTACGGTGTGCCGGTCTACCACTTGAATACCAACCTGGCAAACATGAGTTACGATCAGTTCTTCCCCACGGGAAGTTATCTTGAGGTGGATTGGGACAACAATCGGACTACATCCAACAGCCCATACAACAGTTTGAATCCGCAGCTCTACGCCAGTACGCGAGTCCTGATTGGACAGCAACTGCTGGCTGGCTTTGGACTGGGGCCAAACCTGCGCTTCCTGCATATTGCCAAGACCAACCAAAAGATATCCGATATCGCCTTCCGCGCCCAAGTCATCGCCACTGTCACCCAGATCTGCGATATCTACTGGGACCTGGTGAGCGCTTATGATGACGAGCAGGTAGAAGAACGTTCGGTTGCCTTTGCCACAGAGACTCTGAATACCAGCCGAAAGCAGCTTGAGTTGCAAGCCATTCCAGAGATGGACGTGTTGAAAGCGGAGGGAGAGTTAGCCACCCGCGAGCAGGATCTGACCGTGGCCCGCACCACCCTCGAGTTGCAGGAACTCTATATGAAGAATGCCATCACCCGCTCGCTTGACGATCCAATTCTCGAGGAGATGCCGGTGGTGCCAACGGATCACATCGGCGGCCAGATCCAACCCGACACCGAGCCAGTGCAGGATGCGATTGCAGCGGCACTCAAGAATCGCACCGAGTTGCAGGAGTCGAGACTCGACCTCGAAAACCGCGAATTGAGCCGCAAAACCGCTCGCAACGCGCTGTTGCCATCGCTTGGCTTGTATGGGTTCTACTCTGGCACAGGCTATGGCGGCACTCCGAATCCCGCATATCTCGCCAGCGGGGGCATCGTCAACGCTCCGGGTGGGGCTGGCGGTACGCTGGAAAACGCATTCAACGACTCGTCGCCCGAGTACCAGGTGGGCTTCCAACTGAGCATCCCGCTACGCAATCGCATCGCCAAGGCGGACCAGTACCGCACCGAGCTTGAGTACCGGCAGTCGCAAGTCTATCTTGAGGAGTTGAAGAAACGCATTCGCATTGAGGTGCGCAACGCGCGCTATGCTTTGGAACAAGGGGCCAGCCGCGTGGATGCGGCGCGCCACGCCCGCGACCTGGCCCAGAAGACACTCGATATCATGCAGAAGGAACAGAAACTGGGCGCCGGATCAAACCAGCAGACGCTAAGCGCCGAGCACGATCTGGCCGTGGCTGAGTCGGCGCTGGTGACTGCCGAGACCGCGTATGAAAAGGCGCGTATCGAGGTGCGGCGCGCCACCGGCTCGATTCTTGAGGAGTACGGTATCTCGATCGCCGACGCCAAAGCCGGCGCAGTGGAGGCGGAACATCTCCAATAAAAAAGAACGAATCCGTGTTCTTGTCGCCGACGATCAGCCGCACATCCTTGAGGCCGTTGAGCTGCTGCTCGCTCCGCAAGGCATGGCTGTGGACTGCGTGCGGTCGCCCCAATTGCTGATGGAGGCGCTGGGCCAGAACGACTACGACGTGCTGCTCATCGACCTGAACTACACGCGCGACACCACCTCTGGACAAGAGGGCCTCGATCTGCTGGCACGCATCCAGGAGTTCGATGCGCGTCTGCCGGTGATCGTGATGACCGCCTGGGGCAACATTGACCTGGCCGTCGAATCCATCAAGCGCGGGGCCCGCGACTTTATCCAGAAGCCGTGGGAGAACGAGCGCCTGCTCTCGCTCATCCGCGTTCACGCCGAGCTGCACCAAGCCTTGCGTCGCGCCCGCCAACTGGAGCTTGAGAACCGCCTGCTTCGCGCCGAAGGCATGCCGGAGTTTGTGGCCGGCGCGCCCTCGATGCAACCGGTACTCGAATTGATTGCGCAGGTGGGACCCTCCGATGCCAACGTACTTATCACCGGCGAGCACGGCACCGGCAAGGAGATCGTCGCCAAACTGCTCCACGCCGCCTCGCCGCGCTCCCGCATGCCGCTGGTGGCCGTGAACGCAGGCGGGCTGCCCGAGGGCACCTTCGAGAGCGAGATTTTCGGCCACGTGAAGGGCGCCTTCACCGACGCGCGCACTGACCGCGTTGGCCGCTTCGAATTGGCGAATGGCGGCACACTCTTTCTCGACGAGATCGCCAACGTCCCCCTACGCCAGCAAGCCAAGCTGCTCCGCGTTCTTGAAACCGGCGAACTGGAGCGCGTGGGCTCCTCACAGACCCGGCGCGTGGATGTGCGCATTCTCTCCGCCACCAATGCCCTGCTCCACGAAGAGGCCAAGGCCGGCAACTTCCGCGAGGATCTTCTCTTTCGCATCAATACCGTCGAAATCCATCTGCCCGCCCTGCGCGACCGCCGCGAAGACATTCCGCTTCTTGCTGCCCACTTTCTCGGCCGCAACCGCACCCGCTATCGCAAGCAGGTTAACGGCTTTTCGCCCGCGGCCATGCAGCAGATGATGCAGTATCCCTGGCCGGGCAACGTGCGTGAGTTGGAGCACACCGTGGAGCGCGCCGTTCTGCTCTGCCGCGGCGAAGAAGTTGATGCGGCAAACCTGGCCATTCCAGCCGCCAAATCTTCACCGCAGTCCTTCGAAAACATGAGCATCGACGAGGTCGAGGCCCTGCTGATTCGCAAGATGCTCCGCCGCTGCGATGGCAACATTTCCCAGGCGGCCGAGTCCCTCGGGCTCAGCCGCGCCGCGCTCTATCGCCGCATCGAAAAATATGGACTATGAAAGGGGAGTGCGCAGAGAGAGGCGCTCGGTCATCCGCCGGGCGTGGCTGTATTGTCTGCTGCTCTCGCTGCCCGCGCTTGTCTTCGCAACCGTCCTGATCTACCAGCGCCAAATCAACCCTGCCCCGGCGATACTGCTCGCCTGTTGCCTGCTGCTCTACCTCGCGCTGATTGCCGCCGCGCTGATTGAAACCATGGCTCGCCCCTTGCAGACGCTTTCCAACGTCGTCTCATCCTTGCGCGAGGGTGATTACTCGTTTCGCGCGCGCGGGGCCGGCACGCCCGAAACCGGGCGTCGAGATGCGTTCGGCGAGCTGGCCTGGGAGGTAAACGCGCTCGCCGACCTCCTGCAAAAGCAGCGCGTGCGCTCGCTTGAAGCGACCGCTCTTCTTGCGCGCATTCTCGAAGTCATGCACGCGCCCCTGTTTGCTTTCGACCGCGAAAACCTGCTCCAACTGGTCAACAATGCCGGCGTAAAGCTGCTGGGCCTGCCTCATGCCCGCTGCTTTGGGCGCACCGCACACGAGCTGGGCTTGGAAGACCTGCTCGCCGCACCGGACCAGACCATCCACTCCTTCAACGCCAATCAAAAGTCTCCTACAGGTCAGACCCGCTGGCTCCTGCGCAAGGCAGCCTTCCGCCAGGATGGTGTGCCGCACACGCTGCTGTTGCTGGCCGACGTAAGCCTGCCGCTCCAGGAAGAAGAGCAGGCCGCATGGAAGCGGCTGATCCGGGTGTTAGGTCACGAGTTGTCAAACTCGCTGGCGCCCATCAAGTCCATCGCCGGAAGCCTGCTGGCACGCGTCGATCAGTTGGGACAGTTCGGTGAGATCGAGGCGGTAGAAGACGCTGACGCCACGCTGCATGACTTTCGCCGCGGCCTTGGCGTTATCGAGAGCCGTGCTGACGCCCTGCATCGCTTTGTACAGTCTTACCGGATACTCGCCCAGTTGCCGCCACCGCATCTCAAGCCGGTCCCGCTGGGTCCGCTGCTGGAGCGGGTGGTTCTGCTCCAACGCGGAAATCTGGCTGACCCGCGCCTGACTCTTCTGCTCGATCCGGGCCCGCCCGTTGTGCTCGACGCCGATCCCGACCAGTTGGAGCAACTATTCATCAACCTGCTGGCCAACGCCGTTGACGCTTCGCTGGCCAACGGTGCGCAGCCGGTACGCGTAACCTGGCGGCTCGACGGCTCCGCGCTGCTGGTCCTCATCGAAGACCGCGGCCTGGGCATTGCCAACACTGAAAACCTGTTTGTCCCTTTCTATACCACCAAGCCTACCGGCAGCGGAGTGGGCCTGGCCCTGGCGCAGCAGATCGCTCGCGCCCACGGCGGTGAAATCCGCCTCCTCAACCGCGAAGACGGCGAAGGCGCCCGCGCCACCATCCGCCTGCCTTTAGCGCAGCGATAGCCTTTCTATATTCCCGCCCCGCCGGTACTCCCGTGCGTTTCAACCTCCGTAGCCATTACGCAGTTGCGCCCATTGTTCTTGGCTCGATAAAGGGCCGCGTCGGCGGCATGGATCATTTCCTCAAAGTCCGATGGGAAGCCTGAGGCGACGCCAAAACTGGCGGTCAGTTGGATCGACGTCTCCCCTTCCATGATGCGCGCCTCCTGCACAGCCATGCGGAACTGCTCAGCGCGGAGGCGCGCTCCTACGAAGCTCAAGCCGGGCAGAATCAGAAGAAACTCCTCACCCCCGTAACGTCCCACCCAGTCGTAGTCGCGCACCGAGCGCTGAAAGACATGGCCGATCTCCTTGAGAACCAGGTCTCCGGCCGGGTGCCCGAAGGTGTCATTGACGTCCTTGAAGTGATCCAGATCGACCAGAACTACGCTCAGCGGCGCATGGTCGCGGTGCGAGCGATCTACTTCCTGACGCAACCGCTCGATGATGATGCGGTGATTCCACAGGCCAGTTAGATCGTCGTGCTCGGCAAACCGGCGCATCTTCTCCTCTGCGCGCTGCAGTTCGGTTTTCTCGCGTACCAAGTCCTCGGTCCGGCTCTGAACCGCGACCTCCAGTTGCCGTTTTTGCCCCACCAGGAGCTGAATCCGCCCGCGCCATATGAGCACCGCGCCAATACCGGCCAGCAAGGCCAGCGTCAGCCGCAGCAGCCCGCTCTGCCACCAGCGCGGTGTGATGCGAAAGGTGATCTGCGCCACTGGAGAGACCCCGCCGCTGCCATCGACCGTTTCGGCCTGGAAACGGTAAGTGCCGGGTTCAAGGCGCGGATAGCGTACGCTACTCTCCGTTGTTTCCACCCAATCCCATTCCAGCCCCAGCAGGCGATAGCGGATGCGGGTGTGGCGTGCGTCGCGAAAGCTCAGGGGGGACATCGAAATTGCGATTGGACTCCCGTTCCAGGGGATCTGGGCCCCTTCGGCGATGACCGTGGTGCCGAAAGTGACCTGCGATATGACTGGGGCCTGCGGCGTTCGGGCTTGAGCGGCCTGCGGATTGAGAAGGTGCGCAAGTCCCCCTGAGGTGCCAATCCACAAGCTACCGTCCGTATCCTCGGCCAGGGCATAGGCGTCTGTGTCGTCCCAAATCAGGCCATCATCCTGGGTAAAACTCCTCCAGGACCGACCATCGTAGACTGTCAGCCCGGCGTCCTGGCCCACCCACACCCAGCCGCGGTGGTCCACGGCCAGCGAAACCACCTGCTCCGACAAGAGTTGCGGGCGGAGGATGTGCTCCGATTCGACGATCCGGTCGCCGGTTATACGTAGCCGCATGATTCCCTTGAAGGTTCCAGCCGCCCAAAGGTTTCCCGCATGGTCGGCTGCAATCTGATAGGGATTCACGCCGGAGAGTCCGGGGTCGATGCGGTGCCAGCCGGTTCCATCGAGCCTGAAAAGACCTTCGTCGGATGCGGCCCACAGGTGTTTGTCGGTGTCCAGGCTCAGGTCAGTAAAGCGCTTCCTGGGATCGGCGATTGCCGCGTCTTCCACCAGGCGTGGGTTGTGGTCACCGGCTGCGGTATCCACCACGTACAGGCCTCCACCCGTGGCCACCCACAGCCTTCGCCCGCCCTCGATCAGGATCCGGTAGACCTCCGGCACCTTCCATTGGCTTCCGGCCAGAGTCTTAGGAGCAATCCGAACCAGGTTCCCAGCCGCGCTGCCCATCCAGAGACTGCCGTCCGCGCTCTCTGCCAGCGAGCTCGCGCGGGCGGTCTGGATGCCAGCCGCCTGCCACGCCCTGGCAGTGTTGCCTCTAGCGGGAAGGTAGTCAAGACCCGACTCGGTGCCAACCCACAACCTCCCGCTGCGGTCTCGCAGCGTGGCCCAGACGATGTCGTCGCTCAACCCGTCCGCGACCGTGTAAGCCTCCCAGCGGTCCTGTCCCACCCAGCGCTTCAACCCGTGGCCCACGACCCCGATCCAGATAGACCCCTCCCGATCCACAAACAGCGTGGAAAGGTCGTAGCGGGAGAGGCCATTGCGCTCCGTGACCATGCGCCAATGTCCCTTCTCCCATAGTCCGAAGGCGGAGCCCTGCGAGGCTACGATTTGGCCCTGCGCATCTTCAGTCAGCGCCGCATACGGCACATTATTGGAGTGGCCCGGAAGGTCGTGCAACTCGAACCGGTTCGCGGCGGGGAACACTTCGCCCACGTGCGCGGCTCCGCGCACCCAGAGATGGCCGTCGCGATCGAGCAGCAGATGGTACCAATGCTCGTCGGGAAGATGAAGCGCGGAACGCAGGTGGGTTGTCTTGCCCCCTTCCTGCCGGCACAGATCCAGGTCACAGCCGTACCAAAGCACTGCGCCAGGCCCGTATTGCACACTCCAGATCGCCGCGCCGTCCAGGTGCATGTCCTCTGCAACCCATCGCTCGGGCTCTACATGCCGCAGCAGAAAGGCCCCGCTCCGGTCGGCGGTGATCACCTTGTCCGGCGCAACCGCGGTGAAAACCGTCCCGATCCTATGCGAGAACTGGTTAAACGGAGCCGGAGGATGCACCTCGGCAAAGCTTCCATTCCGCAGTTGGAAGTAGATGCCGGTCTTGGTGCCCACCCAAAGGGTTCCATCCAGCCCTACGAAGAGGCTCTGGATGGCATGTTCGTGCAGCCCATCGGCCACGCCATACTGCCGGAACTCTCGCCCGTCGTAGCGGTAGAGGCCGTTTTCGGTGCCCACCCAGAGGTAGCCGGAGCTATCCTGCGCAATGCAGTTGACGTTCCGGTTGCCCAGCCCCTCGGTGATTTCGCTGAAGCTGAATTGCTGGGCCAGGCATACGGGCGCAACAAGGCCAAGCACGGCCAAGCCGCACAGCCAGGTCCTCAACATTCCTTTAAGCTTCCGCGCCACGTCCCGATATGCGAACCCTTCCATCTGGAGTGAGTCCACTATATACCCCACTTGCAAGACCGGAAATACAACGAATATTCGGCTAGAACCGCGCCAGCCAAAGGCTTGGAACGCCCGTCTAATCGTAGATAAGAGCGGATTCGGGAAAGGCTGGCGCCTCGTCTTCCGGAATCAGACCATGCTCCGGCCCGGAGTCCGCATCCTGCGCAAGCCGGGCTCCAAAGAAGAGCTCCACCTGGGCCAGCACTTCGGCCCCGGTCCGCGCCTGGTAGATGGCCGTACGCAGCTTCGCCCCACCCGGCACGCCGTGGGTGAACCAGGTGGCAAACTGCTTCATCTTGCCCGCGGTTTCGCCCATGCGGGCGGCGCGAGGCAGATCTTTCGTGGCCTCGGCCTCGGCCAGCAGCATCTCGAAGTAGGCGCGGATCATCCGGTATCGATCTTCCACCGTGGGCCGTTCGTAGCTGCCGGTCGCGGTGTACTGCGCAATTTGCCTGAAGATCCACGGATTGGCCGGCGCGGCCCGGCCAATCATGACCGCGTCGCAGCCCGTTTGCGCCACCATGGCCGCCGCATCCTCAGGGGTGCGGATATCCCCGTTCCCAATGACTGGAATGCCCACCGCCTGCTTCACCTGGGCGATCCACTCCCACTGCGCCTGGCCGCTATATCCCTGTTCGCGCGTGCGCGCATGGAGCGCCACTGCGTTCAGGCCCTCGGCTTCGGCCATCCGCGCGAGTTCCACGCACACAATCTGCGTCTCATTCCAGCCCATCCGGAATTTGACGGTGAAGGGAATCTTCACCGCCTTGCGCACCGCGCGAAAGATGTCGCCAATTCGCGGCAGATCGCGCAACAGCCCCGAACCGCCATTGCATCCCACAACCCGCTTGGCCGGGCAGCCCAGGTTCAGGTCTACCGTATCGAATCCCGTCTCCTCGACAATCCGTCCCGCTTCGGCCAGCGTCTCCGCATTGGACCCGAACAGTTGCGCGCCAATTGGGTGCTCGTCGTCATAAAACGTCAGATAGCGCTGCCGCTTGCTCTCCCGCATCCGCGCCAGGCCATCGGCCGAAGTGAACTCGGTCATCAGCAGTCCGCAGCCGGATTGGGCATTGGTCACGGCTTCGTCAATCGCACTGCCGGACACACTTGTGCGGGAATCCGAGGCGGCCGAGAACAAACTCGCATGACGGATGAATCGCCGGAAGACCGTATCCGTGACCCCAGCCATGGGAGCCAGGACGGTGGCAGGAGCCACTACCACCGTCCCCAGGCGCATCTCGGCCGGTACCCGCGCATTCGTGGGCATCGCGTGCTCCCTGGGGTTGTCCCAGTCCTTCTTCACGGTAAAGCCCTTGCCAGCCATAAATGCCTTTGAGCCTTCAGCAGCAAGCTTTCTTTAGCCCGAACGAAGTTGGGCCTCCGCCGCAGCGGAGGCCCAATCGTCCTTGTCCGTGCTCACGGCGCCGGTTACTTGGCTGCCGCTACCTCGCTGGCCTTGGCATACTTGCGGCGGAACCGCTCTACGCGGCCTGCAGTGTCTACCAACCGCTGCTTGCCGGTAAAGAACGGGTGGCAAGCCGAGCAAATTTCCACGTGAATGTCGCCCTTGTGGGTCGACCGGGTCTCAAAGTTGTTCCCGCAGGCGCACAAAACCCGCACCGCGGCATAATTGGGATGAATCTTTTCCTTGGGCATCGCTGAAGACAAACCTTTCCTGCAATTCTCCTATTGTAGAGTGATTTGCGCGGTTTCGCAATTGCCGGGCTCTACTGCGCCAGCGCCTTCTGGATCCCCGCCTCGGCCATCGGCGCCATGATCGCATACCCGGCCGGCAGCGGATGCACCCCGTCCCCGCTCAGCTTGGCAGGAAGCCCGTCACGCTCATCCTTCATCGCCGAGTGGTAGTCCACGTAGACAAAACCCTTCTCCGCCGCGTAAGCCTTCATCCACGTGTTGATGGCCAGAATCTTGGGCGCAGGCGTCAGTCCCGGCTTCCAGGGGTAGTCGAAGGCCGGCAGCACCGAACACAAAACCACGTGAATGTGGTTGGCCGTGGCCATCTCTGCCATCGCGGCCAGGTTGTCTTCTACCTGCTCCAGCGTCTCAGGCCCGGTGTTGCCAGCCACGTCATTGGTTCCGGCCAGGATAACCACGACCTTGGGCTGGAGCGCAATCACATCCTGATGGAAGCGCAATACCATTTGCGGCGTGGTTTGCCCGCTGATGCCGCGATTGATATACGGCTTGCCTGGGAAAGAACCCTCGGGACCTTCAATATGCCATCCGTCGGTGATCGAGTCACCCATGAAAACCACGCGATTTTCGCCTGGGGCAGGGGCGGGCACTTTCGCGTCCGCATCCTTGTACCGGGTCTGCCCCGGGAAGTTGGCCAGCAACTGCTGGTCGTGTTCCCTCAGCCACGTTGAATCCGGTACGGCGGGTTTGGGCGCTGGTGCGGTCTGCGCCGCGAGCAGGTTTGGCGTGAGCAGTCCGATCAAGGCTGCGGCAGTGAAAAGGGCAGTGCGCAGGACGATTCGATTCACTTCGAGTGTCTCCATTTCTTGAGCAGGCGAAAATTAGCGGACCAAAAGAGGCCGCGCCCGCACGCGGCTTTGATTGTAGGCAATCTCCCCGCAGGGAGGCATGGTTTTTTCCACAATCGGAGACGGGCAATGCACCGCTGTGGCCTGGCGCCACTTGCGCTACGCTTGAATCCAGATGAGTATCTGCACAATTTGCGATGGAGTTGGCCTCGTACGCGTAGTCAACGATGCGGGACAGTGGGTTTCCCGCGCCTGCGAGTGCCAGGAGATGGTGCGCGAAGAGCGCCGCCTGGCTGCCGCGCACATTCCCGAGCGCTACCGCCAATACGACCTCGACTGCTATGACATCATTCGCGGCGCGGACCCCTCTTTGGGCCGTGCCCTCATGACCGCGCGCAAGTTTGTCGAGGCTTACCCCGTTGACACCGCGGGCAAGGGGCTGCTTTTTACCGGTTCCATCGGCGTGGGCAAGACCCACCTGGCCGTGGGCGTTCTCCGCCGGCTGGTGCAGGAGCGCGGCGTTCGCGGCCTCTTTTGCGACTATCGCGAGCTGCTCAAAAGTATTCAGAACAGCTACAATCCGCAGGTTCAAACCACCGAGCTCGAGCTGCTCAAGCCGGTCTTTGCCGCCGAGGTGCTGGTGCTCGACGATCTGGGAGCCCAAAAGCCCAACGAGTGGGTCTGGGACACTGTCGCCCTCGTGCTCAATACCCGCTACAACGACAAGCAGACCACCATCATTACCACCAACTACCCCGACCTCCCGGCTGGGGGAGGCGCCAAAACCGACGCCGAGCGCTCTGCCCGCGAGCCCACCCTCGGCGACCGCATCGGCGACCGCATGCGCTCCCGTCTGGCTGAGATGTGCGTCCGCATTGAAATGAACGGCGAAGACTTTCGCCAGACCGTCAAGAAGGCGCGGTTCGGCTGAAACCATCGCAATCCGAGTTGCCGGGTTCTCATCCGCCGCGGCGTAGAGACCTGGGACTCAACGCCGGACTCGGAAGCGTAGTTCAGGCGTTCCGTTGCATTGTTTCGATGCAACTCACCCTCGCAAGAAAGGACCCCATGCGCAAGGTATTGGAAGCCGCCGGCCTGGGAGCGTTGGCGGTATTGTTGTGGATCACTTATCGCGCCCTCAGCGGCCCCGACCGCCTGCCGGATAAGATTCCCACCCACTTCGACCTCGCCGGCAACCCGAACGCGTGGGGACCTCCCTCAACTTTGATGCTGCTGCCGGCTGTGGCTTTGGGGGTCTATCTGCTCATCACGGTCGTGTCGCAGTTTCCCGCGGCCTTCAATTACCCGGTGCGGGTCACGGCGGGGAACCGGTTACGTCTTGAGGCGCTGTCTCTGCAGATGATCACCTGGCTCAAGGTGGAGTTGGCCTGCCTGTTCGCCTGGATTCAATGGTCAATTCTTGAGGCCGTGCGGAGCGGCAAGGGCGGCCTATCCCCCGCGCTGGTGCCGTTCTCCCTCGCGGTGATCTTTGGGACAGCTATAGGCCACATTGTGGCCATGTTCCGCGCAGGGCGCTGACGCTGAGTCTTTTCCGGTCCAGAGACCATCTACCTGCGGTAAATCGAGCGGCGGCCTTGTAGGGAATGCAACAAGACGCAGTTTCCCCGGCAATGCCGTAAGATTTGGCCAGGTGGAATGCTCTTGACGCTCTGGAATTCATTTCTTATCGCCTTCAGCGTGCTTCTTCCGCTGATCAATCCGCTCGGGTCGGCCCTTGTCTTTCTCGGGCTGGCCGGCGAGGCCCCTCCCCATGTGTATCACTCACTGGCGCGTAGAATCGCCGTCAATAACATCATCTTCCTCGCGATTATCGAGTTGCTGGGCGCTGCGATCCTCAAGTTTTTCGGCATCTCCCTGCCCATAGTCCAGCTCTCTGGCGGCATCGTCATCGCGGCAATGGGATGGTCCGTATTGAATGAGAGGGACGCGCGCGCCGATTCCAGGGACAAGCAGGAGGAGATCGAGGTACGCGACGAGACACAGGCGCGAAATCTTGAACAGAAAACCTTCTACCCGTTCACCTTTCCGATAACCTCGGGTCCGGGCACGCTTGTTGCATTGCTAACCATTACCGCCCACATCTCGAATCGAGTAATTTCGAAGGATATTCTGGCCCATGTTGGTGTGCTTCTGGCCGTCGTCGTTCTCAGTGTGCTGGTTTATTTCTGCTATGCATACGCCCCAAGAATCACCAAGGTCATTCCACCGTCTACAGCGCACGGCATCCTGCGGGTCATTGCGTTCATTCTCGTGTGCATTGGCGCGCAGATCGCATGGAACGGCCTGGCCGTATTGCTTGCCGAGATCATGAGGCCGTAATCTTGAACAGCGCCAGCGCCGTTTCACGATTGAAAGCGAATAGCGCCGCTCACCGGATGGTACAGCGCCCGTGATTTGTGTGATGGATCACACTTTCTGACGGGGTGGGCGGGTGTACACTTCGCTTCGTTGTTTCAAAAAGCTGGTACTATGCCTGTCGAAGAAGAACTGTGTATGTTGAGCTACTCTCGTGGACCGCGACGGCCGTTGCTGGAGCTGACGATCGGCGACTTGTTGCACCGAACTGCCGACCGCTTCGGGGAGCGTCTGGCGGTGGCTTCCTGCCACCAGGGGAAACGGCTCACCTGGGCTGAGCTAAGCGATGAAGCGGACCGCGTGGCGCGGGGGCTTTGGTCGCTGGGCATTCGCAGGGGTGACCGGGTGGGATTGTGGTCCACCAACTGCATCGAGTGGATCATCATGCACATGGGGTGCGCACGGGCCGGAGCGGCGCTGGTGAACGTGAACCCGGCCTACCGCTCGCACGAGCTGCAGTACACGCTGAGCAAGTCGAGGATGAAGGCTCTGTTCCTGTGGCACAAGGACAAGCGCGCCGACTATGAGGAGATCCTGGGCCGCGCCCGTCATGGGCTGACGCACGCACTGGAGCACACCATCTATTTCGACTCGCCCGAGTGGCCCGCGCTGCTGGACTCCCCCGGAGAGCTGCCCGCCTATGTGGGCGCGGACGATGTGGCCAATATCCAGTACACCAGCGGTACCACGGGACTGCCCAAGGGCGTGATGCTAACGCACCACAACATTGTGAATGACGGGATGTTCCTGGCCCAAGGCTTCCACTATACCGAAGTAGACAAGATTGTCTTGCCGGTGCCCTTGTTCCACTGCTACGGCTGCGTGATTGGCACCATGACCTCAGTGAACACCGGGGCGGCGATCATCCTGCCCAACTGGACGTTTGATGCCCGCGCTACCCTGCAGGCCATCCACGACGAGCGAGGGACCTCGGTCTACGGAGTTCCTGCCATGTACGTGGCCGAGATGGCGCTGCCCGAGTTCGACAGCTTTGACCTGACCAGCCTGCGGACCGGCATGATGTCTGGCGCGCCTTGCCCGGTGGAACTGATGAAGCGCGTCCTCGACGAGATGCACTGCCGCGAGCTGGTCATCGCTTACGGGCAGACGGAAACCTCGCCCGTGGTGACCATGAGCGACGCCGGTGACTCGATCGACATTCGCGTCAACACCGTGGGCCGGGCCATGCCGCAGACGGAGATTCAGATTGTCTCCACCGTTACCGGGGAACCCCTGCCCACCGGCGAGCAAGGCGAAGTGTGCGCCCGCGGCTTCGTGGTCATGAAGGGGTACGACGGCGATCCGGAAGGCACGGCGCAGGTGATTCATGCCGACGGCTGGCTGCACACCGGCGACCTGGGAATCATGCGCGAAGACGGCTGCATCCACCTGACCGGCCGCTCCCGTGACGTGATCATCCGCGGCGGTGAAAACATCTATCCCCGCGAGGTGGAGGAGTTCCTCTATACCCACCCCAAGATCGACGAAGTGCAGGTGGTGGGCATTCCCAATGCGCGGCTGGGGGAGATTGTGGTGGCCTGGGTGCGGCTGGCGCCGGGTGTGGAAGCGACCGAGGCCGAGATTCGCGCGTTTTGCCAGGGGCAGATCGCCTACTACAAGATTCCCGAGCACGTTCGCTTTGTGGACGACTTCCCGGCCACGCTCTCCGGCAAGATCCAGAAGTACAAGATTCGCGAGTTCGAGATTGAAGCCCGCGGATTGCAGAATGTGGCCAACGCGGCGACCGCATAAAGGCTAGCGCGACAGGATGAGGTTGGTGGCTTCCCCGGTCTCAGAATCGAGACCGGGCACCCGGCTACCTGGCTTGCGGGGCGCGATGGATGCGCTCGACCTTCTTGTCGTAGCGTCCGAGGAGTGCGTTCCAGCGGATGATGGCGATCTCCTCGAGCATCTTCATGCCGTCTTTCAGATAGCTCATGCGCGTGCGCTCGTCGTGGTGCCAGCTCACGGGCACCTCCGCAATGCGGTAGCCACGCTTGAGAGCGATGAAGAGAATCTCCGGATCGAAACCCCAGCCCTCGATGGTCTGGAGCTGAAAAACGGTCTGCGCGGCGGCGCGGGTAAAGGCCTTGAAGCCGCACTGAGTATCGGCGAAGCGCAGCCCCATCACGGTGCGAGTTACGGCGTTGAAGCAACGGCCGAAAAACTGCCTGTAGAGCGGCTGACGGTGGGTCTGGCGACCGCTCTCAAGCCAGCGGGAACCGATGGCGATATCCGCGCCCTGGGCGATGGCGGCAAACAGCAGTTCAGCCTCTTCAATGGGAGCCGAAAGGTCAGAGTCGGTGAACATGACCACCTCTCCGAGGGCCTGCAGCAGGCCGTTGCGGACGCTGTAACCTTTGCCGCGGTTGCCGGGGTTTTCAATCAGCCGCACCTCCGGCGCAGTCTGGGCAAAAGTACGGACCGCTTCGGCAGTTCCGTCGCGGGAGCCGTCGTTGACAACGATGATCTCGGCAGCCCAACCCTGGGCATGAATATAAGACGATACCGCCTGGAGCGTCGCGGGAATACGGGCGCTTTCGTTGTAAGCCGGAATCACGATGCTGTACTTTGGATACTGCGTCACGCCTATAACCACCACCTGCCAAGGGTTCCGGAATCGGCCCGGCTTGATTCCCGGACTCGTTTCTGAGAGGAGACTCTGGTCATCATATACGCCGACAGGCGGGCTTGACCCGTTGAATTGCCGGAACACGGCCTTTTCTGCCAAATTGTTGAAGGGGAAGGGCTCAATTCCCACAAGGAAGAGTTCTTTTTCGCACTTTGGCAGGCGGAATCCGGTTATGCTGTGAGCGGAGGCCTTAGGGACATGACAAAGGCAGATCTGGTGGAAAAAGTGACCGGTTTGGGCGACCTGACTCGCCGCGACGGCGAGGTCATCGTTGAAACCATCTTCGATTCTGTGATCGGAGCACTACAGGGCGGAGACAAGATTGAGATTCGCGGCTTCGGGTCCTTTCGCATCCGCCAGCGCAATCCCCGCATTGGACGGAACCCAAAGACCGGCGAGCGCGTGGAGGTCCCGGCCAAACGAGTTCCCTACTTCAAACCTTCCAAGGAACTGCGTGACCTGGTGAACCCGGGCGAGGCAGCCAGAGCCTCCTGAGCAGGTTCTTTTGTTCACCAAGGCTGCTCTTCTTCTGAAGGCAGCCAGCGAAGCTTGGCGTGTCTGCAAAAATCCTTTATTCCTTGAGCATTCGTGAGGCCGGCTGTGGCTGCCGGCTTCCACCTTCTTCAATGGCCGCTCTGGACTGCTTCCCGCTGATGAATCCAATCCAGGACGCACATGCCGGCCAGAAGCGGCACCAACCAGATCACGCGACACTCAAAGCGGTCCTCAACCATTGACAAAGTACCGGTGACCAACGCGTTGGCAACGGCCATGGAGACGATCACCAGGCTCAGCCCAACGACCTGGGAAGAGTGGCGGCGCCAGAGCAGCGGAACAAAAGCGGCGATGACGGCGAGCGAGGCAATCACTGTCCAGAATTGGATGGATGTGAGCAGATCGAGTGGAAGCTCATTCCGTGCCTGGCGACTCCTGACATAACTCGATCGCGCCTGCGGAAGAGCCTGACCGAACGCATCCAGCACCCAACTACTCGCATCCAGGTCCTCGAAACCAAAGGTCTTCAGTTGTCCCCAGAAGTTGGCAGCCGACCTGGAAATCTGCTCACGGGGGTAGGTGCGGAAGGTGGCCAGAACAAATGGAAGCTCCTGCTGCTCGAGCCGCTTGTTGTCGTTCTCAGAGCCGTTCTGATAGATTCCATCCTCTCCCCAGAGAAAATTGTCTGGATCGTCCGGGAGATTGTGGACATGGTCGCAAATCGCCCACTTCAATTCCCCACAGTGTTTTTCGAGATACCAGCGTCCCGGACCGTCGGCAATGATGCGGGCGGTGAGAAAGGGCGGTCGCTCCCCGTTCAACGAAGGCTTGCCATAGAGATAGCCGTGCAAGGCCAACTGGGCCGCAGCCGCAAGAGCAACGATGGCCGCAACTTCGCAGACGGGTCGAACGCGATGGCGGAAGGTCCGGCGGTCCACCACCAGCAGCAGCGCCAGGATCAGGCACATGCCAACGGCCAGCAGCAGGTGAGTGGCATGAGAGGTAACCGCCCACCAGGCGATGGGATAGAGCGTAAGGCGCTCTGCACGGGTTAGAGTGTCCCTGGCGAAAACGAGCAGATAAATGGAGAGGTAAAGGAGCGGGCCCAGGATGTCTGGCAAGATGAGGGTGGCATACCAACTCAGGCCTGTGACCAGGCTGAGCAGCGGGACGAGGACCAGGTAAGCCAAGATGGTTTGCCGGGGCGCGATGGACCGGACTACGAGCCAGAGAATATAGGCGGCCAGAAGGCATTGCAGAGCCACGACGGGCCAAAGGGTCACATTCCAGTGCAGCGGCAGGATGCCCAGGCTGTAAAAGAAGGACCGCATGCCGTAGTAATCCGACATCTGATGCAGAAAGAGCGCCCGGGCCACAATCCGGCCATCGTCGACGTAGGTCATCGTGTCCGGGTAAAGCAAAGGGAAGCGGTTATAGAACGCCGGCCAAGCCATGAACAGCGCTCCCAACGCTACCGCTCCGCCGCTCCAAAGCCGCCAGCGGCAATTTGCGTTCCCGGCCAATTCCCGTACCCCGGACTCAGCGACCATCAACGTTTAGCGCCCTTCCTGCAGCCATCGCGGAGATCGACCCAATCGTACCATCTGGAGGATAAGTGGCTACGAAGGTGCAGGGGGCCGCAAGAGCATTTTCCGGATTGTTATTGCATGAGGCCACTGCTTCTGAGCGGATTTTTCCCTGAGAAGAATCCACGCTGCACACACGCAGCGACTCTGCGTTGCTTCAGGAAATACCTCAGAGCGGTCGAATGCCGATCACGCTCAACATGCGTCCGGCGCTGCCGTGAGAGGCTCGATGGGAGAAAAACAGATCCGGCTGGCAGCTTGTGCAACCGCCTACGGACTGAATGGAGCGGGGTTTGAGGCCCGCCTCAAGCAACTGGCGGCGGTTGGCAGCGATGAGGTCCAGATGCAGCTCAGGGCCGATGTGCGAATGGCCGGGCGCACGCTGGGTGAGAAACAGCATGGGGTATTTGGTCCTCACCGGATCGGAATCGTAAACCTCGCAGAAGAGCTCACTGGCGTAAGCAAACTGGGACTCGAAGCTGGAAAACACCTCTTCTCCCACGGCGTAGCAGCAGGCGCCGATGCCGGGGCCGATGGCGGCCACCAGGTCCTCAGGACGGGAGCCAAACTCAAGGCGCATCCGGCCCACGCCAGCCTCGACAATCCTCTTTACAGTCCCCCGCCATCCGGCGTGGAAAGCGGCCACCGCCCGCCGTTTGCGGTCGGCCACCAGCACCGGGATACAGTCGGCCGTCTGGATCCCCAGCAGCATACCTGGCTTATCGGTCATCAGGCCGTCGGCCTTCCAGGGCCGTGCGCGAGTTTCGTCCGCGACGGTGGCGTGGACCAGGACGCCGGAATGAAACTGGCGGAGAGTAACCAGAGGAGTGGCCGGATCTCCGGTGACCGCCTCAGCCAAAAGCCGGCGATTTTGGGCCACAATTTCCTGGTCGTCAACGCCGGTAAAGCCAAGATTCAACTCGCCAGGCGCGTCCTCAGAGCACCAGGCCCGGCTGCCGCCGCCTTTGCGCGTGCTGAAACCGTGCCAGAGCCAATGGATTTTCTCCCAGCCGGGAACCGGCAGCCACTGGACACCGTTGGAGGCCTGGCGAAGAGACGGCGCGGCCGACGTAAGCCCGGCCTGTGACAGGCCGCTTTGCGTCGCACGCTCGAAGCGCATGCGGCGGGTGACGCCCGCGGCATTGCCACGGAGATTGCGGACCAGCCCCGCTTCATGGAAAAGGGCATCGGTAGCTTCGATATCCCTAATCTCGATCTTCGGCGCGCGTGAAACCTTTGGGGGGCGGGAAGTGGGCATCTGAATTTGATTCTAGACGGTTCTCCAATTCAGGAAACCGGTTCTCGTCTACGGCTGCCGGGGCAACGCAATTCGACTGGCTTGACTTCCAGAGGACGGGGGTCGAAGATGCCCAGTTGGCTGTTCTCAGTCTTTGCTGCAAATTGAACGAATTTTTGAAACCAATGGGAGAGTTTATGAAAACCACATTGATAAGCGGAAACACCACGCGGCGTGAGTTCCTTGCGAGCGCAACCCTTACCAGCGCGGGCGCGGCCTTGCTCGCGTGCCGGCCCGGTTTGTTGCCGGCAGCGGAACCGGGCAGAACGCAAGCCCCAGGAGTGGCGCCCGCACATTCCGGTAATGTGCGCGTATACCCCGCGCCGGAGGGTGAACCGCTCTCGAAGAATTTTGCGGTTACGGTTGATGATAAGAAGGTGCCCGTATATCTCGCTCGCATTTGTTCCCTCACGATCGAAGAGCGCCGGGCATTTGGGGATTCAGCCTGGGGCGACCCCGAATCGGGTACCAGCCTGACTGCTTTTGCCTCCTTCGATATTCAGGACAAAGTGGAAGTATCGGTTACACTGCCAAGATTCACTGCTGTTTACAGCGCGAAAATTCTTCCCTTATCGAGCGGAATCACGCCGGCCATTGCCGGAAATACGATCACCTTCACTATTCCCAAGCCAGGCCAATATGTGCTTGAAGTCAATGACAACTGGGTTAATTCGCTGCAAATTTTCGCAAATCCATTTGAGGTCGATGTTCCTTCGCCGGACGACCCCAATGTCATCTACTATGGCCCCGGCATGCATCAGGTTGAAAGCATCGAGGTCTCTTCCGGTAAGACTCTCTATGTGGCGGGCGGCGCGGTCATTTATGGCAATTTCACCCCTCCTGCAGCGGGGGAGACTCATCCGCGCAGAGGCCCGATCGTTTCTTTAGCCGGAGACAATATCGCCGTTCGCGGACGCGGAATTATAGACGGGAGCAAGTGCCCTTACCATACGAGATCCCTCATGGAGATTCGCGGAAAGAACATCCAGGTGGAGGGGATCGTCGTGCGCGATTCGAGCACATGGACAATCCCTGTGCACGGGAGCGATCAAGTCAAGATCGGTAATTTGAAACTATTCGGCTGGCGCGGCAATTCAGACGGCATCGATATTTGCGGTAGCCGCCATGTTGAGGTCAGCGGCTGCTACCTGCGAACCTTTGACGACCTGGTCGTTGTGAAGACTCTGAAGGGTCAACGGCCCGGGGAAGGCGAGTCAAGCGACATTGTGGTGAAGAAATGCGTCCTGTGGAATGAGTTCGCACATGCCTTGAGCCTCGGAGCTGAAATGACAAAAAATGTGGAGCGCGTTCTGTTTACCGACTGCGATGTTGTTCGCGATAAAGGACGCGAGTGGGGGCTGCGTGTTTTCCAATGCGATTCCGGGCGGATCAAGGATATCGTATTTGAAAATATCCGCTTCGATGAATGCCAGCGGTACATTTCCCTGTGGATCGGGAAATTTGTCTGGAGCAGCGACCAGGAGCGTGGGCACATAGACGATGTTACATTCAGGAATATTCAGGCATCCGGATCGAACGCCCTCATTGAACTCGATGGATATGACGCGGACCATGCGATACACGGCGTCAAGTTCGAGAATGTTGTCTTGAACGGCAAACCCATTTCAGCAGGCGATGTGAAGCGGAATCCATTCGTCGATGGGGTCAGTATTGTCCCCTGAGTGGGCGCGGCGTGCTAGTGTCTCTGCGCTCTATGCGCCCGGAGCGTACGCGGTTCGCGGTTGGGATGAGGGGTTTACGGCGGAGAATTCGGGCCTGCGATTTCAGATGAGCGGATGGGCCTGCCTTCCGGCAGGCCCGCTCGAGAGGCATGTTGTGGAGGGAGTTCCAAGAGGGGGTTGAGGGAAGAGATCCGTGATGGACCTTCAAAAAGGAATGGGTACCTTTATTGGAGGGACTAGATTCGGGGAAGCCTCTGCTTGTTACTTAGTCAGATGCGCGCCATTGAAAAAGGTTGCGTCGCCAGAACCCTGTTGCGGCACAAAATCGGTGACCTGCCCGCAATTTCTGCCCTGAGAGACCTTGTCCGGTCCCGCCCACGCCAGAAACAATTTGAGCGGACCGGAGCAATAGTGCTCCGGTCCGCTCTGGAAGTTTTCTACCGGCGCTACTTCTTCGGCGCCTCCTCCTGCGTCACAACCTGCCCTTCGCCGGGGAACGGCCAGTTCTGGTCGAGCAGAATCTCCTTTTCCCGCTGCTCCTTGGGTACCCGGTCGATCGTCAGGTTCTCAAAGAAGTGCACGCCCGTCTTTCCGGCGGTGGCAAGGTCAATGTCGCCGTCTCCGTCCAGGTCCATGGCGATGATCTGCGTACCCACGCCAGCCGTCCCGTTAACCGAGATCGGGTAGCGCGTGAACTCGCCAGTCTTGCGATTGATCTTGTAGTAGTAAACGACCAGCGGGTCGTAGGAGCCGGCATCGTGCCCGTTATGGCCGCGGTAGCGCTTGCCGGTAATCAGTTCCGGCTGGCCGTCGCCGTCAATATCCGCCATCAGGAGCGCGTGCGACTGCGAAAAGGACTCGTCGATGGTATGCCGAACCCATTGGCGCTGACCCTTGGTGTCCTCCGTCTGCTCCAGCCAATAGAGCCCGTAGCTGTGGCCCTGGCCGTAGATGAGGTCCATCTTGCCGTTGTTCAGCACGTCATAGCCGATGATTGGAAATCCGGTGTCGCCCAGGTGCCAGTCAGGGTGCCACTCCCACTGGTCCTTGTCCGCGTCGATCTGCTTGAACCAGCCGGTGGTGGTGAGGATGTCGGCCTTGCCGTCGCCGTCGATGTCAGCCACGCCTACGCCATGTCCATCCTGGTCGGGGCCTCCCACATGGTGCACTTTGGGCTCAGGACCGGAGAAGTCGATCCAGACAATAGCCGAGTGCTCGTAGTGGGCCAGGATCAGTTCGGGTTTGCCGTCGCCGTTGATGTCGGCCATCAGGCCACCCTCGGTGTCGTAGCTGTCGGTGATGAAGTGGCGCTTCCACTCAACGCCCACCTTCTTGGGGTTCTCGTACCACCAGACGCCGTTGGTCTGCCACGCGGCTGTAACGATGTCGGGCGCGCCGTCGTGGTTCACATCCACTGTCCATTCGCCGCAGTCGGCAACGTATTCGTTGACAGTACCCACGGTACGGTACTGGTGACGCTTCCACTCTCCGCCTTTGGGACCGGGGTTTTCATACCAGTAAGCTCCACTGACAATATCGGGCAGACCGTCGCCGTTCATGTCCAGGGAGGTAATGGCTTCATCGTGGTCGGTTCCCAGCCTGTGCGCAAAGAAGGTGGCCTGCGGCACTCCGCCGGGTCCCGGACCGCGCGTCTGAATCCGGTCAGCACCGCCCACCAGTTGAGCCATGGCCGGGACAGCGAAAGCAAGCACGGCGAAAGCCGCCGGCAAATTGATTTTCATGGTAAATCTCCTTGATTTTTCTTGATCCCTGTTTCGAAGCCACTACTTCAGGGGGTAAAGCTTGATGTTACGAAAGAAGACCTCGGCGCCTTCCGACTGAAAGAGAATCTTGCCGCTCGATGGGAAGGCGTCTGTCCCCTCGTTCGCCAGTTTGCCGTTTACGTATTGCCACACATGGCCGTCGCGATTGACCAGTTCCACCACATTCCACTCGCCATGCGGCTTCTCCAATTCGTTGGTAGGATCGCGATAGCCCACCACGTCTTTGAACTCGCCCTTGTTAAAACGGTCGATCTTGACAGCGCCGCCGGCCGGGCCAGTGACGCGTATTCCGTCTTTGCCGGTGAGGGCCGCGCCGCCGGTCATCCAGAAATCACCCGTACAGCCCTCATTGATTTGGAACTCGACCGACTGCGGCCACACCTTGTTGGGGCCCTGGATGTTGTAGAGGATGCCGCTGTCGCGCGCATGGCCGGCCCGTGGCGCAAAGGTACCCTCGCCCCACTTGAATTCGGCGCGCAAATAATAATTCTTGAATTCCTGCCTGGTGATGAAATAGCCCATCTCCGTGCCGGAAACGTGAACCGTGCCCTTCTCTACCGTGAAAACATGGGCTGGATCGGAATTCAGCCCCGTGCTGGGCAAAAATGTGTCGAACTGGCTCAGATCTTTGCCATTAAACAGAACCACCGCCGGCCCATGTTTGGGAATATCCTTGGCCTGCGCCCAACCGAATACCGCGCTCGCCAACCCCGCCAGCAGCATCACGCCTGCCGCCCTGATCATTTGGTGCAAACTCATGCGATACCAACCTTCCACACGCCATTTTCGTCTGCGGCGCGTAGGTCTGCAAGTCCCGTCAGACTGAATGTGGTTCAGGCCGCGCGGCCTTCTCGATAAAGTGGGTAATCAGACCGACCGGCAAGAACCTGACCAGGAAAGCGACGAACCTGCCTTCAAAGTTAGGAATGATGGTCCGCTGGCCGCGGGCAAGGGCCGCCACAGCCAACCGGGCGACGTCCGGAGCGGGCTGTACGCCGCGGCCCTTGAACGCCTCAGAGCGGGCTACTTCAAAGAACTCGCTATCTGTGGGTCCTGGGCAAAGGGCCGTGACCTTGACGCCGAAACGGGCCACCTCGGCAGCCAGGCCAAGGGCAAAGAATCGGTCGAAAGCCTTGGTGGCCGCATAGGTGGTGAGGTAGGGCACGGGCTGGAAACTGGCCGTCGATGCCAGCAGCAGCACCCATCCGCGGCGGCGCCTGACCATGCGCGGCACGAAGAATCTTGAAAGCCGCACCATGGCTTCGCAGTTGACGCGGACCTGGCTGAGTTCCTGGTCGAGGGGGTTGGATTGAAATGCGCCGTACTGGCCGAGGCCGGCGTTATTCACCAGGATATCGACATGGAGGCCGGCGCCCTCGGTGGCTTCATAGATCTGCTGCGGAGCGGCTGGATCGTTCAGATCGGCAACCACAACGCGGACCTCGGTTCCCTTGGCCATGAGTTCGGCGGCCAGGGAGTCGAGCCGGCTTTTGCGGCGAGCGGTGAGAATGAGCCTGGCGCCATGACTTGCCAACTCCCGCGCCAATGCAGCGCCAATGCCCGCGCTGGCCCCGGTCACCAGAGCCCATTTGCCGTTGAAGTCCTCTGCGTTTGCCATCGGGGTTAATCATAGCGGATGTGTGGCATCACAAAACGGTCAGACGATTGTGCCATACCACTTCATCCTGTCCTCAAGGGAAACGGCGGTGCTTCAGCCTGCATGGATCTCTGCCAACTGCTACTCGCCACGACAAGTGCCCTCACGATCGCCCGGATGTTCCCCTTCAAACTCCTCGTTCAGCCAGCTTGAAAAAGCCGAGAACTCCTCGTCGCGGCCCAGGAAGTCGCGAACCATTTGCCGCCCCGGTTTTGACCCGCCTTGTTCAAGGACCGTCTTGCGGTAACGGCTTCCCGCATCGCAGCCAATGAGATCGGCAGGGTCGAACTGGGCGAAGAAGTCCAGGGCGATGACCTTGTCGAAGGCATAGGTGTAGTAGTTCGACGAGTAGCCGGTGAGGTGGCCGAAGCTCGCGTACATGCGGTTGCCCTCAAGCCAGGTCCAGGGCTGCAAGGCCTGGTAAAGCCGCTTCGTGGTCAGGTCGAGGTCAAGCCCGGCGGGGTCCTGGTCGTGCAGGTCGAGCGAGAGGGTGGTGTAGTAGAGCTGCGAGCGCACCCAGTCAGCGCGGCCAAACGAGCCCGCCCGCTTCATCTTTTGGATGAGTTCCGTGGGCAGGATCTCACCCGTCTGATAGTGCCTGGCGAAGGTCTGGAGCAGCCTCTCGTCGCGGAAGAACTCTTCCAACATCTGCGAGGGCACCTCAATGAAATCGCCCTCGGTGGCAAAGCCGGAGATTCCCGCCCACTCCGTGTGGCCGCCGAGGATCGCGTGCATCAGGTGGCCGAATTCGTGGAAAAACGTGACCACGTCGGAATATTGCAAAAGGCCGGGGTCATGATCGTCGCCGCCAGAGAAGTTGCAGATGAGTGCGGCCTCAGGCAGGGCGCGGCCCCTGACACCGGTGACGATAGGCGCGGCGGAGAACCACTTGTCCTTGCCCTCGCGGGGGTGCATATCGAGGTAGAACCGGCCCACGGGCTGGCCGCCATCGAGAACATCAAAGACTGAAACGGCCGGGTGCCAGGCGGGAGCCGTCGAGCGGCGGAACTCAACCTTGAAGAGGCGTGCGGCAGTCTGCAGGACACCAGCCTCAACCTGGGCGTAAGGGAAATAAGGGCGCACCGATTGTGAGTCGAAGTCAAAGGCCGCGCGGCGGAACTGTTCATACCAGTAGGCGCGACTGGTGATGTCGATGGCCGTCAGTTCCGGCTGGCGCTTGCGGACAAATTCGAGGACCAGCTCGTGCTCGCGCCTTGCTCCCTGGCGGCTGGCTTCGTCAAGTTTAGCCAGGAAGGTGCGAACATTGGCCGCCGAGACCATCATCTGGTCGGCGGTGGCGAGATCGGCCCAACTGCGGAAGCCAAGCACAGTGGCAATCTCCTGGCGGGTGGCCAGCAGGTCGAGCAGAATCTGCTTGTTGGCTGGGTAGGCGCGAGTGTTGTAAGCCAGGAACATGCGCTCGCGGAGCGCCGCGCTGGTGGCAAAGGTCATCACCGGCTGCATGTCGGGCTGGTCGGTGGTGAGCGTAATGCGTCCTTCAGTATCCGCCGGATGGCGAGCGAGGTAGTCGGCGGGCAGGCCTTCGAGTTCGGCGGCCGTAGCTTCGATGGTCTTGCCGCCCTCCTGGATGTTGCGGCTGAACTCGAGTGAGAGCCGGGTGGCCTTCTCGTGGAGGGCTTGCAGGCGGTCGCGTGTGGCCTGGTCCTTGTCCACGCCGGCCAGCCGGTAGCCAAGGAGGGTGCGCTGCACGTAGTGTTTGGTCGCCTCGCCAGCGCCGTCGAGGTTGATGGCCGCAAGAGCGTCATACACGGCGCGATTCAGGCTCAGCACGCTGCCGGCCATGGCCACCCGCTGGGCTTCAAGCTGGGCCTGATCGCGCACCGCCTTGTCGGCAGCCACGGAGTTGAGTACACCGGCCTGCGCGCCGGCCAGACTGAGGTGCTCGATAGCCTCGTCGTAGAGGCGCAGGGAATTCTGCGGCGTGCGCGGCCCCTCGATGGCCAGGAGAGCGGCCAATGCAGCCTCATGCGCCGCCAGCCGCGCACTGACCCAGGCGGCCAGCGCTTCGGCAGACGCGGCTCCGCCCGCCTCCCACACGTGAGAGTCTTCGGTTGCGACAATGGCATGGTTTTCAGCGAGCATAGTGGGCAAACTCCTCCAAACTTCTAGGGTGCCACAGCGAGGTGGGGTTGGGACAACACGCTCTCGACAGCAACACAATGACTCTGCTGTTGCATCCTGGACAGAACCCCTTTAAGATGCGTCAATTGGCAGCAATGGCTCACGCGGCTCACAATCCGGCGCATTTCGCCCCCCCGGCGGTCCCCACTCAGACCGGCCCGCGGCTGCGCCTGGGCAAACTTTGCGTAGCCATTCAGGCCAGCTCGCCGGCGGAAATGCTGGAGCGGGCCGATGCGGCGCTGAAGGACTCGAAGTTTCTTGAATTCCGGCTGGATTCCCTGCCGAAACCTGCGGCGGCGCTGGCGCGCGTGAAGGAATTTCTGGCCCGGCACAGGGATGTGATCGCAATCGCCACCTGCCGGCGCAAGGAGTTTGGCGGCAACTTCGCGGGGTCTTTGACTGGGGAGCTCGAGGTACTCCTGAAGGCGGCGCAGGCCGGCTGCCAGATTGTGGATCTTGAGGTGGAGTCGGCAGAGGAAGCACGGCCGGCGCTACTGGCCAAACAGCGGGCCGCCATGCGGGCGGCGGGCGCGGCGCTGCTGGTGAGCTTTCACGACTTTACGCGCACCAAAGGCCTGGAGCACGCGGCAGCGCGCATCGAGGCCTTTCAGCCCGATTTTATGAAGGTGGTTTCAACGGCTCGGTCGCTCGCCGACAACCTTGCCGTTCTAAGGCTGATCGAGGATCGCTCGCTCATGGCACAGGTGGTGGGTATCGCCATGGGCGAGGAGGGACTGGTGAGCCGTGTGTTGGGTCCGCGGGCGGGCGCGGCGTTCACCTTCGCTTCGTTCGGTGACGGCGCCGAAACCGCGGCGGGGCAGGTGACGGCGCGGACGCTGCACGAACTCTACCGCGTGGAGCATCTTGACCATGCGACGCGCATCTTTGGCGTGGCCGGAAATCCCATCGCCCACTCGCTTTCGCCTCTGATGCAGAACACCGCCTTTCGCCGCGAAAACGTAAACGCCTTGCTGCTGCCGCTGAAGGTTCGCATGTTGGACGACCTGCTGACCCTGGTGCGTGAGCTGCCGTTGAGCGGTGTGGCCGTGACTATGCCTCTGAAACAGGAAGTGCTGCCCCACCTGGCCAATATGGACACGCTGACGACCCGCATTGGGGCCTGCAACACGCTGCGCACCGGCGCCGACGGCAAGCTCTACGGCTTCAATACGGATGTGGCCGGGGTGGTGAGGCCGCTGGAGAAACGCCTCGGCCTGAGGGGCGCAAAGATTGCAGTGCTGGGTGCGGGTGGGGCGGCGCGGGCCGCGGTTTTCGGGCTGGTGGACCGGGGAGCTGAGGTTTTCATCGTCAATCGCACCCACGAAACCGCCGTGGCACTGGCCAAAGAGGCGAAGGCCAAGGCACTCCGGCACGAGCAATTTGCAAAGAGCCGCTTCGATGTACTGATCAACACCACACCCTGCGGCATGGCCGGCAACAAGCAGGCGCTGCCCATTGAAGAGAGCGAGTTGAACGCCGGGCTGGTCTTCGACATGGTCTATAACCCGGTGGAGACGCCGCTGCTCAAGCTGGCGGCTGAGCGCGGCATCCCGGTGGTGAGCGGATTGGAGATGTTTGTGCAGCAGGGCGCGCGCCAATTCGAGATCTGGACCGGCAAACCGGCTCCCGAGGCGGAGATGCTGCGTGTGGTGGATTTGGCGCTGCGCAAGCGAGGATGAACGGCGGAAACCGTCTGAAGCTCCCGCTTTCCAAGATTTCAGAATCGTCGTCTGGAACGCTCTAAATCCGGCATAAGATCGCTGTAAATCATTGATTACGCGCTTGTTAAGTATAAACCATCGCTCTATATATGAATATATGGGGGGGGAGGGGGGTGGCCTGGGGTACGGACCGGTCACATCCCTGGCCGGTTGGTGCTTCGCCCACTCTTGTTCTATCTGCCAGTGTGCAACAACGGAGGATTATTTTCGGCAAAGAGCGAAAGGGAAGAGGCCGTGACTGATAGAGATGAAGAAAGGGTAGAGCGGCCAATTGTCAGCGGAACCATTGAGGCGGGGGATTTTGCCGCCAGCAAGTTCTACGTGGCTTTCTTTTTCGCCGGCTTGGCTGACTTGGGTTTCTCGCCCTCCAGATGGCCCACGGGAATGGGCCAGAGGTCGGGGCCGATGCGCTTCACCTGCGTATCGATCATTTCGTAGTTGATGGTGCGCGGAGAGACGGGCCGCGTGATGCCGGTGGCCGGATCGGTGGCGACATTCGGTCCGCTGGCGAGCAGGAAGCTGAAGACGGGCACGCTTCCGCCGGGCCCGGGCTGCGAGGAAACCCGGAGCGGCAGATAGCCCTGGATGGGATGCAGACGGAAGCCCGTCTCATAGCGGTGGCGCTTGACGCTCCAGGTAAAGACGCGCACCTGGTCGAAGTCGAAGGGCAGACCGGACTTCGGCGGACTAAGCACGGTGACGTACTCGGGAACCTGGTGATCCGGAGTGGTGGCCTCGTCGTCGAAGACTTTGGCGAGCACATAGGCGCCAACGATCCGCTGGCCCTCGGCATAGACACCAATCTCATCGGGCACATCCACATCCAGGCGGCCGGCGAGCAGCCAACCGACGTGACCCTGGCTGTCGCGCACCAACCACCAGTCTTCCATCACGACGGGCGCAGCCTCGGCCGGGTTGGGAACCGGCGCCCCAGTCGATGGAGCGGGGCTTTTTGCCGCCTGTGCGGGTTTGGGCGCGGCAGGCTTGGGCAGCGGAGAGAGACCTTGCGTGGATGTCTTGGGAACCGAGGAGCGGACCAGAAGCTGGACCTTCGCGTTGCCGGCCAGCAGATAAAAGTGCTCCGTCTCCCGGCCGGGGAGGAGATGCAGGTAGATGTCGTCGCGAAGCGTGCCGGTGGCAACCACCGGATCCTGTTTATGTTGCTCGGCAAGCTGGGCAAACGAATCGTAAGTCTTGCCGTCAATGACGGCCCGCTCTTCAATCCAGCCAATCTCGTTTTTCCGGGTCTTGACCTTGAGGAAGCGCCGTCCGTGATCGAGTACTTCGAGCGGTTGTCCGTTGACCACCTCGGCCACGCGATTGGAGACGGCGGCTACCCGGTCATGCAGGTACATCTGGCGGGCGGAGACGTAGACCGTGTCGTGCTGCTCATGGCGAAAGCGCCCGCAGCCGCAGGCAAGCACAAGAAAAAACAGCACGAGCAAAGCCGGCAGAAAGGCGCCGAAGCGCCTGGCAGATTGGACGGAAGGGATTGGAGATTGCGTGAACACAGCCAGTGGCGGTCCTCTAGAGAATACCACCGTGCAATGGGCGGGGATCAGGCAACAAGAGGTCCGATAAATCTGTATGGTAACCCAGCGGGAGCGGATACGTGATACAGCCCCGGCGTGTGCATCGGAACAGAATTCCACGTCGTTTCGGGAAACCCAGACCCCAAGCACATCAACACATGTATGTGGAACCGCAGAACCTGACGATGCATATGTCAATGAGACGGTTCACGCGTCTAACGAATGGGTTTAGCAAGAAAGTAGAGAACCACGAGCATATGCTGGCGATCTATTTTTTTACTACAACTTCTGCCGTGTGCATCAGCCGATCAGGATCACCCTCGCGATAGAGGGTGGAATCTCCGATCACGTTTGGAGCATCCAAGAGGTCGTTGAGTTGCTGGACAGGAGATCGATTCTAGATGGGCTGTACCAAGTGGCTTGAGGTGCGTCCCTTACCCATTTGGGGAACATTTTCGCGCATTTGGTGTATACAGATGTATATCAATCTGTTGTACACTTCGGGGAACGTAGGGGATGCACAACGGTGCACCCCTTCCATTTTTCTGGAAGCGCATTGATGGACTTGAATGTCTACGCGTTCTATTTGGAGCGCAGAGCGACTTCTGAAAGACGACAACCCTTGGTGGGAAGGGAGAATTTGTATGACTGCAGCAACTGCAAAGAAAGTAGCTACCCTCGTCAGGATCACGAAAAAGAATTTGGCGCAGGTCAAGAAGAAGAAGGGGAACTCTCCATTCGCTGGCTCTGCGGCAAAATATTACCCTGCGCTGAAGAGACTTGCCGAAAAGTAATCATCAAATCTATCGTCTGTCTGCCGCTTTGATTGAAAGTGCTCATGATTTCGGCATAGGAGTGGTTTGGCCTGGGATAGAACCGGTTGAACAAGCCTCATGCCTTGATCTGAATCTACTTCAATCGGCAGCGCGACAACCGTACCAGGTCGTCTTTGGCCGCGAGCTGTATCCTACGCTTGCGGCCAAAGCAGCCTACCTTTTTGTCCATATTGCATCGGGACATATCTTTAGTAACGGCAACAAGCGGACCGCGGCGCTCTGTCTGGATACCTTTCTTCTTGTTAATTCTAAGTACCTTACCCTTTCAAACGATGAGGTTCATGACCTAGCGCAGTCGGTTGCATCGTTCGGCGAAAGAAGGGAGCGGTTTTCTGATGTACTGGAAAGGACCACTACAATTATTGAAAGAAATATGATTTCCTTAAGCGTGTTCAGGCAGATTGACATGAGCTCGTACCGCGCCCTCCATAAGCGAAAGAATATGTTCAGGCATCTAGATATAAACCAACCGGATGCGCCACCGGTTCAGCGGCGCTAACCCTGTGGAAACCATCTGACCCACTACCAGAAGTCCCCGGCCCTGGATGTGCTGGCTCGGGGAGTTCTACTCCCCAGCGGTCACCGATCAGTGGGAACCGACAGCTTACAACCGCCGGCAGGCGCTGCCCTCTGACGCTCTATGGAGCCGCGACAATGGCGATGGAACCGGCTGCGGTGGTGGACGTGATCTGGGAGTCCAGTTGACCGGCTGTGGTGGTGTCGAAGGTGTAAGCGTCGAAGTAGGGACTTCCAAGCGAACCCACGGCCAGCACAAAGGTGCTGGTCGAATCCTCAGCCAGGCCACGCGGTTGAGCACCCGCCGCAACGGTGCTGCCCGCCGATAACGAATAGGTGGAACTGGAAGATGTCACAGTAATTCCGGTGATATTGCCCGCCGTGGTGGCGCCAGTCCCATTGGCGACATAGACATAATCGCCGGAGGTCGAGTTAATGGGCAGGATGAAATTGGGCGCCAGTCCACCGCTGGCGATGGGAGAGTTGGTGGCCTGGGTCAGTGTGGAACTGCCCAGCGAACTGTAGTTGAAGGCGCGCAGCCCGCCGGAGGTACCAGCGGAGTCGGCATCGGTTTCGCCAATATAGAAAAGACGAGGGGTCGTGCCGGGGTCCACGGCCACCGAAAGGGCTGAACCGTTGCTGGAGTTGGCCACAGCAATCGTGGTGGCATTGACTCCGGACGGGAACGGTGCGGTGGAACTGAAGGGAGCCACGAGGGTGCCACCCGCGCCAAGGGCGACAAAAATATTGCTGTTATCCCCCGAAATGACCATCTCATTCGGCTGCAAGGCGGCGCTTGCAACAGAAAAAGACGCCGTCAATTCGGAGCCGGTACTGGCTCCGGTGGTGGTGCTGATTGGCACAGCGCCGAGTGTCACTCCGCCGACGGTTGGGAGGGCCTCGATCAGCCACGAATCGGTCGCGTCCACCTGAATAGCCTCGGCCAAGTCAGTGGAAACGACCACGGGAGTTCCCAACTTGCCGCTCGATATTGGATACGCGAAAACGCCTGAGGTGGTACTCACACAAAGGAAGTTTCCGTTGGAAGCGATAGCCATGGAGTAGGGTGCGCCCTCCAGTGACCAGGGGCTGCCGGAGAGCGCAGTCAGAGTGCCGGAGACGATGGATTCGCCGACAATTGTTGGACTGCCTGAACCTGGGCTGTTCAGGATATAGAAGTTGCCACTGGTTGCAGTTGTGCAGTCGGTGGTGCAGGTGCTGCTGGTGGAGCCACTGGGCGCCTGCCAGAAGTTTCCGCAACCAGACATAAAACCAACCAGAACTGGAGCCGCCACCAGCAGCGCCCTGGCCCATCTCCCGATTTTCATTGCCGCTCCTTTTTCATGGCTCTCCGGCTTCAGGTCCAAGGCTGTCACTTTCCCGCGCGTTGTGTCTTCCCTCATTATCTGACACGCACACACCCCCACCAGTCCTGAATCCAGAGACGCACACAGACGCGCGTTCGCTCGTGGCAGCGGCCGGTGCAATGCGGTTGAAAAGACGGTTCGAGCAGAGGCTTCGACGAAACTGGACCGGGTAGCGTTCTGGGCCTCGGCTGCAACCTGGTCAGCACAACGCCGATTCAAGCCGTCAACCATCCGTTTGGATCAGGGTACGGTGCAGTGAAAGCCTGTTCAGTTTGGACGGCCGCCTGAGGCGGAGCGGCGGCGAAACCGCTCGTCGACCGGTTGGCGGCCCTGAAAGCCTTGCTCGACGGTGTGCCAGTGTTCGATTGCGGGCTCGCCCATGCGCCAGCAGAGCAGCACCACCTGGTCATCGAGGCGGCAGGGAAAATCGAGCAGCCCGGCTTCGAGATCCTTCACCTGCACGCCGATGGAGTCGATTTCGGCAATGCTCTCGCGGACGCGCTGCAAGTGGCTCTCGATTTCCGCGCGTTGTTTGGCCACGCTGGTTACATCCACTTTCATTCCGCCGGAAAGATAGATGCGTCGAGCCAACTCGGAAAGGCGCGAGTCCACTTCCTCCGCCGACTGCTTGCCTTCGATCGCACGCTTGAGCAGCGATTCGAGCACCGGGAGCAACGATTGCGCTTCGTCGAGAGTGAAAGTCTTCATGGGGAAATGCCCTTGGTCATAGAATACGACGGAATGAGTTGGCGAGTCAGCAGGTCAGCGGGTTTGCAAGTCAGCGAAATTGTGCGCCGGCCGCGCCCTGGTGCCGACTTGCTGACTCGCTGACTTGCCGCTCTTTTCACACTTCCAGCATTCGGTCGAGCGCCACGCGGGCCCAGTGTTTCACGCCGGGCTGCACCTGGATACGGTTGACCACGCGGCCCTCCAGCAGGTTCTCCAAAGCCCAGGCCAGGTGCTGCGGGCTGATGCGATACATGGTCGTGCACAGGCAGCCGGTGTCGTCGAGGGTGATGATGCGCTTGCCCTCCGCGGCGAAGCGGCGGGCCATGCGGTTCACCAGGTGAATCTCAGTGCCAACCGCGAACATTGTGCCCTCCGGGGCCTGCTCGACGAGCGCGATAAGGCGCTCCGTGGAGCCCAGAGCGTCGGCCTTCTGGCAGACCTCCCAGCGGCACTCGGGGTGCACGATGACCTGGATACCGGGGTACTTGGCGCGCACCTGATCGACGTGGCCGGGCAGAAAGCGCTGATGGACGGCACAGTGGCCTTTCCAGAGCACGATGCGGCTGGCCGCAAAACGGTCTTTTGTCTGCCCGCCCTGAATGGCCCATGGGTCCCACACGGCCATCTCTTCAAGAGGAATGCCCATGGCAAACCCGGTATTGCGGCCCAAGTGCTGGTCGGGCAGGAAAAGGATGCGCTTGCCGCGCGCAAAGGCCCACTCGAAGGCCGCGCGGGCGTTGGATGAGGTACAGACCAATCCGCCGCGCTCGCCACAAAATGCCTTGATGGCAGCGGTGGAGTTCATGTAGGTCAGCGGCACGGTCTCGTGCGCAAGGTGAAGGCGCGTGAGCGTTTCCCAGCAGGCTTCAACCTGCGAGATTTCTGCCATGTCAGCCATGGAGCAGCCGGCGTTCAGGTCCGGCAGGATCACCTGCTGACCGTCGCGGCCCAGCACGTCCGCGCTTTCGGCCATAAAGTGGACGCCGCAGAAAACAATGTACCGGGCGTCCGTCTCGGCGGCGATCTTGGAAAGCTTGTAGCTGTCGCCTGTAAAGTCAGCGAAGCGGATCACTTCATCGCGCTGATAGTGGTGGCCGAGCAAAACGGTTGTGGCGCCGAGCTTGGCCCGCGCCTCAGCAATGCGCGCATCCATGGTGTGGTCGGGAAGCGCCAGGTAGTTTTCAAGACTGCAACTGCTGCCAGCCTCCGGCGAGGCCGCCGTCACTTCGTCAAGAACCAGATTCACCGTATTCCGCCTTCAGTCCAGCGCACCCTCTGGGGCCGCGGACGGGGATGTTGAAAGCTAACAGGTCTGCAGTGGATGCACTGGTGTTCGTGAGTTGATCGGCGTTGGCGCCTGCTCACTCACAAAAGCCCCCATCCACGGGGTTGTTGCAGCCCTTCCTTATGGATGCGGTCTGAAGCCTGCGGATTCGGGAAGAATCCGGATGGCAAAAAACCCTCCATTTGCCCATATTGTAACGCAGGCGTAACAGTTGGACCAAGCGATTTGCGGACGGGGTAGTGTCCTAATTTGAAATCCACAGGCTCACGCTCCCTCTGTGGCAAGCAACTTGCTGCGAACAAATTGTGAAACGGTTTGCCTGCTAGCTTTCGCCGTGGCCTCAATGGCCTTTAGTTCGTCTGGCGTCATGCGGACGCGCAGGAATCCAGCCTTGGCGTTTCCCTTTGGGAGCGGAGGCCGTCCAGGTTTCTTAGGCTTCGGCTGCTTCGGCATCTCTCAACTCCTGCATGATGGCGGCTCTTACGGCTGTTTCTGGGGACGTGGCGGGCGGGATATTAAGGCAGATCGCGCATCTTGGCATCGAGCAGGGCGGTGCATCCCTTTCCTACGCGAACTCCAAGGCGCATGATCGTGTCGCGGTGGATGCCGGTCATGCGCTCAATAGCGCGGATGCTGGAACCTTCAGCGAGGGCCGCGATTACGGCGATTTGCTTATCCGTGTTGAGTACGTTTGCCATACTCTCTCATGGTGTATTTAATGTACCCCAGTAATTATATTCTGTCAAGTGGTTTTTGGGGTACAATTGCAGAATTATGCTGAAAAGACTGGCTATAACGGTAGCAGCGTTCGGTCTGGTCATGTTCCAAGCTGATGCCCAAACGCACAAAGCACAGCACAGACAAAATAGCCAACAACCATCCACGCCAGTCGCGGCCCCGCTCCAGCAGAAGAGCAATAGCACAGCCCTCCAAGGCAAGCCCGAGGAACACGTTAAGGCCGATGTATGGATCATCCAGACCCCGCCCAAAGATCGTTACGACAAAGCTGCTTTTTGGACAACCGTGGCCTTGGCTGTGATCGGATTCTTTGGAATCGTCATCGCTATTTGGACCGTCAGAACTATCAAGCATCAGGTCGATACCTTTGTGAGCAAGGAGCGGGCCAGGATCACCGTTGACATAGAACCCATTAAACAAAGCGGGGGAGTGCGGACCGGAACGCCGTATCCGAACAGCGACATGCCGCCGCCAAGCGGCGAAATCTGGTATGCCGATCTTTTGATCGCCAATTCCGGTGAGACAAATGCGTTTATCGGACAATCTCTCTGCAAAGCCTGCATCAAAGCGACAGGATGGGAGCCGGGAAGGGAATTCATTACCTCGCAGATCGGTTTGCCAAAAGTGCTGCATCCCCATAAGGATGCCTTCAGGTACAGCGCAAGAATTGAAACCGGCCACGTGCTGAGACTTGAGCTGGATAAGGAAATGGCTCAAGCTATCACGAATGGATCGATGGGAATTTACGTAATCGGCCAAATAGAATTTGGGGATGTATTCGACAATCGCTGGACGGTAAAGTTTTGCCGCAAATGGGGAGCGTGGTGGTTCGGCGGGGCATGGCAGGGGGTTAACATTTGGTACGACTACCCGGACGACATACTTCCCGAGGATAGCTTGGTAAACGGGGAATTCAGAATCAAGCGACCATCGTGGCTCCAAAGACTGCGAAACAGAATGCGGGGAAAAAATCCTGATTTTCCGGAGGTTGAAGTAGTTGGCAAGCAACAAACCGCTCAGCAGCAGTCCACAAACCCAAATTAGGACACGCCCGCGGACCGGGTGGCTGCTCAACCCAGGCAAGGCTGCCAACACGCTTCGACGGTGCGCGAGCAACCGGAGAGCCGGGCAACGCACGATGCTTACCACTTCGGACGAATCGTCTTGCTGCGCGAGCTTCTTGCAGTCTGGCCATGGGTGCCCTGGAGCGATAGCTGGCGAAGCTGAAGTTGAGGTTCGGCGCTGCCGTTTGTGGCCGCCTCGTGCGGGCGGGTATCATTGCTGTTGATGGGGATTCCTCCGACAATCGAAATTGCCAGCCTGGGCATGACGGACTCGCTGATCCTGATGGTGCTGGCGCTGGTGGTCTTTGGGCCGCGGCGGCTTCCGCAGATCGGCCGCCAGATCGGCAAGCTGATGTACGAGTTCCGCAAGGCCTCAAACGACTTCAAGTTCCAGATGGAAGAGGAACTGCGCAACGCCGAAGAGACCGACAGGCGCCAGAAGGAAGAAGAACGGCTGCGTACTATGGCTCTTGCGTCGCCGGCGCCAGCGGCTACAACCATCGAGGCCACGACCCCGGAGGCCACGGCCATAAACGAAAGTCCCTATCCGAACGAGGGCCACTACCCTGAGTTGACTGCTGCCGTCGCGGAAACTCCCGCTGAGGAGGCTTATCCACGCATTCAGCCGCCCACGACCGGCGAGCAGGTGCCAGCCGCATCGCCCACAAGCCTGGGAGTCGAGGTTGAGGCCCAGGTGGAACAGGCGACGGAAGAAACCGTTCCCGCTGTATGTCCAGAGTCGAACCCGGACATAAACACCGCCGAATCGACCGGGGCTTCAGCCCCCGAGGCGAACCCTTCAGAGATTTCGCCTGCGGCGCCAACTCTTTCGGCAGAGCCTGAGACCAACCAAGAGACCGGCCTGGCTTCAGAACAACCCCTCACAGGCACGGAGCAAGCGGTCCAGCATGGTTGATCCCGCTGAAGCAATCGGCAAGGCGCGGGCGGCGGTGACCCAGCGCGCGGAACTCCCCGGCATGAGCCTGATGGAGCATCTGGACGAGTTGCGCAAGCGCATTGTCCGCTCTGCCATCTACCTGGCCCTGGGCTTTGTAGTGGCCTGGATCTTTCGCGATCGGTTCGTCACCTTCATTCAGGCGCCGCTCAACCACATTGGCAAATCGCTCGTATTTACCCACCCCATGGACCCCTTGAACCTGCAGTTGCAGGTTTCGCTGGTTTGCGGAGCGATTCTGGCCTCGCCCTTCATCCTCTTCCAGGTGTGGATGTTCATTGCACCGGGGCTCTACCAGAAGGAACGGCGCTTCGTGGTGCCCTTCATGGCGGCCACGGTGGGGTTGTTCCTGGGCGGCGCCTCGTTTGGCTATTTCTGGGTGCTGCCTGGAGCGCTGAAGATTCTGATCGTCGACTTCGGACACAATTTCACGTCCATGGTCACCATCGAGGATTACTCCAGCTTCTTCCTGTCCATCATTCTCGGCCTGGGCATCAGCTTTGAGATGCCGATCCTGATCTTCTTCCTGGCCATGTTCGGGATCGTCAGCCCCAAGTTCCTGTGGACGAACTTCCGTTACGCAGTTCTGGCCGTCTTCGTTGTGGCGGCCTGCATCTGCCCGAGCCCCGACCCATGGACCATGTGCATCTACGCCATCCCGATGCTGGCGCTTTATCTGGTCGGGATCGGCGTGGCCTGGTGGGTGCATCCCTCGCGCCGCAGGGCAAAGGAAGCCAAGGATGCCACCCAATAGATTGGCGCTTTGAAGGGGTGCGGGTTTAGCGCGCCGTCAGACGAGCCAATAGGAAGACTGGGCTTTCGCCACCAAGGGAATGTCTGCTTTACAACAAGACTTGTTCACAGGCTTCCAAGGAGTCGGCAAAATGATCTCTTTCTCATCCTGGAAGAAAGTCGCGGCAGGGATGCTGTTGTTCGCTCCGCTTGCCGCTCCGGCCCAGCAGCGCTTCAACGGAGCCAAGGCCCTGGGGTATGCCCGCGAGTTTGTGGCGATCGGACCACGCTGGCCCACCAGTCAAGGACACCTCAAAGCGGAAGGATTCCTGCGCAGCCAATTCAAGCACGACCAGCTTGAAGAGGACACCTTCACGGCCAACACACCGATCGGCGCGGTGCCCATGCGCAACTTCATCGTGCGCTTCCCGGGCAAGAAGAACGGCGTGATTGTGCTGGCCACGCACTACGAGACCAACTACCCGCTGCGCAACATCAACTTTGTAGGCGCCAACGATGGCGCTTCGACGACCGGGCTGCTGCTGGCGATCGGGGACCAATTACGCGGTAAGACCCTCGACGGTTACTCGGTGTGGCTGGTCTTCTTCGACGGCGAAGAGGCCATTCAGAGCTGGTCTGACTCCGACTCCACCTACGGCAGCCGCCACCTGGCCGCCAAATGGGGCCGGGATGGAACGCTGGGCCGCATCAAGGCCTTTATTCTGGCCGACATGATCGGTGACAAGGATCTCAATATTCAACGGGAGACTCAATCCACCGACTGGCTGGTCGCCCTGGTGCGGCAGGCTGCCAAGAAGTTCGGCTATGATCACTACTTTTTCCAAACCGAGAAAGCGGTCGAGGACGATCATCTGGCGTTTGTCCGCCGCGGCGTGCCTTCGATCGACGTCATCGACCTTGATTACGGCCCCAACAACAGCTACCACCACACCGCCCAGGACACGATGGACAAGATCAGCGCCCGCAGCCTGACCATCGACGGCGACGTGTTCCTGGAAACCATTCGGTTGATTAATCTGCGGTGAAGACGGCTGCTTGCTGTAGCATCCAGAAATGATCGCGGGCGTTTCCTGGGTCTGGTGGCTGGGGTTTCACGCGGTGGTGGCTGCGCTGCTGGTTGTGGATTCCCTGCTTCCAGGTCACCGGCGCGCAACGCGGCACGCGCAATCCGTAGCATGGCTGTGGACGGCCGTTCTGGTGCTGGCCGCAGGCGCCTTTGCGGTCTGGATCGCCATGACCCAGGGCCGTCAACCGGCGCTTGAATTCGTAGGCGGCTACGCCATTGAAACCTCGCTCAGCGTGGATAACCTCTTCGTCTTTCTGATCATTTTCCAGGGATTCCAACTCAGCGCCAAGCGCCAGCACAACGCCCTGCTATGGGGCATGGCCGGAGCGGTGGTGCTGCGCGCGCTTTTCATTGCCGCCGGCATCACGCTGCTCAAGCGCTTCGAATGGATTCCCTGGATCTTCGGCCTGTTCCTGCTCTATGCGGCCTGGCGCCTGGTAAGGGGCAGCTCGGCAAACGCAGCCATTCCCGAGTGGATTCGCAGGCTGCAACCGGCCAAGGGTTCGCTGCTGCCGGTCATTCTTGCCATCGAATTCACCGACGTGCTGTTTGCCATGGATTCCATTCCTGCGGTTCTGGCCATCTCCCACAATCCCTTTGTGGTCTACACGTCGAACATCGCCGCCGTGCTGGGACTGCGCTCCCTTTACTTCGCGCTAGCCGCGCTGCTTGACCGCTTCCGCTATCTCCACTACGGGTTGGGCGCGCTGCTGGCCTTTGTGGCGCTGAAGATGCTCGCCAGCCGCTGGATCGACGTTCCCATTACGCTTTCCCTGGCCACTATGGGCGGGATTCTGACGATTTGCGCGGTGGTGTCGTGGGTTTCCGGGAACAGGGATCAGAGACAGGGAGTAGGGAGTAGGGAGTAGAAAATAGCAGAAGCGGTGAGGCTTTCAAACATGATGGCCGGATATGGGGTATGATTCGACGCTCCCATCCGGCGCAATCTCCAGATGCGGTGCTGTTCCTTATTCCCTATTCCCTAGTCTCTATTCCCTATTCCCTATCCCTAGTCTCTGATCCCTGTGCCCTGCCTCACCACGTCTCGAAGACTACCTGCTCCTCGCGGACTGGGCCGCCCTCGCGATGGAAACCGGCGCCTCTGAATATGGAGTGCTTCCGGAATCGCGCGTCGTCGCGCTTGGGATAGTCATTGCGGAAGTGTGCGCCGCGGCTCTCGGTGCGGGCCAGTGCCGCTTGCAGAATGGCGTGGGCTACGACGCTGATGGACTGCGCCTCGCTCAGCCGGCGGCTTCCCTTCCCCTGGTTGGCCAACCGTGCCAATTCAGCCGCACAGGCGCGCTGCTCGGCAAGACCTTCGCGCAGTGAGGATTCCTCGCGCAGCAAACCGGCATGGGACCACATGGATGCTTGCAGGTTGGCGATGAGGTCTTCGACGGCAGCTTCTTCGCTGGCGGAAAGCGGCGTGGAGACGGCTTCCGGCGCTTCGGCGGGCACCAGCGGCAGCCCGTCGGCCAGCATCGACTCAGCCGCGCGCGCGCCGAAGACCAGGCCTTCGAGCAGCGAGTTGGAGGCCAGGCGGTTGGCGCCGTGGACGCCGGTACAGGCAGCTTCACCTGCGGCATAAAGGCCAGGCAGGGTGGTGCGGCCTGACAAGTCTGTCTTGATGCCGCCCATGAGGTAATGGGCTGCGGGACGAACCGGAATGAGGTCGCGGGCGAGGTCGAGGCCGTGTTGCGCAAGGAAGGCGCTGATGCCGGGGAAACGCTGATGCAGATCGCGGTTCTGGATGTGCCGCATATCGAGATGGACCAGACGTGTCTGGCCGGGCTCCGCGCCCATTCCTTCCCGGGCGATGGCGCGAGCCACCACATCGCGCGGGGCCAGCTCAAGCATTGGGTGATAGCGCTCCATGAACCGCTCGCCGCGGTCGTTGCGCAGATAGGCTCCTTCGCCGCGCAGAGCTTCAGAAAGCAGGAAGCGCGGGACGCCGGGCAGCGACAGGGCAGTGGGATGGAATTGGTAGAACTCCATATCGGCCAGTTCGGCGCCAGCCTGGGTAGCCAGGGCGATGCCGTCTCCGGTAGCTACGGCGGGGTTGGTCGTGTCGGAGTAGACCTGGCCGGCTCCGCCAGCGGCGATGAGCACAGAGCGGGCGCTGACTCGATTGGACTTACGGCCGGGAGCTTGAGAATTGGCGCCGGCCAGATCGACGGCGACAATGCGGCCATCGGCGACGGCCAAGCCGGTGACCATGGTCCACTCGGCAAAGCGGATGCGCTGGTGGACGCGGGCGAAGGCAACCAGGGATCGACTGATTTCAGCACCCGTGGCGTCACCGTTGGCATGCAGGATGCGGGCCAGAGAGTGAGCGCCTTCGCGGGTGCGGAGCAGTTCGCCAGCCTCAGAGTCAAAGCGTGCGCCCCACTCGATCAGTTCAGCTACCCGCACCGGACCTTCGGCTACCAGCGCCTTTGCGGCGGGACGGTAAACAATTCCATCTCCAGCCTTTACGGTGTCTTCGAGATGGAGGGCAACGTCGTGATCGCCCTCCATGGCCACGGCGATTCCGCCTTGCGCGTAGTGAGTGTTCGACTCAGCCAGGGACTCCTTGGTGACCACCAGGACATCGCCGTGACGAGCCAATTCCACGGCCGCGCGGAGTCCGGCAACGCCCGCGCCCACCACCAGATAATCCATATGAGAAGCCAATGCCATAAACGACTAGGCTATCACCGCGAGATCGGTTGCCTGTTCTGAGGGATCAACGGGCAGGTCAATCGCATTTGAAAGAGCTTACGTTTGGATTTTGCTTGCGAGGCACGGAGAAGGTGGAAAAAAGAGACCGCAGGCGGCTCGAAATGTGGCAGGGGCTAAAGCCCAACCTCTTTTTGGGAACGTTTTGCGGCATGACTGAAGTCATGCCCTGTTACAAAGCTGCTTCGATGGAGTCTTTGCGGCGTTTTGAGGCCCACATGATCCCCATCATGCCCAGGCTGTTACAACGCTCGCTTTGATGGAGTCTTTGCGGCGTTTTGGGACCCGCATGATCGCCATCGCGCTCGGGCTGGTACAAAGCTCGCTTTGATGGAGTTTTTGCGGCGTTTTAGGGCTCACATGATCTCCATCATGCCCGGGCTGTTACAACGCTCGCTTCGATGGAGTCTTTGCGGCTTTTTGGGGGCCCACATGATCCCCAGCGCAGCTCATGGGACAGCATCGCGTGGCAGCGGTGAAGCATCGCGTGGCAGCGGCGGACGACGCTAATCGGTAGCTGCCAAACCAGGCAGCTCACGACAAAGAGACGGCGGAACTCAACGGCTCCGCCGTCTCTTTTTCTCAAGGTCAACCTGGGCGCTGATCGCAACTCTTTGCAACTTACTTGAGCGGCTGCCCGTTTTCAGTCAGTTGCCCCAGGAGCGCCTGGCCCTGATGTTGAATGGCGGGCGGCAGCTTGGCGTACGAGAGTTCTTCAGCCGCGTCCTGGCCGGTTGAGAGCGCGTATGCGAGGTAGTCCTTCAGCACTTCCTGCTCTCCGTCGGTGCTCTTGTTGTCCTTGGGAATCAAGACGAAGGTCATGCCGGTGATGGGATAGGCGCCCTTGGCCGTTGCGGGAGGATCCACGATGGGGGTCCGGATGTCTTTGGCCAGCATGTCGCTTGCAGCTTCTACCGCCGCGTATGCACTCGCCGGACTGGGCGCCACGAATTCTCCGGCTCGATTCTGGATCGAGGCCACCGGCACCGCAGATGTTCTGGCAAAGGTCAATTCGAGATATCCGATGGTTCCGGGAGTGTCCATCACCGCGCTCAGAACGGCATGACTTCCATTTGCGCCGATCCCCGCCGGCCACTTGACCGTGAGGCCGGTACCGTACCTGGACTGCCAGGTTGGACTCACCTTGCTCAGATAGTTTGTGAGGATGTTGGTTGTCCCGCTTCCATCGGAACGATGGACAACGATGATGGCCGCGTGAGGAAGCGCCGCGCCGGGGTTTTCGCTGATAATCGCAGGGTCTTGCCAACTGATGATCTCACTGGCATAGATACCGGCAAGAGTCCTGCCGCTCAGTTTCAGCGGGGTCTTCAAACCCGGCAGGTTATAGACGACGCAAATGGGACCTGTACTCACTGGAATCTGGACGATGGGTGGAAGCCCCTGGAGCTGATTGTCGCCGAGCGGCGTATCGCTGGCTGCGAAAGCCCCAAAGCCATGGCGGAGGTTATCGATTCCGGCGCCGCTGCCGGTTGGGCGGTAATTCACCTGCACCGGGTGGGACTTCTCATAATCCTTGCCCCAACGGTCAATCAGCGGCTCAATGGCTGTACTTCCGGAAGCAGCAATCGTACGGTTCTGCGCATTGACAACCTTGAATTCCTCCTGCTTCCCCTCTTCGGCCATGTTGCAGCCGGTTGCGAGGAGAACAGCGCACGTTGCAAATGCCGCAGGCACCATAACAAGTGCTCTCAAATTCAGATTCATTTCGTTCACCGTCCTTGGAGGGTTGTGGGTGGTCCGGCTTTCTCCTATAGAAGCGGCCATTGGTCTTCAGGCAGCACCAACGTCCACACTGACCTTGTTGGCGCGATTCGCGCTCGAATCGTCCATGTGCCTACACAGATGGACAATATAGGTTCTTCATTGTGAAAAAGGGATGAATTTAGATTTCCCGGCGGTTCAGGCAACAGCGAGAGAAAACCCGCCCAGAGGGTGGAGGAAGACAGAAAATGATCACGCACCAGCCAAGAAAACGGCCCGCTGCCGAGGAGTAAGACTGCCGAGCAGATAGTCCTGGTGGCAAAACTAATGACCAAGGTCCCCGCAGACGTGTCTTCGTCTGCGGGGTGGGAGTCCGGGGACACTCCTATCTCGAAGGCGGGCACCAACCGCCGGACTACCGGCGGAGGTTGACCCTTGCCAGATCGATGATTTCGTCGCCTCGGCCGTCGAGAACGGCTTTAATCATGAACAGGCTGAAGCCTTTCACCTGATCGACAGTAATCGTCGGCGGCATGGAGAGTTCCTGCCGGCTCACGATGACTTCAACCAGAGCCGGTCCGTCATGATCAAGCGCCTGCGCGATCATCGGCCTCACCTGATCCGATGTTTCAGCCCGAAGCCCAAGGATGCCCGTGGCCTCGGCCATCTTTGCGAAATTCGGGTTGTGCAGATCGGTTCCAAAATCGAGTATGCCGGCGGCCTTCATCTCCAACTCGACAAAGGCCAGCGAGCTGTTGTTGAAGACGATCAACTTCACCGGCAAATGCAGCTGACGGAGCGAGAGCAATTCACCCATGAGCATGGCGAGCCCGCCGTCTCCTGACAACGAGATGACCTGGCGGCCGGGATGACTGACCTGCGCTCCAATGGCCTGCGGGAGCGCATTGGCCATGGAACCGTGGGTGAAGGAGCCGAGCAAACTTCGCTTTCCATTCATCTGGAGATAGCGCGCGGCCCAGATGGTTGGCGTACCCACATCGCAGGTGAAGACCGCATCGTCAGCGGCAAGCTCGTCCAGGACTTTTGCGACGTATTGGGGATGGATCGGCTTTTCTCCGGGCTTGCCGGTGGCCAAATCGTCCAGGCCTTCCCGGGCCTCGCCATAGTGACGCAGCGAAGCGCTCAAGTGTGCCTCATCGGCCTTGACGCGGAGCTGAGGGATGAGCGCGGCCAGCGTGGCTTTCACGTCGCCCACCAGGCCCAGATCAACCTTTGCGCGGCGGCCAATCTGCTCGCCCCGAATGTCGATCTGAATGATGGTCGCGTTTTCCGGGTAAAACTGGCGGTAGGGGAAGTCCGTTCCGAGCATCAGCAGCGTGTCGCAATTCATCATGGCGTGATAGCCGGAGGAGAAACCAAGAAGACCCGTCATACCCACACTGAAAGGGTTGTCGTACTCGACAAACTCCTTGCCCCTCAAGGCATGTACGATGGGGGCTCTCAGCTTGCCCGCAAGTTCGATCAACTCGTCGTGGGCACCGGCACAGCCGGCTCCGGCAAGAATCGTGGTTTTCTTTGAGTCGTTCAGAATCTTCGCCAGCGCCGTGAGTTCTTCCTCTGCGGGATGCACGGTCGGTTTCGGCTCATGAAAATGCAGGCGCGGCCTTGATTCGACGGCATCCCGCAAGCCAATGTCGCCCGGCAAAGCAATGACGGCAACACCACGCCGGGTGATCGCGGTTTGCATGGCAATCTCAAGCAACCGGGGCATCTGTTCGGGTTGCGAAACCAGTTCGCAATAGTGGCTGCACTGCGCGAAGAGATGTTCCGGATGGGTTTCCTGGAAGTACCCGCTGCCTACTTCATCGCTTGGGATCTGTGCCGCGATGGCCAGAACAGGAACCCGGCTGCGGTGACAGTCGTAGAGCCCGTTGATCAGGTGGAGATTTCCCGGGCCGCAGCTTCCGGCGCAAACCGCCAGCCCTCCGGTGAGATGGGCCTCCGCGCCCGCGGCAAAGGCTGCCGTTTCTTCATGCCGCAGATGAATCCAATCCAGTTGCCTGGTTGCTCGAATCGAGTCGGTAATGCCGTTGAGCGAGTCGCCGGAGACGCCGTAAATCCGCCGCACCCCTGCTTCCGCCAGAACATCCACCAACAGGTCCGCAACTTTTTTCGCCATCGCAACTTCCCCCCTTGGAATTTGGATGCACTTCCCCTCAGTTCGGTGCGGAGGCTTCCCTCTCTGGCCACACCCACGCCAACAACAACGCGGCCAAGCTGTATTTCCCGGCTGTCCACTGCGAGACCAGGGCGAGACTAGGGGTACGTAGGCCCTCCGTCTTGGAGTTCTGCTTTAGGATGGAAGCAGCGTGCAGACCATTCGAGTAGAGACACCTTCGGCGAAATACGACGTGATGGCGGGCAGCGGGCTGATGGAGACGCTGGCGCCGCGGATCGGGCGCGTTGCGGGCGGGTTGCCGCGGCGCGTATTCGTGCTGACTTCGGCGCCGATCTGGGCGCTGTGGGGAGAAAAATTTCTCGGCTCCTTTGCCGAGGCGCCGGTGGCGCTGTTTCTGCCCCCCGGAGAAAACCACAAAACCCTGGCCAGCGTGGAGAAGCTGTTGCGGCAAATGGCCCAGGCGGGCGGGGATCGCGGGAGTCTACTGATCGCTTTTGGCGGCGGGATTGTGGGCGATGTGGGAGGGTTTCTGGCCGCGATCTATATGCGGGGGATTCCCTATGTCCAGGTGCCGACCACCTTTCTTTCGCAGGTGGATTCGTCCGTGGGCGGCAAAACGGGCGTGAACCTGCCCGAGGGCAAGAACCTGGTGGGGAGCTTTCATCATCCGCTGGCGGTGTTTGCCGATATCGGGGTGCTGGGGACGCTGCCGGACCGCGAGTTGAAGGCCGGCTTGATGGAGAGCTTGAAAGCGGGGGTTATCCGCGACCGGACGCTGGTGCGCTTCATGGAAGAGCACGTGGACGACGTGCTGGGGCGCGACCCCAAGGCCCTTGAAAAGGTGATTGCCGCGTCGATCCGTATGACGGCCGGGGTGGTGAACAAGGACGAGCGCGAGAACGGGCTCAGGATGATTCTTAATCTGGGGCACACGGTGGGCCACGCGCTGGAGCAGGCCTCCGGCTACAAGACTCTGCTGCATGGCGAGGCGGTGGGGTGGGGCATGGTGGCCGCCTTGTATCTGGCGCGAAAGCGGGGAACCATTACAGGCCAACAGTTTGAGCGGCTGGAGAGTTTGATCCATCTGTATGGGCCGCTGCCGCCGTTGAAGCTGCGCGTGGCCAAGGTGGTGGCGGCCACCGGGAGCGACAAAAAGAATATCCGCGGTGTGAGACGGTTTGTTTTGCCGGTAGGGATTGGCGATGCGGGCGTTGTGGAGGACGTGACCGCAGCCGAGCTGGAAGCCGCGGTGGGATACACGCTGGCGCGGGCCAGGGAGAAGCACGCCTGATGCCTGCCACTGGAGCCAGGCCGTCGGGTGCAGAGGATGAAGCGGGTGCCGCGCGGGCTGTGCGGCAGATGTTTGACTCGATTGCGCCGCGGTATGACCTGCTGAACCATGTGCTTTCAGCCAATGTCGACAGAATTTGGTGGGGCAGGGCAGCGCGACGATTCCGGGCGGTGCTCGTCCGGCCCGATGCCGCGGTGCTGGACATCTGTTGCGGCACGGGCGACATGACGATGGCTCTCTTGAAGCACCGGCCACCGGGGGCACGGCCGATTCTGGCGGCGGATTTTGCCCGGGAGATGTTGAGCCGCGGCGCAAGGAAGTTTGGGGCACTGAAGCCGGGCGATCCAACGGCCGTGGCCCTGGAGGCGGATGCGCTGCACCTGCCCTTGCGGCCGGGGTCACTGGACTTGATTGTGACGGCATTTGGGTTCAGGAATCTGGCTAATTATGAGGCTGGACTCAAGGAGTTTTACCGGGTGCTGAAGCCGGGCGGGCAATTGGGAATTCTGGACTTCAGTGAGCCGGGTGGGCTGCTGGGCAAGGCCTATGCCGTGTATTTCCGCCGCGTGCTGCCGGCCATCGGGCGTGCGGTGGGCGGCCACAATAGGGCGTACAACTATTTGCCGGCTTCGGTAGGGAGTTTTCCGCCGCCGCCGGAGATGCTGGGGCTGATGCGCGGGGTTGGGTATGAAGCATGTGTGTGGCAGCCGTACACCTTTGGGATTGCCGGTTTGTACACGGGCACACGGCCCGGATGCTGAAAGTGCGATAGCCTAGGAGCGCGATGAGTTCCGCCGTCTCCAATCTGGCCAGTCTTTCCGCTGAGAAGCGGCGCGTGGCGCTGCACTCCATGCTGGCGGCCTCGGCGATGACTGTGCTGAAGCTGGCAGCGGGGTTGCTGTCTGGGTCGCTGGGTGTGCTGTCAGACGCTGCTCACTCGGGGCTGGATCTGGTGGGCGTGACGCTGACGTTCTTCTCAGTACAGATGAGCGACAGACCGGCCGATGAAGGCCACTCCTACGGCCACGGCAAGTTCGAGAACCTTTCCGCCTTTGGCGAGGCAGCCCTGATGGCCGTCTCCTGCGCCTGGATCATCTGGGAGGCGATGCAGCGGATCTTCAACCACACGGTGGAACTGCGCAACTCAGTGTGGCCGGTACTGGTGCTGCTGACCTCGATTGCGGTGGATTACTGGCGGTCGAGGCGGCTGAGGGCCACGGCCTTGCGGACGGGTAGCCCGGCACTGGCGACCGATGCGTTCCACTTTGCCTCGGACATCTGGTCGACGCTGGCGGTGTTGGCGGGGCTGGGCGCCAGTTATGCGGGAATGCGGTTCGGGATCGGCTGGCTGCGATACGCGGACCCGTTTGCGGCGGTGGTGGTTTCGCTGATGATTCTGCGCATGACGCTGCACCTGGGCCGGGAGACGGTGGCCGTGCTGATGGACGAAGTTCCGGCAGAGACGCGGCGGCGGTTGGTGCATGAGGTGGAACGGGTGGAGGGCGTGCTGGCTGTGGAACAGGCGCGGGTGCGACGTGCCGGGGCTGCTTATTTTGCCGACCTGACGCTGGCGCTGCCCCGGCGTTACACCTTCGAGCACACCGGGGAATTGGTCCGTGAGGCCACCGAGGCTGCGCATCGCGCGCTGCCGGAGGCCGATGTGGTCATCCACACCGTGCCGCGCCAGGCCAGGGCTGAGAGCGTCTTCGACCGGGTAAGGGCGGTGGCCGCGCGCAACAATGTGAGCGTCCACGAGCTGAGCGTTCAGTCGCACCATGGACGGCTGCGCGTGGAGCAGCACCTGGAACTCGACGAGAACATGCCTCTGCTGGCTGCGCACGGCTTTGTGAGCGCCATGGAAGCGGAGATTCTGCGCGTGGCGCCGGAGATCGACTCAGTGCTGACGCACATCGAAAGTGAACCGGCCACCATTGAGCAGCCCGAGGAGATGATCGAAGTGGACCGCAGGATTGAGCACGCGCTGCGGTCCATGGCCAAACTGTTTCCGGAAATTGTGGATGTGCATGAGATCATCGTGGGCAGGGCCGGCGAGCACATCTCTCTTTCCTGCCATTGCACGCTGCCGGACGACCTGCCCATGCAGCGGGTACACGTGGTGATCACGGCACTCGAGGACCGCTTGAAGCTGGAGTGTCCGGAAGTTCACCGCGTCACAATTCACCCCGAGCCGGTGGCGGATAACACGCGATGACACGTTTTCAGAGATACCCGTAGGGCGATACCGACGCATCCAAGCCGGCGCGACCCCCAAGAAGCGACGGCGTTGCACGACGCGCAGAACATCGGACTATCTCTGAAGATTCCTTAAGACGCGAGAAAGGCGAGAAAGGGCGAAGATGATTGCGCACACTGAATGGAAGGGCGGCAGTATTTACGAGGGGATTTCGGAAAACCGCAATTCGATCTTCTTCGACGCGGACCCCTCGCACGAGCAGGGGCCGAGTCCCATGGAGGCGGTGCTGATGGCGCTATGCGGTTGCACCAGCGTAGACGTGGTATCGATCCTGCAGAAAAAGCGCCAGCCGCTGCTGGGCCTGCAGGTGACGGCCACGGCCACGCAGGCCGAAACGGCGCCACGGGTCTTTACGCACATCAAGTTGACCTACACGGTGAGCGGGAATCTGAGCCGCAAGGCCGTGGAGGACGCGGTGGCGCTCTCGAAGAACAAATATTGTTCGGTCGGGAAGATGCTTGAGAAGGCGACGCCGATCGACTACGAGATTGTTTTTGCCGACGGTGAACCTGAACCATGAACGGTCGAGCGGTTGTAAATTTCTTTCAGGTTGCTTCGCTGCTGCTTCTGCTGGTGGCGGCAGCGCTGCTGGCGGCCATCACCACCATGCACTTTGCCATTCACGGAGCAGAGGTGCAAGTGCCGGCGCTGAAGGGAATGACGGTGGCCGAGGCGCGCAGCCAAACCGCCGGATTGGGTCTGAACCTGGACGTGGACAACCGCTACTATTCAGACGACGTGGCCGCGGGACATATTCTGACGCAGTCGCCCGCGCCGGGAACGGTTGTGCGCCGCGAATGGCGGGTGCGTGTGGCCGAGAGTCTGGGTCCGCAGAAGGTTGACGTGCCTGACACGGTGGGCCGCGATGAACGCGTATCGGCACTGGAATTGCGGCGCGTGGGCCTTGAGGTGGGCGTCACCGCGCGCCTGCCCTACGCCAGGGCGACAGAAGGAACGGTGCTGGCGCAGGACCCGCCCGGTCATGCTCAAGGCATTGCCCGACCCAGCATCAACCTGCTTGTGGCCGCGCCGGACGACGATGCGCCCGACGGCTATGTGATGCCCAGCCTGACCGGCCTGCCGGTGGTCAGCGCGCAGGCGCAGTTGGCCAGCGTAGGCATCCAATCCGCGGCTCCAAAGTTTATGGATGTGCCAGTGGCGCCGGTGGGCAGCGGAAACGCGCCGCCCCGCCCCCCGGTGAATCCCGGCGCGGTGATTGCACAGCAGCCGCCAGCGGGATCGCGCGTGGACCAGAGCACGCTTGTGAAGTTGACGGTGGCCAAGTAAGCGAGTCTGCGAGTCTGCTTGCCAATCGCCCGCATCTAAAAACGGAACCATGACGCCAGAAGCAGAACAACAACAGGATCAAGCTGCCCAAGCTGCGCCCGCGGCCGGGGACTTCTCGCACGCATGGCGTGCCCTGCGCCACAGGAACTTTCGTCTCTTCTTTGGCGGGCAGAGCATCTCGCTTGTCGGCACGTGGATGACGCGCATCGCCACGTCGTGGCTCGTCTACCGGCTAACCAAATCGCCGCTGCTTCTGGGCACAGTGGGCTTTGCCGGGCAGATTCCCACTTTTCTGCTGGCTCCTCTGGCCGGTGTGATCGTGGATCGCATCGACCGGCGCACACTGCTGGTCTGGACGCAGAGCCTGGCCATGGTGCAGTCGCTCCTCCTGGCCTGGCTTACGCTTTCCCATCGCATCACGATCCCCGAAATCCTGGTGCTGAGCGTGATGCAGGGCGTCGTCAATGCATTCGACATGCCTGGCCGGCAATCGTTCATGGTCAAAATGGTGGGCAACAAGGCCGACCTTTCCAACGCCATCGCCATCAACTCATCCATGGTGAACGTGGCCCGGCTGATCGGTCCCTCGCTGGCCGGAATGCTGATTGCCGCCACCAATGAAGGCTGGTGCTTCCTGACCGACGGCGTGAGCTATATTGCCGTGATCGCGTCGCTCCTGATGATGCATCTTCCAGCAAAGAAGGAACAGCGCGCGGCCACAACGATGATGGCGCAACTGCGCGAGGGATGGACTTATGTGGCAAACTTCGCGCCGATTCGTACTATTCTGCTGCTGTTTGGGCTGATCAGCCTGATGGGCTGGCCGTTCATGGTGCTGATGCCGATCTTTGCGGCGCAAGTTCTGCACGGCGGCCCGCACACTCTCGGATTCCTGATGGGCGCGGTGGGCGTGGGTTCTTTAACTTGCGCTTTGACCATGGTGATGCGACGCTCGGTGCGGGGACTCACCGGGATGATTCCCCTCGCGGCGGCGGCCTTTGGCGTGGGCCTCATCTGCTTTGGGCTCTCGAGCATCCTTTGGCTCTCGATGCTGATGATGCTCGTGACCGGCTTCGGCATGATGCAGGGCATGACGGCCAGCAACACCATTCTGCAAACCCTCGTGGATGAAAAAATGCGCGGCCGGGTGATGAGCTACTACACTATGGCGTTTGTGGGCATGGCGCCTTTCGGAAGCCTGCTGGCAGGCACGCTGGCCCACGCCATCGGTGCGCCGCGCACGGTCATGGTGAGCGGCGCCGCGTGCATCTTAGGGTCGCTTTGGTTCTGGTCGCGGCTCAAGACCATTCGTAAGGAGATTCGGCCGATTTATCAGCGGCTGGGCATTATGCCGCAGGCGAATGAGGCACTGGAAGCAGGCGCGCAAGTAAGATGAGAATGACGTGTAAGGATGGAACCAAATGGGATTGAGCGATGACCTGGAGCGAATTGCATTGCAGGAGCGCGAACTGTGGTTGCCGCGCCTGGATGCGAGACTGGCATGGGAACTGGGCGACCGCCTGAGAACGATGGCGGAAGCACGCGGCTTGGCCGTGGTGATCGACGTACGGCGGTTTGGGCAGCCCTTGTTTTACGCGGCGCTGGAGGGCACAACGCCCGACAATGCCGAGTGGGTGCGTCGCAAGTGCAACGTAGTGGCACGGTTCCATCACAGTTCTTATGCCATTGGGCTAAAGCTGAAGGCAAAGAACGACACGCTTACCGAACAACAGGGTCTGCCTTTGGCTGACTTTGCCACGCATGGCGGATCGTTTCCACTGACCGTACAGGGTGCGGGGGTGGTGGGCAGCGTCACCATCTCCGGATTGGCGCAGCGCGCCGATCACGAGCTGGTGGTGGAGGCGCTCTGCGGCATGCTGGGGCGGGATTATGCGGCATTGCGGATGGAGCCCGAATAGCAAGTCAGCGAACCTCTCGGTCGGCGGATCGACAATCGCGCCGACGCCGTTTTTCAGGCGGTCCGCTCGATCATTGCGATAAAAAATCCATCGGAGTGGAAGACGCCGGGCAGCAGGCGCAGAGCGTCTTCAGACGTGAGGCTCCGGCGTAGCCGCTCCGCGCCCGAGCGGGCTAGAATGCCTTCGCTCAGCAGGTCGTCGATCCGATTTTGTAACGGGACGCGGCGGGCGTTCGGCGTTTCTGCAAGGAATGCGGCGACGACCTGCTCGTTTTCCTCCGGTTCCAGTGAGCAAGTGGAGTAAACCACCCGCCCGCCGGGGCGGACGGCGCGCAAGGCGGCGTGAAGAATCGCCTGCTGGCGCCTGGCCTGACGGACCAGTTCCTCGGGACGCAGGCGGTGACGCATTTCCGGGTTGCGGCCCAGCGTACCCGTGCCACTGCACGGCACATCGGCCAAGGCAAGATCGAAGGCTGATTCCTCAGCTAGCGCGGCTGCATCGGCGAGGCGGAATTCGATCCGGCCGGCGTGAACGGCGAGGCGCTTGCGCAACTGCTCCAACCGGACGGGGCTCGATTCGCAGGCCACGATGCTGGCCGAAGGGTTGCGCTCGGCGAGAATGAAGGTTTTGCCGCCGGGAGCGGCGCAGCAGTCCAGAATCGCAGTTCCCTGCCCCGCAATTTCAGCAACTAGCTGAGACCCCTCGTCCTGAAGGCGGGCGCGGCCCTGGTGAAAGGCTGCGGTAGCCGTCACGTCGCCGGAAATGACGGTGCGGGCCGCAGTGAGCAGTTCGCCGGGTTCCAGAGGAATGCCGTCCTGGGCGAGTTCGGCTTCGACGGCGAGGCTTTCGATGCGGACGGAGACCGCGGGCTGGCTCTGCCCGTGGCGGCAGATTGCGCGGGCAGCCTCAAGGCCGTAAAAGCCTGCCCAGCGCTCGACCATCCAAGCAGGATGGGCCTGGGCCAGCGCCAGTTCCGCCGCGCTCTCCTCTGAAAAGTCTATGCGCGGAGCCGCCGCAAGCTTGCGGAGCACGGCGTTGACCATGCCGGAAGCAAAGCGATGGCCGGCCTGCTTGGCCAGTTCCACGCTTTCGTCAACAGCGGCGCGCACGGGAATGCGGTCCATGTGCAGAATCTGGAAGGCTCCCAGCCGCAGGGCGATCAGAATCTCGGCGTCAAGTTTGGCGTTGGGGTGTTTGAGCAGAGCTTGCAGTTGATGGTCAAGGCGAATCTGCCAGCGGAGTACGCCCAACACCAGCGCCGTGGCCAGGTTGCGGTCCGCCGGCGAGAGAGCGTTGACGGCTTTGCCGCGGAGCAGATCGTCAGAATGGGATTGCCTGCGCTCGACGGTCAGGAGGACCACGAAGGCGGCTTTGCGGGCTGGGGAAAGAGCAGGCATCGGCCTCAGCCCAGCCGGGTGCTGGCGGAGAGCGCGGTTCCGCGCAGGAATTCCGCGGCGGCCAGCCGCTTCTTGCCTTCAAGCTGGAGTTCGAGGAACTCCAACCAGGTGTCTTCGGCGCAGGCTACAAAAAGACGATGGCGTTCGATTCGGATTTGGCCGGGAGCAGCCAAGCCCGATTGGGCAGGAACCGACTCGATTGAACTGGGCGGTGCTGCTACTTCCATACGATGAACAATAAGTTTCTTGCCATCAAATGCAGTGAAGGCCCCCGGCCAGGGTTGAAAGCCGCGCCAGCGATTCTTGAGCTCGATAGCGGTGCGGGCGGCAAAGTCCATGCGGCCGTCTTCGCGGTCGAGGAGCGGGGCAAAGGTAGCGAAAGCGTCGTTTTGCGGCTCAGGATGGATGGTTCCGCCGGCCAAGCCGGCCAACGTATCCACTACCATCGGCGCTCCGGCATGGGCAAGCTGATCGAACAGTTCCACAGCAGTCTGTTCGGGGGCAATTTCGATGGTCTGCTGGAGGAGAATGGGGCCCGTGTCAAGGCCTTCTTCCAGCAGCATGGTGGTGTTGCCGGTAAAGGCATCGCCCATGGCCACGGCCCACTGGATGGGCGCGGCGCCGCGGTATTTGGGCAACAAGGATCCGTGCAGGTTGATGCAGCCGAGGCGTGGCAGCGCCAGCATCCAGGGAGGGATGATGCGGCCGTAGGCAACCACCACGATGGCGTCAGGAGCAATGGATTCAAGCAGGGCGCGAAATTCCGCGTTGCCGCGGATCTTTTCCGGCTGCGTAACAGGCAGGCCGGCGGCCAGCGCCGCGATCTTCACCGGAGGCCCGGTAAGTTGCTGGTTGCGCCCCACCGGACGGTCCGGCTGCGAAACAACCAGCGCAATGTGGTGGCCCGCCGCAAGCAGCGCCTCAAGCGTGGGCACGGCAAACTGCGGAGTGCCGCAGAAGACCAATTTCATGATCTCTACCACTCGCCGTCGCGCTGCATCTTGCGGATCTTGCGCAGGTTCAGGTCGCGCTTCAGGGCGCTCATCCTGAAGATGAACAACATGCCGTCCAGGTGGTCGATTTCATGCTGCATGCAGCGCGAAAGAAGCTCTTCCCCATCCATCTCAAACCACTTGCCATGCTCGTCCTGGGCGCGAATGCGCACCTTGGCCGCGCGCACCACTTTTTCGCGAATATCGGGGAAGCTCAGGCAGCCTTCCTCCTCATATTGCCTGCCCTCGTGGAGGATAATCTCGGGATTGATGAGCACAAGCTTCTGCGCAGGGTCCTTGCCCATGCTGACGTCGATTGTTGTGAGGCGCTTGGACACGCCTACCTGCGGTGCGGCCAAACCAATGCCCTGGTTGGCGTAGGTGGTCTCGAACATGTCCGCGGCCAGCTGGCGCAATTCGCCGTCGAATTCGGTGACCGGCTCGGCGGGCTGCGACAACACCGGCTCGGGATATTTGACGATCTTAAGAATCATTTTTTCTGTCAATAGCTCCGTATCTGTTCGATGTATCCGAGGAAATTTCGTTGCATTTCAAGGGCAGAATCGCCGCCGAATTTCTGCTGCGCCTGGCCGGCCACGGCGAGAGCCACCATGGCCTCGGCCGCCACGCCTGCGGCGGGTACCACGCAGATGTCCGAACGTTCGTAGCTTGCGCTCGTGGTCTCGCGGGTGTCAAAGCGCACCGATTCCAGGGGGCGGCGCAACGTGGAAATGGGCTTGAGATAGCCCCGGACCACAATATCTTCCCCATTGGAGACGCCGCCCTCGATGCCGCCGGCGTTGTTTTGGGGGCGGGTGAAACGGGTCGGCTTGCCGGTGTCTTCCGCAGAGTAGTGGATCGGATCGTGAACTTTGGAGCCGATCGATTCAGCGGCGGTGACACCGCGGCCGATTTCGACGGCTTTTACGGCCTGGAGGCTCATCACGGACCAGGCCAGCAGCCCATCGAGCCGCTCATCCCAGTTCGCGTAGGTGCCCAGACCCGCAGGCACTCCGTGGACGACCACTTCAAAAACACCGCCCACGGTGTCGCCAGTGCGGGAAACCTCCTCGACCTCTTCCTTCATGCGGGCTTCGGTGGCAGCATCGACGCAACTTAGCACGATCTCGTCCTTCGCGGCGACGGCGGCGATCTCGTCCCATGTGGCGGCGCGCTCCAACTCCACGCGGCCCACGCGGATGACATGGCTGGCCACTTCAATTCCGAGGGTCCTCAGCAGCAGTTTGGCGAGGGCGCCGGCGGCCACGCGCGCGGTGGATTCGCGGGCCGAGGCACGCTCCAGCACGTAGCGAGCATCAGGAAAGTTGAATTTCAGGGCTCCGGCCAGATCCGCGTGGCCCGGCCGTGGCGAGGCTACCGCCTGATGTTTGGCTGGGTCGCCCACTTCAACGGGGAGTTTTTCCTCCCAGTTTTTCCAGTCGCGGTTGACGATCTCGATCGCAATCGGCGATCCGATGGTCTTGCCGTGCCGCACGCCGGAAAGCACGTGGGCCTTGTCGGATTCGATCTTCATGCGCCCGCCGCGACCGTAGCCCTGCTGCCGCCGCCACAGCTCGCGGTTCACGAAATCGAGATCGACAGGGACGCCCGCGGGCAATCCAGAGACGAGGGCGATGAGAGCTTCCCCGTGGGATTCGCCGGCAGTTGAGAAACGGATCATGTTGATTTGATTGTAACGGGGAGAGACAGGAAATTGGGAATAGGGAGCAGGGAATAGGGAATAGCAATCAGCGCGGTGGGGATAGCGCACTGTGCGTGGACGCAGGAATCCTATTCCCTACTCCTTACTCCCTACGCATTACTCACTACTCCCTATTCCCTGTTTCCTGTTTCCTGTTTCCTCGCTTAGCATGGAGCGCATGGCTTACTTCCTCTTCAAGACCGAGCCCGATGTCTACTCCTTCGACGATTTTCTGCGCGACAAGGAGACGATCTGGGATGGCGTGACCAATCCCACTGCCGTGAAATTCCTGCGCAAGATGAAGGCGGGGACGAAGTGGATTTTCTACCACACCGGCGACGAGCGTACTGCTGTTGGCACTGGAATCGTGGTGAGCGTGGACTCCACCGATCCCAAGGTTCCCATCGTCAAGGTAAAGGCCGGCAAGCGGCTCAAACAGCCCAAGACCCTGGCGGCAATCAAGGCCGAGCCGCTGTTTGCCGCATCGCCGCTGGTCATCATTGGGCGGCTTTCGGTGGTCCCGCTGACCCAGGAGCAGTGGGATTGGTTTTTGGCATAAGGGAGCAGCGATTATTCCTTGTCTTCCTGAAGCCACCGCTTGGTGTTGAGCAACTGCCGCTGATCCAGCGCCCACACCTTCCCGGTCAATTCGTCCGGCCCTTTGCCCTCGCGGATCGACTTTTCGAATTCGCCGGCCACGGCTTGCATCTTGGCGTCCAGGTCGTCGAGGAAGTTGAGCACCAACGCCTCGGGAATCATGGGCAGCTTGGGTGAGCCGAATTCCAGCTTGCCGTGGTGCGACAGGATCATGTGCAGCACCAGCGTCTTGAGCTTCGGCGGGAAGTTGGGCAGGCTGTCCATGGTGCGCTCGGCCAGAGCGGCACCGATCTGGATGTGGCCCAGCAAGCTGCCTTCGATGGTGTACTCGAAACCGATCTCCCAACTCAGCTCGCGCACCTTGCCGATGTCGTGCAGAATGACGCCGGTGAGCAGCAGGTCGCGGTCGAGCAGGGGGTAATGGGGGGCAACGCGGTCGGCCAGGGTGAGCAGGCTGATTACGTGTTCCAGCAAACCGCCCAGCCAGGCGTGGTGAAGCTGCCTGGCGGCGGGAGCTTCGCGGTAAGCCTGGGCGAGGGCTGGGTCGTCAAGCAGCGCGGTCAGCAGGCGCTTCAGGTCTGGGTTGGTGAAACTGTCGACGAAGCTGAGGAGTTGGCTCCAGAGGGCGGATACGTCGTAAGTGGTCGAGGGAAGCAGGTCTGTCTTGTCCACCTCGGCAGGCGTGGCTAGGCGGAGCTGGTCGATTTTCATCTGCAGGCGGTCGTCGAACCGGGAGACGCAACCGCGGGCTTTAACCACGTCGCCGCGGTCGAAATCCTTGGCGATGCGCGGGTCGCCCGGCTCCCAGACGCGGGCTTCGAGCTGACCGGTCTTGTCACCAAGGATGAGATTGAGGTACGGCTTGTTGGTCTTGGTGGTACGCTGCTGCTTGACTAAAACCAGGAAGAAACCGTTGAAGAGCTTTCCTTCATCGAAAGCGGCCAGATCGGCAATATAGATGTCTTTCATTCTGCCCAGAAGATTAACTTGAACTGGCTCATCTTGCAAAAAAACAAGCCGGGCATGGGGATAAAGCCCCATGCCCGGCGGGATGGATGGTTGCGCTTGCTCTATTTCTGGGGTTGCGGCGCCGGTGCTGGAGCAGGCGGCGGAGTCTCGGGCGCCGGGGTTTGCGGAGTGGGAGTCGCTGGCGTGGCGGTCGGATTCTGCGCCGGGGCGGCCGGAGTCTTGTTCTTGTCGCTCAGGCGGGTTTTTTCGCCGGCGGTTACGGTGGATTTCTTTTTCTTCTTGGTCGACGTATCGCCGTTGAGCCCGAGCGGACCGGCCTGGGCCTGACGGTCCGCAACCTCGGCGGCGTCGGGCGGGGCGGGTGCCTGCAAGTCCGGCTGCTTCCCCTTGGTCTTGGCCTGCTTGGCTTGTTTGGCGCGTTCGCTGAAGCGGGTCTTCGGCACCGGCTTGGCGCTTGGTTCGGGCGGAATTACCGCCTCCGGGGCGCCATTCGCGGCTTGCTGAACCGCACCCGCGTCTTCGGTCGGCGTTGGCGGAGCATTGGGAAGGGTCTTGGTAGGCGCCTTGCCCAGGCGAATCTTTTCCTTCTTGCCCGGCTTCTGTGAGGTTGCGCTGGCATTCTGCTTCTTGGCCGGAACCGTAGCGGATTCAGCCGCGACCTGCGGCGATTTCTGGCGGAAGGTGCGCGTTGTTTCGCGGAAGCGGGTACGCTCAACCTTCTTCTTCTTCTTGGGGGCGGGCGGCGTATAGGCGGCATAGCCGATGGGGAAGATCGACTTATTGGCGCTGGCGCCGGTATCGCTAAAACCCGTCTTGATGTCGATGGCAGCTTCCTCGCGCATCTTGGTCAGATAATCGCGCAGGGCCGGCTCCATACGGCTCATGTAGTAACTCTGCTCCACGTCTTGTTCGACATCCTTGAACGCCGGAACGCCGCCGGTGACGTGCTCAACCACCTTGAGGATGACGTAGCCCTGTTTGGTGCGAATGGGATCTGTGTATTGGCCCGACTTGAGAACGAAGGTCTGATCCTCGAGAACCTTGGCGAGAGAACCGCGGCGGAACTGGCCCAAATCGCCGCCCTCGGCGGCTGTGGGGCCTTCGCTGAAAGATTTTGCCAACTGGTTGAATTCGCCGCCGGCATGGAGTTTGGCTTCGATGTCGTCGGCCTTGGCCTTGGCGGCCGCCAGTGCCGCGGGATCGTCAGACTGGGCGCCTGTTGAGATGAGAATCTCGCTCAACCGCACGCTCTCAGGCTGAGCGTATTCCTGCTTGTGTTCCTCAAAGTAGCGCTGCACCTCACCGGGGGTGAACGAAATCCGCTTGCCCACCTCCTGGCGCATCACCTCCTGGGTGATGACCTGGTTGCGAATATTGGCCTTGAAGTCCTCAAATGAGACGCCCTGTTCCTTGGCAGCCTTTTCCAGGTCATCCATGGATTCAAGGTTGTATTGCTTGCGGATCTCGTTCAGCTTCTGGATCAGCTCGGTTTCGCCGTTGATGTCCAGTTCCTTGCCCTTTGAGAGCCAAAGCTGCTGGTCGATCAGGTTGCGCAACAGATCCTTGTGGCCCTCTGAGATCTGCTGCATGGTGGCCCCGTGCTGGCGCATCTCGTCGTCCAGTTGCTTCATCGCGCGGTCATAATCTGAGCGCGTGATGATCTGGTCGTTGACCTGGGCGATGATGTCCTCGACCGTAGTGCCGCCGTAGGGGCTCTCCGGCGCGGCGGGATGCGTTTGCGCCAGAGCGGAACTTGCGAGCAGCAATGTGCCGAACACGAACGCTGCGGGAGTGCGAAAAAGATTCAGAGTCATAGGTAAGCACACGCCATGCGGCAAAATTTCTCCACCTGAGGCATAGACGCCATTGTAAACGCCAGGGGAGCAGAAGCGCGATGGCTGGAGCGAATGAGTGGCGAATCCGGAAAGAATACCCCCAGGAGGCGGCTGGCACATCCGGGCGCGCCGGGAACAACGCAAACCCCCATTCACAGGAGCCCGGCTACCGTAAGGCCCCCGCCGGCGTCAAACTCCACGGTGCTATACTTTAGCCCAAGACTGCCGCTTCAGGCCCTTTCCGGGCGCCTGCCGCACACGCCGTCCGGAGGTTCTCCCAGCCTATGACTCCCCGCGCCCGCCGCGCACTTTTCACCATCATCCTCTTCTTCGCCGTCTGCGCGGTTGTGGGCAGCGTCCTGCAGCGCAGGGTGGGAGCCCAGTCTTCGACCGATGAAAGCCAGCTCCGCGACAGCCTCAAGTCGTTCAGCAATGTCTACGCGCTGGTGGAGCAGAACTACGCCGAGCCGATCGACAGCGACAAAGCCGACCTGGCCATCTATGACGGGGCGATCCCCGGCATGTTGCGAGTGCTGGACCCGCACTCGAATTTTTACGATCCAAAGGCCTATGCCAAGATGCGCGAGGAGCAGCACGGCCGCTATTACGGCGTAGGCATGGTGATCCAGCAGCAGCTCAACAAGGTATATGTGGTTGAGCCCTACGAGAACACGCCCTCGTTCCGCGCCGGCATCCATCCCGGCGACATCATTGCCGCGGTGGACGGCAAGAGCACCGACGGCATGACCTCTGACCTGGTGGCCAAGGCGCTCAAGGGCCCCAAGGGCACGCATGTGCAGGTAAGCATGATCCGCGAGGGCCAGCCCAAGCCGCTGGTCTTCGACCTGGTGCGTGACGAAATTCCCAATCCCTCCGTGGACCTGAAGTACGAGATCCGCCCCGGCGTGGGCTACATTCACCTGAAACAGTTCCAGGAAACCACAGCTCAGGAAGTGATTGAGGCCATCGACGGCTTCAGCAACCTGAAGGGGCTGGTGCTGGATCTGCGCCGTAACCCCGGCGGCCTGCTTAGTCAAGCCGTAGAGGTTTGCGATCATCTGCTGACCAAGGGACAGACGATCGTTTCGCAGCGCGGGCGCGCGTATCCCGACCAGGTGTACACGGCCACCCACGGCAACGACGGCAAGACCTTCCCCATTGTGGTGCTGGTCAACCGTGAAACAGCTTCAGCGGCGGAGATCGTCAGTGGCGCCTTGCAGGACCACGACCGCGCCCTGATTGTGGGCGAAACCACGTTTGGCAAGGGGCTGGTGCAGACGGTCTACAACCTGAGCGAGAACACGGGGCTGGCGCTGACCACGTATCACTACTACACGCCCTCGGGGCGGCTGATCCAGCGCAACTACGAAGGGGTTTCGCTCTACGACTACTACTACAACCACGCCGGGGCGCTGCCCTCCAACTCGACCAACCAGGAAGTCAAGCTGACCGATGCCGGACGGACGGTCTACGGCGGCGGCGGCATTACACCGGATGAGAAGATCGAGACCCCCAAGAGCAACCGCTTCCAGGACACGCTCCTGTACAAGGATGTCTTCTTCCACTTTGCGCCGGTGTATGTGGCCAACCACGCCGTGGACAAGAATTTTCAGGTGGACGATGCCGTACTGGCCGAGTTCAAGAAATACCTGACCAGCCAGAACATCGATTGGAGCGAGAGCGATCTGAATGGCGTGATGGACTGGCTAAAGGTCAGCATCAAGGACAAGATCGTGAGAATCCAGTTCGGACAGTTGCAGGGATTGCGGGTCCTCGCTGACTGGGACCCGATGATCCAGAAGGCGCTGACGTTTTTGCCCGAGGCGCAGGCTCTGGAAGACAATGCGCACAAGGTGCAGACGGAGAAGGCGATGGCGCGGAATTCCGGGAACACGGGCGTGCCGGCGCAACCGTAGGCCGGTAAACAACTGCCGCTCATCCAAGCAAGAGAAGGCCGTCCCTGCGGGGATGGCCTTCTTTTGTGCAACGGACGGAGTTGACGATTGGCTTGAAGGAGAACGTACATGCTCACCGTAAGCAGAGCATCCGGTCGCATTGCGGCAGAAACTTGTGGCGCAATTCTGGCAATTTCCATTTTGATGGCGCTGTGCCTCACCGCGAAGCCCGCAAGCAGCCAGCAGACGAACATCGTCCTGGATGGAAATAGTAAAGGCAGAGTGTTTGACGGCCTGGGAGCAGCAAGCGCGGGCGCTTCCTCACGGCTGCTGATTGACTATCCCGAACCGCAGCGCAGCCAGATTCTCGATTACCTGTTCAAGCCAGGCTACGGAGCGGCCCTGCAACATCTCAAGGTCGAGATCGGCGCGGATGTCAACTCGACCGATGGCTCCGAGCCCAGCCACATGCGCTCCGCGTCGGACCATGACTCGACCCGCGGCTACGAATGGTGGTTGATGGCGGAGGCTCACAAGCGGAACCCTCACATCCTTTTGGAAATTCTCCCCTGGGGCGCGCCCTCGTGGGTCGGCACCCGGCCGGCGGGCAAAGAGACGCTTTACACGCCTAAGATGGCTGAGTATGTCGCCGACTTTATAAAGACAGCAAAGCAGAACTACTCCCTGGATATTGCTTATGCCGGCCTGTGGAATGAGAATGTCTTTGACATCCCTTACATCAAGGAGCTTCACAGGCGCTTTGTAGCCAGCCACCTGACCACCAGAATTATCTGCTGCGATGAGTATCCTGGGCAGGGAGCGGGACAATGGTCCATCGCCGATGAAATCCTGAAGGACCCGGAGCTGGCGGCCGCAATCGATGTGATCGGTGTGCACTACCCGCTGGTTGACGGCAAGGTCACCACGACCGATACGGCACGCGCAACCGGCAAGCCGCTCTGGTCAAGCGAAGATCAGCCTAACGGCGGGGGAGGGCCCTTTGTCAGTCGCGACTGGCCCATCGGCGGGCGAATTCTGGCGCATCTATATAACCAGAATTATCTTGAGGGATCGCTCACGTCCACCGAGATATGGAGCCCCATTACCTCCTACTATGACAATCTTGCGGCTCCCAACTCCGGATTGATGTACGCTAATACTCCGTGGTCCGGACACTATGAGGTACAGGGGACCATTTGGGCCACGGCTCACACCACGCAATTTGCGCAGCCTGGATGGCAGTATCTCGACTCCGGGTCCGGTTACTTGCCGGAAAAGGGAAGCTATGTAGCCTTACGTTCTAACGACAGGAAGAACTGGAGCGTGATCCTGGAGACGATCAACGCCAAACACCCGCAGGCTGTCTCGTTCCGGCTGGCAGGTGGCCTTGCCACAACCGAGGTTCACATCTGGGAGACCAATAACTCCCGGACTTTCGAGCAAGTTGCCGTCGTGAAGCCGGTGAACGGCACATTTGAGTTCACCTTCGATGCGGATTCTCTGTATTCGTTGACAACGACCACGGGACAAGGCAAAGGAATTGCGCAGCCGCCGGCTGCGGCGGCCTTTCCACTTCCCTATGCGGATCGCTTTGAAGAAACGCCTCTGAAACGCACACCGAAGTATCTGTCGGATCAGGATGGCGCCTTCGAGATTCAGCCTTGCACCGGCCGCCCGGGTCAGTGCCTGGAACAAATGATCTCAGTAAAGCCGATTCCGTGGGGCCCTCTGCCGGATCCTTTTACTTTGGCAGGCGATTCGGGATGGACGGATTACAGCGTCGCCGCAGACGTGCGCTTCCTCACGTCATCGCCAGCGGCCATTATGGGACGCATCGACACGGCAGATGTGTTCCAGGACGGCAACGCGCGTTGGCCGAGCGGTTATATCCTGCGCGTGATGCCAGACGGCGCCTGGGAACTGCTGTCTGCGGAATTCAAGAAGCCCCCTGTCCCACTCGCTTCAGGACGGACCAATATCGATCCTGCCCAATGGCATCATCTGGAATTGCGTTTCCTCGGCAAGCAGATCGTGGCGTCAATGGATGGGACGCCGCTCACCGCGATTGAGAACTCCGCACATTCTCATGGCATGTTCGCACTGGGTACGGAATGGAATCATGTCCAATTCGACAACCTGCGCGTGACCCAGTAACGTGCGCAATGCGATTGAGGCAAGACGACAGAATTTGAAAAAGCGTCGCAAGACTATTTTGAATAAGCCTCAAGGCCGCCCTGGCGCGGACGATCTTGATTTGTTTGTAGCCTGCATCACAGCGCGGTCCTCCCGGCACTCGTAGGCTTTGAACGGAGTCATGGAGGAAAGTAGATGCCTGTAATCGCAGCAGAAAATGTAACGACCGTTCAGAATCTTTTGGCCGCCTTCGAAGGCGAGTCAAATGCACACGCCAAATACACGGCCTTTGCGGTGAAGGCAGACGCGGATGGGTTGCACGGAGCTGCCAGCCTGTTTCGCGCGGCGGGACGAGCGGAGCAGATTCATGCAAGCAATCACGCGCGCGTGATCAAGCAGTTGGGCGGCGAAGCGGTATGCGAGATTCACAAGATCGATGTGAAGAGTACGCTGGAAAACCTGAAGACTGCGCTCAGCGGCGAACAGTACGAGATCGACACCATGTACCCCGGCTTTCTTGAAGAGGCGACCGCGCACGGGAACAGCGCGGCCATGCGCACGCTGGACTGGGCCTTGGAAGCCGAGAAGACCCACGCGCGGCTTTACAGCGAAGCCATCGCGCTCGTCGAGACCGGCAAAAAGGACTCATGGACGGGCACCGCGCGCGAATTTTACGTGTGCCCGGCCTGTGGATTCACTTCGGAGACACGCGAAGAACACGACCGCTGCCCGGTCTGCAAGTATCCGCGGGAGAAGTTTGAGGTCATCCGTTAAGAAACCGCAGGCGAGCGCTTGCCTGCTGCGGAAGCGCTCGCCTACGGCTCGTCGTTGTAAATCCCGATCACCAGTTTGCCGCCCTCCATCCACTTCGCGCGGTACATCCCCGGCGTATTGAAGCTCCAGGCCAGTTGGCCATCGGGGGTGATGGCGATCAGGCCGCCATCGCCGTGAATCGCTTCCAACTCTTTGTGGATGACCTGGTCCGCGGCCTGCTGCAATGGAATCCCTTGGAAGTAAACCAGGTTGCAGACCTCGCGGGCCACGCCGAGGCGGATGAAGTATTCGCCCGTACCTGTGGCGGAGACGGCGCAGGACTGATTTGACGCGTAGGTGCCCGCGCCGATGATGGGCGAATCGCCCACGCGGCCCCATTTTTTCCCTTGCGTTCCACCGGTCGAAGTGCCCGCGGCGATGTTGCCTGCGCGGTCCAGCGCGACCACCCCCACGGTTCCATACTTGTGCGCACCCTCGGCGTCGATTTCGGCCACAGGCACGGGAGGAGGAGGAGGCGCGCCTGCGGGGCGCGGCGGAATCGGCTGGCCCTCTTTCTCGAGTTGCTTCACGAGTGATTGCCACCGCCGCTCAGTGAAAAAGAAACTCGGGTCCACCTGCTCCAGGCCAACATGGGCGGCAAAGGCGTCGGCGCCAACGCCGATCAGCATCACGTGCGGCGACTTTTCCATAACCGCACGGGCCAGCGAGATAGGATGACGCGTGCGGGTGACCCCGGCCACCGCGCCGGCCTTGAGGGTTGCGCCGTCCATGATGGCTGCGTCCAATTCGTTTTTGCCCTCGGCGGTAAACACCGCGCCACGGCCAGCGTTGAAGAGCGGATCGTCTTCTAGGATCTGAATCGCGGCTTCGACGGCGTCCACGGATGAGCCACCGTTATCGAGAACCTTTGCAGCGGCTTCAGTGGCCTGCGTGATCGAGGCCCGATAGGCTGCTTCGGTTTCAGGTTTCATGGCGGCGCGCTCGATGACGCCCGCACCACCGTGGACCGCAATCGCCCAATGATGCGCTGGCTGCTGCTTCGGAGCCTGGGCTGCGGCTGCAAGCGCGGCCAGCGCAAGCACCGCGACCAAAGCGTAACGCGTCTTCTCCATGTGCAATCCCTCCGCAAAGGGTCGAGTCACTTCTTCGGAATCGATAGCTCTGCGCCTTCACCCACTTTATAGGTGGCGGAGAAGTTGCGCTGGTTGATGCCCAGCGAGAGCCTCCCACGCGAATCGATGAAAAAGAGCTCCTTGCCCACCGGCACATCACTGAAGGTCTTCACGAACGGAATCGTATAGCTCTTTCCGGCGAGAGTAACCGGAACCCGGTCGCCGAGTTTGTAGCCGAGTTGCGCGAAGGTCTCGGCGGGAACGTTGAGCACAAGATTTCCGAAAGGCCCGTCGGTGCCGATCACCTCACCATGGAGTCCTCTCTCGTCAACTGTCGCGTTCTTCAGGTCGAGGCGGACGAGCTTCGCAACGTCGAGCGCTGGGCCGGCAGTGGTCCAGTCGTCGCCGCGCGCCAGGTGCGCTCCCGCGGGCGAAAAAATATCGCGCCCGTGAAATGTTGAGGAAATGCCGGAGCCGATCATCCACGCGGGATTGGTGATCTCGCGCGCCTCGACAATGCCATCGCGATCCTGGATGAGGGTAAGCAGGCCGTTATCCGGCAGCACGAAGAACTGGCCCACGCGCGATTTTGCGATGATTGCCTTGCGAGTGGAACCCACACCGGGATCGATGACCACGACGAAGACGGCGTCTTTGGGAAAGTAAGGCGCCGAACCGGCCAGGAAACGGGCTCCCATGGCGATGTTAAAGGGCTCGGACTGGTGGGTTATGTCCAGGATGCGCACGCCCGGCGCGACTCCATCCATCACCGCCTTGCAGATGCCCACTGCATCGTCTTTGACGTCGAAGTCGGTCATGAAACCGATGACTTTCAGCGGTTGTTGCGCTGCCGCCGCCAAGGCAAAGACAACTGCCATGGCCACCCCAATCAGAATTCCTGATGTCTTTTTCACGCGCGTCACCTCGTTCTTCTCATGGTATAACTCACCGGTCGCGGCGCCCCGCTCGCGCAGCTGGCCAGGGCAATCGCATTTGAAAGTGCTTACGTTTGGATTTTGCTTGCGAGGCACGGAGAAGGTGGAAAAAGGAGACCACAGGCAGCTCGAAATGTGGCAGGGGCTAAAGCCCGACCTCTTTTTGGGGAGCGTTTTGCGGCATGACTGAAGTCATGCCCTGATACAAAGCTCGCTTTGAGGGAGTCTTTGCGGCTTTTTGGGGCCCACATGATC
>Ga0181520_10000454_pt1 | contig 90910 bp, 87 predicted proteins | sample PEATcosm2014_Bin_29_FD_132451 | JGI IMG/M metagenome (GOLD analysis project Ga0181520, IMG submission 132451) | Peatland microbial communities from MTU Mesocosm Facility, Houghton, MI, USA - PEATcosm2014_Bin02_30_metaG | ecosystem: Environmental > Terrestrial > Soil > Wetlands > Peat | place... | reverse complement strand
TTGAAAACACTCCCAGCATCGAAAAAACAGCGGCCACACCGCCAAAACGTCCTCTCAGAGCATCAAAATGCCTCGACTGCCGACGCGACCACCGGGGCTTGGGGGATTTTGCAAGAGGCTCAACAGTAAAAATTGCAATCGCAATTACTCAATCCGCCACCGCGCCCGCCCACTCATCCGTCTGATGCCGCTTCAGTTCCTTGAGCGTGGCGCTGTAACGGCTCAGCTCGCCCGAGCCGAACAGACCATTGTGCGCCGGAACCACCACATCCGGCCCAGCCTCGGCGAGCGCCGAGACCGGCACAAACCCCGGGTCGGTCGGCGCATCGCCGCCGCTCAAGAGAGCGATCCGGTTCAGTGTATAGCCCGGAACCAGCCGCGCAATCTCGTCCAGCACCGCCAGCGGATCGAAGGGACTGAGCTTCGGCTCCAGATTGTTGGCCTGTAGCCACACCGCGTGGCGGTCCGCCTCGCCCGCCTGCGCGCCGCGCGACTGGCCCAGATCGGCCGTCACGCCGCCCTTGCCGAAGGGAACCAGCGTCTTGACATCCACGCCCATCGCGCCGGCCAGCCGAACCAGAATCTCGAACTCCGGCTTGACGCCCGCGCGGTCGGCTGCTTTGGAAACCAGTTGCACATCGCCGAAGGCATTGGTCACGGTTCCGCTCTTTTCATAAAGACTGGCCGCCGGAAAGACCACATCGGCCAGCGCCGCCGTCTCGGTGAGAAAAATATCAGCGACAACGACGAATGTCTTCTTCAAAGCCGCCCGATCCACGCCCGGCTTGCCCGCCGGATTCGCGCCCACCGCCAGCAGCGCGCCCAGTTCGCCCTTGGCCGCCGCACTCATCATCTCCGGCAGCGTCTTGCCGGGAGCGGCAGGCAGATGCCGGTACTCGGCAAAGCCGCCCGGCGCGCCGACCGGCACGTAACCGGGAAGCAGATCGGGCAAAAGGCCCATATCCGCCGCGCCGCGCGAGTTGGCATAGTCGCCCAGACAGGCAAAACGCGCATTTCCGCGCTTCAGCCCCCACGCCACCAGCGATGCGACCGGCTTGCCGCGAAACTCCTGGCCGAAGATCACCAGTAGCGACTCCTCTGCCCGCAGCGCCTGGGCAAACTCAGAATCGTTTCCGTCGAGGTAAGCGGCCAGGTCTGGATAACCCTCCGCCGGGACTTTCAGCGTGGCGTGAGCCTGCCGCTTCAGCTTGATCGTCTCGGTATTGGCCACATAGAGCCGCGCCCGGTTCAGCCGCACGTTGGTACGCAGGTTCCAGGCCACGAGCGGATGCTCCACAGTCGGATCGCCGCCCACCAGCAGAATCGCCGGAGCCGTCGCCGTCTCGCGCAGGCTGGCCGCCTTGCCGCGCTCGCCGGACAGCGCCCGCGCAAAGGCCGCGTAGTCGGAGGTCCGCTCATGGTCGATGTGGTTCGTCTCCAGAACCGTCCGCGCGAACTTTTGCAACAGATAATTCTCTTCGTTGGTGGTCCGGTTGGAGCCGAGAACGCCGATGGCCGCGCCGCCCCGGCTGTCGCGCACTTCCTTGAGTTTGCGCGCCGCCAGCCGCAGCGCCGCTTCCCAGGTGGCCGGCTCCAACTTGCCTTCGCCGTTGCGCACCAGCGGCGTGGTCAGCCGCTCGCCGCTGCCCACAAAATCGAAGCCGAAGCGCCCCTTGGCGCAGAGAAAGTCGCCGTTGATGCCGCTCTTGTCGCGGTTGTTGGCGCGCACGATCTCCGAACCGCCGTTGCTTTGCCGCACTCCCAGCGTCACCTTGCAGCCGTCCGCGCAGTGTGTGCAGATTGTCGAAACGTGCTTCATCTCCCAGGGCCGCGTCTTGTAGCGATAGCTGCCGCTGGTCAGCGCGCCCACCGGGCAAACGTCGATGCACATTCCGCACTGCTCGCAGTCAAGTTCGTCGCCGCCGTTGGGGGCGATCACCGAGCTGACGCCGCGCCCCTGCACCCCCAGCGCCCACACGTCCATCCCCTCGCCGCACATCCGTATGCAGCGGTAACAAAGGATGCAGCGCGGCCGGTCGAAGAAGACGGCCGGCGACCACTGCTGCTCTTCGCGGTGGTGCTTGGCCTCGGCGTAGAGGCTCTCCCCCGCACCGTATTTGAAGGTCATATCCTGCAACTCGCACTCGCCGCCCTTGTCGCAGACCGGGCAGTCGAGCGGATGGTTGCCGAGTAGCAGTTCAATCGTGGCCTTGCGCGCCTGCGCAATCTCCGGCGAGTCGGTAATGAAGACTTGCCCCTCGGCTACGGTGGTGGTGCAAGCGGTTTGCAGCTTGGGAACTTTTTCCTGGCGCACCACGCACATCCGGCAAGCGGCTTGCAAGCTGAGGCCGGGGTAGTAACAAAACGCGGGGATTTCGATGCCCGCCTTGCGGCAAGCGTCAATCAAGAGCGTCCCCGCGGGAGCCGTCAGTTGCTTTCCATCGACTGTGAAGTTTACGTCTGCCATTGGTGTCCTTATGCGGAAACTGCAAGGCGCATTTCCATCGGCATGGAAATCGGAAGCCACTCAACGTAATAGCTTGAGGCTTCCTCGCCCGGCTCACGTGCAAAATCGTAGACGGTGGTCACTGGCTGAGGAATGGGATCGTGATCGCTCGCCATCCATCCGAGGTGGGCTTCGGCCGCTTCGAGGAAACGCTGCCGGGTTTCGTCCAGCGTCGGCCCAACGGCAAAGCAGCCGGGAATATCCGGCGCAAATGCCCCAAAACTCGTTTTGCCTGCTTCAAAGACGACCAGAAATTCTGTTTTCATTTCATCCCTGCCTGTTTCCGCATCGATTTCAGCAATTTGGGTGGAATATCGTCGTTCGGATGTCCCGCTACTGTTACTTTACCCGGTTTCGTGGAATGAACCCACTGCTGATGGCTACCCTCCTGGCTCTTGAGCCACCATCCGTCGTCCCGCAAGTCGTGCGTGAACTCTCGGTATTTCATCGGTTGCAACTGCCCATTCGATGAACTGTGCTGTCTTTCATCTTCCGACCCTCTGCCATATTTTCCTATCAGCTTGCGTTGTTTGCGTGAAGGAATGAATCTGAGGAAGCGATACGGCAAGCCACTCGATGAAATACTCCTTGGTTTCGTGGTAAGGATCGAACTCGTCGATATTGACGCTTCTCGCCGATGCCTCGGGAATCGGTTCTCCGGCCTTTGCCGTTTCACTTAAGTAAAGTTCCACCGCTTCGCGCATATTGGCGCGCGTCTCTTCGAGCGCATCGCCAAGCGAACCGCATCCGGGCAAATCTGGAGAAAATGCGCTCCAATTGTTGGCGCCCTTTTCGTAAACCACCAGATATTCTCCCGTCATTTCAGCCCCGCTTTCTTGAGTTGGACCCCAGTTCTCAGAATCGAGACCTGGGCCACCCACCTGCGTTCGTTTTCGGATTGAGCGATAAACTACTTGGCGTCCACTCCAAAATCAAAGAACGAAGCGACCCCAGTCTCGTTCAATTTCATCGTGGCGATAAAGGCGTATTCGCCTGGATGCAAATCCGTATCCGGCGTCACCTTGAAGATAGTGGGACGCACCTTCTCCGCGCTGGATTCGATGACTCTCGATTTGTTAAATTCTGTAATAGTATAAGACCCTCCGCCAGGAGTTACCCCGCGGCGGCCAATCTCGGTCTCGCGGTGGTCCTTTTTAACGTCAAGGATCAATAGAGAGAATTGAGAAGGACTGGGCGCATCGGTGATGCTGGAGCTAGATGGAAAATACAAATAAAAGACTGGCTTCGACTCAGATGTCCGCAGGACCGCATGAGGCCCTGCAATCCTCGCCTCAATGGATATCATCATCCTTGAAAATCCAGTGTTCGATTCTGTCTGCTCGATACGCACCATCTTCTGCTTCCCATCAGAGCCGTTGACCATCAGGTAGAGGCCAGGCTCGTGCGGCGAGGTCGGATCGTTGGGGTCCGCTGCAACTGGGGCCGCCGGGGCGACTGAAGTTGCGGCAATCGGCGCCGGCGCATTGGCCTTTGTCAAAATCGCCGCCAACACCTTGTCGCCGGCACCACCGGTTTTTAGTGCGATTACCCCGTCCACTGATGTGTCATAGATCCCGGGCGAACCGTTGATGATGGTGACAATCACATCGTCCGAGAGACCGGCTTTGAGCAGCTTGATGATCGCATCATTGTTGAGCGAATGCTGAGCAACAAGTGAAGGGCAGGTTACCAGAAATATAGCTGCGAGTACGAATTTGCGCATGTTTTCTCCTGTGATTCGAAATTGCAGAAACTTCCGGGGAATTACAACAGACTTACCTACATAACCCCGGACTTTCGTATTTGTTTCCAGCCAAACAGTAGCGTCTGATGATAACTGAGGAAAGAGAATTGGTTTTGAAATTATCGCCATCTCACACAACCGCCAAATCTAAATGCTTGGCTGGGTGCCCATCCATTTCGCGTTCTTTGCGAAATGGGTGGGAAACCACGAACCTCGACTTCATTTCGGTCTTGCCAACCTCATCAATTTCTAGGACTCAGAACCGAGAACTGGTCCACCCACCAGTCTTGCCTCCATTTTCTCTTCAATGGCTGCATCGACTGCTGCATCCTCTTCTGTATATACAGGAACCGTGGCCGTCTGAAAAACTTCGTCTATTACCTCTACGTCAGAATCAGGAATCCGATTATTACGAAGAGCCGCTCGCACACAGTCCTTGACATTGACGAAATGTGGACTGTCAATTTTGCCAGTAATACGAATGGATGTGGGAAGGTTCAGAGTAACTTCAACTTCCACATCGGCATGGCAAAAGTCGTGAGCATCACAGGATAATTCCTGTTTTATGCACTCTACTAAAGATTCCTCACAAGACGCCATATTACTCCTCTCATGATACCAAACTGTTATTTTGCAGGTCGCTCACGTTTGCGGTCCCAATTCTTTACATGAATGACTTTGCCAATTTCAAGTTCATATTGACCTAAACGGGAATTCGTACTAACTTGAGTGACCAGCACAGTGACCTCGGGTGCTTGCTGCTGCATCCCATTGATCAGGCGGAGGTGGAATGGAGCCTTGACCTTTGAAAAACGATTTGTCCAGTACGGCTTAATCTCACGATATTCGACGGGATGACGACCTGCCACGATTTCGCGCAGCCATTCTCTTTTGATTGTAGTAGTGATCTTGTCCAAGCCTCCTCCAATTCGGGTGTCCCGGATCTTGCATTTGGATACCAGTAAAAGCAACCGCGGGTCCTTCGACTCCGCTGCGCTACGCTCAGGATGACATTGTAAATAAGCGAAAAGCAGCGAAGGCCACTGGCCCCGCCGCAGGTGGTCAGCGCTCCGCCGCACTCCGCCCTTTCTCGATGGCGAACCGGCTGGCTTCCATGGCGTGGCGCAGCAACAGGTTGGCCTTGGTCTGGTAGCCGCGCCCATAGCTCTTCAGCCACGCGATCACGTCGTCGTCCAGCCGCATCGTCACTGGGCGCTTGGCTGGCCGATAGAACCGCCCAACCTCCGCGCTGGTCCAGTCGATCACCTCGTACATCTCGCTAAAATCAATCGTAGCGTCGGTTTTGGCGGCGATGGCGGCGATCTCCCGCTTCTGCGCCTCTGCGAGCTTCTTCATAAACCCTCTTTTCCTGGGCGGATGCGCCTCTCGCCTAGATCAAGCGAATGGTTTCTTCGCCATCCGCCCTCGCCATAGTATGCCGCGTGTACATACAAATGTCAATACTAAATTACGGCTAGTTGAACGTGCTTTGCGAAAGGGCACGGCTTGCCGTTCAAATGCTCCTCGAACTCCTTGCGGAACTTCTTCACAAACCCCAGCGTGGGCATGGCCGCCGCGTCGCCCAGCGGGCAGAACGTCCGCCCCATCATGTTTTCGGCGAGATACTGAATGTTATTGATGTCTTTGGCTTCGCCGAAGCCGGCATGGAAGCGGGTCAGCGATTTTTTAAGCCAATCCGTTCCCTCGCGGCAGGGAATGCACCAGCCGCAGCTTTCGTGCTGATAGAAGCTGATCGTCCTGAGCGCAAACTCGACGATGCAGGTCTGGTCGTCTATGACCACCACGCCGCCGGAGCCGAGCATCGAACCCGCCTTGCCCACCTGGTCGAAGTCCATGCCGATATCGATCTCGCTGGGCAGCAGGCACGGCGTCGAGCAGCCGCCGGGAACCACGGCCTTCAGTCCGCGCCCGCCCCTGACGCCGCCGCCCACCTCGTAGATCATCTTTTTGAGGTTGTAGCCCATCGGCAGTTCGTAGACCCCAGGCCGCTCCACGTGGCCGCTCAGCCCGAAGAGTCGCGTGCCGCCGTTGCGCTCCGAGCCGACCGCCGCATACGCCGCCGCGCCCATCGCAATCACGTGCGGCACGGTGGCGATGGTCTCCGCGTTGTTGATGACCGTCGGCCCGCCATAAAGCCCGACGACGGCGGGAAAGGGCGGCTTGATGCGCGGCACACCCCGCTTGCCCTCGACAGACTCCATCAGCGCCGACTCCTCGCCCACCTCATACGCGCCCGCGCCGGTCTGAGTGATGATTTCAAACTCCGCCTCCGAGCCGAAGATATGCTTGCCCAGATAGCCCCGCGCGTACGCATCGGCGACGGCCTTCTCCATGATTTCCAGCAGGTATCGGTACTCGCCGCGCAGATAGACGAAGCCGGTCTTGGCGCCGATGGCCAGCCCGGCGATGATTGTGCCTTCGATCACCGAATGCGGATCGTGCAGAAAGATCAGATGATCCTTGCAGGTGCCCGGCTCGCTCTCGTCGCCGTTGACCAGCACGTATTTGGGCTTGGCCGACTGCTTGGGCACGAACGACCACTTCAAGCCGGTGGGGAAGCCCGCGCCGCCGCGCCCGCGCAGGCCGCTGGCCTTCATCTCGTTCACAATCCAATCGGGGCCTTCGGCAAGGCACTTCTTGGCCGCCTCATAGCCGCCCAGTTCGATGTAGCGGTCGATGGCCGCCGCGCCCTGGCCAAAGCGCCGCGTAACGATCTTCACCTCATCGGGATGCGAGACCAGCCTAGGCATGATCGGCCTTCCCTTCCGCAAGCGCTTTGCCGCGATAACCGGCCACAATGCCGGCGACGTGCCCGGCATTCAACTCGTCGTGAAACTCGTAATTCACTTGAATCGCCGGCCCCCAGCAGCAGGCCCCGATGCACTCGACTTCTTCCAGCGAAAACAGCCCATCCGCCGTAACTCCCTTGTGCCCGATACCCAACTCCTCCTGAAAGCGGTCGAAGACTTCATAAGCTCCGCGCAGCATACAACTGATATTGGTGCAGACCTGCACGTTGTATTTGCCCGCCGGCTTGAAGCGCAGCATGGAGTAGTAACTGGCCACATTGCGCACGTCGAGTTCGGTGATGCCGATGCGCTCGGCCACCTCGGCGATCACCGCGTCGGAGAGATAGCCGATCTCATCCTGCGCATAGAGCAGCATGGGCACCAATGCCGAGCGCTTCACGGGATATTTCTCGACCAGCGCGTCGAAGCGCGCCGCCAGCTTGGGGGAAAACAGGGTCATGGTCTCAAGGCTCATTGCTAACTCTCACAAAAATAGACGATGGTGCAATTCAAGTTTTGAAAGGGCACGGCTTCAGCCGTGCCGTAAATGGTTGTCAGAAAACGAGGGCTTTAGCCCCTGAGGGATGCTTTTCGGAATTTTCGATTTTCACCACAATCTCCTAACTGTCCACACACAGTGGTTAATTGTCAATTCATTACATTAACGCCGAATGTCAGTTTGAGTTGTATCCGAACTCGCGTGTCCTGAGAACATTCTTCCAGTGATTTTCGCGCTTTAGCACTTGATCCTTCGAATCGGACAGGTCCGCAATTTCCAGAATTGAATACTGAAAATGTCGCAGAGCATATTCGTTACCCTGTTTCTCTAATAATTTTCTGAGTTCAGCATTACCGCCGTGGCTGTTTTTCGCATAAGCACTCCAGCGCTTCCAGATTCCACCTTCTCCATACGCACTCCCGACATATGCTCTTCCTGTCTTTTGGTCCATGATGTGATATACCCCACCAACAGCCGACAAAGCGGAGCGCCAAGATTTGTCGGAATGATCAATGATCATTCTTAGGCGCTCATGTGCGAGACAGACTTCATTGTAGCCACAGAATTTATCACCGCCATATTTCAATTCTTCGATTCTTGCAACTTCCAATTGACTGCCATATTTTTTGCCCCAAATATAGGAACTTCTAAAATTTCTCTTGAAACTGATATATACGCGTCCAATAAGATCGTCCTGTCCGCCTATGCGTTCTGTTGCGTACCTATACTTCGGTTCGCCTTCTTTGACGCCTAAAATACGATATGCGCCAGCAAATAGCCAAAGGTCTTTTTCAAAGTCGATCAATCCTAGTACCGTATCGCATTCAAAATTTTTAGCGTTTTGTCCTTCCTGCCACTCCTTGAATTCACCACGCAAATACGCATCAAGAGGCTGCGATAAGCCACCTCTCGTTGCAAGATGTATCTTGTAATTACCTAGTTCAATCCCCTGAGCCTTCAAAAGGTCAATTAGCCGAATCATTTGAAGCCATCCCTCAGGGGCTAAAGCCCCGGTGATTTTGCTGTCGTTGCGGCACGACTCAAGTCGTGCCCTGTTACAAAGCCCCAATGCAGATTAATACCCAAGCATGAACGCCGTCCCTCCGGGACTCCGCAGGCTTTATTGGTATCGCCAACCCCACGCTAAAGCGCGGGGCTAATCACCCTTGCGCCTACGGCGCGTGAGATGCCGCACCTTATCAAAGCCGTGCGTTGCTCCGAAAGAGCCTCAGTCCCTCCGTCCCTAGTCCCTGCCCACTGAAAACTGCCCACTGAAAACTGACAACTGAAAACTGACAACTGAAAACTGCCCACTGAAAACTGCCCACTGAAAACTGCCCACTGAAAACTGACAACTGAAAACTGACAACTGAAAACTGCCCACTGAAAACTGCCCACTGAAAACTGACAACTGAAAACTGACAACTGAAAACTGCCCACTGAAAACTGACAACTGAAAACTGACAACTGAAAACTGTCCCTACCGGTCGATCTCCCCCAGCACAATATCAATCGACCCGATCACGGCCACCACATCGGCCAGCATCCGCCCCTGGCACATGGTTTCGAGCGCCTGCAAGGTGGCAAACGACGGATTGCGCATGTGGACGCGATACGGTTTGGCTGTGCCGTCGCTGACGACGTAATAGCCCATCTGCCCGCGCGGGCTTTCGATCCCCTGATAGACCTCGCCCGCCGGAACCGCGAAGCCTTCGGTCACAATCTTGAAGTGATGGATGAGCGCCTCCATCTGCGTCTTCATCTTCTCGCGGTCGGGCAGAACGATCTTGGGCGCGTCGGCCTTGATCGCGCCCTCCGGCATTCCGTCCAGCGCCTGCTGGACGATCTTCACGCTCTCCCGCATCTCGGCGAGCCGCAGCGCATACCGCGCCCAGCAATCGCCGTCCGGCGAGACCGGCACCCGGAACTGAAACTTCTCGTAACTCGAATACGGCATGTCGCGGCGCAGGTCGAAGTCCACGCCTGAACCGCGCATATTCGGCCCCGTCACGCCCAGCGCAACCGCATCCGCCGCCGAGAGATAGCCGACACCCTTGAGCCGGTTGCGAAAGATCGGATTGCCGGTGAGCAGGTTCTCGTACTCGTCGATCTTTTCCGGAAAAGTCTTGATAAAGGCCTGCACACGGTCGAAGAAGTCCAGCGGCGGCTCCATCGAAAGCCCGCCGATGCGGAAGTAGCTGGTCATCATGCGCTGCCCGGAAACGGCCTCGAAGAGCCGCAGAATATCCTCGCGTTCGCGGAAGGTATAGAGGAAGACGGTGAGCGCGCCAATATCCATGGCGTGGGTGCCGAGCCAGACCAGATGCGAGTTCAGCCGGGTCAACTCGCTCAGCAACACCCTGATCCATTGCGCCTTTTCGGGAATCCCCAGCGCCAGCAGCTTTTCCACCGCCAGGCAATAACAAAGATTGTTGGCCATGGGGCTGAGATAGTCGATGCGGTCGGTGAGAGGGATAACTTGCTGGTAAAACTTCGCCTCGCAGGTCTTCTCGATGCCGGTATGCAGGTAGCCGATCTCCGGGTAGAGGCGCACGACGATCTCGCCGTCGATCTCCAGCACCAGGCGGAGAACCCCGTGCGTGGAGGGGTGCTGCGGCCCCATATTCAGCACCATGTGCTGGTCCGCCGCGCCCACGGCCGGCGGAGCTTCCAGAATGGGCGTTCCGATGGTCTCCGTCATCTGTACCCCTCCACCGGATAGTCCTTGCGCAACGGATGTCCCTGCCAGTCGTCGGGCATGAGGATGCGGCGCAGATTCGGATGCCCCTCGAAGGCGATGCCGAAGAGATCGAAGACCTCGCGTTCGTAGTAGTTCGCTGCGGGCCAGACTGCGGTAATGGATTCAACCGAAGCGCTCGAAGACTCCACCAGCGCCCGCAGCCGGATACGCTCCTTCAGCGCGTGGGAAAGAAGGTGATAGCTCAATTGGAAGCGCGGCGAGGAAGGAAACCAGTCGACCGCCGTCATATCCTCGAAGAAGTTGTAGCCAGCCGCCTGCATCGCCGCCGCCGCGCCACGAATCTGCCCGGCGGGAACGGTCAGCGTCAGCTCGCCCCGGTCGAAGTTGGCATCGTCCAGCGCCTCCGCGTTCCAGGCCAGCAACGCCTGCACCGCCGGATGATCGGGCAGTCCCGCCAGCACTGCGGCCTTGCCGATTAAAGTCGCGCTCACTATAGGTCCGCCTTGTCCCGGCTCCAGTTCAGGATGCCCTTGCGCACAATGTAAAACAGTCCCACGGCCACAAAGCCCAGATAAACCAGCATCTCCCAGAAGCCGAAGAGCCGCGACCCGGTGATTGCCGGCAGCTTGCGGTAGATCACCGCCCAGGGCATCATGAAGACCGTCTCCACGTCGAAGAGAATGAACAGCACCGCGACCATATAAAAGCGAACGCTGAAGCGCCGCCGCGCGTCGCCCACCGCCTCGATGCCGCACTCGTAGGCGGCCAGCTTTACCGCCGTATTGCGGTGCCGCCCCACGAACCACGAGGCCGCCACGATGCCCAGCCCCAGCCCAAACGCGGCGACGATCTGCATCAACAACGGAAGATATTGCCAATAGTAGGGAATCATGGCCGCCCCATCCGAAAATTCTCGATAGCCGCATCCCACGCAACGAAACTGTAGACGGCTCCGAGCGGACGGATGCTGGTTTGAGATTAGGTATTCAGCAGCGTTCCGTCAAGGCAAAGCCGCGCCGCGTCCGGCCGATCGCGAAGCGTCCCAATGCGGAAGGTCGCAGCCGCTTGGCTCATTCTGAAACACAGTACGCCGGTAATCTGAATTCCCCACCCAAGATGCCGAAGAACAGGGTGAGGATAATACGCATGGCAGCTTCCACAATTACCGGCTTTCCGATTCCAGCCCCCGCTTCGGCCGTTCGCGCGCCCCGCAACCGTCGCCGTCTCATCGACCCGCAAGCGGGCCGCGCGCTGGAGGTTCTGGGCCACGCCATTGAGTACCTGACCGATGAATTCGTGCATCGCGGCGGACATCTCTCCACTCACGACTCCCAGATTCAAGCCGTTCAGTTGTTGATGGCGCTGAACCGTCAGGTCTACTTCGAGTGCCCGTTCGTGCCCACCTTCTCGGAACGCTGCCGCTCGTTTTTCTTTCCTCAAAAAGCGTAGCCCTCCGCAGAGGGGCTTCTCAAGGATGCCGGTTGCAAATGCCGGCCAGTCACACGGGGCTTCCCCGGCGACGGTCCTCCCAAACGGCCGCCGTCGGGGGTTTTTTCCGCCTTGCGTTTACGCTCCGATCTTGAGTAATTGCAAGCCTCTACTGCCCCAGCGCCAGCGCCGCAAAAAGCAGCAGCCAAACGCCGCACATGGTCTGCCAGAACCAGGCGACTGCGTCCACCGCAATCTGCCTGAGCTCGATGCGCCTGAGCAGACCGAGCGCCGTCATGCACACCATGATCGCCAGCGCCCCTAGTAGCAGATGCGCGGCATGGAGGCCAGTGATGAGATAGAAATATCCGTCCGGGATCGCTGCTTGGCCGATGACCTCTCCCCGCGCACCCAACTGCCGCCATGCCATGCTCTGACCGGCGAGAAATAGCGCCCCCAGCGCCAGCGTCGCCCCCAACCACGGCAGGCAGCGGCGAAGCGCCGGATGTCCCAGCCCCAGCCACTCCTCCAGTGCGTCGATCTCGCGGAAGATATTGCGCCGGGCCATTTCCATGGTCAGGCTGCTCAGAAGCAGCCATACTGTATTCAAGTAGACAATGTGCGGTGGCAGCAACCGCCGCCAGTCGCCGTTCGTACCACGCGCTCCGGCATCCATCGGCGCGCCTGCCCGCCGGGCAAAGAAGATGGCCACCAGCACCGCAAAGAATAGAATATCGGCCGCCAAAACGGAAAACACGCGCCGCCGGATGCGTTGCAGCAGCTCCCCAGGCCCTCGGCGATCGCCGTTGCAATCGTCGTCGCCGCCGCCCCCGCCACTCCCGCCGGTCGGACGACGGTCAACAGGAGGTTTGCCGCCGATTCCCGGTTCTTTCGGTTCCGTCTCCGCAGGCGCGAACGTAAAAGTGGTAGGAATGGTCGGCCTCCGTGTGACTGAGATTACTCCCATTATCGGATTGGTCGCGCCGCGAATCACTCAGACTGCCGCAATTGCTCGGAGACTCGGAGGCGGCCCAGTCCACGGACCATCCTGGGAATGCTACGCCCGTCTGGGCGTGAAAATCGCTCAAGTTCCGGCCGCCGCGGCACTCTCCACAAACAGCTTATGAATCCGCCGGTCCGAGGAGAGTTCGGGATGAAACGTGGCCGCCATCACCCCCCCTTGCCGGACCAGAACCGGGAACCCCTCGCGTCGCGCCAGAACCTCCACCCCGGCACCGGTCGCCACGATCCGAGGCGCGCGAATGAAGACCATCTCCAGCGGTCCCCCGGCCAGCCCAGTCTCCGCCGTCACGATCGCCGAATCGATCTGGCGGCCGTAGGCGTTGCGCTCCACCACCGCGTCCAGCGCCCCAAGGCTGCGTTGCGCCGGGTTCAGAACCTCTCGCGCCAAAAGAATCGCCCCCGCGCAGGTGCCGAAGACAGGCTTGATCCCACAAAACTCAACCAAAAGGTCGAAGAAGCGGAGTTTCTCCAGGAAGCGCAGCATAGTGGTCGATTCGCCGCCGGGAAGAATCAGCCCATCCAAGTCTGCCAATTCCTGCGGCTTGCGCACCTCCACCGGCGCGGCTCCCGCCTCCGCCAGAGCCTCAGCGTGTGCGGCGTAGTCGCCCTGAATCGCCAGTACCCCAATGCGAGGCAGTCGAAGTTCCGTCAACCTTCTCCTCCCGAAGCGGTGGAGAAAGGATTGAATACATCCACGCCGAGGCCCTCGAAATCTCTTACGTTGCGACCGACAATAATGGAACGGTGGAGTCGAGCCGTGGCGGCAATCGTGGCATCTTCGGACACACCGGGAGATTTGCCAACCGTCATTCGAATCCACTCCCGAACAGTATCGCCAGCGATCGGAACTACAACTTACGCAAACATGACGCCATCGATCCAGCGCTTAATTTCAGCGGCCTTTTGCGGGTCTGTCGTCGTGTCGGTTCGACTCCCTCTTGCAGCTCGCCGATCGCGGAGGCCGGAATTGCAATATCCTGCGCGAACGCTGAATCGAACCACGCCAAGACCGCTCCGTGAGGCTTGTTCTTCCGCTGCGCCGTAGACCTGCCAAGCCATGGGAGCCTCTACTTATATAGTCATATCACTAGTTGTTTGGCGGCATCCAGCGCCCCCCGCAGTGCAAGCGGCCTCGCCGGCAACTCCATCGCAACGGGGTAGCTTCTTCACCAAGAATCTACCCCGTGTTTATCCTCATTCAACCCGCTGGTCGTGGGATGGCGAATAACGGCAATCTGTGCCTTCCCGCCGCCCACGGAGAATTCCGCGTGAAGGCCGTCGCGGTTCAACATTCAGATGAACGGACGCAATAGCTTAGAAGTTCGAGTAAAGTCGAAAAGCGCGAATGTCGTTCTTGACGCGAACTCTTCATCGAACGATTCATGGCTGTTGGGCGGGATCGGCTTCGAAGCTGGGGATGAAGCCCAGTCGCCTGCAAAAATCGGCAACCAGCGCAACCGTCGCGGCAGTCGTCTGAGCGCAGGTGCGGAGCAGCAGCATTTCACCGGTGCCAGCGGTCAGTGCGCTGGCTTCGGCGGCGATGGCCACGCACTGGCCGGGCCGGTAGGTGCAACTGGCCAAATCCGCAATGGATAGCCGGGTGGTGGGGGTGGCGAGCACGGTGCGCGGCGGCGCCATGCGGTCCAGAAGCCAGAGGATTTCCAGCTTCGATTCCAGTTCATCGGGGACGCAGTCGATGACCAGATCGGCGTCGCGGACGGCCTCCTCGATGGTGGAGACAAAGGCCACGCTCGACCGGGCCGCGCCGGAATCGCAACCCTGGGTGCGTGGCATGAGTTCGCGGCCGAGCAACTCCCGGGCGCAATGCAAATGGGCGGGCATCACGTCCTCAAGCAGAACCCGGTATCCGGCGTACGCCGCATTCGCGGCCAGCCAGCGTCCCAGCGAACCGGCTCCGATAATCGCAACTGTTTGATCCAAGTGGATTTATTCGGCCGCCAAAGCCTTCGCCACATCCTCGGCGTTGGGCTTGGCTTGGAGCAGGTGATCGGCGACCCGTGCGCGCTCCTCGGCGGTGAGCGTGGGAATGGTGGCCAACACCCGGCGCAGGGTCACGGCCACATCGTCAATGTAGTTCATCAGGCGAATCGCTTCTCCGGAGAGCGGCATGGTTTTCCTCGATGGTTGAACTTCCGTCTCTCATTGTAGGGGGTGGGGCAGCAGAGGGGAAAGCGGGGGGCCGTCGTTGAGGAAATCGAAGCGCGGGGTGCAAGGCGGGGTCCCATCCAACTGAATCCTCGATAGATTGTGAATCGGGTATCGGCAACTCTGTATGAGCGCCAATATCCGATCCAGTCTGCGTTCGCCTCCGGGGATTCCGAGGGTAGCGCGCGGTTCAAGACCAAGCTGAGTCAAGCCAACGATGCACGCAAGAAAAAGGCGGCGAAAGCTTTGGTCGTAGGGGATGTTGGCGAATACGGCATCTGGACTAACTGGCGGTGCTACACTTGCTCTTCTCGCTGTGCGCGGAATCCTTCGTTGCGCCGCTTCCTTTGCGAAAGCGTACATCGAGAGAACCCGACGCATCGCGGCGATCCTCCGGCAATTCACCGCGCCCGCTGCCCCGTACAATTTCAATCAGCCGCTTTTGGCGCGCCTTGCTCATCTTCAGCCTCTTGCCTACCTCTTCGAGACTGGGGATCGGAGTCGTGATGAATACGGAGCGGCCCATGCGAATATCTTAGACCAAATCGGCTGCTCGATCTACGGTGAATTCGGCCGAAACCGAGGGCAAGGCGATTTTCCGTCAAAATCTGTGGGCCGGGTGCGTGGGACGACTGTTTTGCGCCCGGCAGCGGGCAGAAAAATGAGAAATTGGGCCAAAAGTCAGGCAATTGTGTAAGGATAGTGCTGATACGGCCATTTGCAATCGATCGGGGCGCTGCTCCTCAGCCGAGCTGAGCGGCCCTTCCGCCCGAATTGGGGCTGGCAGCGACGCTGCAATGGCAGGAACGGAGGCAGGGAAATGCGATTGAAGAAGGCGCGGGTCGCTAAATACAGGAGCATCCGCGATACGGGCTGGTTCGACGTTGAAGACGGCAAGACTATTCTGGTCGGCCCCAATGAAGCGGGCAAAACCGCGATACTGCAGGCCCTCCAACAACTGAATCCACCGCTTTCCGTGAGGAACTTCGATACTCTTCGGGACTATCCCCGATCCGAGTATTCCGACTTCACGCTGGGCAAGATTCGTGCCGAGGACGTGACGGTGGTGGTGGGCAAATTCGAACTCGATCAAGAGGACCGTGACGCGGTTCCGGCCGAGTTCCGCGATGTGGTCTATGTTCTGGGGCGCAAGCTCGACAACGCCGCCTGGCATCATCTCGAAGGCGGCGCCTCGGAGACCATTTACGGCGCCATCGCCAAGGATCTCGCCCGCCTCGCCGCGTATGTCGATGCGCGTTTGTCGGAGCAACTGCCCGACCCGCCCGCGTCGTCGCCGGCCAGCGAGGAGCTGGAAGCCATCGTTGAAGGCTGGTCGGAGATAGACCCGGTTGACGGGGAACTGGCCATCAAGCTGACCGGCTGGCTCAACCGTATCCTGCCCCAAATCGATCCGGAAAATCAGACCGAATTGGCGCGCGCCGAGAGGCTGCGCGAGGCCGTCGGAATCGCGGAGCGCCGGATGCAGGCCATGGCCATTCTTAGCCAGAGGGTTCCGGTCTTCGTCTTGTTCGGAAGCTACTTCCGCGTCAAGCCGTTGATCCATCTTGAACATCTGGCCGAGCGGCTGGAGTCCGGCCTGCTCGACGACGGAGCGTACGACTACGGCAACAAGTGCCTCCTGCAACTGCTCGGCTTCAGCGCCCGAGAACTCTCCGACTTGGGCAAGGCCGCCGAGCCGTCCCGCGACGATGCAGCGGCGCTGCTGGCCTATCGCAATCAGCTCGACCATCGCGCCTATCAGCTCAACACCGGCAGCGCCAAGCTCAGCGAGGAGGTGCGCGCCGTCTGGTATCCCGACCCCACCCGCGGCGAGGCCGAGCGGCTGCGGGTCATCGCCGACCAGCAGTACTTGAAAGTTGTGGTCGAGGACGAGCTGGGCGTCGAGATCGAGCTGGATCAGCGATCCGAGGGATTTCAGTGGCTGGTTTCATTCTTCATCGTCTTCTTCGCCGAGGCGGCCGGAAGGCACAAAAACGCGATTCTGCTGCTCGACGAGCCGGGCACCAGCCTGCACGGGCTGAAACAGCGCGACTTCCGTGAGGCCATCTCACGGCTTGCAGAATCCAATCAAACCCTCTACACCACCCACTCGCCTTTCCTGGTCGGTCCCAATGAATTGGACCTGGTGCGAGTGGTAGAACTGCCGGACAGGAAGATCGGCACCAAGGTGTATTCCACCGCCACCGCTTCCGACCCTGCCGCGCTGCTGCCGCTGCAAGAGGCCCTCGGCTACGAGCTGGCGCAGACCCTCTTCACCGATCGCCGCAACCTGATCGTCGAGGAACTGACCGACTATTGGTATCTGGACGCAGTCTCCGAGTTGCTACGCGAGGCGGGAATCGTCGATCTGAACCGGGAGATTGCCGTGATTCCGGCGGGCGGCGCCGGCAAGGTCGTCTACTTCGCCACCATCCTTCACGCCCAGAAGACGAAAGTCGCCGCGCTGCTGGACTCCGATGCCGCCAGTGAACTGGCCGCGCGGCAGAAAGCGCTGGTCCATACCCTGGGCAACAAGGCCATCCTGCGCGCCAGGGATGCCTACGAGGGCGCGGTGAAGGATACTCGCATTGAGGATCTGCTCAGAACCACGCTGGTCCATGCCGCCAAGAGCACCCTGCGCTGGGACATCGCCGCGGCCGCCGCCGCGCGCCCCGATCTTCCCATTCTCCAAGTCTTTGAGGACGAGATAGAAGGCTTCACCAAATACAAACTTGCCAAAGCCTTTCTCCGTTGGACGCGCACCCATGAAGCTCAAGACTTGACCGAGGACGAGCGCATCCATTGGAAGAAACTGATCGACAGCGTCAATGAGGCGCTTCGGTAAATCCTGCTTCAGGCTCATCGATCATGCGGCCCATTGTCTCAAAGGCAATGGGCCGCACGATTGTCCCGGCTCTCTACAAGCGAAGCGAAACGGACTGAAACTCCGGCTCCTATACGCTGAACGACGATCCGCATCCGCAGGTGCTCTTCACCTGGGGATTGTCTAACTTGAAGCCCGCCGCCTCCAGCGTCTCCACGTAATCGACCGTGCAGCCATTCAGGTACATCAGCGACGTGGCATCCACGAAGACCTTGATATCCTCGAAGCTGAAGACTTTGTCCATCATTCCGCTCTGGTTCTCGAAGGCCATCGAGTACTGGAAGCCCGAACATCCCCCGCCCACCACACCGATGCGCAGTCCCGCGGGAAGAGGGTCTTGGGTGGCCATGATCTCGCGCACCTTGGCGATGGCCGGCGGGCTAAGGGTGAGGGGCGTCTTCTTGGCGGTTTCCTGCGTGTGCGTGGGTGCAACGGTTGCTGTGGCCATGAGATCTCCCAAAGGTTGAGATACGTGCGTTACCACCAACTGTACCGCTCCGCGGGCAGGGACACAAGCCCACTGCCTCATTATCCTTATTTTGGATGCAAACAGCGGCCGGAAAGTCGCAATTTTGCCGCCTGCCGCCATCTTTCTCCATCTTTTGTCTCCCTGATCGACTCGTTTTCAAGTTATAATGGACGGCCAAACGGCTCCTCTACTCACGAGACCGCGATTCCCGCTACGGCCCCGCCGGCATCTGGAACCGGAATCTTTCTTGGAGGTGGAGTATGACGATAGTGCCTGTCATGTGGTCGGTATGGGGCGTGTTGGTTCTCTTGCTGGCGGCGCTCTATCTGTTCAGGTCCAGCATTGAACGCGACGAGGAAGACCAGTTGTTCCTGGACGAGTCGTTCGACAACCGGAAGAATGCCCAAGCTGTCATTGTGGAAAGAGCCAACAAGATGCGGCCGCTGCTGTGGGCGGCCAAAGGATTGGTGGCGGCTTCGACGCTGTTCGTGGTCGTCTACTACCTCATCGACTTCGCCCATCAGTTCCAATAGGCCGGAGGCCGATCCGTGGCTGAATGACTCGCGAGTGGGTTGGCTGTATCCGGTCGGTCAATCCACCGCGCGCAGCTGAAAAATCCGAGCGTTACCGGCAAACTCCTCTTTTGCATTGACGGCTTCCCTGGGCCTATGTATAACTGAGACGGCATTTCCCCAGGAGGCGATCCATGAGTTTGATTTGGGATTATTTGACCGCGAAGCACCGGCCTCTCACTCAGGAAGAAAAAGACGACGCGACGCGCGTTTATCTGAAAACCATCAACTACAGCCTTGTGATCGTTGCGGACGATTTAGGATTTGACAACCGCAAATGGACTGAGCCTGCCGGAAATGGCGGGTTCGTATTGCATCTGGGGCCTATGGGATATGCCAGCACCGCCGATTCGGAGATGCGCGCAACCCTCATTCACGAGCTATGTCATGTTTGGCAGGGCATGAACCATCTGATTAGCTGGGGTTATGTGGCGGACTCGGCCATCCAGCAGGGACTGTGCAAACTGGCCGGCTGCTCGGCATACGCATACAAGCCGGGCGACCTGTGGGGCGAGTACAACGTCGAGCAACAGGCTCATATCGTCGAGGATTGGTACAGAGGCGGGCTTCGCACCGATAGCCCGCTCTTCACTTACATAGCGGGCAACATTCGCTGCCCAATCCTGTCCTGGTTCGGCGAAACCGCCACGGAGATTGGGGCCGGCGCCGCGGCCATCAAGGGTTAGCGGGTTGCCGTGCGGGCCGGTGCGCCCTTCCTCGGCGGTGCCGGTGTTTGTTGCCGCTATTCAACTTCCTGCCGGGCGCGGTATCCGTCGCGGGCGATTACGTCGTATTTGAGCGGCTTGTGCTTTTCGTCCTGAATCTGCAGCGGCTTGCCTTCCTCGTCCACAAGTTCCACGCGCAGCTTGCGGTAAGTTCCATCCTGCTTGGCGTTGATGGGGCGGTAGATCAACTGATATTTAGGGCGGATGCTTTGGTTGATCGACGAGAAAATGTCGGGCAGTTCAGCCATGAAGCGGAACGAGTACCACTTGCCGCCGGTGAGCGAGGCAAAGGTCTTCATCTCGTTGTCGGCTTGAAGATTGTCCAGATCGCGGATGGAACCTCTCATGCCTCCCCCGCCTTCGGTCATGGCGCGGATGGCTCCTCCGGTCGAGATGGTAAAGATGGTCACGTCGCGCGTGGACTTGACCTTCTTCAATATCTTGTCGAGGGTGAGTTTGGAGGAGCTGTCGCGCCCCGAGGCGATCACGATGAGGTACTTGTGTCCCTCGACGCGGTCCAGCCGGTCCAGCCCCTCGTAAACCGCGTCGAAGAGATTGGTCTCGCTGAAGCCGGGGATGCGCAGCGAGTCGATGGATTGTAGAATCTGCTGTTTGTCCTGGGTAAAGTCGGAGACGATCTGCGTCTTCATGTCGAAGGTCATGAGGGCCACGTTGTCCTGGGGGCGCATCTGCTGCGCAAAGGAGAAGGCCGCGTTGCGCATATCGTTGATCTTGTAGTAACTGTTGGCGGCGAACTCGCACAGCAGCAGGGCGGTGATGGGCGCCTCGACGCGCTTGAATCCACTGATCTTCTGCTCGACTCCGTCCTCGTAGACGCGGAAGTTGCCGGGCTTGAGGTTGGGCACGAACTGGCCGGTCTTTTCGAGGATTACGCCCGCATCCACCGTCACTTCAGGTACCTCGATGCGCAGCGACGCGCTGGGCATCCCTTCGGGATTCTTGATCTTGGGCGCGGCCGGGGCGGGCGGCGGCGCCTCTTCCGGCGCTTTCTTTTTGGGCAGCGCGATGGCCCCGGAGTCGGCGCCGGGTCCGCCGGAGTCGGGCGCGGTCTGATCCGGCTGCGGGGGCGGGGGCGTACTTTGGGCGTAGACGCTCGAAACCAGGGTCAGTGCCGCGAAAACCGTCGCTAGCATGGCGAGTTGAATACAACCGATGGAGATGGACGCGCGCTTTTGCATGGTGGCAACCTCTCTGCTCAACAGCATAAGGGATGGATCGGCACGGAGCGCAGCTTGAAGCGTTTAGCCCTGAAACCGCCGCCGCCAAGACAAGATTCATCCTCCCTCTCTATTGGACGAAGATTCTCGCTTGTCGCATAAAATTACCCCAAAAATCTTGATAAAACCCCTTGACACCCAACGGAAAGTAGAGCAATATGGTCTCAATGTGGTTTGCAATACAAACAAGTCTGCGAGGAAATATGAACGACATTTCGAGCAACATCGCCCATGAAAGTCCAGATGCAATTGTCAACCGCCTCATGTGGAAGGCGCATTCCCGCGATGGATTGGCGGAGATCGCGGCTGGGGTGTATTGTCTTGTGCTTGCTGGCCTCAACGCCTTGCCGATGGCATTCCCGCTCCAGCACCGTTCGCCTATCCAGAAGCCGTTCCTCTTGGGCCTGTGGCTGGTGCTGCTGCTGTTGCTGATAACGTTGCCTATCGGGTCACGGTGGGCAATCAAGCAGGTGCGCCAGCGGTTTTTGATCGAGAAGCTAGGTTACGTGAAACTGAAACCGGTCAACCGGAAACTGATCCGCCTAACAATCGTTTCGGGTTTTGTCGCTGGGGCCGTCGGTGCAGTCGTATCTTGTTGGTTTATCAGAATGTTCTGGCTGCATCCGTATTCGATTTGTTGGGGAATGTTTTCGCCAGCCGGTTGGATGCTGGCGGGATGCGGGATATTCGGCGGAGTAGGCGCGGCTTTGATCGGCCGCAGGACCCGACACTTCATCGGCGGCACGGCGATGGCGGCAACGGGCATTCTCCTTGCGATCGGCAGAGTCTCGCTGACAATGGGCTTAACGATCCTGTACGGTTTTGTCGGCTTGCTTTCTCTTGTTTCCGGGTGCGTCGTTTTGCTGCTCTTCCTGCGCCAACCGGCTGGAGCGGAGGAATAAGATGAGCGCAAAGATTCAGCAACTCGCTGAGATCGACCGCATCATCCATGAGCCTGCGCGGCTGATGATCGTCGCGCTGCTGGCTGCTGTTGTGGAAGCCGACTTCCAGTACTTGCGCCAGACGACAGGACTCACCCAGGGCAATCTCTCCGCGCATCTGTCCAAGCTGGAAGAAGCAGGATATGTGGCGATTCAGAAGAGCTTCCGCGGCAAATATCCGCTGACCATCTGCCAGCTGACGGAACGCGGCAGAGAGGTGCTCGATCATTACCGGAAGATCCTCAAAGCCGCGCTTTAGCGTAGTAGACTTGCCCTTTGGCCGCGTATTTCAGGCGATTTTCTTCACGCCGCCAGGGAGCAGCTTCATGCACATCGTCTTCGCCTCCTCGGAGTGCGTTCCGTTTGCCAAAACCGGCGGGTTGGCCGACGTGGTGGGCGCGCTGCCGCCGCAGCTGGTCAAGCTGGGACACGAGGTCACCGTTTACCTGCCGCTTTATGAGGGCGTCAAGCGCCACATTCGGGGCGAATGGAAGTATCCCGTTCGCTCCCTCACCATCCCTTTCGAGCATTACAACCGCTTCGTCGGCATCGTCGATGGCGGCAAGCGCGCCGGGGTGCGGTTTCGCTTTGTCGATTGCCCGGAGCTATTCGACCGCCCCGGGCTCTACGGAACCAAGGAGGGCGATTACCCCAACAATTGGGAGCGCTTCGGCCTCTATTGCCGCGCCGTGCTGGAGGCGGCCAAGCAGCTCGGCGTGCCGCAAGTCTTTCACGTCCACGACTGGCAGGCGGCGCTGATTCCCGTCTACCTGCGTACCGTCTACGCTTCCGACCCCGCGCTGAACCGCGCCGGGACGGTGCTTACCATCCACAATGCCGGCTACCAGGGATGGTTTCCGCCCCCCACCACCGAGCGCCTGCTCTTTCCCTGGGAAATCTTTACCATGGACAAGATCGAGCAATACGATACCTTCAACTTCCTCAAGGGCGGGCTGGTCTACTCCGACATTCTCACCACCGTCAGCCGCAAATATGCCGAAGAGATACAGACGCCGGAGTTCGGAGAGAAGCTGGACAGCGTACTGCGCGGGCGCGCCACCGACCTGCGCGGCATCCTCAACGGCGTCGATTACACCCAGTGGAACCCGGCTGCGGATGCCAATCTGGCCGCGCGCTACTCGCCGGAGAACCTTGCCGGCAAGAAGGCCTGCCGCGCCGATCTTCTGCAAGCCTTCAAGCTCGAAAATCTGCCCGATTCCACGCCGCTGCTGGGCATCGTCTCCCGCTTTGCCCCGCAAAAGGGTTTCGACCTGGTGGCCCGCATCGCCGCCGAAATTGCCGAACGAGAGGTGGCCGTGGTGGCGCTGGGCACCGGCGAGCCGCGCTACGAGCGATTCTTCCGCGACTGGGCCTTCCGCCATCCCGACCGCATTGCCGCGCAGATTCGCTACGACGACGCGCTGGCCCACAAAATCGAAGCCGGCTCCGATATCTTCCTCATGCCCTCGCGCTACGAACCCTGCGGCCTCAACCAGATTTACTCGCTCAAATACGGCGCCGTGCCCGTGGTGCGCGCCACCGGCGGCCTCGACGACACCGTGGAAGAGTGGAACCCCGCCGCGCGAACCGGCACCGGCTTCAAATTCGAGGGTCTCGGCACCGATGCCCTGCTTGCCGCCATCGACCGCGCCTTGGCCGCCTTCGAGGACAAGCAAGGCTGGCGGCAACTGATGCTCAACGGCATGGCGCGGAACTACGGTTGGGAGCAGCCGGCGCGGGAGTATGCGGCGGCGTATGAGGAAGCGGCGCGGCGGAGGGCATGAGCAAACGGAGTTAACCCGCCATCCGGCAGCTATTCGATCATCTATCTTCGGATAACTCGCCGCGGCGCGTCCGCGGCCGGGAGCCTTCAAGGTTCTACAGGAACGGATTGACGATCTCGACGCCATCGACGATGCGTCCATGCTGCATATCTTCGGAGAGCAGCACGCGGCAGCCCGCCTGCTTCGCACAGCGAAGGATCAGAGTGTCCCAAAGAGAGAGGCAGTGGAGGCGATGTAAGTCGATGGCGGCGAGAATGTCTCCGACGGTTAGCTCGGCGACGTGGAAGTTTGCAAAGACCGCAACCCTCTGCCTGGCCAGTTCCGAATCGAGTTTGAGTTTTCCAGTGGCCGAAACGAAGTACTCTTGAAGCACCTGAAGCGAGACCACCCCGGTTCGAGAACGAAGGTGACGCCGCAGCAAGTCGAGCGCCGTTGCTCGTTTGGCAGGGTATCTTGGATCGTCGGAATAGACAAGAACATTGGTGTCGAGAAAAGTTCGCGGAACCCTGCCTCGGACGCTCATTTCCGGGGCCACTTGAGCCGGTCTTCGTAAATCTCTTCCCGGTTCCATTTCCAACCCGCCTCAGGCTTTCCCATACCAGAGGTTTTCGCAAGAAACTCCAGGTCGCGTTCCAGTTGCGCGTCGTCTCCGGCAAGATGCTGAAGGTGTTCGCGAATCTCCTGGTTCACGCTCTTGCCCACGGCGCGCAGTTTCTCCCGCGCCCGCGCAACAGTCTGCTCGTCGATGGAGAGGGTGATGTTCATCAACACAGGATATGTGTAACTATCTCGCGTGTCAACCGCAATTCAGTTCTTGTGAAGTTCGCGGGGGCCGAGCACGGTGGCAATCAGATAGCCGGTGTTACAGACGAATGCGCCCGACTTCCACCCCTTGGGAACCTGGAAGAGTCCGAGATTGTCGTTTCCAAGACCGATGAATTCGATGGTTACGGGCGCGCGCAGAACCCTTGCCAGCTCTTCTGTGCTGACCGGCGTCACTTCCACCGATGAACCCCATTGACCGGAGTGCTTGTCGGAGAGAAAGAACTTGCTCCCAATCTCCTGAATGCGGTAGTACTCCCGCAGTTGCCCCTGTTCCTCTACGGAATAGGTGCCGACAAGAAGGTCGGTCTTGTCTTTGCATCCGGCCAGGGAACCGGCTAGAACGATGGCGAACAGGAGCGCGCGGCAGCGGGCGAACGGCTTCATTGAAAACTCCCGGGGCTTAGGTTTCGAGATGTTTTTGTCATTCCAGGACAATAAAAAGCTGCGGAGGACTATTGTGGCTTGCCCGTCCCGGTTTGTCCTGAAACTCCCGCCCCGGACGGTTGCGGTTTGTCTGGCGCGGGAGCGTCGTCGTCGGCATCCTCGTCGCAACTGCGGCCGTTGGGCAGATACGCGGCTTTCACGCCGCGTTCGGCGGCCAGTCGGGTATCGAGTTGCCCGTCGCGCGATGCCAGCGCCTCTTTGTATTCGGCCAGCGCCTCGTCGCGCTTGCAGCTCAGGTCCAGCATCCGGCCCAGGTAGATATGCGACCAGGCCAGCAGGCGCGGCTCCTTGCTGATGGCCAACGTCTTCTGAAAATCTTCGATGGCTTCATCGGGCTGGCGGTTCAGCATCGCCACTCTGGCCAGAATGAAGTTGGCGCGGGCGGTGTCGGCGGCGGCTTGTAGCAAATTGGCCGGTTCCGCGCCGGAGCGCGCGGCCAGAGCCTGCCGCGCCAGGGCGCTGGCGGTGGCCGCGTCGCCGGCGGATAGCCGCGCCTCGGCCAGGTCCAGCCCAGTGAGCTTGCGCGGCTTGCTGCGCGAGAGCACGTCGCCGTCTGCCTCCTTGTCGAACTCGATGGCGCGGGCGCGATGCGTCTGCTGCTCTACGTCCATGCTGTAGACCATCTCGCCGATCGAGTCGCGCAGGCTGGCGGGGGCCTTCTCGAACTGGAGCAACTGCTCATAGAAATACTGGGCGAGCACGAATCCCTGCGTCATGTCGCGATGCAAAGTCGCCAATCTAACGGCATCCACCTTTTGCTGGTAAATCTGGCGCTCATGTTCGTAGCGGGGCATATCGGCGCGTTCTGCGTTGGCGGGGATTTTGTACTCCGGGATGCCTGTATCCAGGGTGCGCGCCTCGACGGCCTTGATGAGGCACTCTATGGTCAACGCCACGGAGTCGGAACGGAGGCGGAACTCCAGCGGGGCGTCGCGCACCTCTTTCAGAATCGGATGCGTCCGGTCCAGGGCATTGGTTCGCGCATAGAGAAGCGGCTCGATGACGTAATGCAGATAGGTATGCCGCACGTCGGTCATGCGAATCTGCCCGTCCACGGGCGAAACCACCACCACGTAATCGGTCCCGTAGACACGAGCATTGATGGTTCGCGGCGAAAGCATCGGCTCAATCACCACAATGAAACGCCGTCCATCGTAGGTGGAGGCCGGCATCTTGAGATAGAGGTTGGTGGAGACGATCATCTTGGAGAGCGGATCGTGGAGGCGGTCGGCCTCTTTGTCGTAGATGGTGTGCGCCACCAGCCAGATTCCATGCAGGTCCACGGCGGCGGCAAAGTCGCGCAGCAGCGGGACGATCTCGGCAACTTGAGTCGAATCGGGCGGCATCTCGGCCAGATCGGCGGAGATTTCCAACTCCGGCGGCGGGGTGAGGTAAAGCGCCAGCGAGATGTACTGCGCAATATCCCGCTCCGAGCCGGTCATGCGGTGCTGAGCAATGAAAAGGCAGAGCTTGTCGCGCTTGTTGCGGGCATCCTCGCTCTTGGCCAGAGCTTGGTTGATCTCCTCGCGCACCCGCTTGCGCTCCGGCGCGCTCTCGTCGAGACCTTCGTCGTAGCCGCAGGCGTTGAGGGCGGCGGCCATGACGAAGACCGGCTCCGCGCTGATGAGCGAGACGGTCGGCCCTGCGGGATCGATCAAGGAGGGGGCCTTCTCCTGAGCAAAGCCCGCCGCGGCGGAGGAATTTTGGCCATTGCTCGAACTGCTGGAGGAGGAACTGCCGCCGGCGGATTGGGCGTGAGCCGCTGCGGGCGCGAGCACCCCGAAAAGGCCGGCTAGAACGGCGGAAATGAACGCGAAGGAGCGAAAAGAACGCAATCTCATGAAGGAACCCTGCCAACAAGTCTAGTTAGACGCGCGGGCAGGGTCAAACGGGAGGCGCCGGGAGCGCTAGCGATGGGCTGCTGGTAGATTTCAGTCTCCCAGCGGATACCAGGCGCCGTTGCGATAGCACCAGAAGGAACCCATCTCCAGAATCTCATCGGGCTTTCCGTCGGCACCGAGCTTGGTCGATGCCGACCGGAGCGGGGCGAGGCCATCCGCGCCGCTTACTCGAAAGAGACGGCCGTCGTAATAACTCTCCACGTCGAGTTCGGCCGCCAGTTCCAGCATCTTGCTTCCTTTGAGGGAGTTCTCGAACTGAGCCATCATGTTGTCGAAGCCGCCGATCTGCTTTTGATCCGCCTCAGCCATAAAGTCGTAAGTTGGTCGGAGGAAGCCGGCGACGGTTTTCATATCGCGCGCAACCAAAGCCTTGTGCATCTGCCGCACCGCGGCCAGCACGGCCTGCGGATCGCCATGCCAGGGAGTGGCGTCGTCGAACAAGCGATGAGGCAGGTTGCGCAGCGTCAGGGAATATTGAATCGCGCCGGCTCCGGCGATCTTCTTGCGAAAGAGCGGATGGTCGATGGACTGCTCCGCGCTCGCATCGTAGACGATCAATTCCGTGGACGCATCCTTCTCGCTGCCCGACGGTTTTGTCTCGACGGAAAGTTCGTTGACGCCGTTCCTGCCGTAATTCGTCACTCCGTTCCCGATGAACAGCGTGCCGGTATCGCCGCTCTTGGGGTCGCCATTTCCAAAGAGATCGATGGGGATTCCGTTCAGCCGCACAACGCCGCCGGAGTGCGCATAGACCACAGTGATTGAGATCGTTTTGGCATCCAGGGCGGGCTGAGAAGAAGGCGTTTGCGCGTTGATCGAGAGCGCCGCCGCTCCCGCGAGAAGAAGGCAATGCAGCGCGGACTGGAGTCGTTTCTTTCTCATGCGATTTCCTCGTTTCAGTTTAGCGGCATGGTTGCCTGGTCGTATGCGCGGTCGAGTTGGTCGCGGAAGTCGATAAAGCTGGGAAGGCTGTTTCGCTCCGCGTCCATCTGGCTGGTTATCACCATCTCCGCGAACTGTTCACAGGTGGGGGCGCAGCCAAGCCGTTCAATCTCCCGCGCCAACCTCGCTTTGAGATTATTGGGGCTGGCATCGTTGCCCGGCTCGTCTTCCAGCCAGTTGCAATCTCTTCCAGCATCCCAGCTCTTGAGAAGCCCGCACAGCAACCAGGCTTCGGATTGGGGACGCGGGATCATGGGAACGCCGGAAGGAAACCCCGCCGCTTCAAAACCGCTTTGCATGGAGGCGAATTTTCTGTCCCATTCCGTCTTCGGCGTGGAGCGAGTTAGGTCCGCGTCGCGAAAGAAGACGGCGATTACGGGAGAGTTGCGCTGAGTAGCGATGCCCTTTGCGTGTTTGCCCAGCAGATAGGCTCCCTTGCGAAAGTATTGATTTCCGGCCGCGTCTTTTCCGCGCGGCAAAAGAAGCGGCTTTGGAGGACGAAGAGCGGAGAGTTCTTTCTCGCTCAAAAAGCAGACGCAATCGCCCCCGCTGGCATGGAGTTCGAGAATCGAGTAATTCAGTCTGTGGGGCTGCTCCAATAGTTTATCGATGATCCAGGCCATTGGACCGGGCACAAACTCCCATCCAGTCTCTTTGGAGCAACGGATTCCAATATCGGTCGGACCTTCGCCGGAGAGAACGAGAATCATTGGTTTGGCGCTCCGGCTTGCGCGGAAGCGCCCCGTTCCATCTCCTCCGCTTCGAGGGCAAGTTGCTCGATGGAGGTATCGACGTAGACTTCGCCGGGACCGAGGATACCCAATTTCTTTTTCGCCGAGGGTAGATCGAAGTAACGGCAGGAACGCGATCTGCCTTCCGAGTTGCGGTAAAGAAGAATCACGGACTTCTCTGCTTGCTCATCGGTGAGATAGTTCAGTATCAGTGGACTATGCGTCGTTGCAATCACCTGTATGGGAGCATTTGCGAGATATTGGACGAGTTTTGACATCGTTTCCGGATGGATTCCGTTCTCAATCTCGTCTAGAAGCAAAATCCGATCCGGCGCATTCACCGTTCCCGGCACAGCCGAACTCTCGATTTGTGTAACTATGGCCAGAATGCGTGCGAATCCATCGCTGAAATGCCGTGACGAAATACCATCCGATGTAGCGCTTCCATCTGGCAACAAAAACCGCATATATTTCTCTAATAAGGAGAGTTTAACGAGATCGTTCTTTTCGAGTTTCCGAATAATAGCTCTTCCATCTGGGAAAAAATCCTTTATCTTCGTGTATATACGCTCCCGGATTCCTTCGCTGATTTGATGCACGAATCCTGCAAGATTCTCGCCCCTTGGGCCGATCTCCGGGCTTGGAAAGGAGGCCTGCTTGAGATTGAATGTAGATACCAACTCAAAGTTAGCTACATAATTGCTGAATAATTGCTTTAACAGACTAAGTGAAGGGTGAATGTCTTCATCTGCAAGAATCGAAAGCGCTGAACCGGAATATCGCAATCCGGAATTTTCTCGCAGTTCCTGGCTTTTACTCAAAGTAAACGAGACAATGCCAAGCCTTGCTTGAAGGAGGCAGTGATTATTTTCCCAGATAGATTCCTCAATGATTGAATCCTTAGCGCAATGGTATTTGCATTTCCACTGAATAGGAAAGGTCGAGCCCATCTTGATTCCCGTGGAAATTGTGATGCACTCACCCTCGGCCGCGTCGAGTTGCGAAAGCAACTCGTCCGATGACCATCCACGTTCTCGAAGCCATTCGGACAGGCGTCCCTTAACCAACTGGGCGAGGAAATCTATAGCTTGCAATACAGTAGTTTTCCCGCTCCCATTGGCCCCAATCAAACAAGTGAAATTGGCCAATGGCTCCGATCCGACTGGCGGCAGCGAGAAGCCGTCGAGCGACTTGAAATTGTCAATCTGGATTCTGCGGATCACGGGTCGGTTCTTCCTGCCTTGATGCCATCCTATAATATCCCGCGCTCCGTCGGCGCTGCGCAGGCGCAAATTCAACTTCCTCGCGGGAATCGCCGAACTGCGAAGCCCATTTACTCGATGGCCGTAGCGGCGACCTCATGCAGCCAGTTGGGGGCTTTGAGGAGTTCGCGGGGGCGGGAGCCGTCGGCGGGGCCTACCAGGCCGTCGCGCTCCATCAGGTCGATCAGGTGAGCGGCGCGGCCATAGCCGATGCGCAGGCGGCGCTGGAGCAGCGAGGTCGAGGCTTTGCCGAACTCGAAGACCAACTGCACGGCATCGTTGAAAAGAGGGTCGTTTTCGTCGGGATCGGCGTTCGATCCTTCGACGTTTTCGCGCTCGTCCTTGGGCGATTCGAGGAAGCCTTCGACGTACTCCGCTTCGCCTTGAGCCTTCCAGAAGCCGACCACGGCGGCGGTCTCCTTTTCGCTCACATAAGGCGCGTGCAGGCGCATCAGGCGGCTGGTTCCGGGCGGCAGGAAGAGCATATCGCCGCGGCCCAAGAGCGCCTCCGCGCCGTTGGTGTCCAGGATGGTGCGGGAATCGACCTTGGTGGCCAGGCGGAAGCTGATTCTGGTGGGGACATTGGCCTTGATGAGGCCGGTGATTACGTCGACCGAGGGGCGCTGCGTAGCCAGAATCAGATGAATGCCGACGGCGCGGGCCATCTGCGCGAGGCGGGTGATGGACTCCTCGACGTTGGCGCGGTCCAGCATCATCAGGTCGGCCAGCTCGTCGATGATGATGACGATGAAGGGGAGCGGCTCTTCTTCGGCCTCGGATTCCTGTCCGAAGAGAGAAAGGGTGGAACCCTCGAAGAGCTTGTTGTACTGGTCGATGTTGCGGACACTGCGGCTGGCCAAGAGCTTGAGGCGGCGCTCCATCTCGCGGACGGCGTTGCGCAGGGCGTTGGCGGCCAGCTTGGGGTCGGTGATGATGGGCGTGAAGAGATGCGGCACACCTTCGTACATACCCAGCTCGACGCGCTTGGGATCGACGAGAATCAGGCGGACCTGCGCCGGGGTGGTGCGGTAGAGCAGGCTCATAATCATGGCGTTGATGGCCACCGATTTGCCGGAGCCTGTGGAGCCGGCGATGAGCACATGGGGCATGGCGGCGAGATCGGCGGTGACGATGCGTCCGTTGATGTCCTTGCCCATGGCCAGGGTGAGGCGCGACTTGGCTTTGGCGAAGGTCTCCGACTCGAGCACGTCGCGCAGTTGGATAGTCTCGCGCTCGTGGTTGGGCACTTGGATTCCGACCGTGCTTTTGCCGGCCATGCGCTCGATGAGGATACTTTCGGCGCGCATGGCTAGGCAGAGGTCGTCTGCAAGGCCGGTGACGCGGCTGTATTTCACGCCGGCATCGGGCTTGAACTCATACGTCGTGACCATGGGGCCGGGGTTGATCTGGACCACTTGGCCGCGCACGTCGAACTCGCCGCACTTCTGCACCAGGACTTTGGCTTCGTCGCGCAAGGCGTCTTCGCGGATGGACTGCGGAGCCAGACCGGCGATGAGCAGGGTGGTCGGCGGCAGCCTGAAGCCGCTTACGTGTTTGGGGGCGATGGGTGCGGGGCGCAGGTCGGCGTCTGCGCGCTCGTGGATGGCGATGCCCGCGCCGAGCGGGAGGGCGGTTGGTTCGTCGAAGCGGGTGGCGATCGGCTGAGGGAGCAGCGAGGGAGCGGCCTGCTCGGGGAGGGGCGTGGCCACGGGGCGGAGCGACGCGGGGCGCGGGGCGCTTTGCGTGACGCTGGCGGGTGCGACGTTGGCAGGCGCTAGGCTGGCCGAAACCGGAACGGGGTTGGGAGCCGCAACTTGCTCAGCGGGCGCTGGCGCCAGGTCTGCGTTGACGTGCTCCCAGATGCTGGCCCGGCGCACCGGAGCCGAGATGGGAATCTTCTCTTTGATAGGCTCGACAGGCTCCAGCGGAGGACGAAGATAGGCGGGAATCTCGTCGAGCGGGTCCGCGGCGGGCTCGCTTTTGCGGCGAAAGAGCGCGCCAAAGCGGCTGGGGCGCAACTCGGCTTCAGCGGGCGCGGCTTCCGCCTCTTCGGCCAGTTTGGCTTCGCGCTCGGCCCGCTTTTCGGTACGGTCGGCGCACCAGTCGGCCCAGCGATTATGCAACCCCGCAAATTGCGCCCAGCGGTTCTCGATGCTTTCCTTGAGCGCCCAGAAGCTGACCGCCGAAGCGAAATATAGCCCCGCGGCGGCCAGGGAGCCGGCCACCAGCCATGCGCCCTGGAGATTGAGATAGCGCGCCAGCAGGGCGGCCACCTGGCCGCCTGCCACACCCTCGACTGAAACCATGCCCAGCCAACGCCAGCGCCAGGGCATAAGGCCGAAGAGAGCGGGAACGAAGGCGAGCGCCAGCAGCGCGCCCAAGCTGCGCAGCCACATTGAGCCGCCGGAACGGGAGCGCATCCAGGTCCAGCCCAGGCTGCCCAGCCAAAGCGGCAATAGAAAGGCGGCCAGACCGAGCGATTGCAGCAGCAGATCGCTGAGGGTTGCGCCGAGGAGGCCGGCCCAGTTATGCACAGCGTGGGGGCCAGCTTCGCCGGATGCCGTATTCAGCGAAGGATCGGTGGCGCGATAGGTGGCCAGCGCCAGCAGCAGCAGCGTGGAGATCAACAGCAGCGCCAACCCCAGAAATACATTCAGGGAGCGGCTGCGCGTGGGGGAAAGAACGATGCGAATTGGCTTCATGGCGGGGGCACTCCATCACGTTGGCCGCTCGTGGACCTGCCGCGAGCGAACCGATGGAGCGGACGAAGAGTCCCAGAGCAGATTCCATTATCCACGCGCGAAAGGCGAAATTTGAGCAAAAACTGAACGGGGGAACCTTGCTGTGGACCCCCGGCGCGGAATTTGAATATCGGCGCGGAGGCCAGTTGCGAGGATGCGCAGTCCCTTGCCGCCCTGATTTGCGGACCATGCGCACAATTCAGCCTTTCTCCGCCCCGAATTGTGAATGCCATGCGACAATGGAGGCAAACGTGATGACTTCCGCCTCTTCTGCAATCGTTCCCGAGCCGGTTTCGATTACCCCGGAGTTGCTTGCCCAGCACAGCATCGCCGCGGACGAGTACAGCCGCATTCAAAGCGCGCTGGGCCGCGTTCCATCGCTGACCGAACTGGGCATCTACAGCGTGATGTGGAGCGAACACTGCTCCTACAAATCGAGCCGCGTCCACCTTAAGCGGCTGCCCACAAAGAGCGATCTGGTGGTGCAGGGGCCGGGCGAGAACGCCGGCATCATCGATGTGGGCGACGGCTGGGCCTGCGCCTTCAAGATCGAGAGCCACAACCACCCCAGCTACATCGAGCCGTTTCAGGGCGCGGCCACCGGCGTGGGCGGCATTCTGCGCGACATCTTTACCATGGGCGCGCGGCCGCTGGCGGTGATGGATTCGCTGCGCTTCGGCCCCATCGAGGCCGACGGCGCGGAGCCGGAGGCGGCGCGCAAGAATCACTCCATCGTCGAGGGAGTGGTCAGCGGCATCGCCGCTTACGGCAACTGCTTCGGCGTTCCCAACCTGGGCGGCGAGACCAAATTTGAGGCCTGTTACGGCGGCAACCCGCTGGTGAACGCTTTCGCGCTGGGGCTCGTCCGCAAGGACGAGATTTTTTATGGCAAGGCCAGCGGCGCGGGCAATCCAGTTATTTACGTCGGCGCCAAGACCGGACGCGACGGCATTCACGGCGCGACCATGGCTTCGGAGGAGTTTCACGAGGGCACCGAGGCCAAGCGCCCCAACGTGCAGGTGGGAGACCCCTTCATGGAGAAGCTGCTGCTAGAGGCCTGTCTGGAGGCGATGAAGACCGGGGCGATCGTCGGCATTCAAGATATGGGCGCGGCGGGGCTGACGTGCTCCACCTGCGAGATGGGCGGGCGCGGCGGCGTGGGGCTGGACGTGGAGCTGGACCTCGTTCCCCAGCGCGAAACCGGCATGACGGCCTATGAGATCATGCTCTCCGAGAGCCAGGAGCGGATGCTGCTGGTGGCCGAGAAGGGCCGCGAAGACGAGGTGCTGCGCGTCTTTGAAAAATGGGGCTTGGATGGAGTGATCGTTGGCACCGTGCAGCCGGGGCCGCAACTGCGCATTCGCCATCACGGGGTTCTGGTCGCCGATATTCCCAACCGATCGCTCACCGATGACGCGCCGCTCTACCATCGCCCAGTGGGCGAATGGAAGGCTCCCGTACCGCTCGATCCGCCGGAAGAGATGCTGGCCAAGCTGGCCGAGGACCGCGACTACACAGCCGACCTGAAGAAGCTGCTGGCCAGCTCCAACGTCTGCTCCAAGCGTTGGGTTCACGAGCAGTACGACTCGATGGTACAGACCAATACCGTGCAGGGGCCGGGGGGCGAGGCTGGCGTGATGCGGATCAAAGGCACAGGGGTCAGGGGTCAGGGGTCAGAAGTCAGGGAACGCGGGCTGGCGATGGCTCTCGACGGCAATAGCCGCTGGGCGTATCTCGATCCGAAACTGGGCTCGATGCACGCCGTCGCCGAGGCCGCCCGCAAGGTGGCCTGCACTGGAGCGAAACCGGTGGCTGCCACCAACTGCCTCAACTTCGGCAACCCGGAGAAGCCGGAGATCATGGCTCAGCTTTCGGCGGCCATCGACGGCATCGCCGAGGCTTGCACGGCGCTGGGAACGCCGATTACCGGCGGCAATGTCTCGCTCTACAACGAGACTCGCGGCGAGGGCATCTATCCCACCCCGGTGCTGGGCATTGTCGGCATTCTGGAAGACGTGACCAAGGCGGTTCCGGCGGATTTTCAAGCGGTGGGCGACGCGATTCTGCTTCTGTGGCCGATTCCCAGGGGCGAAGAGCCGAATCCGGATCTGGAAGTGCCTTTTCGCCCCGAACCGATGAAATACTACCCGGTGGAGTCTGCCGAACCGCAGCCGGTGGCGGATGCGGACCCGGAAGAACCCGAAGCCACAGCTGCGGCCAATCTGGCCAGCTTCGGTTCGTCGGAGTTCGCTCATGCCGTGCTCGGCGGTCTGTGGGGCACACCGCCGGCTCTCGATCTTGATGCCGAAGCCGACTTGCACTCTCTGCTGTCCGCGCTGGCTGCCCGCAAGCTGCTTCGCTCCGCGCGCGACATCTCCGACGGAGGCATCGCCGTAGCTTTAGCGCAAGCCGGATTTGCCCAGGGAATCGGCGTAACCGTGGAGCAGGAGCCATCGCTGATGGCGCATCCGCTTTTCGGCCTCTTCGCCGAACCCGCTTCCACCGTGCTGGTTACCGCCCTCCCAGCTCACGTCTCGGCCATCGAAAAGCTGGCCGGAGAATTCAGCTTTTTCGCTGTCCGCATAGGAACCACTGGCGGCGCGGGATTGGAAATTTCGGTGGACCGCGAACCGTTCCTCTCCGCTTCGTTGGACGAACTGCGCAAGCCCTGGGCGGCGGCTCTGGAAGCCACTCTCCACGATGAGGTGCGCGCATGAATCGGCATCTCTTTCAGGGGGTGGAAGGCGAGATAGACGCAACAAACCTGGGTGCCCCAGGTTCCGATTCCGGAACCTGGGATGCCTCACAAGACAACGCAGTCCTCGAAGACCCAAAGCTCCGCGAAGAGTGCGGAGTGATCGCCATTCACAGCCATCCCGACGCCGCCCGCCAGGCCTATCTCGGCCTCTACGCCCTTCAGCATCGCGGCCAGGAATCGGCGGGCATCGCCACCGCCGACGGCCAGCATCTGGCCAATATCAAGGGCATGGGGCTGGTCTCGGAGATTTTCACCGACGACGTGCTGGCCAAACTGCCCGGCCAAATGGCCATCGGTCACACCCGCTACTCGACCACCGGCGACTCGGCGCTGCTCAACGCGCAGCCCATCCGCGTGGATTCGACCAAGGGCCTGATCGCCATCGCCCACAACGGCAACTTGGTCAACCTAGGCAACGTGCGCGCCCGCCTGGAGCGCGACGGGGCTTACTTTCAGACCACCTCCGACTCCGAGATCATCGTCCAGCTCATCGCCCACTCCCACGCCGGAACCCTGGTCGATGCCATCGCCGACTCGCTCAGCCAGATCGACGGCGCCTTTTCCATTGTGATGATGACCCGCGACCGAATCTTCGCCGCCCGCGATCCGCGCGGCTTCCGCCCGCTCTCGATGGGCCGCATCCGCAATCCCCTCGGTCCGGATACGATGGTCTTTGCGTCGGAGACCTGCGCCCTCGATCTTCTTCGCGCCGAGTACGTGCGCGACGTGCTTCCCGGCGAGCTGGTCATGGTCACCGAGGACGGCGTCACCAGCCGCCATTACGCCGGCGGCGTTGCCCAATCCAGTTGCGTCTTCGAGCACGTTTACTTCGCCCGTCCCGACAGCCGCGTCTTCGGCCGCTGGGTTCAGGAGAGCCGCGACCAAATGGGCCGCCAGTTAGCCCGCGAGTCCGGCGTTCCCGCCGATGTGGTGGTTCCCGTCCCCGATTCCGGAGTTACAGCGGCCTTGGGCTACGCGGAAGAGGCCGGCCTGCCCTTCCGCATGGGACTTATACGCAACCATTACGTGGGCCGTACCTTCATCGAGCCGGAGCAGCGGGTGCGCGACTTCGGCGTCCGCCTCAAGCTCAACCCGGTTCGCAACCTGCTCGAGGGCAAGCGCGTCGTGCTGATCGACGACTCGATCATTCGCGGGACGACGTGTAGAAAGATCGTGCGCATGGTACGCGGCGCGGGAGCCAGCCAGGTTCACCTGCGCATCAGTTGCCCGCCCACCGTCTCCCCGTGTTTTTACGGCGTGGACACTCCCAGCAAGCGCGACTTGATCGCCGCCAATAAATCGGTCGAAGAGATTCGCCGCTTCATCGAGGCCGACTCCCTGGCCTATTTGTCGCTGGACGGCCTGCTGCGCTGCTGCGAGGGCGAGCAGCGCGTGGGTTATTGCACCGCTTGTTATACCGGCAACTATCCCACGCAGTGTGTGGATGTGGAAGAGATACTGCCGGCAACGGTAAGTCTATAATTTCCACTCTTCGATTGCGTCCGACTGCTTCAACCCGCAATTGTGCACTGTGGTATGGCAATTCCGCGCTCGGACTTCCTCTGAAATACTTACAAAACATACACGGCCTTATTCAGCTTCACGGTGTAGACGGTTCGAATGTATCGCCTCGGCGATCGGTAACTGCCTCCAGGACCCCTGCCGCAATTCTTTCAGCGGTTTTGCATCGATATGTTTGTCCCCGAGCGGAGCCTGATAGAGGGCAAGCGCAACGTGACTCTGCACGGATTCCGGAAGCTCCGCCAACGCGCGGTGAGAGTCTGCAACGAAGATCGATGGTTTCATCCAGACCTCTTCCCCTGCTTGAATATGCCGGATGCGGCATAAATTGTCAGCCGGCGTTTTGCAGCAGCCAATAATGAAATCCGTCCACGATGGCCATCAGCGCGGCCTGATTCAAATCGCCGCTTACGCCGGCCGTCTTCCACGGTTCTCGTCCGTCGGCGTTGAAGCTCACGGTTACCCGGACGTGGGCTGCGGTGTCGTGGGCGGATACGTCGAGGGCGGTGACGCTGAAGGTGCCCAGGCGCATCTCGGTCAGAGACGGATAACATTTTTCCAGCTCCTGGCGCATCGCCTTGGTCAGCGCGTCGACGGGACCGGAGCCTTCGGCGCGCGTCGTTGTAACTCCGCAGTCGCCGATGGATAACTGCATGGAGGCTTGCACGTATCTGTTGCCGGATTCGTCGGATTCGTCGAGCACTCTCCAACTCTTCACGCTGAAGCGATCGGGCAGGGCATTGAGCGCCTTCATGCAAGCCAGCCGGAACGAGACTTCGCTGGCCGTGAAGCCGCCGCCTTCGATCATCGCCCGATTGTCGTCCATCAAAGCCTGCGCCTGCGCGGGGTCCAGAGGAACGCCGAGGGCTTCAGAAAGAGAAACGATGTTAGCCCGGCCCGACTGGCCGTTGACCCCAATCACCGCGCTGGCCCCCACACGGGCCGGATCGCACCAGAGATAAGCTCCAGGGTTCTTGCGTTCGCTGCTGCCGTGCATACCGGCCCAGGTGCCGAAAGCTCCGGGGCCGACGATGGGTGCGCCGTGCGGCGGCTCGATGCCGAAGGCGGCGTAGGCCGAATGCGCCAGGCCGGTAAGTCCAGCAAGAGATTCGGGCGTTACAAACTCGGCCTCGTCTCTGAGTTGCATGCCGCCGATCACGGTGGTAAGGTTCACGTTGCCGCAGCGTTCGCCGGTTCCCAGGAGCGTGCCTTGAATCTGCGCCGCTCCGGCAAGAATCGCGGCTCGCGTATTGGCGATTCCCAGGCCGCGATCGGTGTGGCCATGAAAGCCGAAGCTGGCTTCCGGATAACTGCGCGTCAGCCATCCGATAACTTCGCTCACCTCGTCCGGGCTGGCGCCGCCGGTGGTGTCGCAAATCACGATGCGGCTGACCTTTTGGTCAACGCACTGCTCGGTCATCTGGCGGAAGTAGTCCAGACTGCTTTTGCCGAAGTCGGAATCGCACTCCGCGCCGTTTTCCCGGCGGCCCCAACTGGCATCCATCGCGTGCTCCAGGTCCACGATCGTTTCCAGTCCGTTGTCCTGCAAATACGCGACGGTTTCGTAGGCCATCAGCAGATTTTCTTCCGGCGTCGTTTCGAGGGACTTCATCACATCCAGCAGCCTGGACTTGACGACGACCACCGCGACCGGGACGCGCTCTTTGCGGCTCAATATGAACTGCACGTCGGGCCATTCCTGTACCCTGGTTCCGCGGCCGCGCGACCTGCCGAACAAGGCCAGCTTCATGGCTCCGGTATCGATCGAGGAAAGAGCGCCGGTCAGGTCGGTCACAAATTGATTGGCGCCGGCAAATCCGATCTCGGCGTAACTGACGCCGAAGGCGGCCATGCGCTGCAGCAGGGCGACCGCGTTGGGCACGGAGATTTCGAGGTTCGGCTGTTGCAGTCCGTCGCGCAGACTGGTATCGAAGAGCTCGACTCTTCTGGTTGCGGTTTCCTTCATCTGTTCCTGTCCCCGGTCGCGAAAGCGCCCTTCCAAGATTGTCCTGGGTGCGGATATACGTCTGCTTGCCGCGACTTGATCGAGGCTTCCAGGAATCTTTCAGAATACTACCAAAGGGATGCCGTGCGCTTTCGCAGCCCGGGCGCGGCGTTTCTCGATTTCGGAGGGCGACCATGGTTGGATCGCCGGTTCACATTTCGTGGCTTACGCCGGGCTGTTTTCCGAGTCCAAGAGCTATCATTGAGTTGGGAGTTCATGGTAAAGATGATCCGTTTTCTCGCTTGTTTTTCCGCCTTTCTGCTCTCATGCAGCGCTGCCTTAGCCCAGAATCCGGCGCCCGCATCGGATGCCGCCCAGCCCGCCACCTCGGCCGAAAGCCCGGCGATACGCGAGTTTCAGAAGATTGAAGATGCCTGGTCCGACGCCGTGAACCAGCGCGATCAGTACGCTCTGGAACTGGTGCTCTCTCCGCTGTTCGTGGACGTTTCCGCCACTGGCGACATAAGCACCCGCAATCAACAGTTGGCGCAGTTGATTGCCGCCGAGGACAAAACCCTGCATATCGAGCAGCGCGTGGTCACGGTGCGCCTCTTGGGCGACATCGCCGTGGCCAACGGCACCTACCTGCTGCGCCGCAAGGCCGGCGATCGCCAGATAGACGAAAAAGGCGTTTTTACCCACGTCTTCGAGCAATTGCGCGGCGGATGGGTGTGCGTCAACTCGCAGCGCACCGTGCTGCGCGAAGACTCCAACGCCAAACCCAAGAAACAATCCAACAACGCCGAGATGCCCTTCCATATTCCGCTGTTCTCGAAGAGCGACAAGAACAATCAATAGCCCCGCGACGAACGAAATTGAGCTTCGGTTCGGTCGATCTTGGATGCCGCGTCTTGGAAAGCCGGCAATGATTCGTCGAGCTTCGTGATCGCACCCGCCGCGGAACCTGCGGGCTGTTCGCGCCGCGCTTTGCGCCCTTGAAGGCCGCCGACTCTCCATTCGCTGCAAATCTTTGCTCCCGGACGCTAGCGGCGATTACCATGGACAGATGCGCCGGGGGCTACAGCCTCGCGGCGCCGGCATGCCTCCCGATGCGGAAGAGAATCCGATTGCACTCTCCGCCTCGGCTTCATCAACTGCGAAGCCGTCATCCCGGCAGGCCGCACCCTAGAAAATCCCTTCAATGGGGAGGAATCCGAAGTTGAGCGACCGTTTCTTGTTTACCTCTGAATCCGTCACCGAAGGCCATCCCGACAAGATCGCCGATCAGGTCTCCGACGCCATTCTCGATGCCTGCCTGGAGCAGGACCCCTACAGCCGCGTCGCCGCCGAAACCCTCACCGCCACCGGTTTGGTGGTCATCGCCGGCGAAATCACCACCCAGGCCTACGTCGATTTCCAGACCCTGGTGCGCGGCGTTGTCGCCTCCATCGGCTACAACAACGCCCTCTACGGCTTCGACTCCAACACCTGCGCCGTGATCTCCACCATCAACAAGCAGTCGGGCGACATCGCCCAGGGCGTGGATACCGGCGGCGCCGGCGACCAGGGCATGATGTTCGGGTATGCCTCCAATGAAACTCCCGAGTTGATGCCCGCTCCCATCTCCCTGGCCCACAAGCTCACCCGCCAGTTGACCGCCGTCCGCAAGACCGGCAAGCTGCCCTACCTGCGCCCCGACGGCAAGAGCCAGGTCACCGTCGAGTACGACGAGAACGGGAAGCCCGCCCGCATCGACGCAGTGGTCATCAGCAGCCAGCACGCCGAGACCGTCTCCAACGAAGATTTGCACACAGACATTCTCAAACACGTCATCCAGGCCGTGCTGCCCTCGGCGTGGCTCGACGAGCACACCAAGTACCACATCAACCCCACCGGACGCTTCGTCATCGGCGGACCGATGGGCGATACCGGACTCACCGGCCGCAAGATCATCGTCGATACCTACGGCGGCGCGGGGCGTCACGGCGGCGGCGCCTTCAGCGGCAAGGACCCGACCAAAGTCGATCGCTCGGCGGCCTACGTTGCCCGCTACATTGCCAAGAACATAGTGGCCGCCAAGTTGGCCGACCGCGCCGAGGTCCAACTTGCCTATGCCATCGGCGTCGCCGAGCCGGTCAGCGTCCGCATCGACACCTTTGGCACCGGCAAGATCGGCGAAGCGAGGCTGACGGAGTTGGTCCGCAAGAACTTCTCGCTCACCCCCAAGGGCATCATCGAGAGCCTGAACCTGCGCCGCCCCATCTAGCAGAAGACCGCCGCCTACGGCCACTTCGGTCGCACCGAACCCGAATTCACCTGGGAAGCCACCGACAAGGCCATTGCCTTGGCCGAGCAGGCCGGGGTGGCCGTCGCCGCGGAGTAAATCCACCCCCGGGACACAATCCCTGGAACCCTTCTTCGGAAGGGTTCCAGGGCCAGGGAGCGCGGTTTCCGGTTGGGTGGTCAACGACTCGGCTGCGCGCATCCGAGAAACGCCCTACACATCCCGCCTGCGCCGCTGATGGGTGGATGGAATATTCATATCCTCACGGTATTTTGCAACCGTGCGGCGGGTCAGTTGGATGCCTTGCGTTTCGAGCTTGGCGGCGAGCTGATCGTCGGTCAGTGGCTTGCGCGGGTCTTCCTCCTCGATCAGCTTTCGGACCTTGCGTTTGAGCACCAGGAGCGGCGTGTCGGCTCCCTCCGGCCCGTTAGAGCCTTCCGAGAAGAAGAAGCGCAGCTCGATGACCCCCTGCGGCGTGTGCGCGTATTTGTTGGCCACGGCGCGGCTCACCGTCGAGGGGTGAACCCCGATCTCCTCGGCCACTTCTTTAATCATCATCGGCCGCAGGGCCTCGATGCCCTCTTCGAGAAAGTCCCGCTGGCGGCGAACGATGACTTCGCAGGTGCGCAGGATCGTGCTCTTCCGCTGGGCGATATTGCGCATCAGTTGCATGGCGGAGCGAAAGCGCTCCTTCACGTACTCCTTCACCTCTTTGTCGGTGCCCTCGGCGGTCAGCATCCGGCGGTAGCGCTGGCTGAGCCGCAAGCTGGGCAGGTCTTCCTCGTTCATCGAGACCACCCAATCGCCGCCCCGCTTGATGAAGACCACGTCCGGCTCGATCAGCCGCGTCTGCTCTCGGTTGTAGAGGCGGCCGGGGCGCGGGTCCAGGGTGCGGATGAACTCGATGCCGGCATGAGCCTCGGCCGGGGCAATCTGCGCCGCGCGCGCCAAGTCCTTCACGTCCCGCTTCTGCAAGAGAGCCAGGTGCCGGTCCACAATCAGCGCCGCCACTTCCATGCTGCGCCGCCGCTCCTCAAGCCGTGCCTCGGCCTCGGCGCGAAAGCTGCCGTGGGGGCTTTCGTTCAAGTCTTCCGAGTCTTCAGGCAATTCCCGCTCGACGGTCTTGTGGGCAAACAACTGGGCGAACTCGTGCCGATGGGCCGCGATCTGGATCAGCAGGCACTCGCGCAGATTGTGCGCGCCCACCCCGGCCGGGTCGAGATGCTGCACCAGGTCGATGCCGCGACGCAACCACTCGAGCTCGGCGCTCACTTTCGTCTTGGCGGAATCGGAGGCGGATGAAGGGGAGCGATCTCCGCCGCTCTCCTTGCAATTTCCTTCTGAATTCCGCGGCAGGGTAGCGGCTGGATTCGCTCCGCACTCCGCTTCCGCCGCATCCGGCCGGGACGGCTCCGTCTTCAAGGCTTCCAGCGAAGGCCGGAAGGCTGCCGCCAGTTCTTCCTCGCTGCCGGCCAAATAACCGTCCTCATCCAGATTGCCGATGACGAACTCCGCCGCCTCATGCAGACGGGGTTCGAGGGTCAGCGCGCCCAACTGCCACGCCAGGTGATCGGACAAAGTCGTAGGCTGGGAGAGAAAGTTTTCAAACGAGGGCCTTTCATTCTCTTCGTACTCCGGCTGCGTACGGTAGCCGGGGTCCAGATAGTCCTGGAAGTACGATCCAAAGTCGATCTCCTCGAATGAGTCCTTGGGAGGGGGCGGCGGCTCCTCGGCGGCGCGTTCCAGCCTCTCTTCGCGTCCCGCCACCTGATCCAGCATCGGAACCGATTCGTCAATCTCCTCCAGAACGGGATTTTCCACCATCTCGGCATCGATCATCTCCTTCAGCTCGAGCTTGTTCAGCGCGAGCACACTGACCATCTGCATCAGTCCGGGAGTCAGGATCTGGCGTTGCGAGACTCTGAGGCTCAATTTGGGTTGCAACAGTGCCATAAAAGAGGACTCATTTCCAGTTCGGACTCAAGGCAAGTTTAGTCGGAAGAGAATTCGGCTCAAGGATTAAATACCGCCAACGTTAGCGATTTGCCCGAATTGGGAGGACCGCAATCCGAAAATTCCGCCTGGAATTGGCTGCCCATTTGCAACCGTTCGAACGATTGACAGAGAGCGGCATAACGGTCGTCTTCCAGTGCGGACCGAGCCGGATGCCGCCTCAGCCGAACGAGAAACCCTCGCCCAGATAGAGACGCCGCACGTCCACATTATTGCCCAGCTCATGTGGAGTTCCGGTAAAAAAAATCCGTCCCTCGGCAATGATATAGGCCCGGTCCGTCACGCTCAAGGTCTCGCGCACGTTGTGGTCGGTAATCAGAATTCCGATGCCGCCAGCCTTCAGGTCGAAGATGATCTTCTGCAACTCCAGCACGGCGATGGGGTCTATGCCGCTGAACGGCTCGTCGAGCAGGATGAAGTTGGGCTGAATGCACAGCGAGCGCGCGATCTCCACCCGGCGCCGCTCGCCGCCGGAGAGCGCATAGCCGCGCGTTGTGCGGATGTGGCCCAGATTGAGCTGGCCGATCAACCGCTCCGACCTGATGCGCCGCTCCCGGCTGCCCAGGGGCTGCGCCTCCAGCACCGCCAGGATGTTCTCCTCGACGGTCAGTTTGCGGAAGACGGAAGGCTCCTGGGGCAGGTAGCTGATGCCGAAGTTGCGCGCCCGCAAATACATCGGCGTCCGCGTAATATCGGTCTCGTCCACCGTCACCCGCCCGGTCTCCGGCTCGACAAGTCCAACGATCATATAAAAGCAGGTGGTCTTGCCCGCGCCGTTCGGCCCCAGCAGGCCCACCACCTCGCCACGGGAGATGCGCAAGTTCACGCCGCGCACCACCTGCCGCCCCTTGTACGTCTTGCCGATTCCCTCGGCAATCAAAGTCTCCATTGAATGTGGTTTCCAGTCGATTCTCTATCATAAACAACGCGGTCATCCTGAGCGTCATGGCTCGCGCGAGTCTGCGGCGACAATGCGACAGGGGAGCCGGCAGGCATACGCCAAGGCAGACGCCGCCTGATATACTCCCTTCGAGTCGGGATCCGTGAAGCGCTCGACCGCAAGGAGAGAGTTATGGCAAATGTGGCTTCGATGTCCGTGACGGATCGCCTCACCGAGGTGCTCACCCGTTCCAAGAAGAATTTCGGACCTGATATTGGCCGGGCCATCGACTCTCTGCTCTCAACCACAAATCTGGCCATTCTTGGCGGAACTTTGGTGCTTTGGGCAGGCTCCCATCTCTTCGGCGTCGGCGAAATCGTCGACGTTATCTTTTTGCTCGTCGGGGCATTTACGATCGGGTGGTCAATCGCCGAGGTCGGCGAAAATATCTACACCTTTGCCGACCGGACCATCAATGCAACAACCGACGCCGATTTGGACAAGGCCGCCAAGGCCTTCTCCCGCGCTATCGTTTTGGCGGGAATCACGGTCGTAATGGCCTTGCTGCTGCGCCGCAGCGTAAAGGAGATTCAGGTTACTCGCGGAACCTCGGTGATGGACGCCATTCGCCCACGCGATCCAGGGTTGCCGGCCGTAGGCGCAGACCCGGCCGCAGGAAAGCTATGGAGCAAGCCTGGGATCACGTACGATCCAACGCTTAAGCCTGGAGAAGGTTCGACCTCGCCTTTTGGAGAAATCAGACTCGCTACCACGGGCAGTGTCTCTGAGCAGAATCTGGCCCTCTACCACGAACTTGTGCATCAATTCCTTACTCCACGCTTCGGAGTGTTACGAACGTTTCGCGTACAACTCGGAATGTCGGGATACCTGCGCTCCGCTCTCTTGCGGTATCTTGAGGAAGCCATCGCCGAAACGGTGGCGCAGTTGCGCGTCAATGGCGGAGTCTCCGCGCTGCTCACAGGCGTCAAGTTTCCCGTGGCCAATGGATATATGAGCATCAACAGTTTGGTGTGCGAAGGCGCGGCCATTGGCACCATCACCGCTGGAACCCAATACTTCACCGTCCAGTTCATCCCTTCCGGTCCCAAGCCGGATGAGGTCAAAGCCAGCTACCCAATGTCGATTCCATCCAAGTAAGCCCAACGCTGAACCTATCTGCCGTGAAAGGCGCCGATGGACCAGGAACTGTCGAATCAGTTGACCGAGATAGCGCGTTGCCATGCCGAGGAACGCGGCTGGACGTGGCGCGGCGAAGTGAAAATCACCGACGAATCCTTCAAGGGCGAAGCAGTTTGGGCGGTTCACTCCAATGCCATGATGCGCGGGATCAATGCCAGGATCCTGATTCGCAAATCGGACCTTGCCATCGTTCATTCCGGCTATATGCCGCGGTGAACGTCATAACGGCGCATCGCCGTTGCTCACCTCGGCGCCGTGGTATCCGTCGCGGTCTTGCCGCCGCCGGAGTAAATGCCCATCTGCGCGCCGTCTGGGCGGAAGAAGAACTGCGAGTAGGTTTGGCCGGTGATGACGAAGGCCTGGGTGCTGACCACCGAGTTGGCGTTGGTGTAAGTGGCCACGAAGGCGTTGACGCCGAGGAACGGCGTCAACCGGGTTCAGTAGGCAGGCGGAAGATTCGGGTCGCGGAAGGCGGAGTTGGCGCGGCGGACGTCGCCGACGGAGCCAAAGTTTGCCAGGGTGAACCCATAGAGGTATTGGGTATCGTTGCCGCGAACGGCGCCTAGATCGAGGCGGCGGTAACCGAAGGTAAGTCCGCAGCAGTTCCAGTTGTAAATGGCCTGGACGGTGGCATATTGCAACTGACCGAGGGCAAAGTCGTAGCCGGCGTTGGCGGCAAGGTTCAGGCCGGCGGCGGAGGGCTTGCCGAAGGATAAAAACGGCTGCACTTGGCGGCTTTGGATGGTGGAGGCGGCACCGGCGTTCTCGTCGACGGCGTTCAGCATGGCATAGCCCAGGCCGGCGGTGGAGCGGCCCCAACTGTAGCCGGCATAAACGTTGTCCGCGTCCAGCTTGCCGGTCTTGGGGTCGTAGTCCAAGTCCCATTGGATGCGCAGATTGTCGATGGCCTCGAAGCGCAGGCGGGAGATGACGGGCGAGAGGTTGCGCGGGGAGGTGAGAAAGGCGACGGCGCTCAGGTCCAGCGTGGAGTCGAAGACGTTGCGGCGGTTGGGGATGAGGGCGCCCCCGAAGTTGGGGTCGAGGAAGAACTTTTGCGCTATCCGCCAACTGGCCCACTCCCGCGCCCCCTGCGGTGGGCAGCCTTTTGGATCGGTCTCGTTACAGGACCGGTTGCCGGTCGAGCGAAGATAGAATCGCTGGGTGATGGAGTAGCCGAGTTCGTCGGTGTCTGTGGCGATGTCGTCGGTATCGACGAGCAGTACGTTGCGGGCCGCGGCGCCGATGCCGCCGACGTAGCGATAGGTGAACTGAGGCTCGATGACGTGGCGCAGTTGGCGGTTCCAGCGAGTCAGCGCAAACTCCCGTTCCAGGGCCGGCGGACGGAGGTCGAGGGCGGCTTCCACCTCGGCGCGGTTGAGCGCATCGTGGCTGATACTGGGAGTGCCTTCGCCATGAAATCCGGCAAGGTCGGGAATCTGGCTGATGGTGTAGGATGTCTCGCGCAAGGCGACCTCTGGAACCGCGCTCCATCCGCCGCCGGCAAGCGGCAGGGAGAGATGCGGGTAGAAGTCGATGCGGCCTACGTTTCGGGCGTGGAAGCGCGGTTCGGAGCGGCTCAGGTAAGCCAGCGACGATCCCAGCCCCCAGTAGAGCGGCGAGGCGCTCAGCGGCTGCTGGAGCACGTCGTAGCGAATGTTGGGCAGATGCAGGATTCTGGCTTGGTCGCCGTTGGCCGATCCGGCAAAGGTTTGGAAGCGGTCCAGCGAGGCGGAGGGGATGAAGCCGTTGCGTTGATGGGTGAGCGAGACGGCGCTTGCCACTTCAGAACTCGTGGCCTGCGAGTAATTGTCGTTGAAGACCAGCCGGTAGACGTAATTGGAGAGATATTCGACGATGCCGGCAACGCGGGTATTGGGGGTGATGTCCTTTCGCCCCAAGGCCACGATATCTACCCCCCCCTGGTTGACGAGCGTGGTCGTGGCGGTTGCGGTCGTCCCGGTTGTCACGGTCGTGGTCTGCTCGATGCCGCGGTCCAGCAGCGCGTTCCAGCGCGCGGTCAGGTGGTCCAGTCCCGGACCTTTGTAACGAAAGTCGCCGTTGGGCGCCCAGCCGCGCTTGGTGTAAAGGTCGGTGCCCGCCACCATGTCCATGTTGCGGCTGATGACCCAGTAAACCTGCTCGCCCAGCGTGTATCCCCGGATGGAGTTGTAGTTGCTGGGAAAGACGGGGATCAGCAGTCCGCTCTGGCGTCCTGTCTCGTCCACAGGGTGGCGGAGATAGGGCAGGTAAAAGAGCGGCAAGCCGAGAAACTTGAAGATCGAGTTGGCCGTCGAGGCCTTGCCGTCGGCCAATTCGATGGAATGGGAGAATAACTGCCAGTCCGGCTTGGGCAGGCGGCAGTTGGTCATGGTTCCGTCGATGATGCGGTATTTGCCCTCGCCGGTTTGAAGCAGCACCCGGCCGGAGAAGAGAAAAGGGTTGGGGGTGGAATAAACCGTCGTCCGGCCCGCGCGGCGCACTCCCAGTGAGCCGGTGACGTTGAAGAAGCGCGCGGTGTGCGCATTGAGGCGCATCTCGCCTCGCTCGGCCTCAAGGAGCGCATCTTCGGGGCCGCCGGCTACCTGCAAGTGGCCCTCCGCCTCCAAGACCGTGGTCGAGGGATGATAGACGGCCTTGTCGGAGCGCAGAATGTAATCGCGGTAGTGGACGACCACTTGGCCGCTAAGGGTCCAGTCGTCGCCGGCGCGGGTCTGACGCTGAGCCTCGATGTGGACGGGGATGCCGGTCGTGGGCGTTGGTTCCAGCTCGGCGACCGGGAGAATTTCCTCGCCGGGATCTTCGGGGAACGGCTCCGCTGCCGCGTTTTCTCTTGCCGGGGGTAACGCATCAGTCAACGTCTGCCCCGCAAGTTGCGAGTGACAGAGGGCCAGCATCGTGATACACAGTAGAAGAGAACGCATCCCAGGAACCAAAGTCAGCATAGCAAAGGCAGGCCGCTTGCGGACCGGAACGACGGCTTGCGGAAGCGATGAAGGCGCGCATCGGAAGGGAAACCGCAACATTGAGCACACAGTCCAGCCTGCCGAATCTCGAAAGCTCTTCCTGGAAGAAGGAAGTGAACCGGCAGGTGGCCGCGCACCGGAGCCGCAAGGGGCTTTCGGTGGCGGAAGTTGTCTCTTCATCCGAGCCTCGGCATGAGGCCGACAGCCTTGCGGCGCAGGCGGCCGCGCGCGTGGCCGCGCGCTATGCGACGGTGCCCAGCTATAGCGCCATGCTGGTCGAGGAGGAATGCGCCGCGCAGCCCCCCGCGGAAACCTCCATCCCTGGCGAGTGCGACGCGCCGACCGCCATTCCATCTTCGACAGCCGGCCTGAAGACTGCGGCAAGCGCGGAATTTGAGCTTGAGTCCCAAGACCTTTTTGCACCGGAACTCGAAGCCGTAGCGGCAGAGAAGCCAACCATCGATCGCTCCCAGCTCTTGTCTAATCTCGCGCCCCCAGTCGATGCGCAGCCAACCTACGCCATTCTCTGGGATGCGACGATGCCCGCGCGCTTGGCGAAGACGGCCCGCGCGGAGAACGGCTTCGAGCTTCCCGTGACGGAGCGGCGGCGCACTCAGCGGGACGATTTCCGCGACGAGTTTCAAGAGATTGCGGTCGTTGAGCCGGAGCAGCCCATCCATGCGAATCTGATCGAGTTTCCTCGCGAGTTGGTGGCCGCGCGCAGAGCCAGACCGCGCCTTGCCGAGGGACCGCTTGGCGCATCCGCCGAGCAGTTGAGCATCTTCGAGGTGGACCCTGGAGCCATCTGTACCGAACCGGACTCGACAAAGTCCGTCACCGCGGCTTCGAGCCGCTTGCCGGAGTGGTCGGGAATGGAATTGGAGGCGCAACCGATTGCGGAGACGGAAATCGAGGCCGAGCCGGCTTCGGCGCTGGCGCTGGCGCGAATCAGCCGCAGGTTGATGGCGGCCGTGGTCGATGGCGCGCTGATTGTGGGGGGCTGTCTGGCGGCGACGCTAGTGGCCATCGCCGGCATGAAGACGCCGATCGCGGCCAGGGAGGCTGAACTGGCCGCGATCGTGGCGCTGGCGGCCCTCGGCGCTCTGTACCAGGCGTTCTTTTTCACGTTGGGCAAAGCTACGCCGGGCATGAAGTACGCGGGCATCAGCCTTTGCACCTTCAACGACGAGCAGCCGACCCGCGCGCGGTTGTTCGCCCGTCTGGGCGCACTGCCGCTCTCGCTGGCGCCGCTGGGCCTGGGCGTACTCTGGATTCTCTTCGACGAAGACCGCCTCAGTTGGCACGACCGCATCTCCCGGACATATCAGCGAGAGTGCTGATCGCGCGGCGTGATATTTCCGCTGCTTGTGCATTCCCGCCTTATGGCATATACTCTCATATATGCCACACGCCGGGAGGGCCACCATGCAGCGTACAGCCAAAATCTTCATGAACAATCGTAGCCAGGCGGTGCGGCTTCCCAAGGAGTTTCAGTTCGCCACCTCCGAGGTCTTCATCCGCAAGCAGGGACACGACATTGTCCTCTCGCCGCGCCCGCGCGACTGGTCCGGCTACCTGGCTTCGAGCGCCACCGCCTCGCGCGAGTTCATGGAGGGGGTTGAGGATCTGCCGTTGCAGGAGCGCTCCTTGTGACGCCTCTCTATATGCTCGACACCGATATTTCCTCCTACATCATGAAGCGGTCGGACGAGGCGGTTTTGCGCAAGCTGCGCACGGTGGCCGTCAGCGATGTCTGCATCTCCGCGATCGTCCGCTCCGAGCTGATGTATGGGGTGGAAATGTCGCCGCGCCGGGAGAAGGATCAGGCCGCGCTCGATGAGTTTCTGCGCCACGTCGAGGTGCTGGATTACCCCAGTGATGCGGCGCTCGACTATGCCCGGATTCGCGCCGATCTCAAGCGCCGCGGAGCCATGATCGGCGCCAACGATCTGCTGATCGCGGCCCATGCCCGCTGCCTCGGATTGACGCTGGCAACCAATAACACGCGGGAGTTCGGGCGTGTCGAGGGTCTCAAGATCGAAAACTGGACGGAAACGCTTGGCTGAGAATCGCCTCGCGCTCTGTATTCGAGAACAACCCGGAGTTCAGACTCAATCTGCAACAGATGCACGACCTCACCAAAGCCAAACTCGCCGTGAGCAAAACCATTGATCGGGATGTTGAGGCCTACGCCGGGACATGAGCGGACGGGATTGAGAAATCAATCCCAGGTACGAAAATCCGGACCTGGGGCACCCGGCGGGTCTACGAACCGAATGCGGCCTAAAGATCGCTCGCCCAATTCACGGTCGCGCCCAGATCTTTCATATGCAAGAAAGCCTTGTCGTTGGTCACCAGCACCGCGCCCAGCGCGATGGCATGAGCGGCGATCTGCAAGTCGAACTCGGACAGCGTGATTCCTTCCGCTTCCAGCTTTTCCCTGAGGCATCCGTAGGCGGCGGCTTCTTTGCTTCCCCAAGGCAGGATGCGCAGTTTCAGCAGCAGTGCTTCCATCGCCGCGCGAAGCGCTCGGGCCGCGGGCCGTTTTGCCAATCCGTATCGAATCTCGGCCTCGGTAACAGACGAGATGCAGACCGTTTCCTCTTCCCCAACCTGCTCCAGCCGGGCGCGGGCGGCAGCCGATCTCCCTTTGGCGATATAGCTTACGGTATTGGTGTCGAGCAGGTAGGTGACGATCATCGCCGATCCTGATCGAAGAGTTCATCGAGCGCGGGGCGGCTAGCCGGCGGCCGCCGGTCGCGCTCGGCTTCGGAGAGAAAGTCGTCGGGCACAGGAGCAGCATCAAGGGCGGCGAAGACCTCGGCCCATGTGCCGGGGCCTTCGGAGAGGATGATGTCGCCGGTGCGGGGATCGCGACGGATAGAAACCTCCGGGGAGCGGAACCGGTACTCGTAAGGGATGGTGACATGCTGGCTTCTGCCGCTCATAAAGACTCTCGCTTTGGAAGGTTCTGGCACCGTCGCGCCTCCATGCTGTACATCATGCTATACAGCATCGTTGAAGTCAAGCCTGGGTTGGATCAGGTTAGCGGTTGGTAAGCCTGCTCCCCAGGTTTTGCGGAGATTAGGATGCGTATTCTCCGCAAAAAAGATTTAGAAGAAGGCTCCGGCGGGCTGGCTCTGCGATGGCATACTGGAGGCATGGCTAACCCAGAGCATCTCGCCAAGTTGAAAGAGGCCGTCGAGGCGCGGAATCGATGGCGGGAGGAGAACCCTAAGATCCGGCCAAGCCATTTGGACTCCGATCTCGCCGAGACGAACCTTGCCGGCGCAAACCTCTTTCATGCGGACCTCTTTGGGGCGGATCTTAGCGGGGCGTACCTCTATGGGGCGAACCTCGGCAGGACGGACCTCCGCGCGGCCAACCTCACAAGCGCGGACCTCGGCAGGACGGACCTCCGCGAGGCCAACCTCACCCACACGAGTCTCAGTAGCGCGGACCTCAGCTATGTCGACCTCAGCGGGGCGAGCCTCGAACGGGCGAATCTCGCCGCGGCAAACCTCACCGGGGCGAACCTCGCTGAGGCGGACCTCACCGGGGCTTTTACAAATTACACAACTTTCGCCGATGTCGATTTGAGTAAAGTGAAGGGGTTAGAAACCGTTGTACATAATGGCCCATCCAGCATCGGCATCGACACGATCTACAAATCCAAAGGCAAGATTCCGCACGTTTTTCTGCGTGGGGCAGGCGTTCCCGATAACTTCATAACATACATGGCCTCACTGGTTGGCACAGGCATCGAGTTCTACTCCCTGTTCATCAGCTACTCAACTAAGGATCAGGAGTTCGCCGAGTGCCTTCACAACGATCTCCAGGCCAAAGGCGTCCGCTGCTGGTTCGCTCCCCATGATTTGCGCGGCGGCGAGAAGTTGCACGTGCAGATCGACGAGGCCATTCGCGTCTATGACAAGCTGTTGCTCATCCTCTCCCCGGCCAGCATGGAGAGCGAGTGGGTGAAGACGGAAATCTCCAAGGCCCGCAAACGGGAGATCAAGGAAGGCAAGCGGATTCTATTCCCGATCCGCCTGTCCTCGTTCGAGACGCTACGCGATTGGGAGTGCTTCGACGCCGATGCGGGCAAGGACTCGGCCCGCGAGATTCGCGAGTACTTCATCCCCGATTTCAGCAATTGGAAGGACCACGATGCCTACGAACGGGCCTTCGACCGGCTCCTCAGCTATCTCCAGGGCAAGCCCGCGCCGGTTCCCGCCTGATCCCTCGCTATGAGACAGCAAATCGAAATGGGGGAATAGCGGAGCAAGCAGAGCAGTTCCTCCCGTAGGGAGGAGAGGAAAATAGCCCAGGGTGAAACCCCGGTTAAGCGTTCGAGCGAGAGATTTCGCCCCGTAGGCGCGGTGTGAACCCCAGTCACAGTCGCTGGATTCAGTGATACATGGCGAGTGCATTCGATCCGCCCCTCCGGGGCATCGAATGTTTTCCTCGCCTTCAGCTTACCTCAGGCGTCGGATGAAACAGCCAATTGCCCAGCAGCGCAGCCGCAACCGCGCCCAATAACTGCGCGGCCATGAAACCCGGTACATCGGAAGGACGGATGCCCGCAAAGGTGGGAGTGAAAGCTCGCGCCAACGTGACTGCCGGATTTGCAAACGAAGTCGAGGCAGTGAACCAATACGCCGAAGCGATGTACGCGCCCACGGCAAAAGGCGTGGCGGAAGGCGAACTCCGCGAACAGCCGCGAATGACCAGAAGCAGGCCGGCTGTTGCGACGAATTCGCTGCCCCACTGCGACCAGCCGGTGCGCGGATGCGCGGAGAAGGCGAAGAGGCGCAGGCCGAACATCCCGTGGGCGCAAGCGACTCCAGCCAGCGCGCCGCCGGTCTGAGCGAGGACATAAGCGGCGGCCAAAGCGCGGCTCATTTTCCCATCGAGAAGCTCCGCCAGCGTGACCGCGGGATTGAAGTGCGCGCCGGAGACGGATGCGAAGGCCAGTATCAGCGCGCTGAGTCCGGCTCCCGTGGCCAGCGCATTGGCCAGCAGAGCCAGAGCGACGTTGCCCCCGGAGAGCCGCTCGGCCATGATGCCGGAGCCGACGACGACAGCGAGAAGAAACGCGGTCCCCAGAGCCTCCGCCGCCAATGGTCTCGCCATGCTCATGCGGTCTCCCGGCCAATCTCCCGCATTCGGTTCTCGATCGTCTGCCGGTCCAGCGTCTCCAGCGGCAGGCTGAGGAAAAACTGTACGCGCTTGCGCATCTGCCGAAGAGTGCCGGCAAAGGCTTCGCGCTTCTCTTCGTCCGTGCCTTGCACTGCGGCGGGATCGGGAAAGCCCCAATGCGCGGTTACCGGATGCCCCGGCCAAAACGGACAGACTTCGCCGGCCGCGTTGTCGCAGACTGTCACGACGAAATCCATTTGCGGAGCGCCGGGCTGAGCAAACTCGTCCCAGCTCTTGCTGCGCAAGTTCTCGACCGGATAGCCGAGCGCCTTCACTTGCTCGATGGCCAAGGGATTTACCTTGCCGCTGGGATGGCTGCCCGCGCTGTATGCCTTGAAGCGGTCCGCGCCCAAAGTATTGAAGAGAGCCTCGCCGAGAATGCTGCGCGCCGAGTTGCCCGTGCATAACACGAGTATGTTATAGGGTCTTTGCATGATCCTCTCCGGCCGCGTTCGATCGGCTACAGCATCCCGGCGCGCAGCAATCGTCGACCGGCTTCGTCGCCCGAATGAAGCCGCTCATGAATCTGCCTTCGATCAGCGGAGCGACGGCATCCACATCGATCCCCGCCTCGACCAGAAAATGCCGCGCATCTTCGATCGAGTAGACGCGGGTAGGTTCGATAGAGATGCCCGTAAAACCGGCATTGGCAAGTTTGGAGATATACTGCCGCTCTTCGAGCGCGCCGGAGATGCAGCCCACCCACAGCAGCATACTCTTGCGCACCTGCGCGGGGACTTCGCCGCGCACCACCACGTCGGAGACGGCGAAGCGGCCCCCAGGCTTGAGAACGCGGAAGGTCTCCTTCAAAACGCAGTCCTTGTCCGCCGAAAGGTTGATGACGCAGTTGGAGATAACCACATCCACCGAGTTATCCGGCAGCGGAATGCTCTCTATCTCGCCCTTGAGAAACTCGACGTTTTCAACCCCGGCCTCGCGCTGATTCTCGCGCGCCAGAGCCAGCATATCCTCGGTCATATCCAGACCGTAGGCCTTGCCGTTGGGGCCAACGCGCCTTGCCGAAAGCAGCACATCGATGCCGCCGCCGGAGCCGAGGTCCAGCACCGTCTCGCCCAGTTTCAACTCCGCCAAGGCGGTGGGGTTGCCGCAGCCCAGCGATGCCAGAACTGCGCTCACGGGCAGGCCGCTCTTCTCGGACTCGTTGTAAAGGTTGGCGGTGACCGGGTCGCAACAGCGCAGCGCGGGATCGCCGCAAGCCACCGAGCCGCTCTCCTTCACCTGCCGCGCCGCCGCGCCATATTTTTCCTGAACCAGGGATTTCGTATCCATCCTTCAGCGCCTCACATACGCTTACGCAAATATATGACCCGCGTTCGTATTTGTCAATCCGTATATAATAGGCGGATGAGCGGCCCCTCCACGGCGGTGAACCTGGCAAGCCTCTTTGCGGCTTTGGCCGACCCCACCCGCCTGCGCCTGCTCAACCTCATCGACGGACACGAAGTTTGCGTCTGCTATCTCGTCGAAGTGCTTGGCCAGAGCCAGCCGAAGATTTCGCGGCACCTTGCCTATCTCAGAAAGGCCGGCATCGTTGCCGCGCGGCGCGAGGGTAAGTGGATGCACTACAGCATCTCCGCTCCCGCCGAGTCCGCGGCCACCTCCATCCTCGCCGCCGCGCTCGGCGCGCTGCGCGCCGACCGCCGGATGCGGTCCGACCGGGCCAAGCTCGACCGCGCCTGCCGCGCGCCGCAAAAGCTGCTCCTGCCCGAAGGCGCGCCCCGCGCGGTTCGCGTAGCTTCTCCTGCGGAATCGAAGTTATAGCATCGTCGGTTGGCGAGTCGGCTTATTTTACCGCGCGACCGTTGAAAGATAAATTCATGTTATGCGTCTTGCGCGAATGCTTTCACCGGGCGTAAGAGCCATAACAGCAGGAGTGTGAAAAGCAACCCTCCGACGGTGAACTTCAGCCACACCGGAGCCTGCGAGGGGGAGAAGAAGCCTTCCAGACAGCCGGCGATCACCAGCAAGGGAATGATGCCGGAGACCAGTTGCGTGGCTTCGATGCCGCCGCGGGCCACCGATTCCTTCCAGCGCAGCGCGCCGGGAAAGAGCATGGCGTGGCCGAGGCGGAAACCGGCGGCCCCGGCGATCAGGATCGAGGGAAGCTCCAGCGAGCCGTGCGGCGCGACGAAACTCCACAGAGCCAGCGACATTCCGTATTGGTGGCAGGCCGCGCCGATATCTCCAAGCATCATGCCGTTGACGTAGAGATAGAAGAAGGTTCCCAGCCCGAAGACGATGCCGCCGGCGAAGGTAACGAAGCTGACGGTAAGATTATTGGTCATGATATAACTGGAGGCCATGGGAGCTATGCTGACCACGGAATCGGTCCACATCTCGTGGCGCTCCAGGGTCGCGATCATCGCCGGGCCGACGAAGTGGCGCATGAACTCCGGGCGCGCGGTGGTGATGGCCGCGCCCAGCAGCCCCCAGGCGACGGAGACCAGCACCGCAGCCGCCACATAGCCGATCTGACGCTGGAAGATCGCCGGATACCGGTCGCGCAGGAACCTGAAGAGCGTGAACAAATTCGTCTTTCGCCCGGAATAGATGATATGGTGAGCGCGAGCCAGCAATTGATTCACGTGTCCGGCGTAGGCGCGGGCGGTCGTGTCCTGGCGCAGCACGGAGAGGTCGGCGGCCACTTGGCGATAGAGCAGCGCCGTCTCCTGCAACTCCGCGCGAGAGAGTTGGCGCAAGCCGCTTGCCTCGGCCTGCGCCAGCAGCGAAGCCAGTCGGTCCCAGTGCGGCCGGCGTTTATGAATCCACTGGTTGGAAAGGATTTGCGTCATGGAATCGAGTTCAGACCAGCTTAGCATCGAAACCCCGGAACTGGTGGCCATCGAGATGCCCTTGGCCGGCATTGGCAGCCGCTTTATCGCGTTGCTGGTCGATTACCTGATCTGGGGCGCCGGGCTGCTGGTGTTCATTGTGCTGTTTGCGATCCTTGCGCCGGGCATTCGAGCCTTCTCCAAGCTCTCCGCCCAGTGGGCCGAAGCCATCGCCATCTTTGTTTTGTTTCTCTTCAATTGGGGCTACTTCACGCTTTTCGAGGCCTTTTGGAATGGCCGCACCCCAGGCAAGCGCGTGGCCCGCATTCGCGTCATTCAGCGCTCCGGGCGCGCCATTGGGCTGTTCGAGTCCATGGCCCGCAACTTCGTCCGCTACGTGGATCAGCTTCCCTTCTTCTACGCCGTCGGCGTGATCGCGATGTTCGCCACCCGCCAGCATCAGCGGCTGGGCGACCTGGCGGCGGGCACCTTGGTGGTGAGGGATCGGGAGCGGGAGGCGCCGCTGTGGGGCGACTCAGGTACGCGGACCTTTACCGCGCAAGTTTTTGAGCCCAGCGCGCCGATCCCGGAGCCGCATACGGCCTTATCCCTGCCATCCATAGGCATCGCAAAGCTTTCGCACACGGACCTCGAGGTGCTGGAGGGATTCTTCTCGCGGCGGCTCGATATGAGCCTGCCCACCCGCCAGGCGCTTGCCCAGCGGATTGCGGCGGCGATCCAGGCGAAATCCGGGATTGAGCCGCCAGCCGGGGCCAGCATCGAGACCTTCCTGGAGGCGACGGCGCGCCAGTTGCGGGACCTGGCCCGGATGCGATAGGGCGCTCCTCAAAGGCAAAATTTGCCGCGGTTGCCGGTGCGATTTCCTCTCCGATCTTGGCTCCGATTCGGCGCAAGGACTCCTTCACGGTAGGGAGGAGCGCCAACGGTGGAGAAAACCGCTCCCTCGCAAAGAAATTTTTCAAAATCGCTCCGCGACCGGGCAACAAGCCTTCCGCTGACGAATCCGCATGGCCCGAAGCCGCATCGGAGATTCCCGCTTAACTGCCCTGTTTTAGGTCATTTTCGACGCTGTTGCGGACGGTTGCCCAGATAGAAATGCTTCTTGGCAAAAATCTTTCAAATTACCGCTTGACAAAGCATGAACGATGGATTCTAATTTCTTCCGGCTCATTGGCAGTACATTTTTGCTCACTCTACTTAAACGATTGAGCACAGAGATTCCAGAAAGTGTATAACCTGGAATCGCATCTTCCAGATCGCGGAGAATCGGGCCATTCCGAAGCCCGTTGAGAAGCGTTTCCATCTGGTCGGAATCGCCGATTCGGTCTCGCATTGGGACCGCCGGTAAAACGAGGCTTTTGAGCAAATTTGTCCCAGGTCGCGCGCCGTCGTCGTGGCGCTCCGCACAAGCGGAGAGCAGCGGGGCGGCTGTATGCCGTTCAAGCTCCATGAACACGCCAGGGAGCGGAAACGGAAATCCGTCCGCAATCGTCCCTGAAAATTCCTTGCCCCACCCCGGCGCGTCGTCGCCGGCTTCATACCGGGCTTCATACCCAATGCATGGGGAAGCGAACGCAGCAAGCAACACCAATTGCCACAAACTTGAAAAGGAAGGTCACATGAGACAAGCGAGATACATCTTCTTCTTGTTGCCGCTGTTCTTCGTGCTGGCGTGCGCGGCTTCGTTCGCGCAGGCCAACTCCGAGATCACCGGCATCGTCACAGACCAGACCGGAGCCGTCATCGCGGGCGCGAATCTCACGCTCGTCGACGAGGCTACCAAAGGCGTCAAGACAACCGTCAGCAGCGGCACCGGCTTGTACGACTTCGGCGGTTTGAACCCCTCCAACTACGATCTGAAGGTCACCGCCAAGGGCTTTGAAGGGTACACGCAGACCGGCATCGTGGTCGACATTTCCGCCACCGTCCGCTCCGACATCAAGCTCACCGTCGGCGCGGAATCCACCACCGTCTCCGTTGTGGCCGACGCACTCGCGGTGCAGGCCGACTCCAACGTCGTCAGCACCCTGATCAACGACACTGAGATCAGCCAACTGGCCACCGAAAACCGCAACTTCGTCGCTCTGGCCGCCCTCGGCTTGGGCGTCACCAACAATTTGCCCGACAGCAACTCGGTTACCGCTGTCACTGGCAGCTGGGCCATCAGCTTCAACGGCCTTAGCCAGGCGCACAACGTATGGCTGATCGACGGCGGCGAATCCTATGACCGCGGTTCCGGCGGCAAGAGCGCCCTCCAACCCTCCCAGGACGCGCTCGCCGAGTTCAACGTGTTGGCCAGCAACTATCCTCCGGATTACGGCATCTCCACCGGCGGCACCATTTCGATGGCCCTCAAGAGCGGCGCCAGCAAGTACCACGGCACCCTCTACGAGGAAGACCGCAACACCGATTTCGACGCCAACACCTATCAAAACAAGCTGAGTTCGCCTGCTTCCGCAAGGCCCGCCACCCACTACAACATCTATGGCGGCAACTTCAGCGGACCGATTCCGTTCGGCGCGCTCGACAAGTCCTCCAGTTCGGGCAAGTCGAAGACGTTCTTCTTCTGGAATGAAGAGTGGCGCAAAACGACAAACGGCGCCAACGACAACGCCGCGACCCTCGACGCCAAGGACTTTCCGACAGCGGCTAATGAGGTTGGCGGGATGCTTCCCTATGTGGCTCCAGCGTTTGCCACTGCGGCTCCTGGCTCCAAGACCGGCACGATTATCCCTCAATTGATTGTTCCCTCGGCCATCGGCAATACGAAGCTTCTGAACCAGTACGCGGCTTTGTTACTGGCCCCCGGCGATTGCTTCAACACCAAAGCTCTTCCCGTGGTCAATGCGGCGGGCGGAAAAGTCTGCGGCGATGGAACTGGCGCGGCAAACATTCCGGTTTCGCTCTTCGACCCGAACGCCGTGCTGTACCTCAACGCCGGCATCATTCCCACTGGTTCAGCCGCGGCCAACGACTTTTATGTCTCCAACGGCTCGCTCCCTGAAAACGCGCGCGAGGATCTGGTCCGCATCGATCACAACTTCAACGACAAGTGGTCGTTGATGGGCCACTGGATCGGCGAATCGCTGCTCCAGAACGAGCAGGCTCCGTTCCTGGGCTGGGCAGGAGCCAGCTACACCACCATCACCACTGCTCTGAACAGCCCCTCCAACAGCGCGGTCATCAAGTTGACCGGCACCTTGTCGCCCGACCTGCTGGTGGAAGCCAGCATCAACTACGACGGCAATGAGCTTGTCTTCGCCGACAGCGCCAATGGCAACAAACCCGCCGGCTGGAGCGTCAATCCGCCTACCGCCGCCTTCCCGCTGACCGCGAGAACGGTTGTGCCGGCCATTTACTTTGGCGCCCCGTACAACACCAACGAAGAAACCAGCACCTCGCCCTACGCCAACGCGGCCCGCGACTACGAACCCAAGGTGGACCTCTCGTACACCAAGGGAAAGCACGCCCTCAAGTTCGGCTTCAGCTACAACCGCTACGTCAAGAAGCAGATGGTCGGCGGCGATTCCCAGGGCGCATATCACATGAACGCAAACAGCAACGACGGCATCGTGGATTTGCTGCTTGGCTTGCCTTCCAGCTACAGCCAGGAGCAGACTACGCCAATGTTCCATTGGTTTAGCCAGACCCCCTCGGTATACGCATTGGACAACTGGCACGTAACCCCACGGTTGAGCTTGCAGTTGGGCCTCCGCTACGACGCCATGCCGCATACCGTCGAGCGCAGCAACTCCATGGCCAACTTCGTTCCCAGTCTCTATTCGCCTGCCCTTGAGCCCACCTGGGTTGCCGGCGACGGAACCATCGATTCGACCGGCCCCGGCGTTCAAACCATCGGCGGTGTGCCTCTCTACACCAACGGCCTTGCTCTCGCAAGTCAGGATGGAACCCCGCGCGGTTTGGTCAACAACGACTACAAAACCTGGCAGCCTCGCGTCGGATTCTCGGAAGATCTCTTCGGCAACGGCAAAACCGTTCTCCGCGGCGGCTTCGGAACATTCTACGAACGTATACAGGGCAACGATGTCTTCGATATGGGCAGCAACTCGCCCTTTGTCGCCAACCTGGGCCTCTCCAACACCGAATTTACCAATCCAGGAACGGATTGGACTGACAACCTCGTTCCAGGGGCTGGCACGCTGCCAACCTTTGTGACCGGCCTGACGACCTTGAACACCACCTACAAGGCACCTGGATCGGCGATGTTCAGCCTGGGCGTTCAGCATGAGCTGGCTCCCTCTCTGATCTTGCAAGTCCAGTACGTCGGCAATATCGACTGGCACCAGAGCACTCAGATCGGGATCAACACCTTCCCGCTCAGCACTCCCTTGCAGACTCGCGCCAATAACGGCGATCCTAACAACAAGGCAGCGGGCGACACGACCGATGTGAGCCTGGGAAATACTGCCAATACCCTGGTCACCTATCAGGGCTGGAGCAACATTACGCAGGCGCAAAACACCCAAACCGGAGACTACAACAGCCTCCAGGCCGGCCTGCGCGTGCAGAACAAGTGGGGCCTCAGCGGTGAAGTCGATTACACGTACGCGCACCAGATCGATTCCACCAACGGCAGCCAGGATCTCGACAATACCAGCGACCCATGGAACCTGAAGTACGACAAGGGTTCTGGTGTCCTGGATCGCCGTCAGCAGTTGAGCGCCGACTACGTTTACAAGATGCCCTTCTTCGAGAAGGAGCACGGCTTGGTCCACACCGTCGCGGGCGGATGGACGCTTGCCGGCACCATCGTGGCCAATACCGGCCTGAACTCAACCCCCAAATTCACCTCCGGCTATGACACGGTCGGCCTGGACAATCAAAACAATGCATACACCATCCGCCCCGACATCGCTGGGAAGCCGAGCTATACGAAGAAGTACGGGCAGTGGTTCGATCCAACCGCCTTCACCGCGCCCACCCCTGCATGGCTGGGCGGGTCGAACCAAGGCTTCGGCAACGCCGGCAAGGACGCTGTCGTCGGTCCCGGCCGCGTGAACTTCACCACCTCGCTCTACAAGAATTTTGCTTTCACAGAGCGGGTGAACTTCAAGCTCGAATTCCAGTCGTTCAACACCTTCAACCACACCGAGTTCGACGGCATCGACACCAACACCGGTGACGGCAACTTCGGCGCGGTCACTGGCTTGTGGGATCCCCGCTCATTGCAGTTGGGCGGCCACTTTACCTTCTAACTCAACCCTCCACCGGGGCGCGGCAGGCTATCCTGCCGCGCCCTTTTTCTATTTGCGGGGTGAAATAGTCGCCTTGCGCGCAAGCGTCACCTTATGGTGATACAATCGGTGAGTGTGGAGGGTTTTATGAGAGCGACTGTGGCGCTCGATGACGAGTTGTTGTCCAAGGCGCAGGAGTATTCGGGCGTGACGGAGAGGTCGGCACTGCTCCGCGAGGGGTTGAAGGCGTTGATTCATCTTGAGGCCTCGCGCAGGCTGGCGGCGGGAGGAGGCACGGAGCCGGATTTGGAAGAGATCAAGCGGGTGAGGGCCGGCGATCTATGATTCTGGCGGACACATCCGTCTGGGTCGAGCATCTTCGCGGGCGCAATCCGGAGCGAGGAAGCAGTACGGAGATGGAGCAGCGGCTTGGCGCGGGGCAGATTGCGATGCACCCGTTTATCGTTGCCGAAATTGCGCTCGGTTCGCTGCATAACCGGCGAAAGAGGCTTGAAGAGATGGAGGCGCTGCTCGAAGTGAAGGTGGCGCAACTCGGCGTGGTGCGGCACATGATCGATGCTCATGCTCTCTACTCGAAGGGCATTGGCCTGACGGATGCGCACCTGATAGCGTCCTGTCTGCTGACGCCAGGGATCCAGCTATGGACGCGCGACACCGCTCTGCAAAGGGTAGCCAAGGATTTGGGAGTACTCGCCGATCTGCCGTAGAGTTTGGGGCGCAGTAAATTAAGATAGATTGGGAATCAAGAGTGAAACCCGCCATGCGACTGCAAATCTGCCGGAAGCTGACTTTGTCGATGACAATCGCAATGGCTGCTGCCCCCTGCCTGGGTCAAGCGCTGGCCGTAAAACCCGATCCGCAGCGAACGACGGCGCTGTCCCTGGAGCAACAAGGCAAGAACGCCGAGGCCGAAGTGGCGTGGCACTTATATATGAAGGCGCATCCATCGAATCCGGAGCCTTATGCCCACTTGGGATTGCTGGAGGCGCGCCAGGAGCATTACAAAGAAGCTGTCCCGCTCTATCGCAAGGCGTTGGCGCTGGGCCCGAAGCTGCCCGGCTTGCAACTCAATCTGGGCCTGGCGCTTTTCAAAGGCGGCGAGTTGAAACAGTCCGTCGAGGTCTTTGCGCCGCTGCTCAAGAGCGCGAAGCCCGCTTCTCCCGAAGCACAACAACTGACTGTCCTGCTTGGCATGGCGCGCTATGGGTTGGGCGAATACGCCGAGGCCGTGCCGTATTTGAAGACCGCCGCCGCCAACGATCCCACGAACCTGCAACTGCGCCTGACTCTGGCGCACAGTTGCCTATGGTCCAAGCAATATCAGTGCGTATTGGATACCTATCACGAGATTCTGTTGCTGAATGCGGAGTCGGCCGAAGCGGATATGTTGGCGGGCGAGGTGCTGGACGAGCAGAAAGACACTCCCGGCGCGATCCAGCAGTTCCGCGCCGCTGCCAAGGCCGACCCCAAGGAGCCGGAGGTTCACTTCGGCCTGGGCTACTTATTGTGGACGCAGAGACAGTACGCGGAGGCAGCGAGCGAGTTTCAGGCCGAGTTAGCCAACAATCCGAATCACGTCCAGGCCATGATCTATCTGGCGGATGCACAGATTCAGTTGAGCCATCCGGAGGCAGCTGAGCCGCTGTTGGAAAAGGCTCTTCGCCTCGACGCTAGCCGGGAACTGGCGCATCTGGATCTGGGCATCCTCTATAACGAAGCGGATCGCCGCGACGACGCCCTGCTGGAACTCAAAATCGCCGAAAAGTTAAGTCCCAACGACGAGAACGTCCACTGGCGGCTCGGACGGATTTATCAGGCGGCAGGAAAGAAGAACGAGGCAAAGGCCGAATTCGACAAGACGCGCAATCTGCAGAAAGCCTCCGACGATTCGCTCGTCAAGAAACTGCACGATGCCCAGTTGAAAGGCAAGCCTGGCGAACCAGCCTCCAAATAACTTCCCGCCCCATCGGATCAGGGTCGCTTCGCGCTGCCTATGGCAGGTGGATTGGACGATACCACGCCCGCGCCTTCCCGGACAGAATAGAAACGATCCGCGGGCAAGTTGGCCAGCGTTTCCACCTTTCCGTCCGGCTATAGCACTTCGGCTTTATCCACGCGCGGATGCTCGCCAAGCCCGAAGTGGATGCGAAGGTCGTTCTGTGAAAGGTAACTCCCGCCGCTGACAACTTCGCCTAGCTGCACCAGATCGCCGGCGGTAGCGCGCACCCGCGCATTCAACGCCAAGCGATCGCTTTTAACTCCCTCCAACTGAAAGCTGACCCAGTGGTTTTGCGCTCCGCCCTCGGGACGCAGAATCATAGGCTGACCTTTCAGATTCTCAACCACCGCTTCCAGCTTGCCGTCATTGAAGAGATCGCCGATGGCCATCCCGCGGCTCACCTGCGGAATTTGAATTGCAGCCCCCGCCCGATCGCTTATGTCCTTGAAGGTTCCGTTGCGCTGATTCATCAGCAGTATCTTCGGCTCCAGGTATCTGAGTCCAGATGGGCTTTGGTCCACCTGCGGATAGACGTGTCCGTTGACCACAAAAATATCCTGCCAGCCGCTGTTGGCAAAATCGACAAAAGCATCGCCCCACCCAACATATCCGCGTGTAGCCTTTGCAATTCCCGAAGGCACCGAGACATCCGTGAAGCTCATTCCCCCGTCGTTGCGATAAAACGCGGCGTATTCGTTGTCGAAATGGGAAATCAACAGAGACATACGCCCGGTGTGCATATAGTCGCCCAGGGCTACGCCCATATTCGCCTGTCGGGAACCGCTTTCGCTCAACGCAACGCCTGAAGAGAAGCCGACTTCCTCGAAGACACCCCTGCCGTTGCCCTGGTAAAGATAGTTCGGCTGGCCGTCGTTGGTGACGAACAAATCGAGTTTGCCGTCGTTGTCGAAATCCGACCAGATCGAAGTCAGACCGTAACGGTGTTCCTCGTTTGCAACGCCGGACTTCCTTGAAACATCGGTGAAGGTTCCATCGCGGTTGTTGTGGAACAATGCGCTGTGCGCCTTCTGGCCGTGGAGCGCCATCTCCACGCTCTGCGCGTTCGTAAAATAAATGTCCGGCCAGCCGTCCCGGTCGTAATCGATCAGCGCCACACCGCCGCTCATCGACTCCACAATGAACCTCTGTTCCGGACTCGATAAATGTTCGAATTGAATCCCGGTCGATGGCGTAATATCCACTAACTCTGGATAGCCATGAACGTCTCCGCGCGAATGCCGATCTGCGGAAGCGTTCCCGCTCTCGTGCCGAGTCGGCGTCGAAGGAGCAATGGAGGACGGAGTTTGCCCCACTCCTGTTGAAACGAGGCATAGCAGAAGCAATGTTGCAAAAACGCTGGCAGGTTTCGCTCCAGGAATTGGCATGATCTCTCCGCCTGAAATGCTTCGCTGACTGTAACTATCGCTCAAATCTCTCGCAGGATCGACTCTAACTTAGTTGTACCGCCGATGAATCTTGCCTTGTCCCCTTGTCCGTTCGCAGACAGTCCGCGGACGCACTCGCTCCAGAGGTGACTTGCCAGGAAAAGCATCCGGGGGCTAGCGTACTTGCTGATCGAATTGTATATAGAAGAGGACGCGAACGTCCACGGGCGACTGAGACGGCTCAACCTCGCTGCGATCGACGACAGCGTGAGAGAAACGATCTCGATTTTTCAGTTGGGCCTGGAATGGGATTCGATGGGGGTTTCACGCGCAAGCAGATCGGCCAATGCCCGCTCCGGGCAAATGTGCCTGCCCTCAAGCTCTTGCAACTCCCGTTCGCTCTCGACGGCCGAGGCGATCGTCATGAAGCAGTAAAGGCAGCGGGTGTTGTACGTGCCGTTGTCATTCTGGGTGTGGCTATACATCGTTCCTCGGAGAATCCCCGGATTCCTCAGATATTAGCCAAAGACATCCCGGCGCGTTGTGATGTGCGTCACATGGCAATGTCCGGGAAACTCCCCTGGAAGGCTCTCATCCAGAAAACTATTGGAGGTTGGCGCCGAGGTTGGGGTTACGGCGAAGCTGCCAGCAGGGACTCAAGCCCGCTTGCGAAAACAGCGAGAGCGTGCAGGCTTGGTCCAACGAGCCGAGGTAATCGAACTCCTGCTTGTTGCCCTTGAGCGGGATTGTAACGTACCGGTTTACGGCCACCGTCGATCGCGGCGACCCACGCAGCTTGTAGGTAGCCCAATCGCCCGCATAAAGAGCTATAGAGCCTGCTGCCAGCACCACCGCCACCCGCTGCAACCAACGCATCATCTTCTACAGAATACCCGGATAGGCGGCTATGGCAAGCCCAGAATCGCCGTGTGCCGCTTTATGCCGGCGCACCCAAGCCCCAACGGCGACTGAACCAGCCCTCGATGCCGCGGAAAATCAGGCCATCGATAGCCCATCCGATGACGACAATCACCAGCATGACGGCCAGCACCATGCTCATGTCGCTGTTGTCGCGCCCCACCATCAAAAGCTGGCCCAGGCCGAGGCCAGCCACGATCATCTCGCCGGAGACCAGCGCGCGCCACGCAAAGGCCCAACCCTGCTTGAGACCGGAGACCAGATGCGGGAGGCTGGCGGGGAGCAGTACAAAGACGATGAGTTTCCATCCGCGCGCGCCCAGATTGCGCCCCGCCTGCGAATAAATCCGCGGAATCGCGTGGCGGCCCGATTCCATGCTGATGGTGATCGACAGTACCGATCCGGCAATAATCACAAAGTAAATAGCCCTCTCGCTGAGGCCGAACCAGAGCATGGCCAGCGGAAGCCAGCAGATGCTGGGCAGGCTTTGCAGGCTGGTAAGCAGCGGAGCGACTGTCTGTTCCAGAAACTTGCTGCCGGCGATGCCGAATCCGAGGATCATGCCCATGACCACGGAAAGCGCGTAACCGATCGCAACGCGGCGCATACTGACTCCGATGGCGATCCAGAAGCTATGATCGGCAAAGCCGTCGCGCAGCGACCGCCAAACGTCGAACGGCGCGGGCAAAAGGTAGGGCGGCCATATCTTCGCATGAGCTATCAACGCCCAGGCTGTCAAAAGCGATCCGTAAAAGACGAGATTCTTAAGGATTCTGGACATGGTCATACTCCGCGGCTACCGCCTTTTCGATTTCCACGCGCAATTCGTCCAGTATTCCGGCCGCAAGTTGCGCCACGCGAGGATCTTCCATGTGCCGCGGCCTGGACAACTCGACATCGAACTGGCTGCGGACGGTGCCCGGCCTGTAAGTCATAAGTATCACGCGGCCGCCCAGACGCACGGCCTCGCGCACATTGTGAGTGACAAACCTCACTTTTCGAGACAGGCTCTGCACTTAGTTGTCGATGAAGCGCTGAGATAGGGGAGCGAGCTCAAGCACCCAGTACTCGAAGGTCAAATCATGAGTGAAAGGGATGGAAGCAAACAGATTCGCGGACGGGCCAGCGGGCGCTAGCGGCAACAGAGACAACAACAACACGCGAATTTGTTGGAGACAGGCTGCATCGCGGATAAGCTCCGTACCTTTACAGTACCGGGCACCCAAGCACTTGTCAATGCGAATCTTTTCCGCGCATCCCGGCATCGGCCGCGGGATCGGCGGGCAAAGAAATCGGCGGACCCATGACAGCGATCGAAGCGACAACCGGAGCTATTCGGGCGGCAGCAGCGGCAGGCTCAGGTTTGTCGCCGGCGCGGGGCGGCTGCGCGGAGCTTTCTTGAAGGTCGCATCGCGGCGGTGCAGCGGGTACTTCGGCTGGATGCCTTTCAGAATCTGCTCGACGGTAAGGATTTGCAGCCGGGGATAAGCGGCGCCGTCCGCCGACTTGTACAATCCAGCCTCGGCGGCCTCGCGGAGCATGGGTTTGGTCGGTTCATCGAAGCACAGGAAAACGCCTATCTGCGCCTTTTCGCGGTCGAGAACGCCAACCAGGTCGCGCACCTGCGAGACGGTCACGCCGCCTGCCTTGACCGAGAAGACGATTTGCTTGGAGTGACCGGAGTTGTCGTCGTGGAAGTAGAGTCGGCCATCGATGCCGCGGTCCGCGCCTTTCTTTTGCTCGGCGGGCCGCGCGCCTACCTGCCCCAGCATCCACCACTGAAACTGGTACTTGTTTTCGGCAGCCAGCGTCGCGGCTCCGGCATAGTCTGTTGGCTCGCCGATAACGTCGTAGGTGGACTTGATCTCCGGCCCGAAGGCATCGGTAAGCCTGGTCTTGATGAGTCCGATGGCGAGGTGCGTAATGTCGATGCCGATCCAACGGCGGTTGAGGCGTTGCGCAACCTGAACCGTCGTCCCGCAGCCGCAGAAGGGATCGAGGACTAAGTCGTCTTCGTTGGAACTGTTCTTTATGACGCGATCCAGTAGAGCTTCGGGCTTCTGGGTTGGATAGCCGAGGCGCTCCTGAGCCTGAGCTCCAATCGGCCGAATATCTGTCCAAACATCCTGGACCTGCACTCCCGGCATCTCATCGCGGTAACGCTTGTAGGCGGGAACTGCTCCAGGCTTCGATTGGAGAACGCGCCCCTCGGCGATGAGCCTCTCCATTTTCTCTTTGGAATAGCGCCAATGCCTGGTAACTCCCATGACCTCATAGCTGGGGTTGCCCTTGGCCGCACCGCCGGGGCCTGACAAGTTGTCGAGCCGATATCTTCTTCCTGTGCCTTCCTCGACATATTTGTAGAACTGCTCAATGTACTTTTCGTTGTACGCGGTGAACTGAGGGTTCCACTGCCAATCCATGCTCTTGGTGTAGAAGAGTATGACATCATGGATGCGCCCATGCTGCTTCCGTCCCTGCTTGGCATCGTTGTGCGCGCTACTGCGCTTCCAGATGATTTCGGTGCGAAAATTTTGCGGTCCGAAGACCGCATCCATCAAAATCTTCAAGTAATGGCTGGCGGTTGGATCGCAGTGCAGATAGACGGAGCCGGTTTCTTTCATCACCCGGCGCAGTTCCACCAATCTTGGGGCCATCATCGCCAAATATGCCATCATATCCGAGCCGCCGAGATAGGTACGGAAGGATCGCAGTGCATCGGCTATCCGGCCTCCCTTTTCGATGATCTGCTCCAGGGTCCGTTCAGCCTCAATATCCCATTCCCAGGTATCCTTGAACGCTTCAATCTGCGAAGTCGATTGCGAGCCGTCTTTCTCTGCGAAGAGCACGTTGTAGTCCTGCCGCGAATTGAAGGGCGGATCGAGATAGACAAGGTCCACCGACTCGTCCTTCACATACCGCTGGAGGACTTCAAGGTTGTCGCCGTAATAGAGTTTGTTTTTCTCTGTGGACACGGGATTGGATAAAGAGTATCACAGCGGAAGATAGCCGATCCGAGGTATCGGCATCGATACCTCGCGCATCCGGATTCCGGCAAGATAAGTTGTTTTCTAAATGTCCAGGTTCTTCACGTCCAGCGCGTTGTCTTCGATGAATTTGCGGCGCGCTTCCACGTCTTCGCCCATAAGGGTGGTGAAGATGGCTTCGCACTCGGCGATGTCCTCGAGCTTCACGGAAAGCAGGGTGCGGTGCTCGGGGTCCATGGTGGTCTCCCAGAGCTGGGTTGCGGTCATCTCGCCCAGGCCCTTGTAACGCTGGACGGAGTAATCCTTCTTGCCCTGCTCGACGATGTGGACGAAGAGTTCGCGGGCGGTCTGCTTTTCGACCGGCTCACGCAGTGCGCGGGCGGTGCGGCGCGCGGATTTGGCTTCGGCCTGAGCCTCGGCGCTGCCGGGTTCGGATTCCGCGGCATCTTCGGCCGCGTTCGCTTCCGCACTGGCATCCTGACTCGCTTCGGGGGCGGTGGCTTTGGCGGCGTACTCGATGAGGAAAGGCGGTTCGAGGAACTCCTTGATGAGGCTGTACTTGGCCATCATCTGGCGAAACTCGGGGCTGGAGGCCAGGGTCCAGTCGATGCGGCGCTCGGCTCCCTGCGCATCGGTGAACGAAATCGACCAGGTGTGGTGCTCTTCGTCCTCAAGCGGAGCGCCGAGAGCCTTGAACTGGAACTCGTCGGCCCGTTCGGCAATTTCGGCGTGCAGCAGGGCCAGCTTCTCCGGGACTTCGTTCTCGGACTTGGATGCAAAATCGGCGCGATGGACAAGCGTGGCGCGGGCCAGTATCTCGGTCAGCTTCTCGTTGCGGATGCGCTTGTCGACACGCTCGACAAAGTCCAGGTACTCGCTCAGCGTCGCCATGAAGCGGGTCAGGTCGGCGCCTTCGATGCGGTTGGCGCTCTCGCCGTGGCGCACCATCATACCTTCAGCCGCGCGGTTGACCATGACTTTGACGAACTCGCGCTCGTCCTTGATGTACTGCTCGAAACGGCCTTTCTTGATCTTGAAGAGCGGTGGCTGGGCGATATAAATGTTGTCGCGCTTTATAAGTTCCGTCATATGCCGGAAGAAAAAGGTGAGCAGCAGGGTGCGAATGTGGGAGCCGTCCACGTCGGCATCGGTCATCAGGATGACTTTGCCGTAGCGAATCTTGGTTGCGTCGAAGTCGTCCTTGCCGATGCCGCAGCCGAGCGCGGTAATCATGGCGCGGATCTCCTCGTGGCCCAGCATCTTGTCGTAGCGGGCCTTCTCGACGTTGAGGATCTTGCCCTTGAGGGGAAGAATGGCCTGGAAGCGGCGGTCGCGGCCCTGCTTGGCCGTGCCGCCGGCGCTCTCGCCCTCAACAAGATAAAGCTCACAGCGGTCGGGGTTGCGCTCGCTGCAGTCGGCCAGCTTGCCGGGCAGGCCGCCGCCGTCCAGCGCGCCCTTGCGGCGGGTCAGGTCGCGGGCTTTGCGGGCGGCCTCGCGGGCGCGGGCGGCTTCGATGGCCTTGTTGATGATGCGCTTGGCGATGGGCGGATTCTGCTCCAGGAATGCGCCCAGCCGCTCGTTCACGAAGGCCTGCACGGTGCCGGCGATGTCGGAGTTGAGCTTGCCCTTGGTCTGACCCTCGAACTGCGGCTGCGACAGCTTGACGCTGATGACGGCCACAAGGCCTTCGCGCACGTCGTCGCCGCTCAGGTTCTCCTTGAGGTCCTTGAAAAGGCCCAACTGCTGGCCGATGGCGTTGATGGTGCGGGTGAGGGAAGTGCGGAAGCCGGAGAGATGCGTTCCGCCATCCACGGTGTTGATGTTGTTGGCGAAGCTGAAGACAGTCTCCGAGTAACTGTCGTTGTATTGCAGGGCGATCTCGATCTCCACCCCGTCGCGCGAGGCCTCCATGACAATGGGCTTCTCATGCAGCACGGTCTTCCCTCGGTTGAGATGCTTGACGAACTCGGCGATGCCGCCGGCGTAACGGAATTCGGCGCGACGCGCTTCGCCGGTCTTGGGGTCGGCGGTGCGTTCGTCGGTAAGCGTGATCTCCAGGCCCTTGTTGAGGAAGGCCATCTCGCGGAGCCGCTGGGCCAGTGTGTCGTAGTTGAATTCGGTGACGGTAAAGATGCTCTTGTCCGGCAAAAAATGAACTTTGGTGCCGCGTTTCTTGCTGGTTCCGGCCTTGCGCAGTTCGCTGGTGGGCGCGCCGCAACTGAAATCCATCTCCCAGGTGTGGCCGTCGCGCCAGATTTCGACGTTGAACTCCTGCGAGAGGGCGTTGACGCAGCTTACGCCCACCCCGTGCAGGCCGCCGGAGACCTTGTAGGTGGAGGCGTCGAACTTGCCGCCGGCGTGGAGGATGGTCAGCACCACTTGCACCGCGGGCATCTGCTCACCGCTGGCCAGGGTCTTCATGTCCACGGGGATGCCGCGGCCGTCGTCGATCACGGTGACCGAGTTGTCCACATGAATGACGACGTCGATCTTGGTCGCATAGCCGGCCAGGGCTTCGTCGACGGAGTTGTCCACCACTTCATAGACCAGATGGTGCAGGCCCATCTCGCCGGTCGAACCGATATACATGGCCGGACGCAGGCGCACCGCCTCCAGGCCTTCCAGAATCTTGATATTTTCGCTGGTGTAGTTGTCGTTGTCGCCGTGAGGAGGGATGCCGTTCACCGCTTGAGTCGCCATTCAGGATTCCAATCGCCGCGTTTTTGCTTCAAGCCCCTATCGGGCCGGGCCGGAAACGTATGCCGGCTGGACTTTTTGGGTTTAACCGCTTGAAAAACGAGGTTTTCAAGCCAATTCCGCTGCATTGATCTTAGCATGTGAGGAAGATGCGAGGTTCGGCAGAGCGGAGGGCGCGCGCGGCAGTTTTAGACGATCGGGGACACAAGCGAATGTGACTCAGGTAACTTATTGCGTTACCGGACTATCGTTATTGGTAAATTGAATTACTTGGGAAGAATCGATAGCGACATCTTTCTATTATCTGAGATTTTGGCCTCGAATCCCGCCAACTTGCGGCGAAGAAAGGTTACCAACGATGAAACCAGTTATCCTCGTCTTTGCGCCGGTCCGCCGCCTCCCAGTTTTGCCGCTGCCGTCAATACAAGCGAAGACGCTACTTCCGCCCGAAATGCCGGCCCGTCATGAAGCCGGGAACCTCGAACTGAACGATCGGGCTTCGTCTTTTCGGCAAGTAACGCGCTAGTAACAAAAGGCTGACACGCGCGTACCGAGAAAGTATTACGTTTATTGTTGATGGATGGGAAGTTTAGAGATACTCTGAATGAGATACTGCGCAGAGAGCCAATTGTCATGCCAATGCCGACAGCCATTTTCGTGATGTATGCGGGAGAGTTCGTACTTTGGACGGCGCTAGGCTTCCTCTTTTGGAAGAAGGCGCTGCATCGGCGCTTTCGGGCTATGGGCGGCTATCTGATTTTGCGCGCGACATCGGTGCCGGGGTTGTTCTTTCTCGGCTACGGGCAGTCGAGGCGCTGGATAGGCAACAGCTTCTTCGATGTATGCTTCATCGCCCGCTGCGCGGTATATGTTGCGGGCGCGGTGTTGTTTTATCTCATCTGCGTGGAAGTCTTCCGCTCCGCCCTTTCGGCTTTCTCCGGGCTGACGAGGTTCGGACTCGTGATCTTCCGCTGGGCGGCATTCGTATCGATGATCGTTGGCCTTTCCACCATCTCCTTCGCCCATTCGGGGACTTCCGCGATTGCGGATATCGCCGGCGGAACCATGCGCTCGGGGAGCGTCGTCGAACTCTGCCTGCTGGGCTTTCTTTGCCTGAGCTTGAATGCGCTGCATCTTCCCGTTCGCGGCTTGGCTTTCGGTATTTCCCTGGGGTTAGGCCTGATCGCCGTCAGCGACCTTGTCGTCGTTTCCCTGGTCTCTCGCGCCGCGACGCATACCGCCCCGCCGCGGTTCGTCGCCGAGTCTCTCATATTGGTGGCGCAGGGGATTTGGATAGCCTGGTTCGCGCATCCCGAGGCGGTTCGCAAGCCGGTGGTGATGCCGGCCAGTTCGACCATCCATCGCTGGAACGAAATCGCCTACGCGTTGGGCCATACTGGAACCAAGGTAGCCGTGCAGCCTTCCAACGGTTTCTTCCTCTCCGATGTGGAGATGGTGGTGGAAAAGGTGCTCACCCGCAACTTGAAAAATCGCGAATCGGAGACGTAAGCACGTCGCCTGGTCCGTTCGTAATTGAAAAGGGCCGAACCTTATAAGATTCGGCCCTTTTCATTTACCGCTGAAGCAGGTCGATGGGCTTGGTAAAGTCGGTGACGCGGATGTGACGGGCCAGCGAGGGGTGCTGGCGCTGGAAGGCCAGAAACATCTCCCAGGCGACGCGGCGATAGCTGAAGTGGCCGGCGGGGCCGGAGCGGAGTTCCATTATGTACTGGGCTTCGGCAAAGTCCATCTTGAACAAGCCGCGGATGCGGGTGGCCAGAGGAAGCAGGTAGAGAGCGGATTGGGCGGCTTCCGGAGCCTGGCTTGCGGCGACCTGGGCGCTGGCCGCATGGGCCTCTTCGATGGCGGACTGAAACTCCGCCAGGATGCCGGCTTCGGCGAGGATATTGACATCCGCTGTCAAATCGCCGGAGATGGGCGTCTCATAGCCGTGGAGAGCGGTGAAGTGTTGGACGATCTGTGTGCAGCGGCGATGGCGGTGCATATCGCGGAAGCCGCCGATATCCATGAGAATGTCAAAGCGCAGCGCGGCTCCGGCGTGGAAGGCGCGTAGCGCTTCGTCGTGGCGGCCACGATGGCGGAGGCCGAGTTCGGCGATCTCCGCGATGCGGGCCGCGGGAAGTTGGGATACGAGGTCGCGAATCTGGCGGTAGGGGTGGTGGCTCACCGAGTAAAGCAGCGTAGCGGCCAGTTCGACTTCCAACGGTTCCGTGCGCTCCACGAAATCGACCACTGCGTGGGGCAGCCCTAATGGCAGTCCGAAAAGAAGCTCTTGGGCGGCCTGGGTGAGTTCGGCCTGGGTTTGCAGGAGATAGTCGTTCGCGTGGGCGTACTTGACCAGGGTGGGAGCGCAGCGGACCTCGCGCGTAAGCAGCTTGGCGGCTTCCTCGGCGATCTCCGGGGCTAAAGGGTGCGCGCCGGAGAGCTTTTCCAGCAGCGCCGCCGCGGGCTGGGAGTTGACCCTCCAGGCGGGTTCCGCGGCGGCCTGACGGAGCTTCAATCCCAACTCGCGGACCTCGGCGACGGGATGAGAGAGCAGCCGGGAGACCTGGGTTTCGAGGGTGCGGGCGTTGACGATCTGGCCCAAGGAGGTGTTGGTGGCCAGGGGAAGCAGATAACGAGCTACGTCGAAGGCGCGCGCCTTGAGAGTGCGCTCATATGTCTCCGGCTTGAGAGTTTCGGGGCAGGGCACTTGCCGGCGCAGGGCTTCCAGCACGGCGTCGCTCGCGCTTCGGTAGGCGGCAAAAAGATTTTCAACGGTGTTGGAATAGAGTTGGGCGGCACCGGCATCCGAACCGAAATCGGGAAAGTACCAGCCGGATTTGGCAAAGTCCTGATAGCGCGTCGAGCGCTCCTGCCCATCCCAGCGCTGCTCGTCCACCAGCGCAATGGCGGCCAGCAGGCTGAGCCGCTCGACCGCCAGAGCGAGGTGCGCCAGATCGGCGATGGAACGATGGCCATATTGAAAATAAAAGGTGTTGAGGAACTCCTCGGCGCGCTGCGCGCTGATTTCCGCGATGGATTCGCGCATGGACAAGGCCGAGCGGGAGTACTTGGCCATGGCGTAGGCCAGAACCTCGGGGTCGGCGCCGTGCACTGCGAATACCTCGGTTCGATTGCGTGCCCCGGGGGGAAGAAAAGATTCACTGGACATGGATGAGGTCTCGCAGACAGAATACGACATTGAGGGGTAGTGGCGCGGTTGTCCATTTCGCCCCTCTCCGCGCCTCTGGGAATCGTGGCGGCGTGAGCGGCAAGGCATTGCAGGAGCAAGCCCATGCAGGAGTTTCTGGTGCGAACGTCCCACAAGCCGCGGCCTTTGCCTTCCGGCCGCTGGGCGATGACCCAGCGTTGGAACGATCTGCTCTATGCCCACTGGCCGGTGGAGACGGCGGAGGTGGCGGCTCGGCTGCCCGAAGGCCTCGATGCGGATACTTTCGAGGGCACGGCGTGGCTGGGCATCGCGCCTTTTTGGATGGACCGCATCAAGCTCCGCGCCGTATCGTCGCTCTCCGCTACCATGCCCGGTCTGCTCAGCTTTCCCGTGCTGAACCTGCGCACCTACGTCCGCGACCGATATACCGGGACGCCGGGCATCTATTTCTTCTCCCTGGACGCCGGCAGCCTGCTGGCGGTCACCGTGGCGCGCGTCTTCTATCAAGTGCCGTGCAACTGGGCCGAGATGCGTTTGGAACAGAGGGCGGAGCGGGAGTTTTCCTTCTACAGCCGGAGGCGGCTTTCCGGCCAGCCAGCGATCTTCAAGGCGCGCTATCGCGGGCTGGGGCCGACCCGCAACCTGGCCGAGAACCGCGCCGGAACCCTGGAGCATTTCTTGACCGAGCGATACAGCCTGTTTTCGCGCAACCGCGCCGGTCAAGCGGTTCGGGCCAACCTGCATCCCGTTCCCTGGCCGCTCGAAGATGCGGAGGCGGAGATCGAGGAGAACGGATTGGCCGAGGCCATCGGCATCCGGCTGCCACGCCGTGAGCCGGTGCTGCATTACTCCCGCCGGCTGGCTCTCTACATTTGGCACCAGGAAAGCGTCCGGCCCCTGCTGGCGGTCCGGCCCGCGACGGTCGCGGTGAGTCCTTCCGTGTAGTCGTTCCGCTTGTCGATCCCTCAACGATGTTTCGAAAGTAGGTACTTTACGCACGGCCAATGAATTGCACACAGCGGCTGCGGTGTACTTCCAAAGACCAGGTTCATTTGGGCAATTGTTTGCCTTTCGGATACTCTCTAGATTTTTTCCGAATCGACGATGTATGAAGGTAGGCACAATCGCAAAGAGGTTTTGTGTGTGCCAAGAAAACATTTGTCTTTTGGAACGGCCGCTCTCGCTATGGTCGAGAGCGGCTTCTGCAAGGCCGGCGATTATTTCAGAGAAATGGCTGTTCTCATCGTGGCGTTCATTCCTTTGGATCTGTGGAAGCACGAGGAGATTACAGCATTGCGGATTGTAGAAGTTCTGGCGGCAAGCCTGGGACTTTTTTTATTCGGGGTGGTTTGCGAATGGACATCCTACGGCGTCAAACGCGGTAAGGCGGTATGGGAAGAGGAGGAGGCTCGATGAACACAATGCAGGCCCTTAAGTTTTTCTTGGAGGTTCTCTGTGGCACGGCATCCGCTCTAATCGCTGGAGCATGGTTGATGCTCTTCCTGCTTCGCCGGAAGGTGCGTCAACGGCGCAATCGTCGGGAAGCCGAACGACCTTCTTTGTTCTCGGAAGCAATGCTGACGCATCGCTAGTCTCAAGCCTCGGTCAAGTAAAAGTTGCCGCTTCCGATCCTTGCGCTTCTTGCCGGCACAACGACGGGAGGCCCACTCGTCTCCACTTGCGCTTTCCATCCGAACGGCGATAATCGAACTGTCGGAGCGGCTTCGCGGCTGGAAATGAAGCGCCGATGCCAGCTATCCTCGATTCCATGCCACATTCAATCCTCTTCGACCATATGTTTCAGCTTCCCCTTCCCATCGCGGAGAAGCTGCTGCGCCCGGTCATCGTCTATCTGGTCCTGGTGCTGCTGTTGCGCCTCTTCGGCAAGCGAGAACTGGCGCAACTGAACCCCTTCGATCTGGTGGTGCTGCTCTCGCTCTCCAACACCGTGCAGAACGCCATCATAGGCGACGACAACTCGGTCACCGGCGGCGTCATCGGCGCCTTCGGCCTGCTGGCCATCAACTGGCTGGTGGTCCGCGTACTCTTCCGCTCCCAGCGTCTGACCCGCGCCATCGAGGGCCACTCGGCCGTGCTGATCCAAAACGGCCAGATCGACCCGCGCGCCCTGGAGCGCGAGTCCCTCACTCGCGAGGAACTGCTCTCGGTCATCCATCGCCAGGGCTTCGAGGACTTCGACCAGGTGCGCAAATGCCAGTTGGAGCCCAACGGCACGTTTTACGTGGAAGCCTTCGACCCCTCCATCGCCGACAAGCGACACGCCGATCTGCTGGCCCGGATCGATGCGCTCAGCCGCGAGGTAGCCGCCCTGCGCGCACAGCCCGCGGAGGAATGAACCGTCCGATCCGATCTATCTTAGCGGCAAGAGAAGTCTTCAGACCGCTCCTGTGGAATATTGCCGATGAAACAGAATTCCGCATTTACCGGGGTCGAGCCCGACCTGCTGCCGATCCTCGACGAATTGCGCGACCGCGAGCCGATCTTTCACACGCAAAAGTTCGGCAATACGACAGTCGACTTCGAACGCGCCACCGCGCCGGATTACTGGGAGGTGGGCGCGTCTGGCCGCCGCTACAGCCGGGAATTCATCCTTCGAGAGCTGAGTGCAAGCGTTCCATGTCTCGATGCGGCATCGGCAGGCTGGAAGACATCGGAGTTCGGCCTCCGCCGTCTCGGTCCCGACACCTATTTGCCGACCTATACGCTCGATCAGGCCGGACGGCGCACACGGCGCTCAACTGTTTGGCAGAGCGCGGAAGATGGATGGCGCATCCTCTTCCATCAGGGCACAATCGTTTCGGTGGAAGAAGACGATGCGTTTCCTGCCTGATCCGCGTATCGAACGACGCTTTCGCCATTCGGCGCCAGACTGCGGCGGAGTCTTCCCAGACCTAGAACAAATCCTCATGGGCACGGCAAACTGCATCGACAAGCGCAACCTGCCCCCCAAGCCCTTCATCGGGACGGCAACGGTTTCCGGCTATCTAGTCCGCCGCGGTTTGAATGTATGCGTCCACGCGCAGTCCCACGGGCAGATGCGCGCCGGGATCGAGCTGCACCAGGGTTTCAATGATCTTCGCGTCTACCTTCTCTTTCGGCTCGTCGGTCTGGAGGTTCTTATGTCCAAGTTGCCGCGCGACGCGGATGACGCGGCCCCAAAACTTTTGCTCGGGATAAGCGGCGGCGACGCAGTAGACGCGCTGGCCGGCGGCGACACGGCTGACGTCGGTCTCGTCCACATCGACACGGACGCGGAGGCCGGCTACATCGCCCACCGTAAAGACGGGGTCCGGCGTGACGCTGGAGTTGGTGATGCTTTCGCCGGCGCGGTGATGCCTGCGCAGGATTGTGCCATCGAAGGGCGCGCGAAGAAATGTTTTTTGGTAGATGGCCTGGTTGCCATCGAGCTGGGCTTTGGTCAGGTCGAGCTGGGCCTTGGCGGCGGCGATATCTTCGTCGCGCTGGCGGTCGTCGATCAAGTGGAACTGCTGCTTGGCGGCTTCGAACTGCTCTTCTGAGACTTTGAAATCGCGCCCGGCGTGGTCGAAATCTTCTTTCGAGATCACTCCGGCGTCGAAGAGCTTCTGACGGCGCTCGAAGTCGGTTCGAGCGTTGACTTCGACGGATTCTGCCTGCCGCATGGCGGCGGAGGATTGCTTGCGCTCCTGCGGCCGCGAACCGTTGAGAACCTTGTCGTAGGCGGCCTGAGCCTGATGAACCTGGGCGCGGCTGGCTTCGACCTGCGCCCGGTAGTCGTCGTTGACCAGCACGGCGAGAACCTGGCCCTTCTTGACCTGGTCCCCTTCCTCGGCCAGAACTTCTTTGAGCTTGCCGGCGATCTCGGAGCCAACCTGGACGTTTTCCGACTCCGGTTCGACGAGGCCGGGGCCGGCGACCACGGTCTTGGTGACGATGGGTTGGGATGCCGGAGCCGCGACGGAGGATTTATTCTTGCCGAAGGAGTGGAAGGCGAGCGCCCCGAGGGCGAACACTAGAACCGCGGCGACGATCCATTGGGTGCGGCTGAGCTTGAGCGAAATTGCCATGGGAGTGCTCCAGTTCGTGCCGCGCGCCGTCAGGCGGCGCGGGCGATGCGGCCGTCTTCGAGACGCACGATGCGATCTGCGTATTCGACGAGGCGGTTGTCGTGAGTGACGATGACGACGGCGCGATTTTCGTCGTGCGCGAGTTTGGCCATCATCTCGACGATCGTCTTTCCTGTCTGCGAATCGAGCGCCGCGGTTGGCTCGTCGGCAAGGATGACCTCAGGCGAACCGGCTACGGCGCGGGCAATGGCCACGCGCTGCTTTTGCCCGCCGCTGATCTCCGCCGGGTATGCGTTGTACTTTTCCGCGATGCCGACGGCGGCGAGGAGGCGCCGGGCTTCGTCTTTCGCCGCTGATCTATTGAGGCCCTTCAGGCCGAGACTCAGTTCGACGTTCTCGCCGGCGGTGAGCGTGGGAAAGAGGTTGAAGCCCTGAAAGACGAAGCCGATGTGCCGCAGGCGAACGGCTGGCAGATCGGCCTCGCGCAACGCGGTCACGTCGTTGCCGCCCAGTAGAACCTGGCCGGCGGTGGGGCGAAGAATGCAGCCCATGATGGAGAGCAGCGTCGTCTTGCCGCTGCCCGATGGCCCCATCAGGAGCGTCACTTGGCCGCGGTTGACGGTCAGGTCGACTCCATCCAGGGCGAGGGTTTTGGTCGCGCCTTCATCGTAGTTCTTGGTTACGCCGCGGATTGCGATTGCCTCTGACAATTGAGAACCTCGGGAAGCGTTCAACTTTTGAAGACCATGGCTGGATCGAGCGAGAGGATTTTGTTTACCGAAACGACCGCGGCCGAGATGCACATCGCCAGCGTGAGGAAGAAGAGGCCGATGGCGGTTCGCCAACTGAGCAGAATGTTGGCGCCGCCCGTGGAGACGCCGTGGACGACAAACAGGCTGACGGCCATGCCGATGGCGTAGCCCATAACCGCCGCCATCGCCGCCTGCTGCATGATGATGCCGAGTACATAGCGGTTGGGCGCGCCCATGGCCTTCAGAGTGCCGTATTCGCGGATGTGGTCCATGGTGGTGGCGTAAATGGTTTGCGCTACCACGGCGATGCCGACGATCAGGCCCAGCGCGGCGGCCATGAGCACGGCGATGCCGGCCCCGGTCGTGAACATCCAGTAGTGGCGTGTGCTGGCGCTGAATTCGCCGGTTGTGAAGACGTCGTTGTCGGGCAAACGGCGTTGCAGTTCGGCTTTGAGCTGCTTGATGTCTGCGCCGGGGGCGGCTTTGACCAGGATGAAGTTCGTCTGGTCGTCGGCGATGACGGTAAAGTCCAGGGCGCGCTTGAAGGTGGTGAAGACATAGGGCGAGGTGGTGAAGGCGCGGATGCCTTCGGTGAAGCCGACCACCTTGGCGCGATAATCGTTGATCTCCACCATATCGCCGATCGCGTGGGCGCCCAGCTTGTCGGCGTAGATACGGTCGATGATGACGGCGTTGGGCTGTTTGAGCTGTTGGATGTCGCCGGCAACGAGATTGTAGGGACCGCCCACAGGAGCGTCGGGATCGCATCCGACCACCGCGATCGCCTCGGTGTGGCCATTGGGTTCCTTCCAGTCCGACCAGCGAACGATGTACTTGATGGCCTTGCCCACCCCCGGCGTGGCCAGAACCTGGTAGTACTTGCGTTCGTTGAAAGGGATGGCCTGTTCCAGATAAGTGGTGTTTTTCGCCGCGATCCACAAATCGGCATGGGAGTGGTCGATGATGCCGGCGGTGCTGGAGGAGAATCCCTCGAAAAGCCCCCACTGCACCGCCATCAGCACCACGCTGAAAGCGATGCCGGTCAGTGTGACGACCAGACGTATCCGGTCGTGAAAGAGATTCCGTCGCGCAAGAGGCGGCATCAGTGGCCTCCCGTGAACAGACCGGCGGCCAAAGCGCCGAGCATGGCGTGGACGCGCTCTTCCAACGGCCGCCACGCGGTGCATTTTTCGCTTCCTAGCGCGATCTCCAGGGAGACCACGCCATGAATTCCGGCCCAGAGCGTCTGCGCCACCAGTTCCGGATCGGCCGCCGCATCGCGCAGCCGCCCCGCCGCTGCCGCTGCCCGCACTTGGCCCAGGAGCAGGGCGTAAGCGTCGGACTCCGGTTTGCCTTTGTACTCGGACGCCTCCGCCTCGTCGCACCGCGCCGGTAGCGGGTTCATGAACATGAGCCGGTAGTGGTTGGGATGTGTGACGGCGAAGCGAGCGTAACTCTGGCCGCACTGGAGCAAGCTCTCGATCGGATCTGCGACCTGCGGGGTTTCTCCCAGTTCCTCCGCCAAACCGAGAAAATCCGCGCAGCACAGCTCGGTCACCAGAGCCTCCTTGTCTCGAAAATACTGGTAGATGACGGTGGGCGAATACTCGATTCTCTCCGCGATCGCCCGCATCGAGATGCCGTCAAAGCCCTGCGCAACAAACAGCTCCCGCGCGGCATCCAGAATTTTGGTCCGGACCGCGTCTCTCTCCCGTTCGCGTCTTTCCTTTGATCCCATGGCGGACTCTAACGTACAAAATAAATATAACATAGTTATATTAAGGTACAACGTAAAAATAATGAGGCGGCCTCGACATCAAGAAGCCGGACGGCAAGGCAGTGGGCGCGTCCAATTCCGCGCACACACCCGAAGCGCCGGTGCCGGCGCAAGCGTAAGCAGGCTTCGGACTCCGCTCCAGCGCAAACGCCCCTGCTTCGGCGGGGGTGTGCGCATTTTCAGGGGGACAAGAACACTTATACCGCCATCAATCGGGAAACAAAGCGGAAACAGAACGTAAATGAACTGGAAATGAATTTACATTTTAATTTTTAATTGACAGAAAACAATATAGATGAAAAATTATGAGTTGAAAACGAACTGGAAAATGAACTGGAAAATGAAATGATCCGCTATGAGTTGCCCAAACGCTGGATTCTCTATGATGGCATCGCCCTCATGGAGGCGCTAGTCGAAGCCAAGGCAGCGGTTCGGGCGCTCACCACACTGCCCTATCAAAAAAGCTGGGTCGAAGCGCTGCAGGAGCTGCAACTGAAACGCGAAGTGGCCGGAACCAGCCGCATCGAAGGCGCGGAGTTCACCGAGCTGGAACTGGACGAGGCGGTTCGACCCAATGTTTCGCCCGAGGAACTGCATACGCGCTCACAGCGGCAGGCGCGCGCCGCGATGCTGACCTACCGATGGATTGGGGAGCTTCCCGCAGACCGGCCTATCTCCGCCGATCTGGTGCGTGAGGTGCATCGCCGCCTGGTGAGCGGGTGCGATGAGGACCATTGTCCTCCAGGTGTGCTGCGCGGGCGCGATTACAACGTTACCTTCGGCATTCCACAGCATCGGGGCGCGGAGGGCGGACCGCCTTGCGACGAGGCTTTTACAGGACTTCTACTGGCTGCTCAGACGGAGTTTCGCGATCACGATCCGCTGGTGCAAGCTCTCGCCCTGCATTATCACCTGGTCGCCATGCATCCCTTTCTGGACGGCAACGGACGAACGGCCCGCGCCCTGGAGGCGCTGATGCTGCGCCGCGCCGGGCTGACCGACCGCGCGTTTGTGGCCATGTCGAACTACTACTACGATGAAAAACCGGCTTATCTGCGGGTGCTCGGCGAGGTCCGGCAGGGTGGCTACGATCTTACGCCGTTTCTTATCTTTGCCTTGCAGGGTGTACGCATTCAGTGCGAACGGCTGACGGCGGAGATTCGCAAGCATATGCAGCGGGCGCTCTTCCGCGATACGATGTACAGCCTCTTCCACCGGCTGAAGACCAAACGAAAGCGGGTTATAGGGGAGCGGCAGGTCAACATACTGAAGATACTGCTGGATGTTGAAGTGATCGAGGTACGTCACCTATTTGGCCGGGTCGCACAAGATTACACATCGACACGAAAGCATCCATTCGACGCTTTCGTGAGGGATCTCGCTCAGTTGAGATGGTCACTGCAAGCTGTCACAATTAAGCAAAGTGATTCGGATCTGCTGGAGTGGCAAGTGTCTGTCAACCTGGACTGGCCGCAAGAAATTGACGAGGGCGAATTTCTGAGGCGCATGAAGTCAATGCCCAAAGGCAAGACCTTCAAATTCCTGTCTTGAAATCGCCCTATCCCATCCCCAGCCGCTTCATCGCTACCCGAGGCAGGGCCGACCCGGATTTTTCCAGCACCCATTTGGCGATGGCCAGCCAGAGCAGCGATCCGGCCAAGAGCACGGCTAGGTCCGTCCAGCGGCTTTGCGCGGGCAGGTGCGCGCCCCATCGGTGGATGAGCCGTCCGCCCAGACCGGTGAAGACCGTCCAGACCGCCGCGCCGCTCACCATCGCGGCCAGCAGGCAGCGGCCCAGTTCGGCGTAGTCGAGGCTGGCCAGCGAGACCATGCGGCGCTTGTGCAGCAGCACGGCGATGGTCAGGGTTTGAAGCGCTATTCCCAGGTCGGAGGCGACCGCCAGCCCCAAGACGCCATGCCAGCGGTAGAGCGCGGCATAGATCGGCCACGAGACCACGGTGACCGCCGTTGCGGCGAGCATGGGGAGGAAGGTATTTCCGGCGGCGAAAAAGGCTCGGGAATAGATGGCCTGCGCGGACCAGAGGAACAGGGAGACAGCGAAGACGGCGAAGAAGGCGGCGCACTCGCGGGCGTCGATGAGGGAAAAGCGGCCTCCGATGAAGAGCAGGTCGACCAGAGGCGCGGCCAGGGCCACCATGGCCGAGGCTGCCAGCAGGCTCAGCGCGGCGACGCGGGAGACGGAGTCGGCCACGCCGACGGCGAACTCGTAATAACGCTGCTTGCTCCACAGGCTGGCGAAAAAGGGCATGGAGGCCGCGCCGGCCGCCTGGGCCAGCATGGCCATGGGCGCTGTAAAAAGCTGCTTGGCGTAGCTCATCAGCGAAACCGCGCCGTCGGTTCTGGAGGCGAAGTGGGCGACGATCCAGCCGTCTGCGGTGACCAGCGAAACGCCGATCATAAGCGGCAGGGAGAGGCGAAACCACTCGCGCAGGCCGGGGTCGCGCCAGTCGAGGATGGGCCGGTAGCGAACGCCGGCCCGGCGGGCGTAGACGGCATTCAAGAGAAACGGCCCGAGAATGGCTCCGGCGAGGGTTCCGACGGCCAGCGAAGAGACGCCCAAGCTGCGCACCAGCAAGAGGCCGCCGACGATGGTTCCCAGGTTATAGATGAGCGGCGTCACCGCTTGTATGCTGAACTGCTTGCGCACCAGCAGAACCGCGCCGAAGACCCCGCCGGCGAAGAAGCACAACTGCGCGGGCAGCAGGATGCGGGTGAGATGGACGCAGAGCGCGGCCTTGCGCGCGTCGAAGCCGTTGAACCAAAGATGAATGATGAAGGGAGCGAAGACTTCGGCCAGCAGGATCACGCCGCCCAGAACCAGGCACATGGAGGTGAGAATGATCGAGAGGGATCGCTCGCCCTCGGCCTCGCGCCCGGTTTCGCGATAGCGGGTGAGAATGGAGACGAAGGCGATGGAAGCCGCGCCGCCCACCAGAAAATAGGAGATCATGTCGGGCAGAACGAAGGCGGCGTTGAGCGCGTCGGCGTCCATGCCGCGGCCGAAGAGCCAGAGGATGTATTTGACGCGCACCAGCCCGATGATGCGGGAGAGAACGGTGGAGACCATGAGCAGGACGGTCGCGGTGTAGGCGGTATGCGCGTGGGAGGGGCGCAGCAGGCTCAGCCCGCGCGCCCAGCGCGATTGCGAGGCCGTCGCTTGCAAGCTGTCTGAGTTCGAGTTCCCCGGTTTCAAGTCCAGGGACGGTTGAGTTGGTTGCGATCCTGCCACTACTGTAGATTCTATCGGCGCGGAGTCGAAAACTGTAAAAGACGATCGATATCTGTAGTTAGAAACATCTTAGTCTGGCGGCGCCGGGCGAAGGCGCGTAATCTGTCCGGTAGGAGTCCTTGCATGGAGCGGAGTTTTGGATTGGGATTGGCGATTTGGGCGGCGGTCGGGGTTGGCGCGATGACGCAGGCGATTCACGGGCGAGAGGGGATCGCGCTGCCGCCGCCGCCCGCTGCCGCGGGCGTTCCTGTAACAGACGATTACTTCGGGACCAAGATAACCGATAACTATCGCTGGCTGGAAGACGGCAAAAGTTCCGAGACGCGAGCCTTCATCGACGCGGAAAACGCTTATACGACGCGCTATTTGAAACAGGCGCGCATCCGGCCACAGATAGCGGACGATCTGGACGAACTGGACGAACTGGAGAGCGTCTCCGAGGCGCGCATCCCCATCGAGCGCGCGGGGAGTTACTTTTTCGCCAAGCGGCTGGCGGGCGAGCAGCAGTATTCAATCTATGCACGACACGGCTGGAGCGGAAAGGACGCGCGTCTGGTGGACCCGGCCAAGCTGAGCCGGGACGCGAATACCTCGGTGCGGCTGCTGGACGTTTCCCGCGACGGAACGCTCGTGGCATACGAGGTTCGGCAGGGCGGGGCGGACGAGGCCAGCGTCCATGTGGTGGATGCGAAGACCGGCAAGGCGCTGGAGGATGAATTGCCCATCGCCCGCTATGACAGCGTGAGCTTCGCGCCGGATGGGGCAAGTTTCTATTACACGCGCGCCGACAAGGCGGGATCGCTGCTTTATCGGCACACGCTGGGGACCCGGTCGTCGCGCGATACGCTGCTGTTCGGGCGCGAGTTTCACGGCGAACTGCTGGGCGCGAACGATCTGCTGGGCGTCTGGGTGACCGACGATGGGCGTTACCTGGAGATTCAGATATTTCGCGGCGTTCCGGCGCGGCGCGTGGATATTGTCTTCCGCGACCTGAGCAAAGCCGACGCGCCCTTCGAGATTCTGGTCTGGGGGTTGGATGCGCGCTTCGAGGCCATCTACGCGAAGGGGGCGTGGTATGTGAAGACCGACTACCAGGCGCCCAAAGGACGCATTCTCCAAGCCGACCCCGGCGTTCTGCCCGATGTGTGGAAGACCGTAGTGGCGGAGGGAGCGGAGGCGATCGACAATTGGTCGATCGTGGGAGGAAAGATATACGTCGATCGGCTGAAAGACGCGAAGACGGATAAGGCGGTCTATAGCTTGGACGGAAGGCCGGCGGGAAAGATCGAATTTGAGGGGATCGGCACGGCCTCGGAAATCGAGGGACGGAGCACGGACCGCTATGGCTTCTTCAGCTTTGAATCGTTTACCGTTCCGCCGACGATTTATCGTCTGGATACGGCGACCGGCAAGCGGGAGGTGTTTTTCCAGCCGAAGATTGCCTTCGATTCCAACCAGTACGAGCTGAAGCAGGTTTTCTACAAGTCGAAGGACGGCACACAAGTCCCCATGTTCCTTGCCGGCAAGAAGGGGTTGAAGCGCGACGGCACTGAGCGGCTGCTGATGACCGGCTACGGCGGATTCAACCTGAGCATGACCCCGTACTGGAGCCCGGTCTTCGCGTGGTGGCTGGAACAGGGGGGCTGGTTTGCGCTGCCTAACTTGCGCGGCGGGGGCGAGTACGGCGAAAACTGGCATGAGCAGGGAATGTTCGAGAGGAAGCAGAATGTCTTCGACGACTGGTTTGCCGCTGCCGAGTACCTGATCGCCAACAAATACACCTCTTCCGCGCACTTCGCCATCTCCGGCAGGTCGAACGGGGGCTTGCTGATGGGCGCCTCGATCGTTCAGCGTCCGGAATTGTTTTCGGCGGTTTGGTGTGGCTATCCGCTGCTGGATATGCTACGCTTCCATAAGTTTTTGGTTGGTTCCTATTGGACGACCGAGTACGGCTCCGCGGCGAATGAACGGGACTTTCCCTACCTGCTCAAGTATTCGCCGTACCACAACGTGAAGCAAGGCGCGGCTTATCCGGCGGCGATGTTTTTCACCGGCGACAGCGATACGCGCGTGGACCCCCTCCATGCGCGCAAGATGACGGCGCTGTTGCAGTCGGCCGGCACTGGCGGACGGCCAATCCTGCTGCACTACAGTCTGGACGGAGGCCACTCGGCCGGGGTCGGAGTAGACCGGCAAATTCAGGACGACGCCGACCAGCTTGCCTTTTTGTGGACGGAAACCGGACAGGAGCCCGCGCATCGGTAGCGCCCGCCAAAGTTCGCTCGGTAATCGCTCGAATAGCTCTTGGGTAACCTCATGGCCTTGCAAATCCTCACCGATATGGTAAGTGCGGGATTGGAACAACGCGCAATTCCGGGCGCTCCTTTTTTTGCCGCAACCGAATTTGCGCCGCCACCGGAGCCAAGCGCGGAGCGCTGGATCGGCGTATGGCGGCGGGAAGCGACTGGTCGGCTGGCCGTCCAGAACAATAAGAGGGTTGCCGGGTAACTGCAAGGCTTCGGAGTCGAGATGGCACAGGCAATTCTGGAGATCGGCCAAGTCGATAGGCGCGAGGAAGAAGATCGGCTGGCAGCGCTGGCCTCCACGGGGATTCTCGATACGCCGCCGGAACCCGGCTACGACGCGGTTACCAGGTTGGCCGTCGAATACTTCCATGCCGATGCCGCCCTGCTCGGCTTTGCCGACGAAAGTCGCATCTGGATCAAATCCTACTGGGGTGAGCCAGTGCGGGAACTGCCCCGCAGTATGTCCATCTTCGATCTGGTGCTCGCCGCCAACGGTCCGGTGGTGGTTCAGGATATCGAAAAACAGCCCGAATTAGAGAAGGTTCGGATAAGCGTCCGGCGGCTTAAAGTGGTCTCGTTCGCCAGCGTTCCCGTGCGTTCCTTCGATGGAAAAATCCTCGGCGCCTTGACCGTCTTCGCCAGCCATCCCCGCCGTCCCATGGCTCTGGACCAGCTTCGTATGCTGGAAAGCCTTGCCGACATGGTTTCCAGTCAACTGGAACTGCGCCGAATGCGCAAGACCCTCAAAGCGCCGCCCGCGCGCCGCGCCCGCGCCGCCGCTCATCCCACCGGAATGTGGCCGCGCAAAAACGATCTGCGTCAGGCGCTGGACGAACGCCAGTTTGTGCTCTACTACCAGCCGGAGGTCGAGCTTGCCACTCGCAAGATCGTCGGTCTCGAGGCGCTTATCCGCTGGAATCATCCCCAGCGGGGACTGATCCCGCCCATGGATTTCATCCCTCTGGCCGAGGAGAACGGATTGATTCTGCCCATCGGCGACTGGGGACTCGCCGAGGCCTGCAAGCAAATTCAGAAATGGTGCCTGGAAGATTCTCAGTGCGGTTCTCTGCGCATCTGCGTCAACCTCTCCGCGCGGCAGTTCTCCCGTGAAGGCCTGGCGGATCACGTCGAGGCGCTGCTGTTGCAATCTGGCGTCTCCAGCCGGCAACTCGGCCTGGAAATGACCGAGTCCAGTCTCATTCCCAATATGGGTATCGCCCTGGAGGTGCTCGGCACTCTTCGCAAGCTGGGAGTCTCCCTTCTCATGGACGATTTCGGCACCGGATACAGTTCGCTCAGCTATCTGCATTCCTTCCCTTTCGACGTGCTCAAGATCGATCGCTCCTTCGTGGGGCGAATGACCGAGGGAGATCAGGCGTTGCAGATCGTGCGCACCATCGTCGAACTGGCGCGGGTGTTGGGTATGGATGTAGTCGCCGAGGGTATCGAGACCCGCGAACAGTACCGTCTCCTGCGCCAAATGGGTTGCCGCTTCGGACAGGGCTTCCTATTTGCCCGGCCGCTGAGTCCGGAGGCCATTACCCAGATGTTGCGCCTTCCTGGGCGAGTGCTCCCGGATCCGGAAACAGGGGAGGAAATTTGCGGATAACGGCTGGGTGAGCGGATTCATTTCGGAACCGACCGGAGACGATTCCCGATTCGAGATTGGCTGCATAGTGGATGGGAATTTCCTCACACTCGGCGCCCCCGCTCGGCGTATGCTCCAGCCATGCAACCGAGAGAAGCATCAGCGCCCTCCTCTTCCGCCCAGAGCTTTGCGGGCCTCTTGGCCGCGCTCACCGCACCCGCGCAGAAGCCCATGCCCGCCTGGAACGACGACGATTTGGCCGACGACGTGGCCACTCTCAGTTACGAAAACGCCTTGCGCGCCCACGGACGCTATCGCGCCGTCGATCCGCTCCGCGCGGATTCAAGCGACCGGTCGTTCCCCCAACCGATCAAGCCTGAGCCGGTTCCAGCCGGCGCTCGCCGGCAAGTCCTGTCCCATGCGGCTTCGGCGGCGAGTGAGGCAACACCCGAAGAAGGCGCTGCTCACGCGAGTTCAGTCGCCGACTCGGAGGCCGAAGCGGAGACCGCTATCCGTCCGTCCGCGCGCCTCGAGCGAAATCTGAAGGACGCAAGCGTCACCATCCGCCTGAGCAAGGCCGAATGCGCGCAATTGCATCAGCGCGCCGCCGAGGCCGGATTGACCGTCTCCGCCTATCTGCGCTCCTGCACCTTTGAAGCCGAGACTCTGCGAGCTATGGTCAAGGACACCATGGCGCGGTTGCGCGCCACATCCACCGAGGGCCAACCTGCCGACTCGCCCGACAAACTTCCCCGGATCGAGCGCCGGTTGAGATCGATCCTGTTCGGCTGGATGAAGCGGCTCATCCCGTGCCGCGTCCCCCTCGAGCGCATTATCCGCGCCTGAGCTACTCAGCTTCCAGCACCAGGCACTTCAGGTACTCGGTCTCCGGCAGATTCAGCACCACGGGATGATCGGGAGCGGCGCCGCGCCGTTCAAGCAGCCGCGCCCGCCGATGCGCATCCACGGCGGCCGAGGCCACGCTGGCCTCGAGGTCGGCCCAACTCACGTGATGGGAGCACGAGCAGGTCACCAGCAATCCGCCGGGTGCGAGCATCTTGAGCGCCCTCAAATTCAGTTCCTTGTAGCCGCGCAAGGCCCCCGCGACGGCCCGTTGGCTCTTGGCGAAGGCGGGCGGATCGACCACGATGGCATCGTAGCGCCAGCCCGCATCCGACCAGTCGCGCAGAATCTGAAAGGCATCGCCCTCCACCCAGTCCACCTGCGCCGCGATGCGTTCACGATTGGCCTCCAGGTTCCGCTCCGCAACCTCCAGCGAGGCGCGGGAGCAGTCGATGCCGGTGACCCGCGCGCAAACCTGGGCCATATGCAGGGCAAATCCGCCCTGGTAGGTGCAAACGTCCAGCGCATTGCCGCCGCCCTCCCGGTTCGGCGCGCCCAGTCTGCGCGCCCACTCCGCGGCGGCAACGTAGTTCTCTCGCTGGTCGAGAAAAGCGCCGGTTTTCTGCCCGGAGTTGGCATCGTAATGGAACAGAAGGCCGTTCAGCCGGAATTGCGTGGCCGCCGCCGCATCGCAGGCAAACAGCGGCTCCGAGCCGGGCGCGGCCAGGCCCTCCAGTTCGCGCACATGCGGATCGGGCCGCTCCAAAACGATCCGCGGAGCCAACTCCTCGCGCAGTACGCGCGCACAGCACTCCCGCACCGCGTCCGAATCCAGTCCCTTGACCAGAAGTTGGAGAATGGTCAGATCGCCGTACTTGTCCGCCACCAAACCGGGCAACTCGTCGGCCTCGCTGAAGCACAGGCGGCAGGCATCGGTCCGCTCACCGAGCAAGGGTTTGCGCCGCGCGATCGAGGCGCGCAAGCGGACAGCCAGCAAATCCATCCATGCGCCATCTTCGAGCGCCTCGCGGGAGACCATGCGCAGGGCAATCTGCGAAGCGGGGCTGTAAAGCGCGGTGCCCAGCAGCAGGCCGCGATTGTCGGCAACCGGCAGCAGAGCGGGAGGCGCACCGCCTTCGGGCAACTCGACGGACTCAATCTCGGAGGCGTAGACCCACACGGAACCGTTGCGCAGCCGGTCGGCGGCACGGCGGCTGACGATCGCGCCGGGGGCCGTGAACTCTCCATACATGGCTCTGGATTTCGCGCTTCCCGCCCGTTGCGGCGGCGCAAGGCGCGGAGGCGCGCTCGGCTTGGTCATAAACTCCCTTGGACTGGTTCATCTTAGCAGGGACCGGACCCATCCGGGCGGTTCCGTCGTCGCCGCGGAGAACCGGCGCATCTCGCTTTCGATGCTCGGGGAACGGTGGGAATTGCGTACCCGAACCGGAGTGGAACAAGAGTGCGAACCAGGGTAACTGGTTGGCGGCGCACTCACGATTGCGTTCCCTTTCGAGTTTTTTATTGACAACTGTCTTTTAGAACGTTTAGATTACGATGCGCTGGAGTATAGCCGCTGCTAGATGCACAAATGTGCTGTATCGGCAAGAAATGGACATATATTGTGTTCCGCTTGGGCTTGATTATCGATACAACCTGAGACCCGCCGCAACGTTTCGGCACATCGCCGCGCGCATTCGTCAATACGATTCCATTTCCGGGCTTGCCGCATACTCGGAACCAACCCCTCCTCGAAAGGATTGCCATGCGTTCCATCTCGAATCGTCCCGATAGCCCTGATTGGCGGATATGCCTTCGCCGTCTGAGCGGCTGCTTTGCCGTATTCGCCGCCCTGCTCCTAACCCTCGCCGTTACGCGCGCCAGCGCGCAGACCGCCTGCAACGTCAACTACGTTATCGCGCCGCAAAGCTCGAGCGCCTTCGGAGCGACCCTGGCCATCGACAACACCGGAACCACCGCCTGGACCAGTTGGACCCTGAGCTGGACCTTCGCCAACGGACAGACGATTTCGTCGATA
>Ga0181520_10000453_pt1 | contig 91202 bp, 69 predicted proteins | sample PEATcosm2014_Bin_29_FD_132451 | JGI IMG/M metagenome (GOLD analysis project Ga0181520, IMG submission 132451) | Peatland microbial communities from MTU Mesocosm Facility, Houghton, MI, USA - PEATcosm2014_Bin02_30_metaG | ecosystem: Environmental > Terrestrial > Soil > Wetlands > Peat | place... | reverse complement strand
TCCATCGGAGAACCAACCTTCCTGAGCACTTCTGCGAGTATCCGGTGCCGGACAGTGATTTCGAGCTTCCGCTTTTCGAGTTCCTTGCGGCGCTGCTCCCGTTCCCGTGCCAGTTGTGCCGGGTCGGGTATCTTGCTTGCACGGTCGGCGAAGTGGACCGGGCAGTTGGTATCAGCGCACACTTTGACCGTGTGGCCCTTCTCCGCGCCGTCTACTACAATCGCTTCGGCCATATGTTTGCATGGCTTTTGGCTTGGGGAGAGCGGCTGCTTGGCCTTCGCAGGTTTGGCAAGGTTGAGAGCTACATAGCGGTTGCGGCCCAGTACAGGGCTGTCGCCGCGTGTGCCGTAGGCGGTTGTAATCTGTACAAGTTTTGGTTTCTCGGCTAACTGCCGTTCCATATGTCTTGCGAGTTTGTTGTTGTAGCAAGCCCCATCCGTGCAAGCGTCATGGACTGCCGTGCCGAAGAGTAGAGTATTGAATCCGGTCCGCTTGGGGCATTCGGCACAGCTACCGGCTTCGGGCACAAGCGTTGCATCTGACTTGTCGAATGGAACGGAATCGAGCGAGAGCAAGATATTTTGCTCGATCCACGCTGCCAGTTCCCGCACCGGGAGCAGAATCCGGCTGTCTTTGCCGCTGTTCCAAACTGTGCGGAACGCGGCATCGAAAGCTTTCTCCTGCTGGTCCTGCGGCAGCTTGGCGATTTCGAGCGCATGGCCCACGCCGATGCGGTCGGCTAGAAATGCCTCGGCAATGGATGGGTGAAGTTCAGTCAAGCGCATTCTCTGCGTGAGATAAACCTGAGACTTGCCAAGCCGCGCGGACAAGCTGGCAATGTCATACTGCGCGCCCTCAAGCTGCAAGATGCCTTTGAGGGCGATTGCCTCCTCGTAGGGATGCACATCTTCCCTGAGCAAATTCTCCGTCAACTGGCTTTCGCGCACGGCTGCATCCGAGAGTTCGGCCACACGCACGGGAACCTCGCTCAGTTCGGCTAGTTTAGCGGCGCGGAGTCTACGCGCTCCGGCCACGACTTCATATTGCTCCTCGCCTACGGCACGAACAAGCAAGGGTTGCAAAACACCCTGGCTTTTGAAATTCGCTGCCAGTTCATTCAGACCGCGTTCGTCAAAACGGCGGCGCGGGTTGGTGGGTGATTCCTGCAACTGTGCAAGGGGCAGGTTGCGATATTCACTGGTAACTGCAACGGTTTTCGACATGACAATTCTCCATTTCGGTTTGCTGGTGCGTGGAGGTCATGCGGACAGGCACACCTCACCTGTCCGCGCAATGTGGCGGTGGTGATGGAAGCGGTTGTTTATGCCGCTTCCATGGTGGCTGTCTGTGTGCGGGAGCGCCGCGCCCGTTTGGGTTCGGGTGCGGTCTCCGCCGTTGGTTCGGAAACTTCCGGCGTTTCTTGCGAAACGGATTCTTCTACAGTGATTGCGGCAAGGATGACGGCTGAGGTCTGCTGCACGGCCTCAAGGCTTTCCGTTAGCAGGGCCGCGTTGCCGTGATAGAGGCTGATATAGTCCGCGCTGGCCGTGGATGTGGTCAGTCCGATTGCCTTGCCGACCACGAAAGCTATCGCCTCGGCCTCCGTCTCGCGCACGGTCTTGGTTGTCTCCGTGCGCCTCTCCGTATGTTTGAGCATGAGATGGCTTAGTTCATGAACCAGCGTGGTGAAGGTTTCCGCGTCGGTCTGCCCTGGCAACATGCGAATGGTGTTCCCAAAAGCCATGCCCAGAGCGGGCGCGATGCTCTCGTTGTATTCGAGCGTGATGCCCTGAGCGTTCACGTATTCGCGCAGTCGGTCGAGATACGCGCCAGCTTCGCCCGTCGCCTTGTCCAATTCCGGCAACGGTGCGCCTTCGGTCTGCGATTCGTCCCACACATACACTCTGCGGAAACCGAGCAGTGACGGCCTGTTGTCGTCCTCGCTGTTGCTCTTCGCGTCGTCCTTGCGGGCCTTTGCCACCATCGGCGCAAGAATAGCGATGCCTTTCTCGCCTCGCTTGACCCTGCGCCCAAGTTGGTTCCATGCCCACATCCCCGCTACATTTCGGGCGTCGGGCTTTTGTCTCGCTATCAGCAGGACATTACCGAAACTGTAATTTCTGAAATGCGCCATCGTGTCGAGAAACGCGGTCAATGCTTCGCTGTGCCCCGCCTCTAACTGCTCGATGAGGTACTGGACGTTTTCGCGTACAAGTTGCTGTGCGGTTGCAGGCTTCCGATTCTTACTGTCGGAAGCCGAGTTGCCGGCATTGATGCCGGTTGAGCCATTGCTGGCGGTGAATGCGCTGTTGCCGTTGCTGCTGTTGTTGCTCTGATATTCCATTGTTTTTGCCTCTGTCTGCCCTGGGGGGCGTTTTTTTCTTTCACCCTGGAGCGAAGCGAAGGAAAAAACGTACCCACAGGTGGACAGAGCAGAACGACCAAGCGGCGGAAGGTAGGGACGAGTGGTGGGCGTGGCACCTGACAAACACGTTCTATCGTTTGGCGGGGGACGCGCTTGCCCGAAGGCCCGGCCCGTAGCGAAGTGGAGGGCACCTTCCGCTGCGCGGAAGTGGACAGAGGCCGCGCGTAGCGCATCCTTGTATTCGTACTTTCCACTGTCATGGAATAGAAGGGAGCATGCGAGGCAATCTTCAATAGGCATGACCCGACTGGAGTAATACGAGTCCTCGGTAAAACCTTGCCACAAGCCGGACATATCGGTAGTGAAGACCAAAGTTACTCCATTTCAGCATTTACGTTGACTACTTGCGGCGTAGCGAGATCACCACCTGGGCGAAAGACAGAATCAAGCCAATTATGGTCAACGTCACCATGGAACCCTCCGAGGCGAAACTGCGTCGCCAAACCAATTCACACTTCCCATGCTCATCTTTGCGGATAGTTAGAAGTCGTAGAACTAGTTGCAGACAGTGATTTTTACGCGCATCATCTTTCTATGCAGATCCTGGACGGGAAAAACCACGTCGGAGGCCGCTACGAGCGATTCTTCCGGGACTTGATCCTCGACTTCCTCAATAATGAGGAGACACATTGGGGCGTCCTGGCCTGGCCGCGAATCCCGGAGTTGAATCTGCCAAGCGAATCGGAGTGTGAGGCCGCAAGCGTTGCCTTCTTCATCCGGCTGCGTGCTTTTGTGGATGGTTTCCTTCAAACTGGAATCGACAGCAGCGGGATCGAGACACCGTCGAACCGCAGAGTCCGCGCTTCCGTGGATGAAGCGCCCATCATGACCGTGTCCGCAGACGAAGCTCCTGTGGTGATTTTTGACGAGATTCAAGCGTCGTGGCTGCGAAACCAGCCACGGCCCCTCTTGAACGGGGATGGGACGATGGCTATCGGTGTGAACCAGCCTCGCTGGGAGAACCAAAACCCGGAGCTGTATGCGCGCGACATGGCGACCCACTATTTCCAAGAATTGCTCTCGTCATCTCTTTGGAACCGCATCGGCAAGTGTTCCAATCCGACTTGCAAGCGGTACTTCCTCCGCAAACGCCAACGGAAGACGTCCATCAAGCGAGGTAGCTATTGCGGGAATTGCAGGCTTATCGGAGGGGCAGAGAGGACTCGGCTGAGTCGCGAACGGGCAAAGCTAGAGATGCTCAAGGTGGCAGCGTTGGCCTGGCACGAATGGGGCACTTGTGGACGCCGTACAGATCGTGCAGCTTGGATCGCGAACAAGGTTAATAAAGTGGTTGGAAGGTCGCGGTTCATCCGACCCAAGTGGGTCAATCAGAATAGCAAAGCAATCGAGGCGTTGCTTGGCCAAGAACATTGGGTGACGCCACAACAGGCGGCCATTGCGACAAACATCCGGCTGTTATTGAAATGAGGAAAAGATGACCGACAACGCAAAAAAGAGTGAAGACTCCAGGCTCGATCATGCCCACGACATCGAGCTTTCAGAGCTAGAGCTTTCCTGTATCGGTCACATCGTTGCCCAGTGGGGCGCGCTAGAGTGTGAGATTTTTCTACAAACGCTTCAGACTTTTGGGGAACAAGCACAGGTGCTTCCGAAAGTGATGAACAACATGCAATTCTCTGGAGTTCTAGAACTATGGAAAGAGCGCGTAGTCGATCAACGTAATGGCGAGGAGAAGAAGAATCTAGAAGAGCAATACTCTCTGATTCATCACTACCATGACTATCGAAATGCGCTGGTGCATGGCATGTGGGATTGGGATAGATCATCTCCGGCCAAAATCAGAACCACGCGCATTCGCAAGACAGAAGTCATATCGACACATTTCACGGCGTCTGATCTGCAAGATTTCTCTTTTGCAGTAGCAAAAATCAATTTCAATATCCGGTATCCGAGAGGAGATGAAGATCTAGAGGAGATGATAAATAAGGGAGGCTACATCGGCCGATTGACAACAAGCATTCTCTTGGGCCAAACGGTAGAAGCTGGTGGAGAGATCGAGCCTGATTCGCACGATTAGTCCTCATAAACGCCTTAGGCAACGGCTATCCTTACCGATTAATAGGGCACCAGATGCCAGCCGCAATGCCGACATTCCGGAACTAATCCGGCTTCGCCGGCGTTGGCTTTTCGCCGGGTTGCCTTCCGCGCTGGAAAGCTACCCAGCCGGACCGGAGCTTCGGGCCTATATTGAAGGAGGACCTCGATTGGATTCTTGAGGTCTTTACCGGGCTGAAGCTGCCCAGTTGAATCGACGCTTCAAGTCACCCCGGTTCAAAGGTCAGTCGATCAATGTTCGAAATTACTGGCGATCACGTATCGCTCCTGAACGACGAAGATCTCCGAACGCTCATTGGCCTCCTATGTGAGGCCGAGGCTAGACGGAGTGGAGTCTCCCCGCTCGGTGTGACATGGGGCGGAGATCAGAGCGCAGCCGACGGCGGGCTTGACGTTCGCGCGGCTATACAGAGTGAGGTAGGGCCGCAACTGAACTTGCCGCGCTCGTTGACCGGGTTCCAGGTCAAGGCTCAAAATATGCCACGCGCCGCAATCCTCGCCGAAATGAAGCCAAGGGGAACCGTTCGGTCCGTTATCCGGGAGCTAGCCGAAGCTTCTGGCGCCTACATCATTGTGAGTTCAAAAGGATCGGTTTCGGACACCGCACTCCACGCTCGTCGTGCAGCGATGGCCGAGGCCGTGAGTGAGCTGCTCGATGTCAGATCTCTGCACCTCGACTTCTATGACCGAAATCGCGTTGCGAGCTGGGTTCGAGAGCATCTAGGGCCTGCACTTTGGCTACGGGAGAAGATCGCCAGGGCGGTCCCCGGCTGGAGGCCTTACGGGCCATGGGCCACGACGAGCGAGAGCCTGAACGCAGAATACCTCCTCGATGAAGAAATGCGCATCCGCCGCCGCGATGAGCAGGGCAAGAGTTTCTCCGCGCTTGAGGGCATCCAACGCATCCGTGTTCACCTCTCGCAAGAGCAGGGCGTTGGTCGCCTTATCGGGCTTTCCGGCGTCGGCAAGACCAGGCTAGCTCAGGCGCTGTTCGATCAAAGACTCGGTGAGGGTGCTCTCGACCCATCTCTCGCCGCATACACCAATCTGTCCGACGGACCCAACCCTCAACCCGTTGCGATGGCCTCTGAACTTGCTGCGCAACAAACACGGGCAATCCTGATCGTCGACAACTGCGGACAGGAACTTCACCGACAGCTTTCAGAAGTTTGCAAGGCATCAGGAAGCCGTCTCAGTCTTCTGACCATCGAGTTCGACATCCAGGATGATCTGCCTGAAGGAACCGATGTCTTCGACCTCCAACCTTCATCCGACGCCCTGATTGAGAAGATTCTCGGACATCGTTTCCCAACGCTCTCTCAGGTGAACGTCCAGTCAGTCGCAAGGTTTGCCGGCGGAAATGCGAGAGTGGCAATTGCTCTCGCCGGCACGATCAGGTCTGGAGAGTCCGTCGCGGAACTAAGAGACGCTGAGCTGTTCGGTCGACTCTTCCACCAGCGCAATGACCCCAGCGATTCTCTCCTGCAGACTGCCCAGGCGTGTTCGCTGGTTTACTCGTTCCAAGGGGTAGACGATTCGCACGCAGAAGAGTCAGAACTCTGTAGACTTGCAGAGGTTATCGGCCGAGACATCCGGTCAGTCTACCGCGATCTTTCGGAGTTGCGGCGACGGGACCTCCTACAGTCAAGAGGCGCATGGCGGGCGCTATTGCCCCATGCCGTCGCGAATAGACTGGCGGCAATTGCCCTCGAAAACATCCCACCCGCCGCGCTGGAACAATTTTGGAACAGCGCGCCTGCCCGGCTGCTGAAATCCTTCTCGCGGCGCCTCGGCTATTTACACACCAGCGCTGAGGCGCGGTCCATTGTTGAGCAATGGTTATCTACTGACGGTATGTTGGGACGGCTTGGCAGCCTCAATGAGTTAGGTGTGTCAATGCTTAGCAACGTTGCTCCGGTGGCCCCCAGTACTACCTTGGAAGCAATTCAAAGAGCGATCCGAGAGGCGGCAGCCACTGAAACTCAGTTGAATGGGGAAGAATTCCGGACTCTTCTGCTTTCGCTTGCGTATGCCCCCGACCTCTTTGGCAGGGCCGTGGCATCGCTCTTCGATTTAATCGAAAATGAACAACCTAGCCCGTATTCGAACCAGGTCAAGAAGAGTTTTCCATCACTCTTCCACCTCTACCTCTCCGGAACGCACGCGACTATCGAACAGCGACTAACCGTCATCGAATCGTTGCTCGGGTCGGAAAGTGAACAGCGGCGCGATTTTGGAGTCTCTGCATTGAATGCAGTTTTCGAGACTGATAATTTCACATCCTATCAACGCTTCGACTTTGGCGCTTGGCCACGCGATTTCGGTTCCGATCCCAGCACACGCGATGAGATTCTTCATTGGTTTGGGTCGGCGCTTTCTCTTTGCAAAAGGCTCGTGGCCAACGAGGTGATCGCACCCCAGATTCGCAAGACTGTAGCAGATAGCCTTCGCGGACTCTGGAATCACGTCGGGATGTATGACGAAGTCGAAGACATTTGCAGGGTGTTTTCCTCGGGGAACTTCTGGCCTGACGGCTGGAAAGCCATTCATTCAATCCGACGATGGCGGCAGGAGCCGCTGGATGCGGACCTGGAGAGCAGGCTCATGGCCATTGAGGAGCTATTCGCGCCAAGGAGCCTTGCTGACCGTGTCCGCGCATTGGTCTTTCGGAATGCTCGTGGCGCATTCGACGACCTTGGCCCACATGACGATGTCACAGCTCACATGGATCGTATGCAAACGCAGGCGTATGGGCTTGGCAGAGAGGTTACTCACGATGAAACTGCTTTCAAAGAGATCCTACCGGAACTTGTCATAGCAGAATCGGGGATGTACGTTGGGCATTTTCTGAAGGGAATGATTGACAGCTCGTCAGATCACAGGGGGCTGTGGAACAGCATCCTGGCGCAATTTGGCAAGGCCGATCCAAAGCAGCGATCTGCTGAAGGCCTAGCTATCTTCCTCTATAATTTGCGGACCACGAATTCGGAACTCGTCGAGACACTGCTCGACGAGAGTATGAACGATCCATCGGTGGCAGAGTGGGTTCCTCTGCTCCAGTGTCGTGCTGGAATGCAGCTTAAAGGTGTTGAACGCCTGAAACGCTCTCTCGCAAGCGGCATAGCATCCATCGAAAGATATCGCACCCTGGCATACACATGGGACACCCTAGATGGAGAGGGTCTCGCCGAGCTATCCTCGCTTATTGCTGAACGAGTAGGCGGATTCGATGTGGCGCTGGAGATTGTGTGGATGCGCATTGCTCTGTGTGAGCGAGACAAGGTTCCTATTCCAAAAGAGTTTGTTGCCGCGGGCAGATCGCTCCTGAGTCGTTTTGATTTTGCTGATAGAAATGATAACCAGACCTACCATTTGAATCAGCTAGTGAAGCATTGCTTGACTGGACCAGACGGTTCACCAGTCGCATATGAGATGTGCCAGCGCGTAAGGAAGTCGTTGGCGCGCATGCATTTCGCCGACTCGGAAACGGCCAGTGTCTTAGGAATGCTGCTTGCCGTTCAGCCGACCGTCACGCTCAACTCGCTCTTTCCTCTTGGTGCCGCACCGGATGACTACATCTATCGGATTCGTTACCAAATGGTTGGGCGGGGAGATTCGGCCTTCAACAATGTTCCAGAACAGGTTTTGCTTGAATGGTGCGAGCAGGACAGGGGTATCCGATATTTCTTGATGGCTTCTGCAATCTTCCCCTTCCATGTCGAAGCGAAGACAGAGGTACGTCAGTGGACAAAGATAGCACTGAGCCTGCTGGAACAAGCGCCGGATCGCACCGAGGTACTTAAGCGATACATCGAGAAGTTTCAGCCAATGTCCTGGTCGGGCTCGCAAGTGCCGCCATGGGAGGCAAACATTAAGCTGCTCGATTCCCTCGCTGATTACCCCGACCCGAACATTATCGCGTTTGTGGCGACGGAGAAAGCACGCCTCCTGGGCGTGCTCGACATTGTACGGCAGCGCGAAGCATCAGAGGAGAGGCGCGATAATGAGCGGTTTGAATAGCTAGATGAAGTCCCGGAACTCCACTCGAAGTGGTGCCTGTTCGGAAATTGGTCGGCCCTTTGTTTAATCCCGAGAAGCGCAGCCGTGTCATGGAGCATCTGAGAACCACCCTCCGGACAGATCGTGAGATTCCCGTCGGAATGCCGACATTTCAGGACTAATCAACGAAAAGGTCGCCTGCTCAGAATCCCGCGATCTCGCCCGGCCCTCAGCTTTCTTGTGAATCGAGGAGCACAGTCGATCAGACTGGGCGCGGCAGCCCAGCATCTCGTGTAACTCACATACCATGAACCAGCTTCGTTAATGAGGCTTCCTTCGTCATCGATAGAACGCGTTCACGGAATGAGCACGGGCGTTCTCGCCAATGAATCCAACCAACATCAGCGATCAAACTCTTGCAGCTGCGCAAAGGTTTCACCCACACTCTCTTCGCAAAGGCGGTCGATAACATCGAGTGCGCGGGATGCCCACTCATCTCGCTGATGCTGGTGATAGGTCCGAAAGGCTAACTTTGGCATTCGGTAGCCGTCCAGTGCTCGATGTGTCCGAATGTCGCCCGCCTCTCTACCGAACCGCTGAAGGAAATGTTCACACGCCATGCAGACGATGCCTGGCAGCTTTTCCACGGATTCTTCGAGCGTGTGGAGCAGCGAATGCGAATTCGATTCGTAGGCAGCGCTATGGCAATACGATTCAATTAACTTACCAAACGTTTCTAGCGGTTGATCTTCGAGTTTTCTGAAGCACTCGCCGGCCGCGCTGCGGACCTTCGGATCAGAATCGTTGAAAAGGATATACAACTGCTTTTCACACCACGGACGGAACTCCTCCGAGCCTAGATTTGCAGCTGCTATGTTAGCGGCTGCAAGCCTTTGCTTCTCATCCCCATTCATAGCCCGATCAGCGAGATCATAAGCCTCTGGATGAGTGAGAGCGGCAATGCAGGCTAGTCGGGACGCAGTGACGATGCATTGACTATCCTCACTTTCTAACATCTCTTCAACCAGCGGGCGAAGAAGCGAGAAATGATCGCGTAGCCCAACCCGTATGAGATCAAACCCATATCGTAAGGTCGGCAATGAGGGAATAACGATGCGGCATTTCTGGAACATCGCATAGGCATACAGGTAGTCTCCGCCCGCGATCACCCGCCAGACAAAAGCGCTACAGGCTTGGACAGCCGCGCTCCTATCCTCGGTCAGCTTTTCGAGTGTGGAAGCGAAACGAGTGATATAGGTTGTATCGAGCAAGATGAGATTGCCTATGGCAAGCACAGCACGTCCTCGGGTCAGATTCAAGCCGCGGTTGAAACAATCTTTCAGAATACTGTCTTGTTCCTCGGGCACCGCTTCATCTTGTTGACCAAACGGCGGTTCAGGGCTATGAATGGCAAGCCATTCCAGTTGTTCAACTGCAACTTGAGGGAGCGGGTCTTTAATCGAGCCAAGTACATCGGCGATCTCTCTTCCACATTGCCCCCGATGTTCCGCAAAACCCTTCAGACAGATTTGCAGTTTGATCGAATCGTCGAGAGTCGCTTTGTCGTAGACTCGGAGTAGCTCCGCGAGGAATACGGGATCAGCTTCGGATGGGATATTGAGTGCAATCTGCGCGAACCGGTATGGTTCCTTCTCTGCCAGACTGGCGATTGCTCTTGCAAGCTCCAGGCTTCCACCTCGGAGAAAATGGTAATGTTGGCGTGGCCGAGTGCTACTACTGAAATGCTGAATTGCGACAAGGATCGCGTTGTCATCCATCTTCACAAGTCTGTCGTCGGGAATGGGCGAACCGACAAAACCACCGCGAGGACCCTCCGGTTCGCCTGCCGGCTTTCCGAATTTTCTCACTAGCTCCTGGTACGCACGCGCCCCCTGGGCACTCCGAAGCTCAGATGGAATCGCAGCGAGCAGGTTGAACCTCGTACTCCCGTGATACTTGTACCCGGAGGATACCTTTTCCCATGGGGAAACGTACTTTCGCACAGTCAATTCGAGCTGTGCTCGATGCTCTGCGTCGCAATACTCAAAAATTGCGCTTAATGCCTGTTGTGCATACCAATGCGAGTTTTGGGACACGCCGCATTCGAATCGCCAAGGCTGTTCCACAAATGTCTCTGCCGCTACGCTCGCAAAATGCCTGCCGTTTCCTGAATAGATCGCAAGCAGTAACACGTTAGCGACATAGAGATCTGAAGCGCGCAGGGAATCAACGTGGCCGGCAAGTTCTTCTGGGCTCTTTTCCGCCACCGCTTTGAGAGCCGAGCGCAAATGATGTAACGCAATATCTTGAGGAGAACCAGTCTCGTCCCGCTCCGTGAGATAGAGCCACACTCGATCTCTTCGAGGTAATTCATCATCAGCACGGCTTGCCCAAGAAGCGATCAATAAGATGATTGGAAAGACATGCTTGATGAATTCTGAAGGCGCTTGTTTAGCGGTTTTGGAAATTGGCTGCTCTGCGAACGCGTCGTAATGGAACGATATGAGGTTTTCTCCTGTGTCGGACGCTTTAGCCAACTCCAATTGTCGCCCGAGCCAAGTCCCGACAATCTCGCAACACCTGGCCGGATACTTCTCGGCAAGATCGTAAGCGAGATCCCAAAACGTGCTGTTTGCGGCAATCGGACCGCGCGCCTCGTCAAGCGTCCCATCGGCGAGCAGACGCAGAAAGAGATCGAACATCTCGCGACTCGCATTGAGGTCCACCAATTGCATGAACCACACTAGGCGCTTGTTCCAAACTTCACCTCGTCCGGCAAACGGCGCAAGTAGTGCTGCTGTCTCGCTTGAGAAACGCCCCTCATGAGCCCTCAGGTACGAAAGTCCCATGTCCACAATCGCGCCACTATCTGAGTCGAGCCATTCTTGAACGAGGCCCGCTTGCAACGCGCATTCGAAGAGAGGCGACGCTGAATAGAATTGCTTCCACGCAAGCGCTGCAATCAAATCGCCTGTTTGATTGGTTCTTGTTGCTTCGACATGCGGAGCAATCAATCGTGTCCACATCTCCCATTCTTGCGGCGAAATCGTCGCGCTACTCGCCGCAACTGCGAGCGCCAGGTCCTTGAGATGAGTCCGAATCTGCTTGTGATTGATGAGGCCGGTGAGTTCCTCACAAAATCTGTCCGGCTCGCTCTCGTGGAGGTACTGCAAAACTTGTCGGACCTGCGCCCTGCGGAAAAGATGCTGTTCATCTTGCAGCAGAAAGTTCACCAATGTCCGCGACTCAAGCACAAACTGACGCGCAAAGCAGTAGTCGAAGAAACTCTCATGACCAAAGCCGACTCTGTGGCCGTCGCGCGTGATAACGCCTTCAGAAATCATCTGGTCAACATATGGCGGAGCGCATTTGTCCAGCGCTTCGCGTCGGACCGAGAGTTGCTGGCTTGTCGTCATGCCGTCGACCATCGCCTGAATCACATCATTCCAACTATCGCTGACGGGGGCACTCCGCTCTGCGACGGAAGTTCGCTTCGTCGTCCAATACTGATCGAACAGATCGAGGGTCGTATTAAACGGTGTCTCAGGCGTAAAGGAGGATTCCAAGAACAGAGATAGGTTTTGAGGAAGGCAGAGGAGATCAAGCTGCCTCGAGGTCAGGGAACTGGGCGAAACTCCAGACTCTTCAAGGATGGCTCTCACTTGCTCTTTCGTGAAATCTCCGATGGCGATGTGATTGTGTTCTTTGTTGAGTAGTTTCCGAAGCCTATGGTCGTTTTTCCAGTCAAATTCCCGGCAAACGACAAATACATGAATCTCGGTCTTGCCCTGCAGGCCCCGCACCTCATTCATCAACGCCTCGACTGCGTCGAAAAAACCGGTGGTTCGACCTGATGTGGTACTAATGCTATCCAGTTGGTCGATGACCAACGCCGCCTTCTCATGGCCTTCCGAAGCGGCACCTAAGAGCAAGGCAGGGGATTCTTCGAATCCAAGCGCGTGACCCAACTCCACCGTGGACTTCACTGGATCGACACGGTCCAGTCGGAAGGCTAGCACTGGTATTCCGCTAGACTTCAGGTCTTCCACGAACTCCGCGATGCATCCGCTCTTGCCGGTGCCCGCGCGTCCAGTCACGGCACAGTCAGTCTTGGGCTCGTTCATATGCGCCCGGAGCTGTTCTGTTACGTCGCGGGGGATAAGTTTGCCTCGAATGAGCCGGCCCCGCCCATTGTCCAAATACCTTTGTGTCACCGCGTCGACCAGCGGTCGCGCCTGTGGCGCATTCGCCACTTGGCGTAAGTTGTAACCACATTTCGAAAGAAACTCGATAATCTCTGCGCGGGATAGGTCCCGATGAACAGAGTCGAGAACAAGTCCCGCGACCGCCGAGCAAACATTTGCCGGTGAGAGCAGAAATAAAGCTTGCGCCGTCATCAACGTCTGATCCCGAAGGCTTTTTTCGTCAATGACCCGCACTTCAATTCGTCTCAGGTGGCCGCGGGCCTTCTCCGCACTGCAGTCGCCCCAGATTCTTTGCAGCTGCGAAAACCCAGTCTGATGCTTCTTGCTTTGGACGAAGAAATCATTGAATTCTTCGGGCGATGCGGAGTCACGTGCCCTGATCGAGAGTTCAGCCAGTTCCGGCGCATCACTGCCTGAGACGAACACAATGCGAGTATTTGGGTCCTGGAGCTGTTGACCAATCGCTTGAAGGTAGGGGTTATCCTTGGAAGACAGTTCCGCTAGCGTCCACTTTCCGTCCCCAGCCTGCCTCTTTGCCTGATGAAGAGATTTCTCGGCTGCGCCGCGTAGAACGAACTCGGTTTTCTCGACACCCGGCTCTTCGATTCGAATCGCTTCCCATTGTCCTCGGATGATGTCCATGACTTTCAGGACAGTCCACCAAAGTTCATAGCGATTTCCGAGTTTGTCTGCAGAGCCTCCCGCGAGAGACATACTTATTCTCCTGTCCGTGTGCATTGATTATCGTGTATTCCAATCAGCTTTGCTGTCCTCAAATTGCTGACAGAATGAATACAAGGCGAAAGCCCTAGGGACTGAAATATTCGCGAATCGTCACAGAGTTGGCCATGGAACCCAAAAACCAATTGAGACGGACAGTGATGGCCTAATCACCCGGAGAGACGTAGTGACTTTGGCTTATCAGAGAAGTTCTCGGCATCGCAGGGATTCAATGCTCGAAATGCTGGTTCCGGGCGTATGGCCTGCAAGCAGGGAAGCACGCCATTGTCCGAAGGCGAGCTCGAGGAGAGCCTTGCCGCTCTGCGAATTTATCTCGGACGATTCGGAGTTGGCGCGGACAAATCGTCCGCGCGGCATGTCATGTTCCCTGGCTAGGCTTATTTTGGGATGCCCGTCTGTCTTTTTGCACCCCTTTGAGGTGGCTCGTGGAACATTCGTTTGCCCTTCTGCAAGAGGAATCCTACGTGGACGCGGAACGAGCGGCAGCGTTCCTTGCCATGTCTCGGAAGACGCTCCTGGCGTTCGCCCGCAAGGGCCATGTGCCCGCCCACCCAATTGGTCAGGGACCGCGTAAAATCTGGCGATTTCGCCTCTCTGAGCTCTCTCGATGGCTGGAGCAAGAAGCGGTAAAATTAGATAGCCATCGGGGTCGGAACGAGAGGAATATCTCTTGAATCGACCACGGTATCAACACGGCTTTTTCAGCCGGCACAGACGCAAGAAAGGGCCGGAAGTCTGGGTTTACCGATGGCGGGATATTGACGCCAACGGGAAACCCAAGATGCGTGCCCTCGTAGTGGGCTCGGTGAAGCAATATGCAACGGAAACGGCAGCGTGGAAGGCTGTTTCCACACTGCGCCTCGATGTTAACTATCACACCTCCCGTCCGGAAGGCGTTCCGGGAACATTCGAGCAACTGGTGGAGCATTACCGAATGATCGAACTGGATCTGGAGAAAGAATCCGAGCGGAAGGTTCGCCAAACGAAGCAGACCTATGACGTCTACCTGAAGGCGAGAATTGTCCCGCGTTGGGGCGGCTACCGTCTGGGGGAGATTAAAGCAGTGGCAGTGGAGCGGTGGCTTGGCTCCATCGGCGATCTGTCGAATGGAACCAAGGCGAAGATAAAGGGCATCATGAGCGAGGTCTACCAACACGCAATCCGCTACGGCTGGCTCAACGATGGAGAGAATCCCATCTTTGCGGTGCGCCAGAGTGCGAAACGGACCCGTGTCACGGAGCCGCTGGAAGCGGCGGAATTCCGGGCGCTCATGTTGGAGCTTCCACAGAAGATGCGCGTCATCGGCATCGTGGCGGCTACTACGGGGCTACGCATCAGCGAAGTCCTGGGCCTGAAGTGGATGGACATCGACTGGAAGACTTTGCAGATGGAGGTCACCCGGTCGGTCGTGGACGGCATCGTGGGGAGGTGCAAGACGGAGACCTCACGCAGGCCGGTGCCCATCGACGAGTTCACCGCTGATGAGTTGTCGTCCTGGAAAAAGGAAACCTGCTACGCCAAGCCGGATGATTGGGTTTTCGCCAGCGAGAAAGTGCAGGGGAAAATGCCTCCCTGGACGGACACGCTACTGGACCGTTTCCTGCAACCCGCCGCAAAGCGGGCCGGGATCACCAAGTGGGTCGGATTCCATTCCTTCCGGCACACGTACTCCACACTGCTCAAAGCCAACGGGGAGGATGTCAAAGTGGTGCAGGAGTTGATGCGCCACGCCAACATCTCCACAACGATGAACGTTTACACGAAGGCTCTGACGCCCGCCAAACGGGAGGCCCAAAGCCGGGTGGTGGATGTTCTGATGGATCGTTCGCGGAAGGTCGTAGAAAACGCTGCGGAAGGTGCAGCGTGAGAACCAACGTATCGAAAGCGTATCGCGTTTTTCTTGCCGATTCGCTAAGTTGTTGAGTTTATTGGTGGACCTGGTCGGGATCGAACCGACGACCTCTTCCATGCCATGGAAGCGCGCTCCCAGCTGCGCCACAGGCCCACGTACTGCGGGGATGCAACTTCTTTATTGTCTCTGCTCTCGCTCGATTCGTCAAACTGGACCCGCTCGATTCGTCAAACGGCAATGAGAAGGGTGCTGATTCTTATTGATTCGGCAAGAAAATACTGCTTAGCGGCATATGCAACGACTGGATCCTTGAAGAAAGCTTTGATTCTTGCAGAATTCTTCTCGATTGCGGCCATGCGGTTGGTTGCTGCCAGCCACGGTTTGTCTTTGGTTCGGCATGGCACGCGCGTCTCGATGGCTTGTTTCAAGTCGTCGTTGAGACGTTGATCGGGACTCAGTTCCGGTGAGTAGCCGGGCAGATAAAAGACTTCGATCTGTTCTCCATGCTCGCTCAGCCACTTGGTCACCGGTGCGCAGTGATGCACACCGAGGTTATCCAGGACCAGGAAGACCTTGCGTCTGGCCTGCCTGATCAGCGCCTGGGAAAACTCGATCAGGTGCAGGTGGTTGAAGTTGTCGTCGATGATCATCCAGCTGGTCTTGCCCTGGTTGGTAACGGTCGAAATCATCGATAGCTTCTGCCGCGTGCCCCCTGCAACACAGGCCATAGGCGTATCCCCCTTGGGCGCGTAGAAATAGCAGTATTGATTTGCCGAATCTTTAATGTTGCGAGCCGGAGGCACGAATCACCGATAGATCGTCGGGCACTTCACCGCTGAGGAAAGCGGCCCGATGATCGGGATCGCCCAGGTCCATTGTGAAGTGAAGCCAGGTTCCGTCCTGGTAGACGCCCATGTTCCAGGGGCCTGAGACAGAGTCGGAAAACTGCCAGACGATGTGGTAGCCCTCTTCGTTGGTGAACCCCTCGCCATCGGCTTGAATGATGGCGTCTCCGCGCTCCCACAAAGCCGAGCGCAGCGCGTGGAGGACGTTGCCGCCGTCCTCCGTTTCCGCGCCTTGCAGGTGCTGGAACGCGTAGATCGTCTTGACTTCGGCCAGGTAATCGGCAAGCCATTGAACGCCGCTCTCCGGCTTGCAATCCTCCAAATCCTCAAGAAAGTCCGCAATCTCGTCCTGGCCGACAGAGCCATCGAAAACGGGATTGCGCTCGACGAGCGCGACCTCGACCTCGTCATTGCCTGAAAGAAGAAGGGTTTCCCATTCTTCCTCGGTCCCTTCTTCGATGGCCAGTTTGAAGTCAGGGTGCTCGGCGCGGATCAACTGCGCGAGCTCCTCGAAGGAAGGGAACTCTTCATCTTTCGACAGGACCCGCGTGTAATAGGCCAACGGCTTTCTCCCGATGGAGCGCTCGATTGCTCCAGTATTCCGAGTTTAATTGTCCTCAACCGCATCAATAAATAATAGGCGAATAAGTGGAGAATAGATACCCCCCTGGGGTAGGAGGGGGGGGAGGGGTACGTTCTGGCCAAGATCGAAGGCCATCGAGTTCCTGCAAGCGGAACCTCGATGGGGCGTAATGCCATTTCAGCTTCAATTGTGCGCCGGCGGAGGTTAATTTTGTGCAATGGGCTGAGGCGTTGCTGGAGTCGGCCGGGAAGGGGCAGTTTGCGGGGATGGATGAGGCTCAGGCGGCAGGCTGCTCAGTGGTTGAGGCCTCAGCATCGGGCGAAATTTGTTTGGGCGAGGAGAGAAGCGCCTGCAACTCGGCGGGCAGCGCGGAGAAGGGTACGGCTTTGGCGAAGTCCTCGTCGGTCCATTCCGGATTTTGGTCGTCGATCAACTCAGGGTTTGGCCTTTGCATACCGGTTTCGCTCCTTGCGGCTGGCCTTTCTCAAACTGATGACTCGGAGAGCGCTTCCACGCATGGTGAATGCCAGCGCATAAAGCGTAGTCCCAATGAACCCAAGAGCCCGAGTACGGACTTCGCCATAGTCCCTGCGCGTATCGATGGAGTATACGGCTGAACCAAAATCGAACTCCGCCACCATATCGAAGCCAAGCCCGCGTTCCCGAAGGTTCCGTTCGCTCTTACGTGGATCGTACGTGATCTCCACCTGAGTGATTGTAGCCGGAAACTCGAATTTCGGCATCACAAAGGGCGCTCATGCGGCAAACCTTCAGATCCCAAAACCGGAACCTGGAGAACCGGCTTCATGCTGTCCCATCCTTGCCGCGATGAGACTGCGGCAAGGATGGGATGCCACGTTCTTGAAGATTCAAGGGTGGGCCGTAGGGAACCCAATTCCAGGCTGATGCTTGAGGTGCAGACCCCGCACAACAAAGAACCCCCTTTGTCCGAAAACAAAGGGGGGAAGGTCACACGACACCGAGAGACTGTTGAAGGTCCGACATCGGGACTGAAAGCAAAAAAATCTGGTCGATAGCGGACAGCGTCAGTTTCCGGAACCTTGGGTGGGCGCCAGGACGAACGTCATCTTTTCAAGAACGATCTCCTGAAGAACTTCCACGCCCTTCACGGTGTTGGTTGTGAGCGAGCGGCTGGCGCTCTTCTTTTCCACCAGGTGAGCGGTCACAGTGACGGACTTTTGGCCTGCGGCTACAAGCGTGAGCTGCACATCGGGGCCGCTGCCGGTCCAGGACACTTTACAATCCCCCGCGGGAAGGGTGGTTGCGCCGACCTGTACAGGGCCGGAAAGGAGCATCCTCGCTGAACTCTGCGCAGCATGCATTGAGAGAGAAAACAAGACCATCAGGAATCCAACAGCCAAAGAACGCTTCATCGGTATCTCCTTGTTGCCGGAGCGGAAAGATCCGCGGCTAAGCGGCGTGCTTCAAAGTCATTTTCCGGGCATCTCCTATTGAAAGGCTTCTTGCATGGGCAAAAAAGCTCCAACGTGTAGGGGATCCATGTAGCGAATGTCAAGTAGTTGAATATAAGCATGATATGTTTAGTAGCACTGAAAATTTCCGAGATGTATCATACGTGAAACCGGAGCGTCATGCAGGATCTCAAGGGGGCGAAAGAGAGAAAGGCGGGGCGGAGATGAAGACGTTTACCAGGCTTCAACTGCCAGAATGGTGGGAGGGCCGGGGTGGCCCTCGAAGACGTCGGTTTGGATTACGGCTTCCAGATTCATCTGTGCCCAGTTCCGGGGCGCCTTCTGAAGCAGGGAATCCAGGGAAACAGGGTTGTAGAGAACCTCACCGGCGGCTTCGGTGCCCTCGCCCAGGATTCCGGCGATGATGATGACCGGCTGCCCGGTCGTGCTGTCGTGAATGCGCGCCACAATTGCGTAGTCGCGAACGACTTTGTGGCCGGACGCATCCAGTTGCGTGGCCCAGGAGGCTGAATGTGCGTCCTTACGGTCGACCAGTTTCCCGGCTCCGTTTTTAGTGTCAAATCCGAAACGCAGCTTCTCGGTGACGCGCAAGGTCCAGAGGTTGGAGAAGGCGCCAATAAGCACGACAGGTCCCTCGCGAAGTTGCTCAAAGCTGGTTTGGGAAGAGGAAAGTACACGAAAAGCGTCATTGCGGGGAACCAGCGGAACAATCGAGCGAGCCAGGGTGACTACGTCCGACAGATTCAGGCCTCCCGAAACAGACGGGTCCTCAATCGTAACCCCTGCGGTTCTTCGCATTTCCAGATAAGCGCCGGGTTCGCCGATGCAATACGTAACCGGCCCCGGACTGGAGGTGATGGGCGCCCAGAATCGCTCCATATTGGAGACGGGCGGCTGCGCGCGATGGCGGCCAATTGCCAGGCCTGCGGCCATGGCCAGCAGCAGCATTGCGGCAAGTCGAATCCTCCGATAATTCTGTGCACTCAGCGCACTGGGAGGAATCTCCGGGCGGGGTTGAGATACCGCGGCAAGCTGGGGAAGGGGGTTTTCGGGGTTTGGCTCCGGCTCGCTCGTGGAAGGACTGGGGGCGCCGGCATTCTCTTCGGTGTCGGATGCCTCCATCTTCTGCAGGCCGGACTCGCGAAACGTCGGCACATAGGAGCCGGCGAACAGTTCGATGACCAACTCGCCGGCGTGGGCGGAATCGTAATAATACTGAATGAGCCGTTTGCGTACCTCGGCGGCGGAGGTGCGAACCACTGGATCGAGGTTCACATCGTATTCCGGTTCGCGGCCAAAGGCCTCCACGCCGATGGTTCGCTCTTTGAGGACGGCGCTATTGCCGAGCAGCGTCTGCTCTACGATGTAGGCGAGCAAAACCGGGTATCGCTTGCTGTGCGAGAAGAGAGAATGAGCTTTCAAGCGATTGAGTTGTTCGCGTATCAAGGACGCGTCAGGAACGGGAGTGGGCCGAGGCATTTCCGGTTCGGATTGCGGCATCGCTGTCATTTCCCAACTCCAAATCCGCCTGAAAACCCACCTAGGCCTGCATGATTCTCCACCTTGCGGTGCCCACGAGCCTGTATTCGTCTGCTGGCAAAGAGGGCAAACGCTGTTGGAGAGAAGTTACGCATGTATCATACATTTCGCTTCCGTCGAAAGGTGGTCAAGGAACCTGGGTACGATGAACGAGGTAAGCCGCTGGCAGGTGCCAAACTCAAAGCCCTGAAATGGGGGCAACAAAATGGCAGATGTGCCCACTGCAATGAGGAACTGCGACTCGCATACTCCGAGCTTGGCCGAAAGAACGCCCCCGACGGGTACACCGCAGAAAACACTGAATTAGTGCACGCAAAATGCCATCAAGCACGCCAAGCGGCAAAGCGTTACACCTGACTTGAAGCAAAGAAAGGCAGAGAGCTACCGCAGTCATTCATGGCGCTCCGCGCCACCCAGGACCATAAAGATTCGATGGTTTTGTCGGGCCGAATCTAAACGACTTAGCCGAATCTTTAGGGCAGGTCCTTCGACTCCGTTTGTCGCAAAGAACGCGCCAAACGCTGCTCAGGACGACAGATTTATCGTGGTGCTGTCTTTGTCCGAAAAAACAGGACTCCGACTGCGTGATTTCGTACTTTGAGTCCTTCGTATCCCAGGTCTCAAAATCGAGACCTGGGGCACCCGAAGCGGATACAAGAACAAACGGTCAGAGTCCTAATTGAAAGATGGGTGAAGGCAGTTCGTCGACGAGAAATAAAAATCCCCGCACCCAGCACGAAATTGCACTGGATACGGGGATTGATTAGCGCTAAAGCCTCAGCGCCGAAGGCGGGTTGGCCGCACCGCAGGTGCTACTTATCCGTCAGTGCTTCGACGCCGGGGAGTTTCTTGCCTTCGAGGAACTCGAGGCTGGCGCCGCCGCCGGTGGAGATGTGGGTGATCTGGTCGGCGAGGCCGGTCTTGTTGATGGCGCTTACCGAGTCTCCGCCGCCAATGATGGAGATGGCTCCCTTGTTGGCAGCCACGGCCTTGGCGATGGCATTGGTTCCTACCGCAAAACGGGGGAACTCGAAGACGCCTGCCGGGCCGTTCCAGACGATGGTTTTGGCCGTCGCCACAACCGCTTCAATGGCTGCGATGGACTTGGGACCGATGTCCAGGCCCTGCCAGTCGGCCGGGAAGTCGACGGAGCAATCCCACTCCTGGGTCTTGGCATCCTCAGCGAACTTGTCGGCGAGGATGTTGTCGACGGGCAGAAGAAGGTTGACGCCCTTGGCCTTGGCTTTGTCGAGAGCCGCCTTGGCCATGTCGATCTTGTCCTCTTCGACGAGCGACTTACCAGTGGCGACGCCCAAGGCGCGCTGGAAGGTGTAAGCCATGCCGCCGACGATGACCAGGGTATCGACCTTGTCGAGCAGGTTGTCGATGACGTCGATTTTGCCGGAGATCTTGGAGCCGCCGATGATGGCCACGAAGGGCTTTTCGGGGGCTTCGAGGGCCTTGCCGAGGTAAGTGATTTCCTTTTCCATCAGCAGGCCGGCAACGGCTGGCTTGAGGAAATGGGTGATGCCCTCGGTGGACGCGTGGGCGCGATGGGCGCTGCCGAAGGCGTCGTTGACGTAGACCTCGGCCAGCGAGGCAAGGGCCTTGGAGAAGGCCGGATCGTTGGCTTCTTCCTCGGGGTGATAGCGCAGGTTTTCAAGCAGCAGAACCTGGCCGGACTCGAGCTGGCGGGAGAGCTTGGTTGCGGCTTCGCCGATGCAGTCGGGAGCGAAGCCGACGTTGACCTTCTCGCCGAGGGCCTTGTCGAGCAGGGCGCGCAGGCGGTCGACGACCGGGCGGAGCGAATACTTGGGATTTACCTTGCCCTTGGGGCGGCCCAGGTGCGAGGCCAGGATGACCTTGGCCTTGTGCTGGAGCGCGTACTGGATCGTGGGCAACGTGGCCACGATGCGGGTGTCGTCGGTGATGGTCGAGCCGTCTTCAGTGAGCGGAACATTGAAATCGACGCGGATGAAGACGCGCTTGTTGGCCACATCGATGTCGCGAATGGAGAGCTTGGGCATGGGACTTTGCCTTCCTTGAAGTTGGTTGCTGGACAATTTTGGAGCCGGGTGCGACGCCTGTTCCGGGTCGGGAACGACGGCGTCCATTTCGATTTCAACCCGCCAGGCGGGGTTGAGGAGCCGGGCTACGACGACCATGGTGGCCGCGGGGCGGACCTCGGAGAAAAACTCGCCATGCACACGGCCCACGGCTTCCCAGTCTTCGACATGGGTGAGATAGATGCGGGTGCGAACGACATGGCTGAATGAGGCGCCGGCCTTGGCGAGCGCGGCTGCCGCGATCGCAAAGATGCGGCGGGTCTGGCCGGCCGCGTCCTGGTCTTCAGCGCCCACCGGGCCGGTTCCTGCGAGGTGAACAATATTCCCAACGCGCACGGCGCGGGAGAAGCCGATGATGGGCTCGAAAGGAGAGTCGCCGCTGATGTTCTGGCGCATGGGAGTATTCAGGGAACAGGGATTAGGGAACAGGGATCAGGAGCCGGCGATGGGGAAGCTGACCCCTGATCTCTGACCCCTGACCCCTGTGGTTTAGAGACCCTTCTTGGCCACGAAGCCGATGAGGTCGACGACACGGTTGGAATAGCCCCACTCGTTGTCGTACCAGCTGAGCACCTTGACGCTGTTACCGACCACCTTGGTCAGCGGAGCATCGAGGATGGAACTGCGAGCGTCGCCCTTGAAGTCGGAGCTGACCAGCAGGTTCTCGTCGTAGCCCAGGATGCCCTTGAGCTCGCCTTCGGATGCCTTCTTGAAGGCCGCGTTCAGAGCTTCGGCGGTGATGGGCTTCTCGGCGATGAAGGTCAGGTCGACGATGGAGACGTTGGGTGTGGGGACGCGGATGGCGAAGCCGTCCAGCTTGCCCGAGCTCTCAGGAATGACCAGCTTGAGGGCCTTGGCGGCGCCGGTGGAAGTGGGAATCATGCTAAGGGCAGCGGCGCGTGCGCGGCGCAGGTCCTTGTGCGGGAAGTCGAGGATGACTTGGTCGCCGGTGTAGCTGTGGATGGTGGTCATGATGCCGCTGACGATGCCGCATGTTTCCAGGATGACCTTGACGACGGGCGCCAGGCAGTTGGTGGTGCAGCTGGCGTTGGAGATGATGTTGTGCTTGGCCGCATCGTACTTTTTCTCGTTGACGCCCAAGACGATGGTGATGTCCTCGTTCTTGGCCGGAGCCGAGATGATGACCTTCTTGACCGTCTTGCCCAGGTGCGCCTTGGCAACCGTGGCATCGGTAAAGCGGCCGGTGGACTCAACCACGACCTGCGCTCCGACGGAAGCCCAGTCCAGCTTGGCGGGGTCCTTCTCAGAGAAGACCTTGATCTTCTTGCCGTCGACGGCGATGAAGTCTTCGCCGGCGGTGACTTCGTTCTTCAGGTTGCCGAGAATCGAGTCGTACTTGAGCAGGTGCGCCAGCGTAGCCGGGCTGGTCAAGTCGTTGACAGCGACAAAATCAATCTCGGGATTGCCGAGGGCGGCGCGCAAAACGTTGCGGCCAATGCGGCCGAAGCCGTTGATACCAACCTTAACTGCCATGTGTGTATTCTCCTTCGTAGTCGGTGAAGCTGTGGTTTGAGCTTGTTCGAACTTGCAGTGTTCGGCGGCTGGAACAACCCCAGCAGGCGATTCCACCAAACTCATGATCGTACCATTGTTGCCAACGGAGACGAAAATCCAACGCGGATCGGCCGCGTTCAGTCCGGAATGCCTCTCAACGCAAGTTTGCATAATCCGGCACACGATCGTATGTGACGGGGTGCACAGTCGAGCAAAATCAGGGATATACTGCATTGCGCAGCGGAGTTCGAGGTCGCCGCTCCCTCCACCCCGGCGACGAAGACCTGTCGTCGGGGACCCCGGCCTGTTGGTCGCGTCGACTTGAGTTCTTTGGCTCCGAAGGGGTTATCCATGGTTTTGTTTTATTTGCCGCATACTCGGCAAGTATGGTATCCCGGTATGAGTACGAAGGTGTTGAAAGTGGCATGAGAAGACGCTCGAGACGCACTCCCAATATTTCCGAATCGACTGGCAAAATTGGCCAGGAACTCCCATCGAATCAACCGGCTCCGCTGGTGCCGCTTTATCCGGACGAAGTTCCTGTGCCGGTAGCGCGTCCTGCGGCACAACGTCAGCACGAACCCGCGCGGCGGCCCGCGGAAATGCGCCCGGCTGCAGCACCACGCACAGCGGAGCAGCGGGCAACGCGGCCGGAACGGCCCGCACGGCAGGAGTGGAACGCGCAGGCGGATTCTGGGCGATTCGAACTGGAAACCCAGCCGGAGTCGCCATCCGTGCCCCCGGCGGAGGCTGAAGCGGCCGAACGCTCGCCGCAGGCTCCCAAGGGCTACGTGGTGCTGGCCATCGGGCTGCCCGGTTCAGGCAAGACCACCTGGTTCCGTCGTCGCGGGGTGACGCCGCTGTCGAGCGATCTGCTGCGCAACATTCTCTTTGACGATGTGGAGGAGCAGCGCTACCAGGGGCTGGTGTTTTCGACCTTGCGGTCGCTGCTGCGGGCCAGGCTGATTGCGCGCATGCCCTGGAACTATGTGGATGCGACCAATCTTTCCATTCATGAGCGGCGACAGTGGATCAAGATGTCAAAGAGCTTTGGCTACGAGGTCCAGGCGGTGTTTTTCGACGTGCCGCTGGACGTGTGCCTGGACCGGAACCGGCAGCGCGACCGCTCAGTGAGCGAGGACGTAATGCGCAAGATGAGCGAAAAGCTCAAGCCGCCGGTGTTCGAAGAGGGATTTGAGAAGATCACCGTGGTGAGGGTGAAGAGCGCAGGCTGAGCGTGAAGAAAGCAAAAAGTCGAAGGGGGGACGGGCTGAGGCTCGTCCCCCCTTCGCCATCAAGAGCATCCGGACGGGGTGCCCCAGGATGAATGCAGTGCAAGGAGGACTTCCCCATGAGCACCATTCCTGCTTCTGTGCCTTATGTTGAACCGTGGCTGCGCGGGACCCACGCCGATGTTCCGGCGGTGGGACGCGCCGTTCTGCACGCGTTCGATCTGGCCCTCGACGATCTGACGAAATGGACCGCTGGGCTGACGGACCTTGAAGTTCACATGCTGCCGCTGGGCCTCGCGCCCGTCGGCTTCCATTTGCGGCATATTGCGCGTTCGGTCGACCGGCTGCTTACCTACGCCGAGGGCGGCCAGCTTTCCACGGAACAACTGACCGCGCTGAAGGCCGAGCAGGTGGGACCGCAGCACGATGAGCGGGAGACGCTGGCCGCGTTGCTGGCCGAGGTGGAGGCTTCGTTCACGAAGGCGGCGGGTCGGGTGCGCGTGCTGGCTGCGGCCGACCTCGACACCTTCCGCGGAGTGGGACGCAAGCAGTTGCCGACCTCGATTGGCGGAGCGCTGGTGCACGTGGCCGACCACACGCAAAGGCATGTGGGGCAGGTGGTGACGACAGCCAAGGTGCTGAAGGCGCTGCGGGGGTAGACGGGAAGGGCAGCTCTCGGACGGAATGCGCGAAAAGCAAACCGCAGGGGCTGAAGCCCGCGCTGATTTTGCTGGACTTGCGGCACGACTGAAGTCGTGCCCTGACACAAAGCCGAGTTTTTCCGCAGCCTGACTCCCTCCAGAATTCGCAACCCCTTTTAGAACCAGGTCTGTGACCGCGTGGATTTGTGGATTGAGGTTTATGCTGTCCCACCCTTTCGCCAGGAAAAAGGCGAAAGGGTGGGGCACGGAGTTGGTACAAAACAAGCAGTCAGAGACCAGAGCTTGCTTGCTTCCCGGCTACAACTTCGTCGGGAATCGAATCCTGAATGTGGCCCATCTTTTCCTGCTTGGTGCGGACGTAGTCGGCAAAGCTGTCGAGCGGTTCGACTTCGGCCGAGATGCGCTCGACGACGGCGATGCCGGCCGATTCCAGGGCCGCGACTTTTTCCGGATTGTTGGTGATGAGGCGGACCTGGGAGACGCCGAGCAGCTTGAGGACTTCACCGGGCAGCTCGTACTCGCGGCAGTCGGCGGCAAACCCCAGCTTGACGTTGGCTTCGACCGTGTCCAGGCCGTGATCCTGCAGTTCGTAGGCCTTGAGCTTGGCCATCAGGCCGATGCCACGGCCCTCCTGCTGCTCGTAGAGCAGAATGCCCGCGCCCTCCTCGGCGATGCGGCCCAGGGCCAGCTCCAGTTGCAGCCGGCAGTCGCAGCGCAGCGAACCGAAGACGTCGCCGGTGAGGCACTGCGAGTGGATGCGGACCACGGGCGGCGCCGAGTGGATGTCGCCCATGACTAAGGCCACGAGGCCCTCAACTTGTGTCTTGCTTTCATCGCCTGCCGCGGATTCGTCGCAGGGGCGCGGCACCGCCAGCCGGCCTTCAAAGCCCAGGATGCGGAAAGCTCCCCAACGGCTGGGGAAATCCGCCTCGGCGATCTTCTTCACGCTTTCATATCCCATGGGTCCATTTTACAGGGGGCGGGATCAGGGCACTCTCTTCCCGAAGGAAAGCTTCTTCCACGGTGAGTGACCTTTGCTGGGCCGGTCCGCTTCCGCCGGGGTTCGCCTTCAACGATCGGAATCCGGCGTCGAGTGCTTTGCGTCCCATGCCCCTCAAGGTCAATCGCCTTCGTCGGAGGCGCCGGAGTTGGCGGCGACAATCGCGGGAGCGACAACCATACCGATAAAAGCGAGGGCAACCAAAAGATCGTGCATTGCAGTTTTCTCCTTGGACAGCTCCTTGGAGCCTGTCCTTATCTGAATCATCGCCGTAATTAGAAAAAACATAAATACAACTAACGAATGCCTTTGGTGAGCAACTGGTGCTATATCGTCCCCCATTGGTGGTATGCGGACAGGTTTGGAAACGCAGACACAAGAACAGGCTCCGAGACGCCCCGGAGCCTGCGCTTGCTAAGAAAAATGTTCGATTATCCTGGCAAACTCAGCGTGGATTGCGGCTCGAACGCGCTGCATCGCGCTTCTGCGCCCGCCAGCGGAAGCCGAGCCAGGCCAGGTAGGCCAGTTGGACGGCCCAGGTGATGGCGTAGGCGGCAACCGTGAACTGGTGGTCGAGAATTGCTTTTGGATCCATGTTCTTTCCTCGTTTCTCTGCTCGTCCCGCGGTTCTGTGCTTGTCCTGGCTCTCAGCCGTGCAACGCTTCCTGGGCTTCTTCAGCCGTAATTTTCTGGTGCTGGCGTTCGACATGGTAGCGCAGCGCCAGGATGAGCACTCCCCAAGCCAGCCAGGCCAGGATGTTCCACAGGAAGGCGGGCACCATGGACGGATCCATGCCGGAACCGGCCTCGCCGCCGAAGACGGGGGCGGGGTGCTGGGTGCGCCACCAGCGGTTGGACATGTAGACGATGGGCACGTCGAGAGCGCCGAAGATGCCCAGCACAGCGGCCAGCGTCTGCACCTGCGGCCCGGCGGCAAAGCGGCGCAGCAGCAGGTAGCTGACATAGATGAGCCAAAGCACCAGGGTGGTGGTCAGCCGCGCGTCCCAGGTCCACCAGATGCCCCAGGCGCGGCGTCCCCACAGGGGGCCGGTGAGCAGCACGACGGTGCAGAAAACGACGCCGACTTCCGCGCCGGCCAGCGCCCAGGCATCGGCAACCTGCGCCCACTCCGCGCGATTGCGGCGGAGGGCAAGATAGCCGATGGACCCGGCCAGGCTGATGGCGAAGAACAGAAAGGCGACCATCGCCGATGGCACGTGGTAGAAGATGATGCGAAAGAGTTCGCCCTGCATGGCGTCAGTGGGCGCAACGTAAATGGCCTGGTAGAAGCCCCATATCATGAGCCCGACGGTGACGGCGGCGTAGATGCCGATGGAGATCTTTTTCATAGGATTTGAAGATCGAACGACTCCAGTGTACGACGGCGGGGAAGCGCAGGGGTGGGCCGGAGGGTGCGTGTTTGGCGACTTTAGGCTTATCAGCGGCGTTTTAGGAGCAGCAAAAAGGCCCTGGATAGTCAATCCAAGGCCTTTTTGCGATTCTCTAACTACGCCAGTTAAAACTGGACGCCGCCTGATACACACCCAAAATACACCGGAAGATGTCGATCTTCAACAATAAAGACGGGGGCTTGGGTTCTAGAGACTGAGGACCGAAGGGCTCAAAGCATCCCGCAGGGGCTAAACAGGCTGCGGAAAAACCCTGAAGGATTGCGAAAAGCCCGAGGGGCTTACCGCAGGGCCTGAAGGCCACGTTCATTCTACGGCACTTACGGCACGACTAAAGTTGTGCCCTGACACTTTTCCAGCCCCCGAGTGAGTTTTTCCGCAGCCTGTAAAGCCCAGGGCGATTCGGCTGTCTACTTGCCGGGACTGAAGTCCCGGCTTACCAATTACTTCTACTACTACTACTACTGCGGGTGCGGCTCATTCCGCGTGAAAGACGACGTCGAACAGCAGCAGACTGGCCGTGGTGAAGATGATGTCGTAGCCCAGCAGCATCTTGATCCACAGGGTCGGGTCGCTCTCGCCGGTCAGGATGGCGGTGGTGGCCTGCACCATGGCCAGCAGGGCCGGAATGAAGATGGGAAACAGGATCAACGAAAGCAGCAGCTCGCGGTTGCGGCTGCGAATGGAGAGCGCAGCAAAGAAAATGCCGTTCGCAACCAGCGCCCACGTGCCCAGCGGCAGAACCAGCGCCAGCAGCCAGGCCTGGCCTTCAATATGAAGGTTATAGAAGACGAAGAAAAACGGCGCCAGCACTATTTGGACAATGGTGACGAAGAGAAAATTCGCCAGCACCTTGGCCAGATAGAGCTCCGCGCCCGGAGCCGGGGCCATGCGCTGCGCGTCGAGCACCTGGTGGCGGATTTCGCGCGCCCAGGCCTGGTTCAATGCGCTGACCGAGGCAAACATCGTGGCCACGCACAGCACGCCGCCGGCAATCTGTTGGGAAAACGCCCCGCGCGGGTCGAAGGCGATCGAAAACAGCACCACCACCAGCCCGGAGAAAAACAGCATCGAAATGATGGCGTCGAGTGAGCGCCACTCGATGCGCAGGTCTTTGACGAGATGGGTCCACAGGGCGCGGGGCATCAGGCGCGTCCCTCCGTGGTGACGGACTTGGTGATGTCGGCGGTCTGGGCTTCCGCGCCCTGGGCCTCGGCGGCTCGCAGGTAGTCGTCGGGTGTGAGAATCAATTGCGTTCCGCGCGCCCCGGCCGAGACGCTGATCTTGTCGAAAAGAATGACCGTCTCATCGATGAACACGGGGTAGGCTTTCTTGGCGCCGAAGACGGTAACACCGCCGCGAATGTAGCCTGTGAGCGGCTGCACTTCCTTCAAGTGGACCATCTCGGCCTTGCGCAGCCCCGCGGTGCGCGCCAGCTTCTTGAAGTCGAGTTCGGCGTCGCCGGGGATGACGGCAAAAACATACACGCCCGGCCCGCCGGTCGTCAGCAGGGTCTTGAAAACCTGCTCCGCCGGCATGCCGATTTTCTTGGCCACGCTCACGGCGGACAGATCGTTGGGGTCGACCTCGTACTCGTGGAGTTCGAAGGGGATGCCGAGAGCTTCGAGAATGCGTGCGCCGTTCGTCTTCATCGTGTAGGGTTTCCCGGTCCACCACCCCAGCGACGAAGACCTGTCGCTGGGGACCCTGGGTCAAACGAAGCTACGCGGCCGGCGTGCAGGGTCAGCACCCAGTCGGCGATAGGGGCGGCGAGTTCGCGCTGGTGGGTGGTCAGCACAATCGTCCGGTTGCCCTCGCGAAACCCGGCCAGCAAGTCGACCATCTGGCGGGCGCTTTCGACATCCATATTGGAGAACGGCTCGTCGAGCAGCAGCAGCTCGGGGACGGGCAGCAGGACGCGGGCCAGAGACGTGCGCTGCCTCATGCCTTGCGAATACTGGCCAAGCGGGCGGTTCAGTTCCGGGTCCAGGCCCACCTGGCACAGGGCTTCGGCCGGCGTCAGGCATTTGCGGCCGGGATAGAGGCTACCGAAGTAACTCAGGTTTTCCTGGGCTGTGAGCTCGTCGTAGAGCATGGCGGCGTGGCTCATGTAGCCGATGCGTTCACGGGCATCGTGAGGCTCAAGACCGCCGGATTCAGTGCCATCCGGTTGCAGTTCGCCGAAAACCCTCACCCGCCCGAAACTGGGCCGCAGCAAGCCGGCTAAGATGCGCAGCAGCGTGGACTTGCCCGCTCCGTTCTCGCCGACTAGGACGTAGCACCGCCCCGGCTCCATGTCCACTGAAACCTGGCGCAGGGCCGCGAACGAGCCGAAGAGCTTGGAGACTTGATCGAGCCGGGCGCAGAACTTCGAGCGGGCGGCCTGGCTGGCGGAAGCGTTCATTCGATCAGTTTGTGGCAGGGTAAGCGGCGGCAGCCGGGTTGGGTGCATGTGCGTCCGCGCGGGGGGCGGGTGCGGCACTGGGTTGGGACATTCCGGGCTGCGCTTGTCCCGGCTGCGGAGGAGCGTATTTGCTGGCGCACTTTGCCTGCAGAACCGTGGCGTGGAAGACGCCGTCCCGCCCATAGGAGCCTTCAGCCAGTGCCTGGGAGTTGTCCTTGAACGTATCCGGGGGCGGCTCGGAGCCTTTGTAGTTGACCTTCAGCAGGCGTCCGCTGGCGGCCTTGGGGGAGTGGCTTTCAAACTCATTCAAGACAAAGGTGACGTGGGTCCCGTTCTGCTCAATCGACCCGGGCTGCACGAACCCCTCCACGCGCAACTGGCTGTGATAGGCCTTGTCGCCCATACCGCCCAGCTCGGCGATGGTCACGTAATAGCTCTTGTTGGCTCCGTATCCGGAGTAGGCCAGCCAACCGATGGTGCCGACGATAATGGCAGCCGCAATCCCGATTCGCAGAGTGTTGGGGGAAATTTTCATACTCAATTCTAAACGATACGAGCGATACGGGGCGCGGTCAACCACCCAAGGTTGGCGCCGAGGTCAATTCCCCCGGAAGCGGGGTCTCTCCTCGGAAAACCGCCCATGCGCCCGTCCCTGAACGAGCAGCCCAGAGTGATCGCCTTGCCAAGCGGGCACCCAATCCGGCATTGGAGCCCGCCCGGCATTTGAGCCGGACGGAGGCGGGCAAGCTAGCGGGCGGAGTCCAGTGTGTGCGCCGCACGATCCAGGGCCTGGGTCAAAACCTCCAACTGCCTGGCGGCGCGGTTGACATCGTGTGCGTCGAGGGCCTCGTTCACGCCGGGAAGGACAACGGCGGCGTAGCCTGTGAATTCGCCGGGGGCGTAGATGGTGTGCCGGTACCACGGGCGATTGGGCAGCCCTGTTTCGGTGGTCAGCGCGGTCTCGGTCTGGCGCAAGGCGAGATTCAGCTTGGCCAGGTCGCCGGAAGCCGCAGTTTGCTGGCTGCGAACCCGCTCGGCCGCCGCGGCAAGACGCGCCGCCGCCGCTTGGGCGGGGCCAAAGTCGAGTGAATTGAGCCCAGGGTTGGGGTCTTTCCACCGCCCCCACCAGGTCTTGTCGCCGGGAGCGCCGGATTTGCGCCTGGCCGCTTCAATATAAGAGGAAATTGCATGGGCGTAAGCCACGTAGTCGTAGGGCAGCACGTCGGCGTCGGCCATGCGCACAGCTTCCAGACCGAAGACGCGTGCCATCTCCTGCAAATACACAAACTCCGGATCGGCGTTCTCGGTGAACCATGAGTAGTTGTCGAAGACCGAGTGATACACGCCATAGGGACCGGTGGAACCGATGTCCGTGGAGGGAACGCCCGCGTGTTGCAGGAACGGCGTGAAGTCCGACCCGGAACCCAAGTCGCCCACCTGCACTTCTTCGCCGGCCTCCGGCGGTGCGTTCGAGATGCGGTGGTTATTTTGGGCGGGATGCCCGTCTTGACCCGGGCGCTCGCCTTGCGCCGGATGCTCGTTTTGGGCCGGGTGGTTAATCCGCCATTCCTGATAGACCGTTCCGCCCAGCGGACTGGGAACCAACCGCGTGACCTCGCGGACGAACTGCTTGAGCGACGGAACGGCGGAGGCCGAAAAATCCGGTCCGGACACCGCGACGTCGGTGTTGAAGTAGGCGACGGCGCGCTCCATCTCTTTGCCGTGCTGCTCCACCCATTCCGTTGAGCCGATCAGCCCCTCCTCTTCCGCGTCCCAACTGGCAAGGATAAGGGTCCGTTTGGGCCGCCAGCCCTGGTGGAGGAGCACGCCGATCCCGTGCACCGCTTCCAGCATGGCGGCCGTGCCGCTCGACGGATCGACCGCGCCGTAAACCCACGCGTCCCGGTGATTGCCGGCCACCACCCACTCATCGGGGTATTCCGCGCCCTTCACTTTTCCGATCACGTCCCAGATGATGCGGCGCTGATAATCCTGCACGGAGACCAGGTGCACCTTCGCACCGCCGACAGTTCCCAGGTGATAGCGAAACGGCAGCGCCCCTTGCCACCCCTGCGGCACGCCCGGCCCTTTCAACGCTTGCAGGATGGGCGCGGCGTCGTGGTAGCTGATGGGGATGGAAATAATGTGCGGCTGGTTGCCTTCGGGCGAGATGCGTGCCGAGTCAGGCAGGTTCGGCGTCGAGGCCACGCCCGGCGTCTCCGGGTCGCCCGGATACTTGAAAAGGTATTGGACCGATCCGCGCTGCACGCCGGTTTCCGGCCGCCACGGGCCCAGCGGGTAGGCGTCGCCCTTGTAGTAGCCGTCGTCCGCGGGGTCGGAGTAGATCAGCACCCCGGCCGCGCCGCGCAATTCGGCGATGTAGACCTTCACGCCGCGGAAGTTGCTGCCGTAGCGGACCAGGACAATTTTTCCGTGCAGGTCAATGTGTTGCGCGGCGAGCTGGTCGAAGTCCTCCAGCCGGCCGTAGTTGGCGTAAACCACCTCGCCGGTCACGTCGCCGGATCCAGACGAGCCATTGAAGGGCATCACCACGCGCGGATCGTTCTCATAGGGGTCGCCCTCCACGTGCTCACGTGTGGGCCCGGTCATCAGCAGCTTTCCCTGGGCGTCATACGCCTCCACCCGCACCACTTTGGGCTGGTTCAGCAGGACGCGGTAGGGAACGATCTCCGTCTCCAAGCCTGCGGCGCGGAACTTCTGCGCCACGTATTCCGCTGTCTTGTGGTCTTCGGGAGTCGAAGCCAGGTGGGGCTCGGCGGTGAGGGTTTTCAGGTGCTGCCCTGCCAGTTTGGCGTCGGGAACAGCCAGAAACCTGTCCTCGATCTTTGCTTCTCCGCCGAAGTCCCTGTACCCGAAAACGGTTTGCGGAGCAGATTGGGCTGCCAACCGCGCAGCCACGAACGCCGCGGAAACGATCGCCAGGGTTAAAGAGAAAGAAAGCCGCTTGCGCGATGTCATGATTGGACCCTTTGAAGAAACATGATTCAGACTCCCGGAACCCGAGTTTCATGGCCTGAAAAGGCCGCAGACTCCCCATTGTCTTTCAAGTGACGAAATCGGGTCCCTGTGGTTCCTTGCGGGGCAGCCAAAGCGTGCGGTTCTGCGCCCAAGCTCAGGCCACCGGCTGGGCGCAATGGGCGCAACGCTTGGCGGCCAGCGGAATCTCGCTCAAGCACTCCGGGCAGGTCTTCATGGTCGATGGAGCGTCGGGCGCCGGCTTTTTCAGCCGGGCCAGCAGCGTGTTCAAAGGCAGAACAATCCCGAAGTAGACCACGCTAGCCACAATCAGAAACGAAATTGCGGCGTTCAGGAAGTTGCCCAGCATGATCGGCGTTCCGTTCACCTTCAGCACCACGCCGCTGAAGTCCGGCTTGCCCGCCACTGCGGCGATGAACTGGGTCAGCACGTCTTTGACGAGTGAGTTGACAATGGCGTTGAAGGCCGCGCCCAGAATCACCGCGACCGCCAGATCGACAACGTTTCCACGCAGAATGAAATCGCGAAATCCCTTGAGCATGTCTGTCTCCGATCTTTGTGTGTGTCTGCGCCGGCCGGGAGCAGGGGAGAACCCCGGCGCATTGAGCAACATCCTACACGGCTCAGTCCAGCCTTTGGTAGGCGCGTGCGCGGACGAGCTCCAACTCTAGAGATACAGCCAGAGAAATAGCACCATGGCCAGGCTCATCAGCTCGGCGTAGAGCAGGATGAGCACGCCTGCGTGGTAGAGGCTCCATTTGCGGCTCAGGCAGCGGGCAGTCTCGATCATGCCCCACAGCGCGATAGGCGCCAGAAGAGCCTGCCAGGGCGAAGTGTGCAGCGCGTCGTCGTGGGGGAACCCGGCCAAGCGCATGCTCGCCGCCAGCGCGCCGAGCGCCAGCAGCACGCCGCGGGCCAGCGACCTCTGCCGCAGCCGAAAGATGGAAGGGCGGGGAATCACCACACTTCAATGGTACGTGCTGCGAAGGTCATTCTCTTGTGGGCGGCAAGATTCCTGCCGCCTTCTGCGACGCTTACTTCGCTACCAGTTCCATCTCTTTAAGCGATTCGGCAAAGGGCGCTCGCAAAGCGCCGCGCTCGGTCAAGATGGCGGTGACATACTTGGCCGGAGTCACGTCGAAGGCCGGGTTGCAGATGCCGACGCCATTCGGAGTGAGCTGCTTGCCGCCGTGATGGGTTACTTCGACGGCTGGTCGCTCCTCGATGGGGATGGCCTCGCCGGTTTCCGTAGCCAGGTCGATGGTGGACCATGGTGCGGCTACGTAGAACGGGATGCCGTGCTCTTTGGCCAGGATCGCCACGTTGTAGGTACCGATCTTGTTCGCCACATCGCCGTTGGCCGCGATGCGGTCCGCGCCGACCACGACGGCCTGAATGCGCCCGGCCCGCATCAGGCTCGCCGCCATGTTGTCGCAAATCACGGTCGTGGGAATACCGTCGGCCATCAGTTCCCAGGCCGTCAGCCGCGCGCCTTGCAGAAACGGCCGTGTTTCGTCGGCGAACACATGGATCCGTTTGCCCTGCTCGACCGCCGACCGGATCACCCCGAGCGCGGTTCCATAGCCGCAAGTGGCCAGCGCGCCAGCGTTACAGTGGGTCAGAACGCCGCCTTCATTCGGCAGCAACTCTGCGCCGAATGCGCCCATCTTCTTGCAGGCGGCAATGTCCTCCGCGTACATGGCGTGCGCTTCGGCCAGAATTCTTTCCTGGATCTGGCCCAGGGTTGCGCCCGAGGCCACCAGGTTGGCGAAGAGTTGCTTCATGCGGTCGATGGCCCAGAACAGATTCACTGCGGTCGGGCGGGTTGCGGCCAGGCAGGCGCAAATGGCCTCGAACTCCGGCGCAAACTCTTCGGTTGTCGCGGCTTTGGTGCCAAGGGCGCCGAGGGCGATCCCGTAGGCAGCTGACACGCCGATGGCCGGCGCGCCGCGGACGACCATGGTTACAATAACGTCGGCAACCTGCTGGTAGGTGGTGGCAAGCACATAGCTTTCCTCGAGGGGAAGCCGGGTCTGATCGATGAAGCGGACGCCATCCGGGGTCCATGCCAAGGTGGGAATCATGCTTCACCAGTGTAAACTGCTGAGGTGCGCGAGGGAGCGAAAGGGGCCTCTCTGAAAACCTTTTCATTTTCCGCTGGACTTCCATCCTCCCCCGTAGCGTAGAGTTATTGCGGCGCTTTTCACGCAGTTTTCCAACTCCGGTGCCCTTGACGGTGTTCGCCTTCGCGCCCGTCACCCTCCCGGACAGTTGCCCTATGGGAGAACGGCGAAGAGCAGGCGATTTTTGCAAAGGAAGCAGGAGAAGATCTTTCATGGCCACTCGATCCACACCACCGGCGGCGGCAAGCTCGCCCAACTACGTTGTCCCGTTTATCACCGTCACCATCCTGTTCGGCATCTTCGGGTTCCTCACCAACCTGAACAGCAACCTGATGCCTCATCTCAAGTCGCTGTTCGATCTCTCCTACGGGCCGGCCATGCTGGTGTCGACAGCGTGGTTCTTCGCCTACCTGCTCTTCTCCGTGCCCAGCGCGAAGCTGATTGAGCTGGTAGGCTACAAGCGCACCATGGTTATTTCGCTGTTCATCATGGTGGTGGGCGCGCTCCTGTTCATCCCGGCCGCCACTCAAATCAGCTTTCCGCTGTTCCTCACCGCCATCTTTGTGCTGGCGATCGGCGTCTGCGCCCTGCAGACCTCGGCCAACCCGTATGTTTCGATTCTCGGGCCCGAGCACAGCGCGCCCGCCCGCCTGACTCTCTCGCAAGCGTTCAACTCCCTGGGCGCGGCCGTGGCTCCACTGGTAGTGGCCCACTTTATCCTCACCGATCCCAGCAAGGTTTCGAGCAAAGCCAGCATCGCCCACACGGTGCAAGGACCTTACATGGCCATTGCCGCTGCGCTCCTGGTGCTGGGCTTCGCGGTGATGTTCATGCATCTGCCGGCCGTCACCTCCACGCGCGCCTTCCGCCCCGCCAAGGATGGCGACGCGCTGCTGGGCCGCAGCATCTGGGGTTACACGCACACGGTACTGGGCATGTTCGGCATCTTCTTTTACGTCGGCGTTGAAATCGCCTTGGCCGCCATCGCGATCAGCTACTTCTTATCCCAGGGAGTCAACATCTCGACACTCGGGGTGTTTGGAACCATGGTCAGCAACATGCTTGGCCCCTTGACCAACACCGCAATTGCCGGCGTCCTGGCCTCGCTCTATTTTCTCTTCATCATGGCGGGCCGTTTCCTGGGCAGTGCGCTCATGGCCTGGTTCAAGGCGGAGAAGCTGCTTGCCTGCCTCGGCTTTTTGGGCGTGGTCTTCCTGCTCATTTCCATGTTTACCCACGGCTCGGTTGCTATCTGGACCCTGGTGCTCTGCGGCCTCGCCAACTCCATCATGTACCCCACGATCTTCGCGCTGGGTGTTGCCGAACTGGGGCCGATGACCAGCAAGGGTTCCGGCGTCATCACCATGGGAAACGTGGGCGGAGCGGTGATCCCCCTCCTGTTCGGTGCCTTGGCCGACAAAATCGGCATTCAATATGCCTTCATCGTGCCCATCGTCGCCTACCTCTACATCGCCTACTATGGCCTGTCAGGATACAAGCCGACGCGTTCCGAAGCGGTGTAGGCGCGGATTTTTGCTGCATTCAAGGCCCTCCGGTTCCTGCCGGAGGGCCTTGGCGTTTGGTCACTGTGGCGCCTCGTCAATTCGCTGCGAAACATGCTGTCATTCGGTGGACTGCGTAGCGAAGACGAAGGATCTGCGGCTGTCCCGGTTTCTCCGTCAGAAAATCGAACTCCTGGAATCCACAAAACCAAGTTGCCTTTTCTGATCCCTGATCCCCTGATCCCTGTTCCCTAATCCCTAATCCCTGTCTTCCCGTACAATGTCCCCAACCCCTCCCCCCAAGGAGAGTCCCCATGCGGCCATCCTTCACACTGGGCATCGAAGAGGAATACCAGACCGTCGATCCGGTCACGCGCGACCTGCGCTCCCACATCCAGACGGAAATGCTGGCGCAAGGCAAAATCCGCCTCCAGGAACGCGTCAAGGCGGAGATGCACACCTCGGTCGTCGAGGTCGGCACCCGCATCTGCCGCAACATCACCGAGGCGCGCGAAGACATCTACGAGCTGCGCCGCGAGATGATCAAGCTGGCCCGCGAGCACAAGCTCGTCCTGGTCGCCGGGGCCACGCATCCCTTTGCCGACTGGCGCACCCAGGAAATCTATCCCGACCCGCGCTATGCCCAGGTGGTCAAGGACCTGCAGTTAGTCGCGCGCGCCAACCTCATCTTCGGCCTCCACGTCCACGTTGGCATCGAGGACCGCGAAGCCGCCATTCGCATCATGAATTCCATGCGCTACTTTTTGCCGCATATCATGGCTCTGGCCACCAACTCGCCTTTCTGGCTGGGCATCAACACCGGTTACAAGGGCTACCGCTCCAAGGTGTTTGAAAACTTCCCCCGCACCGGCATTCCCGATGCCTTTTCCAGTTACTCCGAGTTTGAAAACTATGTAAGTCTCCTGGTTCGCACCAACTGTATAGACAACGCCAAGAAGATATGGTGGGACATCCGCCCACACCCGTTCTTCAACACCGTCGAAGTCCGCGCCTGTGACATTCCCTTGCGCGCCGAGGAGACGGTCGCCATCGCCGCCCTCATCCAGGCCACCGCGGCCTATCTCTACAAACTCCACGAGGCCAACCAGGACTTCCGCCAGTACGCCCGACCGCTTCTGATGGAAAACAAATTCCGCGCCGTTCGCTACGGCATCGACGGCAAACTCATCGACTTCGGCCGCCAGCAGGAACTCCCCGTGCGCGACCTCATTGAAGAGTATCTGGCCCTTGTCGACCCGGTCGTCGACGAGTTAGGCAGCCGAGAAGCCATCAACGGTATCCGCAAAATCCTCTCCACAGGCACGGGCGCTGATCGCCAGCTCAAAGTGTTTGAAGAATCGAAGGGCGACCTCAAGGCCGTGGTCGATTACATGGCCCAGGAAACCACCGCCGGGCTGTAGCGAACGCTCGTGACAGGCGGGCGCACCATCCGGGAGCAGCGACCTGGCATTCACCGGACAGGACACAGGGACCCTGGTTCTGGTCCAAGGCAATCGATTGATTCTACTAGGCCTTTCCAGGACACCGGTGTAGAATAATTTAACCGTTTAAAACACCCGGCAAGGCGAGGCCTGCACTAATGTCAACGATTGTGGAAGTTGCGAAACGCGCCGGTGTCTCCATTGCAACCGTTTCCAACGTGATTCGCGGCACCAAGAGAGTGAGCCCCGCGTTACAGAAGCGGGTGCGGGACGCCGTCCGTGAACTGGACTATTATCCCAATGCCATCGCGCGCAGTTTGAAGGTGAAGCAAACCCGGATGCTCGGGATGGTGCTCCCGGACATCACCAACCCGTTTTTTCCGGGAATCATTCGCGGCGCGGAAGATGCTGCGTTCGAGCGCGACTATTTTCTGGTCACGGCTAACACGGATGAACATATCGGGCGCGAGCGGCGAATCGTTGCGGCCTTGCGTTCCTACCGCGTAGATGGGATTCTGCTTGCTTCTGCGCCAGGAAGCAACGCGAGCCACATTCGAAGCACGATTGCTTCCGGTGTTTTCGTTGTGTGCCTCGACAGGCCAGTCTCCGGCGTAAACGCGGACTCAGTTCTGCTGGACAATGTCCGCGGCGCGCGAGAATGCGTGCGGCACCTGATCAAGCAGGGCCACCGCAGCATTGCCGTCATTGCCGGTCCCTTGAAAGCGCAGAATGCGCGCGAACGTCTTCAGGGTTATGAGGAAGCGCTGCGCGAAGCGGACATCCCCATGGACAACGCGCTGATCCTTGAAGGCGATTTTCGTTATGAGTCCGGAAACCGGCTGGCCAAGCGCCTGATACAGGAACAGACAAGCGCCACTGCGCTCTTTGTATGCAACGGTGTGATGACTCTGGGTGTGCTCAGCGCATTTGAAGAACTCGGGGTACGGTGTCCGGAAGATATCGCGCTCGCCACCTTCGACGACCTTACTCTCGAACATTCTTATCATTCGCACCTTACTGCTGTGGTGCAGCCGAGTTACGAGATGGGAGCCCGAGCAGCCACCATGCTGATGGACCGCATCGAAGGCAAGGTGACCGGGGATCCGGTTATGGTGCGGATTGTGCCGACACTGGTCATCCGGGAGTCGACAAGTCTACCGCCGCGCTTGTCAAGCGGCCAGCCCTTGCCCAGCATGAGATGAAAATGCGCGGATCGAGTAAAGTCGAGAGGCTTGTGTCATGGGTGCCCGTCCTCGCCACATCCGTCCTTGCTTGAACTTTCGCAGAGAGCGCAGTCTCAGCTTCATTGCGCGTGAGCCCCTTTCCTTGCTCGCAGACGCTTTGAGGTCGAAGTGTATTCGTATGCGCCCATGTTCGGCGCTTTCCCCACGGGAATCGTTCTGCCATCGAGGTCCTTGGTGAAACCCAAGGGAATACCCGCGCCAACCGCGGGGCTCTCCGCTTTGAGATGGTAATCGCGCTTCGCATAATCGACGAAAAGTGGATCGCCAATCTTCTCCCCGACGCCCGGCGTCCCGGGAATCGGGTCAATGGTGCTGTCATCGGCGCTGAAATAGAAGTTATGATCGTGGATCTGCCTGGCTCCCAGTCCGTTATGAAATGCCTGTAATCCGTTCGCCATAACAAAAATATTGTTCCGCCAGACGGTGTTGTTTGTCGCGGGGATGAACCAGTTCACGTCATTGTAGCCCGGAGGACGCGTCTGCACGCGGATAATGGTGTTGTTCACCACCAGCCAATCGATGCTGTTGGTTATCCCCAGGAATTTCTCGGTCACATCTGCTTCGTTGTAAGCGATGGTGACGTCGGTATATGGCCCGCCGCTGTCCGTTTCCAGGAATCCCTGGGTATCGTAAACCTTGTTATGGTGGATATTGATATTTTTCTTCGGGTTCTTGTCGTCAATCTCAAAAGCGCCGCCGTCGGCTCCCCAACTGCCTCCTACGAGGTAGTAATGCTCGATCCGGTTGTAAGATACCTCCTGGTTTGACACCATCAGCATAATGGCCACGGGCCCCCAGTTCGGCGAGCAAAGAAACTGGTCCACGGTGTCATGGAAGTGGTTTCCGGTGATCAGTGCGTACTCTCCATACGACCGGACCGCGACCGGGCAGTTGATCGCTTCGCAGTTTCGCACAATCACATGCGTCGCAGTGCGGGCAATCAACACAGCTCCAATCGTGCGAGCCACCGCCGAGGGGGCATTCGGCGCCGCGGGCACGCCATCGTAGAAGTACAGTCCGTCGATGACGATCCAGCTTCCACGCACCTGAATCATGTTGCCGGCCAGCACATTGTAACTTGGGTTGGTGAATCGTGGTGCGTCGCCTGAGCCGTAGGCAGCCAGCACGATCGGCTTTCCCGGTTCGCCGGAGTTGGCGATCGTCACGCCGCCGCTGTAAGACGAGCCCCTCGCGAAGTAAACGGAATCCCCCGGCTTGAATGCGTATGCGTTCACTGCGGCCAGCGACTTCCACGGGCGCTTTATCGTTCCAGGGCCGGAGTCGTCGGCGTTGGGGTCGGCGCTGTTCACGTAGTGAATTCGATTCGTGTTCCGCGCTTCCCGGCCAAGAGCGAAAGGTGCGGCCAAAAGGAACAGGGCGCAAATCCCAAGCACGAGTTGGCTCCGCAAAACGTTCACGTCCTTCCATTACGCGCACGCTGACAACGGACCCTGCCGAGTCCGCGCTACACCAACCGCGCCAATCAAGTGGCGGATACAAAAAAACAGACACAGAAGAACCTCCGCGAGCAGGAAGCATGGACTCGCAGCGGCCCTCTCAAGAGCAACCACCGGAAAGATGAATGAAACCTTTCAACTTTCGACCGCTAAACTTTAGCGTGCCTGCTACCATCTGTCAAGACAAATTGTCGGGGCGCCGTCTATAACTGGTTTCACGCGCCAGCTCAATAGCCCGGGAAATGGCAGCGTCGAGATGACGCCGATTCCGCATCGGAACATGCACGCACGTCAGCGGCTCCACAGCGTAGCCGCGACCCGCGTGCGCCTGGGAAATGTTCAAGCCATCGAAACTCCAGATTCTTTCGATCGGCGAAGGCGGGGAACATTCAACGGCGCGTTACGACGCTTCCGCGATCGATATATACTTTAGGCGCTTTCGTTCGACAGTTATGAAAGGCAAGGAGAGCCGGTATGCACAGGAACTTTCTCGCGCTGATATTTCTGGCGTTCTCGCCCCTGCTTGTAGCCCAGTTGGCCCCCAGAAATGAGGACATCGTCAAGATGGTGAGGGCGAGCTTGGGCGAGGATCTTATTATCACCACCATCAATGCTTCGCCGGGGTACTACGATACCTCCGTGGCCGGCCTGGCTGCCCTCAAGACCGCGGGCGTCACCGACAAGGTACTCTCGGCGCTCGTGCACAAGGCCTTTCAAATCTGCTTTGCCGGCACTGGCCAGGATCAAGTTCAAGGCTTGACCCTTGGGCAGATGGAAAAGCTGTTGCAGGATACCGGTTGCGGACCGCAGCATTCCGCCGTACCACCGCTTTCTGCACAGGTTGCGCCTGTTCCGAATGCATCCCTACCGGCACCAGTGGCCGCCGTACCATGCCCCGTCGTTGCCCTCGCTCCGGCGGTTCAAGCACCCGCCCAGCCGTCATCCGCGCCTGCACGGTCAGCGAGCAAGCCCCGCGTGTTCCTGGCATTGGCAAGCACAGAAGCCGGTCAAGGAACGCCCCAGGACCAAGCGACGCAGATAAGCAAAGAGTTTGCGCAAAACTGCCCTGGTGTGCAAGTCACAAGCAACCAAAACATGACGGATTACACGGTCCGCTTGAGTCCTGTCGAAGACGGCGCCGCACATGATCCTCAGTTTCGGGTTGCGAACAAGGATGGCAGCTTTATATCGAACACCAATGAGGGCGTGGCGATCGGCGACGGAGTGAAGAAGGCGTGCAATGCAATTCTGGCGGACTGGGCTGGCAAGTAAGTCATAACTTGAGCTCCTTCATGGCTGCCATATCGCTGGTGGTTGCACGGCACTTTGCACAGCAGCCGACGGCGTCCTGGCCATGCGCCGGTATCCAGGACTGAATGTCTCGACCCACTCCCCGCCGGGCTCAATTTGCTTGGTGAAGTTCGCACAGAAGATCCTCCTGTTCTGCAGGGCATCACACCCCTTTCAGCAAGAGGCTTGACAGCCGCAGCGGTCGGCGCTAATCTTCCTTGCAGCAAATTGAAAGCTTTTAATTTGCTCGGCCCGAAGTTCGCGCAACCGCAAGAGACAGGCCCGCCCGGCATCCATCGCGGACCGCCCGTAGCAGTTTGTGGAGATGCGCCCTCCGATTAGGCAGGCCCATGTATCAACCCGAGAACTAAGGCATCGCGTTGTTCTCCATCATTGTGACTGCCGGCAAGAGAAAGCCGGGGGGCAGTTGGAATCTGGCGCGACGCTAATATGGCAGGGGTAGCACGCAAGATCAATGAGGAACGGAATACAAGGGGGTCCTATGCGGACAAGCAGCGGCCGGAAACCGATTGTTGTGGTGGGCAGCATCAATGCCGATCTGGTTGTACAGGTCGAACGGATACCGCGCCCGGGCGAGACGGTTCTGAGTTCGGATTTTCAAGTTCATCCCGGCGGTAAAGGCGCGAATCAGGCTGTCGCTGTCGCGCGTTTGGGGTACCCGGTTTTCATGATCGGCAAGTTGGGCTCGGACGCATTCGGTCCCCAGTTGCGTGAAAGCATGAGCCGGGCCGGCGTCGATGTGAGCGCCGTAGACACAATCGATGGAGCCTCCGGTGTAGCGCTCATCGAGGTGGGTTCCAAGGGAGAAAACAGCATCGTTGTCGCCGCCGGCGCCAACACCAGGCTTCTACCCCAGGACATTGACGCCAACATCGAGATCATTCGCGCGGCGGGCCTGGTTCTCATCCAGCTTGAGATTCCCCTGGAGACCGTCGCGCATTTGACCGCCGTCTGCGCCCGAGAACATGTTCCCGTCGTCATGGACCCCGCACCCGCACAGAAGCTTCCACCGGAAGTGCTGAGCGCGGTTACATGGTTCACGCCCAACGAGACGGAGGCCGAGTTCTACATTGGCAACAGCGCCGTGGCGCGGGATGACTTCCGCGCGCAAAGAGATGCGCTCTTCGCGTACGGCATTCAAGCTGTGGTGCTCAAACAGGGTTCGCGCGGCGCGTACATCGCAGTGCGCGACGGCATGGATGCTTTCATTCCGGCCTTTCCGGTGAAGGCGATCGACACAACTGCGGCGGGCGACGCTTTCAATGGCGCATTTGCGACCGCCCTGATGCTTGGAAAAGATCCGGCGGACAGTGCGCGATTTGCCGCAGCCGCGGCGGCCATCTCTGTAACTCGGCCCGGCGCCCAGTCATCCATGGCGTCGCGGGAAGAGACCGAAGCGTTGCTCAAAACATTTCGCACGGAACAGCTTCAACAACGCAACTAACTTCGTCGCGCGGATCACCGGCAGCGAGAAACCCGGAAATGCAGCGCAAAACCAAGGGAAGTTGGCAGGAACAATGAGGCAACGATGAAACTCTGTTACGCAGATCGAATAAGTCTTGCTGCGGTACTGTTAGCGGCCATCGCCGCCATTGCTTCCACTGTGAGCGCCCAGGATACGCGGTTTGTGCCTCCCGGCACATGGGAGGAAGGCATGATCAATCCGCCTTCCTGCCTCATGCTGCAATCGGCTTGGGCGGCGATGTATCTGGGCGGTTCTCCGACGCCGCAGGAGTGCCCCGGAAACATGCATGAACTTTGGCTCAAGGACATCACCCATTGGCGGGACGAGCGGCGGATTCGCATCGGATATGACGGCGCCCGTTATGCGCTTCCCGCTCTCGAATGGACGCAATCCAGCTTCATCCAGCCGCAAACCATGGTCCAGGACCGTTACTTGTATGATCCGGCCACCGGCTCCTACACCGTGGACCGTTACGTGGCGGATCTGGAGAAACGGTATGGCGGAGTGGATGCGGTTCTGATATGGCCGACTTATCCAAACATGGGTATCGACAACCGCAATCAGCAAGACATGATTGGTTCCATGCCGGGAGGAATTGCCGGGGTCAAGCAGATGGTAGCGGACTTCCATCGCCATCGTATCCGCGTGCTTTTTCCCATGATGATGTGGGACCAGGGAACCCGCGATCCAGGTGAGCCCTGGCCGGACGCCATCGCCAAACTGATGAAGGAAATCGATGCCGACGGGATCAACGGCGATACCCAGGATGGCATTCCCTTCGCCTTTCCAAAGGCCGCGGAGGCCATCGGCCATCCCCTTGCGTTCGAGCCGGAAAGCGGACCGCACGACGAAGGGCTGGCCTGGAATCTCTTGACTTGGGGACAATACAATTTTCAATTCTTGCCCAAGGTGGACCGTTACAAATGGCTCGAGCCTCGCCATATGGTCAATATCTCTGACCGGTGGAACCGCAATAAGAACGATGACCTGCAATATGCATTCTTCAATGGCATCGGCTGGGAGAGTTGGGAAAACATCTGGGGCATCTGGAACGGCATAACTCAGCGCGATGCCGAAGCGACGCGCCGCATGGCTTCCATCGAGCGCTGGGCTGCGCCCTTCCTGGTCAGTCCAGGTTGGGATCCCCTGTATCCCATGCACCACTATGGCGTCTACGCAAGCCGCTGGCCGCTGGACGGGAAGACCGTTTGGACCATCGTGAATCGAAACGAGTATGACGTGGACGGTCCGCAGTTATCGCTCCCCATTGAGAAAGGAACCCGGTACTTCGACCTGTACCATGGCGTGGAGTTATCGGGAGTGAGTGAGGCTACATCGGTCTCGCTCGCATTTCCGATTGAGGCGCATGGGTTCGGGGCTGTGCTCGCACTGCAAGGGGAGCCCGATGACGCGACCAAACAGTTTCTGGCCACGATGAAGCAGATGACCGCCACTCCCCTGGCTCAGTATGACCCTGTCTGGCGTCCGCTCCCGCAGCACATCGTTGACATTGCACCCACCACGCCGGCAACTGCTGCGCCCGAGGGAATGGTGTTGATTCTTGGCGGGGACTTCGTCTTCAAGGTGAAGGGACTTGAGATTGAGGGCGAGGATGACATCGGCGTCGACGTACAGTATCCATGGGAAGACCAGGCGCGCCGGTTCCATGAGCATCTCATGCATTTGGGCTCGTATTACATCGACAAATATCCAGTAACCAATGCGCAATTCAAGCAGTTTCTGGACGCGACTCACTACCGTCCCATGGACGGCCAGCATTTCCTCCTCGATTGGAGCAATGGAGCCTACCCCGATGGATGGGCTAACAAGCCGGTGACATGGGTGTCGCTAGAAGATGCACGCGCCTATGCACAATGGGCGGGCAAGCGCTTGCCGCACGAATGGGAATGGCAATTCGCTGCGCAAGGAACGGACCGCCGGCTGTATCCCTGGGGAGAGCGATGGAACCCGCTCGCCGTTCCTTTGCCGAACCAGGGCAGAACCATGCGTGGACCCGACGATGTCGGCGCCCACGCGGCTGGCGACAGTCCTCAGGGCGTTGCCGATCTGGTGGGTAATGTGTGGCAATGGACCGATGAATTCGTTGATGAACACACGCGTGCGGCAATCCTGCGCGGAGGAAGCTCCTACCAGCCACAGGGATCGATCTGGTACTTCCCGCCTGCCTACAGGAACGACGAGCACGGCAAGTTGCTGCTTATGGCTCCTGCCATGGATCGTTCCGCAATGGTTGGTTTCCGCTGTGTGAAAGACGCGCAGAACTGAAGCTGGGCGGATTGGGAAATCGTCGCGGAGGCCAGGACCAGGTCTCTGACCGCTTGAGGGTGTTTTTCTCGGGAATGGGCCGCCGGACTCCAGACCGGCTGTAGTACGGGCGTCCAGGCCCGCATTTGCTCCAGGGATGAGCAAAAATCACGCAGTCGGAGACCTGGTCTTCCCAGCCGCACCATGGCCGCTTGAAATCGAAGTCGCCTGGTTGTATTGCCACATCGGTTTATGGCGGGCCATTCGGAGTTACGAACGTAGGGAGCAGCGGAATAGTCGCTGGAATGTCGGCGGCAGGTGGAACGACAAGGGTTTCTACCGTTCATGCGACTGATGGGGAAACATGATCGAGCAAAGCATAACCGGGAGTAAGTGACTCCGCTGGAATATCCGTTGTGAGCAGAACCCGGGACCACGGCCTAAAGCAAATGAGGCGGCAATGAAAACTCAATTGCATCCCGCGAAAAGTGAACAAAGTCGGCGCCCCTTCATTTTTGTGTGCCTTGTGTGGCTCAGAGGTCACGATTGCGTTGCGGAGACAGCAAAAGGAAGCCAGTCTGCGGACGTATTTGTCGCATCGCATTCCATGCCCGTTGGGGCCACACATTTGGCACACCATGCCTTCTGCGTCACCTGCATGCAGCCCAAAACCCCTTCTTGACAGCAGAATTCGATTTGTGCTTAAATCTCTGAGTTTCAGGTTAAACGTTTTAAAACACGCACTGCAAAGGAGAAGCCTCAATGAAGTCCATGAAGTATTTGCCAGGAGCATTGTTCGTGATTCTTCTGATCGCTGCAGTTTCGCCAGGCCGATTGTGGGGCCAGGTAAACTTGGGAGCGATCAAGGGCGAAACGCAGGACGCGCAGCATGCGGTTGTGCCCAATGCACAACTCACATTGAAGAATGAGGCGACGGGCGTCGTCGCCACCACCGTTTCGGGGCCCTCCGGGCAGTTCAGCATCCTCGATGTTCCTGCCGGCGTTTATACCCTCACGACGGTTGCCCAGGGCTTCGGCACGCTTGTCCAGCAGCACATTGTTGTGGGTGTCGGCAACACCCTGGCGCTCACTGTCACTCTGCAGGTTGGTCAAGTGCAGCAAACAGTGACGGTGTCAGGCAATGCGGCGGAACTCGAGACGCAGACCTCCGATATCGGCACATCCATTTCTCCTGAAGAGATCAAGGACTTGCCTGTATCTCTCAGTGGAGATATGCGCAATCCTCTGAACTTCGTCATTTTCACGCCTGGCGTCTCCGGCTCTGAGCCGGGCGCAACGCCGGATTATCGCCTCAACGTCAGCGGCTCTCCCTCCTATGGCGACGAAGTTTACATCGATGGCGTCCCTGTGATGAACACGACTGAACCCGGCAACATCGGCGCGAACCATCCTCCCATCGACGCGATCAGCGAGTTCAAGCTCATCAACAGCAACCAGAGCGCGCAGTATGGGCTCGACGAAGGCACCGTCTCCTTCGCGTTCAAATCGGGGACCAACACGTATCATGGCAGTGCGTTCGAGTATCTCGAAAACAGCGCTCTGGATGCCTGGGGTTATACGACCCCTGAATTGCGCGATCGGTGCATCGCCGAGGGCACACCTGCAAAGGACTGCCCGAACAAGACGCCGCTCAAGCAGAGCGAATACGGCGGCACCTTTGGCGGAGCGGTGCGGATTCCCAAGCTCTACAATGGCCACGACAAGACCTTCTTCTTTGTCGATTTCACCGGCTTCAAATATCGTCCCAGCTCCTACGATAACTCTTTGACGACGTTTCCAGCGCTATTCGCCAAGGGCGACTTCTCCCAGGCCCTGGGCGCGCAACTTACCGACCCCGCGAATGGCGCTCCAATCGTCGATCCGGCGGGAAGGCCGGTCTACTATGGCGAAATTTATAACCCGGCATCGGCTAACTATGTCACAGGCCCGGATGGAAAGAGCTATCAGGTTCGCGATCCATTCGGACCTGGATCGGCTCCTACCAACATCATCCCCAGCGGCACAGCGGGCTTGAGCACGGTGTCGCAAGCCGTCTTGCCCTATTTCCCTGCGGCCACCAGCAATGCTCTCAACAACAATTTCCTGCGTCTGCAGACCAACGCGATTGACGAGCACCGCCTCGTCGTCAAGATCGACGAGCACATTTCTGAAAAGCATTCACTGTCGGGCAGTGTGTTTACAGGCGGCTATTCCAATGTCAACAACGGCAACCTGAATCTGTATGACGCGACAGACTATACCGCGCCCACGATGCAGTTGCGCTTCCAATACAACTATGTGCATTCCCCCACGATGATTAACAACTTCAGTGCAGGTTATATCCGTGATACGGGCTTCAACGGACCGCTTCAGGTGGGGCCCGATCCCGGACCGGGCTTCGGCATCACGGGGCTGCCGCCTTACCCGTCTGGTACTCCACTGGCAGGTTTTGCCATTGGCACCGTGCAGAATGAACTCGGCGGAGTGTCCGCATCCTCCGACGCGGAAGGCCGCTTTTACCTGAGCGACAACGCGACGTTGATTCGTGGATCCCATAACATCACAATTGGTGGCGAAGGGCGCTACCTGCAACGGGGCGAGACCGGGTATCCAAACGGCGCTTTCACCTTCGAGCCAACCGAAACAGCCCTGAATGGGACTGGCTTTGATGCCGGCACAACCACCAAGGTCTCGATTCCGGGAGATACGGGAGCTCCGGCTGCCAGCTTCCTGTTTGGCGCCGTGAACTATATCAACATCACCTATCCCGCCACCCCCTCCTATCGCTGGTCGCAAGGAGCTGTCTTCGCTCAAGACGACTGGAGAGTGTCACAGCATTTAATCCTGAATCTCGGGGTGCGCTATGACATCCAGTTACCCAGGTCGGAGGCCCATGGAAATATATCCACCATGGATCCAACCCTGCCTAACCCCGCCGCCGGCAATCTTCCTGGAGCCTTTCTCTTCTACGGCAAGGGGGCCGGGCGCAACGGATCGAATCGCATCGGGACGATCGACTATCACGGCTTCCAGCCCAGAGTCGGCTTCGCTTACTCGCCTGGCACGACACGCGAGACTGTGCTTCGCGGCGGATTCGCGGTCAGCCGCCCAATCGGCAACGACAACAGCGAGAGCGATATCAGCGGAGCCCAATATACGTCCGGTTACTCCAATCTGGCCATGCTCGACCAGCCGCAGGACTACATAGGCTCTCCGGCCTATTACTGGGATAAGTCCTATCCGGCGTCGGGTGTTGCCGGAACCAGTCTTAACCCGGGAATGCAGATCGGCGACGGTAACCCACCCATGATTCATCCCAGCTCGGGTACTCCTCCCGTCCAGTTTTACTGGACCGCACAGGTCGAGCGAAAGCTTTCCACGAACATTGTGGCCACTGTGGGTTACGTGGGTATGCACACCTATAGTCTTGGACTGTGGGCCAAGCCCAACGAGACCAACTACAAAGAAGTTATCTCGAAGTACACCTCTGCCGCCACGGCGGACGGGATGCCTTTGAACGAATGGCTGGAACTGCCCATCGGCGACCCAAGCGTGCAAACCGCGGGTATTACTGCGCCATGGTCGGGCTTTGAAGACACAATGGGAGAGGCAGCCACCGCTGCTCAGGCTCTGCGACCGTGGCCGCAATATGGCGATGTGGACAATCCTCTTGATCCGATCGGAAGCGTCTCCTATAACGGCCTGCAAACCAGTTTGCAAAAGCACTTCTCCCAGGGTCTGACCGCCCTGCTCGCTTGGACGTTCTCGAAGACCATCGGAGATGTCGACTCCAACTCCGGGCCCAGTGCGGCCGCGCAAAATGCCATCTATTCCGGTGGATTCCAACAAGATTACTACAACCAAAAATCGGAGCGTTCTGTCACCAGTTCCGACATTCCGCATGTTGTGTCGCTCAGTTACACGTATGAGCTTCCGTTTGGCCCCAAGAAGCAGTTTCTCAACAAGGGAGGCGCAGTTGCCCGGGTTGCGGGTGGCTGGTCGGTTTCCGGCATCCATCAATATCAGAGTGGACATCCCATTCATATTGAGTACGATGCATTCGGCTCAAACAACCCCTACTTCGCTGGTGGAGACGGATATGCCTTCCGCGTCAACGTGGTGCCGGGACAGCCTCTCAAGAACCCCGCTTACAATCCGAAATGCTCGGGCCCGGTGCAAGATACAGCCGGCCGCCAGCCTTGCCAGTTCTGGGTTAACCCGGCAGCGTTTACCATTCCGGCGGCCGGCACCTTCGGAAATGCTCCCAACATGTTTTCAGCTCTGCGCCTCCCGCGCTACACCAATGAAGATCTGTCGGTCTCGAAGCGAACAACAATCTTCGAGAACCTCGATCTTCAATTCCAAGCCAATTTCTTCAATGCCTTCAACCGCACAGTGTTTTCCAATGGCGGCGATTCACAGACGTTCATTATCAATGGAGCGCCCGCTGACCTGACCACTGCATCGCTGCAAAACTCAAGCACCGTCTTCGGTATCATGACGGCGCAGCAGAATGGGGCCAGGAGCATACAATTCGCCCTGAAAATCGAATTCTAGCGCCAACCAGCAGCCATGCCTGCCAGGCAGATTAGATTCTGCTTGGCAAGCATGGCCGCATCGTCAATCACCGCGTAGCTTCTCGCCATCCGATATAACTCCCATCGGAAGTAGTGCGACCGCAGCCAATCCGCAATCAGTGTATCCAGTTTGTCGCACGAAGCAATGTTGTATAAGAGTCACAGCAGCCTGCTCGCGTGCATAACTCCCGTCCCGCTCATCCATGGTTCCACGGATGAGCGGGACGCGGCGCTATGAGCCGGGTACGAAGAGCTGCAGCCGGACCCGCCAAGTCGTGGACTGGCCGGGCGCCAGAATGACCATGCCGGTGTCCATGCCCTTCCAGATACTGCTGAATGGATCGCCAAAGTTATATTGTTCCTCTAGCGCTACAAAAGGCTTGTCTTTCGGAGCGTAGAACTGCACCGTCTTGATCTCCGGCGAGAGGCCCTGTATGTGCAGGCCGTAGTGTGCGGCGGGGTCCATCAGATCGACGTCGACCTGGCCGTTCGTGCGTGTAAGTCCGGCGAAAGAATCATCGTAGAATGTATCGCCGATGGCTCGGCCTCCAGGAGCCGTGAAATCGTAAGGCGTTCCGGCAACACTGGTGAGAGTGCCAGTAGGGAAGACATCGTCGAGGTTATTGGTTTCCACGTGCTCGGTCGCCGGAATGTGTAAACGGACCTGCTGGCGTTGGCCGCTTGGGATGCTGAAGTAAGGGTGCCAGCCAATGGCCATTGGTTCGGCCTCGGTGCCGGTATTCTTCGCGGTGATTGTGCTTTCGACGGTGTCGCCCCTGAGATCGATGCGGATGGTGAGATCAGTCGAGGAGAGCCAGTGGCCGCCGAAGTTACCGCCATGGATGGTCGCGGTGACGGTCGTTCCGTTGTTACTGATCTTGAAATCATCCGCCTTGCGCGTGAGAATTAGACCGTGGATGGCGTGCCGTTCCGCGCCGGGCTCATGCCCGCTCCAGTTGGCCGGCAGCGTGAGTTGCTTGCCGTTCCAGTAAGTCGTAATGGATTGGCCGTCGGATGATAACTTGCCGCGTATGCGATTGGCATAGGGCACCAGAAACGCGCCGCCGAAGGTGCTGAAGCTTTTGTTGCCGAATGCGTCGCCGGTGAGCGCTTCAGCAACTTGGTCGAGTGAGGGCGTAGCCAGGATGTTAATCTCGCCCTTGCCCGGCAAGTTTGCGGTGATTTGCAGCAGGTTCATCCCCCGGCCAGGCAAAATGGTTGCCGTAAGGAATTCCGGCCTCGCTCCCTTGAAGGATGCGGTCCGCTTAAGAGTTACAATGGGCTGGCCGTTGATTTGCGAAGGCTGCGCAGAGGCGGTCTGCGCCTCACATGCGGCCACCGCGAGGCCGCCAAGGACAACAACAGAAACAACTGAACGACTTACACTTCTCATAACAGTGATCCTCATGAATGAAGGGTAGAACGCGGGCGCAGCGGGAACGCTGGGTGCGCGAAGGTTATGGCTTGCCCATGGTGGGTCCACCCACGTTGATCATCCGTGGAATGCATTTGCCCACCGGGGGAATCGGCTTGCGAAGCCTGTGTCGGCAAGGCCTCTTGCGAAGTCGCCAGAAGCGGCAGAGATACGATCACTGCCAGCGCTGGCCAAACATAACTCGTATTGCGCCGCATTACGACAAGCAAGACGGGCTGCGCTGGAGCGATGTTAGCCATAAGAACTTGATGCCTTTGCCGGACAGACAATTCTGTCACATAGGTCTGCAAATTTCAAAGTAATTCTCGTGTCACTTCTGCGCGGCGATGGGATGAAGGAATTAGAGCCGGAGGATTACAGAATCCTGCTGAACAAGGCCCCTCTACGGTAGCTATCCAGAAGAAAAAGGAAGCGTGACGCATCCCCCGGGGCGCCGCCGGTGAATGGTTACCGCAGCGGGTTCGGTTCTGCGGACTCTCCGGCGCATATTCCGCGCGAGGTTCTGGTTGCCACGCGAGCGGACCATAACCGGCAAGTTGCTGACGGAAGGATGGTTAGGCCGCAACGTCCGGGTTCTTGCGGCCGTGCAGCTCGCATCAATCGCGTGCCATTCTTTGCACTGGCCCGGCCCCTGTTTTTTTATTGACAGCCATAATAATGTGGTGTTTTACTCTATTAAACGTTTCACATCCGGATGTGGTTGACTCCCGGCAGGTTCTGATTGCAAAGCGGCTTTGCAAATATGGGGAAGATGATTGCGATGCTCGCAGGGTGCTTACTCCTTGCCTGCATGGTCACCCCTTTACCGGGCCAAGCTTCACCTGAGCAGCTCGCCGAGCATCAGCAATCGGCACAGCGAGCCGAGGCACATGAGGATTTTGAGACAGCGATCCGGGAGTATCAAATGCTGGCGCACTGGCTGCCGCAAAACAGCGAAGTGCAAAGCAACCTGGGCGTAGCGCTCTACTTCCATCACGACCTCGCAAAAGCGGCCGATGCGTTTCGCCGTGCGATTGCGCTGAATCAGAGTCTCTATACTCCGCACCTGTTTCTAGGCTTGACCATGGCCAGGTTGTCGCAGCCGGATGCGGCCGTGGTGCAGTTGCAAAAGGCGATAGTTATCAATAGCGACGACCCGCTGGCACATAGCTGGCTTGGTTATGCATATATCGCGCAGTCGCGCTACGAGGCCGCAGTCGAACAATTGGCAATTGCTTTTCAGGAGCAGCCGGCCAATCCGGACATAGCGTTTGCTCTTGGTCAGTGCTACCTGGATTTGGGGAAGGCAGCCATTGCGCGATTGTCTGAAGTGGCGCCGGATGGAGGCCGCACATGGCAGCTTGCGGCAGAGCAGTTCGAGGCGCAGGGCAATCGCGGCAAGGCGCTGCGGGCGTACTTGGGCGCTCTCAAAAGGCGTCCCGATATCGAGAGCCTGCGGGCGAAGATTCTTGCACTGGGAGGAACTGTGCCTGCGCCCGGCAAAGGGGGTGCCGCCGGTACCGGGCCGGAAGACGCGATGTACGAACAGGTGCAGCACTATGAGCAAAAGGCGAGAGAAGCCTTTGAGCGCGTGTCGCAGATGGATCCTGACTCGTATCGTGCACATGAAGTTCAGGCAGATTCCTATGTTGCCTCGGACCGGTTTGACGACGCCATCCAGGAATACAAGATTGTGTTGCAACGGAATCCCGATCTGCCTGGAATTCATGGAGCGCTCTGCAACGCGATGGCGAGGATGGGGCGCTTTCAAGAGGCCCTCAAGGAATGCGAAGCGGAAATCGCCGTCGCGCCCTTCAGCGCTGAAGCGTATGTTGATGCGGCTCGGGTGCAATTGCTGTCGCACGACGACGCCCAAGCGGCAATTCTCCTGGAGAAGGCGCAGACGCTGGACAGGCCTCCCGTTACCGTCTATAAATTGCTAGGCAAGCTTTATCTGGGCGAAAAGCAATACCAGGCCGCAACCAAGGCGTTGCGCAAGTATCTGGCTGTTGAGACCGCGGACTCCAGTGCTTATTATTTGCTGTCGAGGGCCTGCAAGTACTCCGGCGACACTGAAGGAATGAACCAGGCAATTGCCGCGTTCAAGAGGACGTCGGAGGCTGCAAAGAATGCGGTTGAGGCGCATGATCCCCTTGACAGCGTTGGCTCCGAAGAGGAAGCCTCTGACCAGGGCGGCCCGAAGGAGGATAAGGAGTTGTGATCCTAAGCAGTGAAATACCGCGCAGCAATTGAGGAGTGTGCGAAGCAATTGCACTCAGGAGAATTGAATGAAAGCGAAAGTCATCTTAGGGATTGCCGCCATGCTATGTGCAAGTTTAGCCAGCCAGGCCCAAAACGGCTGGCAGCAGAAAGTAAACAATGAGTTGCCGCTGCTGGGCCATCGTAACTGGATTGTGATTGTGGATTCCGCTTACCCACTGCAAAGCTCACCGGGAGTGGAGACGATTGACACGGGCGCCGGCCATCTGGCGGTGCTGGACTACGTGCTCGATGCGCTCAAGAAATCAGAACACGTTCGCCCCCTGGTGCATACAGACATGGAATTGGAGTTTGTGCCGGAAAAGGAGTCTCCAGGCGTAGCGCAGTATCGCCAGGATCTGAAAGCGCGCCTTGGCGGATTTTCGGCCGACGCGCTTCCCCATCAGGCATTGATCGATCAATTAGGAGAAACGGGGAAGAGCTTCCACGTGCTGGTACTGAAGACGCGCATGACGATTCCCTATACATCGGTTTTTTTGCAGTTGGACTGCAAGTACTGGAGCGCGGAGTCCGAGGCGAGATTGCGTGGAGCGATCAAGGCGGCGGAGCTGCCGGGGACAAAGCCTTAGCGCCGGTAGAGGGTCGAAATGCAGGGGTTATTTTGAGTGTTGAATGCAAGCGTCGTTTTTTTGAGGAGATAGGAGAACAAGCAATGTCATCGTATGTTGTTTCAGCAGTTCGCGAGCCCGATCCGGTTGCGGCGAACGAAGTTGTCTTGATTGCGAGTGGGGACCTGCGCGAGTCTGCGAACGAGTTGTGCTGGCCGGCCCAGTCCGCCATGGAAGCCGGGGTTATCGCGGCCTTCGAAGCGGAAGGAATCAAGGTTCGTCGCGCGCATCCTTATGATCCTGCGCGCCATCACGGCTTCATTTCCAGCCAGCGGATGGGTATGGACGTTTTTATGGGGATTCACCCCGACGCTCCTCTCGTGGTTGCCGAAGCCGTATGGCAGTACAGTCACAATGTATTTTCCGGATTGCGGAACCATCGCGGTCCGATCTTGACAGTCGCGAATTGGTCAGGCCAGTGGCCAGGCTTGGTCGGGATGCTGAATCTGAACGGCGGCCTGCACAAGGCGGGTGTCCCTTTCAGCACGCTCTGGAGCAAGGATTTCAAGGATGAGTTCTTTCGCAAGGGAATCCGCCAGTGGCTGAAAGAAAAGAAGGTCACGCAGGATGAAAGCCACGTACGGAACCTGGACCTTGCTGCTTTGCCGAAGGCAGAGCGCGAATTGGGCTGTGCGTTGGCCAAGCAACTCCAATTTCGCAAGGCGATTCTGGGAGTCTTCGATGAAGGCTGCATGGGCATGTATAACGCCATTGTGGAAGACGACCTGCTGAATAAGGCCGGCATCTATAAGGAGCGCCTCAGCCAGTCCGCGCTGGTAGCGGCCATGGCGCAGGTTCCCACAGAAGAGGCGCAAGCCGTTCGGCGCTGGCTTGATGCCACCGGGATGAAGTTCATTACCGGAACTGACGAAGCTACGGAACTTACCGACGCGCAAATTCTCGAACAATGCAAAATGTATATTGCAGCGCTGCGTATTGCAAACAGCTTCGGTTGCGATGCAATTGGCATCCAGTATCAGCAAGGGCTGAAAGACAGCGTTCCGGCTTCTGACCTGGTCGAGGGACTGCTCAATAACGTCGAGCGTCCGCCAGTCAAGGGCAGCGACGGGAAGGAACTTTATGCCGGAGCGCCGCTGCCGCACTTCAATGAAGTGGACGAATGCGCCGGAGTCGACGCAATCATAACCAACCGCGTGCTCACGGCCATGAACCTCGATCCCGCAATCACGCTGCACGATGTGCGTTGGGGCGAGTACTACAAGGGCGACGGCATCGACGGCTTTGTGTGGCTCTATCAGATATCCGGCGCCGTTCCAGCCTCTCACATTGCGGGCGGATATGCCAAGGCCACAAGCCAGCGGCAGCCGCCGATGTATTTCCGCTTGGGCGGTGGAACGTTGACCGGCGTTTGCAAGCCGGGCGAAGTCATATGGAGCCGCGTGTTCGTCAAGGACGGCGCCCTGCAGGCAGATCTCGGACGCGCAACGGCCGTCGAGCTTCCCGCGGAGGAAACCGAACGCCGTCTAAGCCTGACGACTCCGCAGTGGCCCATCCTGAGCCTCGTGCTGCACGGAGTCACGCGTGACCAGTTCATGGGACGGCACCGGGCGAACCATGCGAGTGTGGCGTATGCGCCTTCGGCAGAGGAAGCAGACAAAGTGTTGGCCGCCAAGGCATCCCTGTTTGCTCACCTCGGTATCGAAGTGCATTTCTGCGGAGTTTAGGCGCGCCGCCGCCGTTTGACTCGCAGGTCAAGCGGCGGCGCGCCTTACCGCTCCAATCTGCGGAATGGAATGAAGGCTCCAAGGTATCGTCAGGACTTGTCTGCCTGATCTCTCTTGCCTGCCGGACAGCAATTTCGCCCCACGGATGTTCTGACAATTCCATAACCCGAGAATAGGACGTACGATGCAGGTTTCCAATTTTCCATCCTCTGCTGGCGAAGCCGGCCCGGCCGCACGCAGATCCTTCATCCCTGCAGGCTTTTTGATTCCTTTCCTGCTGGTGACGGCACTTTTTAGTTTGTGGGGAATCGTCAACAATCTGAACGACGTGCTCATTCGCCAGTTCATGAAATCGTTTGCGATTTCCCGGCTGCAAGCGGGACTCGTCCAGTCCGCATTCTACATGGGCTACTTTCTGCTGGCATTGCCTTCCGCGTTGCTCATGCGCCGCTGGGGATACAAGGCCGGTTTTATTGTGGGACTTACCCTCTTCGCCATCGGCTCCTTTCTTTTTTGGCCGGCCGCGCAGGCCGAGAGTTATTCCTTCTTTCTGTTTGCGCTGTTTGTCATCGCGGCCGGCGCTTCGTTCCTTGAGACGGCATCGAATCCTTTTATCGCCCAGTTGGGAGACCCGTCAACCTCGGCGTTAAGGCTGAATTTTTCGCAGGCCTTCAATCCGCTGGGATCGATGGCCGGAGTGCTCATCGGCACGGTCTTCATCTTCTCCGGAATTGAGCTCAAGCCGGACCAGATAAGCGCGCTGAAGGCCGACCATCTCTACCAGGCCTATCTGCGCTCCGAGACTCTTAGAATCGTCCAGCCATACATGGTGCTGGGAGTCATCGCGCTGATCTGGGCGCTCCTTATCCTGCGGACAAAATTTCCGCCGATTCAGGGCGAAACGGAGAACCACACGGCGGACAAGGGCCATATTCGGGACTTGCTCCGGTATCCTCACTTCATGTGCGCCGTGTTCGCGCAATTCATGTATGTTGGCACGCAGGTAGCTACATGGAGTTACTTCATCCAATATGTGCAGTCGTATGTGCACGAACCGGAGAAAATCGCCGGCTATTTCCTTACCGGAACTTTGGGAGCATTCGCGGTGGGGCGGTTCAGTGCGGCATATCTCATGCGCTTCCTCGATCCGAGAAAACTGATGGGAGCCTATAGCCTGATCAACATATGCCTGCTCTTGCTGGGCGTGTTTCATCCAGGTTGGATTGGCCTGTGGGCCGTGTTCCTCACCAGTTTCTTCATGTCTCTGATGTTCCCCACCATCTTTGCCACGGGATTGCGCGGCTTGGGCGTGAACACCAAGATCGGCGGATCCATGATCGTGATGGGGATGATTGGCGGCGCGGTCCTGACGCCGCTCATGGGGTGGATTTCCGTTGCTACGCAAAGTGTAGCCTATGCCTATCTGGTACCCATGGCTGGCTATCTCTGCGTGGCTTTCTACGCTTACTACGGATCTACTCTGAAACCGCGTCCATCCACTGTTGCGTGATCACTGTGCGAAGAGGGCTTGTAACTCGCTTGACCGTGTTCGAACGCGTTGGGTCCAATTCGCCTCGCAGTGGGCGGCAAACTATTTTCGTGAGTTGAGTTATGCAATGCAGAGCGGGAGGATGTTCTCCCGTTCTGCGGAGGGCTCTTGTATGAAGCTTCGCATTTCTCTGCCATTCCGGCTTCGCCATCTGTCGCATCCGCCGCTCTTCCGTTCCTATGTCGTGGCCCTCATCGTCTTTGCCACCCTGTTCCCAGTCGTTGCCGCGGCGCAGGATTCTCAGTGGGTCAGGCCCATGAAACCTGGAGACCCCTTGGTTTGGGGCCGGCGCGACGGCGTCGTCTTTGGCCTGTTCTCTCCCGGTGGCATCAAGGGTCCTCGCGGCCTCATTCGCGTCGGCCTTTTCACTCCAGGGACCAACGAACCTCAACTACTCAACTTCATTGCTGTCGAGCCGGTGATTCAAGGCCCGGGGCAGCGCTTCGATCGCATGGCCTTTAGCGAGATGGAGATGAGCGTGTTAGATCCCGGCCTGCGCGGCAAGCGTATGTGGGTGCACCCTGAGAATGGCGACAACAAGAACGCCTCCGCCGGTACGCTCAAAACCTTGCATGTCGGCGATGCCACATTGGAGCGCCTCTCGGTGCGTATTGACGTGGAGCGGTTCACGCAGAATGGTGCTCACGTTTACGTCATCGCATCCATCGATAGCGACCACCCCAGCCAGTTGCGTCTCTCCACCTTTGCCGAGAATGATAGTCCTCCGATCGAGGAACTGTCCCTTACCGCAACCATGGGGAACTATGAGCGGCTGCGTCTGTTGTGGCTGAAAGACCATGTTGTCGATAGCCGCGAGCTGTTCGCGAATTATCCGTGGCCGCTCCACTGGCGGCTTGAGACGGGCGACGACTTTGCCGAGAAGGAGAATTATCCCTTGCCCGAAATGCTGCGCACCGGGGACGGCGACGCAATTGTTTTTTGCACCTCAAGCGAGTTTGATCCCGGCAAAACGCCGGGCAACGATTCCGCTCATTGGCCCTACATGCTGCCCAAGATCACTCAATACTGGCTTGTGCCGGGTCATGAGGTGCAACCCGATCTGCGCGTCCGTGTAAACGCCCGCCACACCTATTGGGCTTCGACTGCACCGGTGCTGGGCGGCGTAGCCTTCGAAAATTTCGAAGTGCGGCAGCGCTACGTCCCGGGCCAGACTTTCATCTTCGGCATCACGCCGCAGGAGCCCTGGGTCTTCTATCATGGCTCGTCGCATCTCACTCCGTTCGAGCCGGACAAACCTCAAACCAAAGAAGTGACGCATTGATTGGAGTTATTTCGGAGCACACCATGAAAACTCGATTTTGGCTTCTCGCAACGTTCAGTTTCCTGATCTTTTGTCCACTGCATGGGCAGCAGGCGCCGTACGACGGCCTCAACAACACGCTCGGTAATCTCAGCAGACTTTCCGCGGCAAACTCTTTCTCGATCACTCCGGAAAACCTGACCGGGGAGAAAGGGAAGGGAGGAATGGTCAAGGAAGGAACCGCGGCGAATGCTGCCCGCGAACTTGGCCAGGGATGGAAGGAGAATCCTTTCATCGTGGTTCAGCCGGGCCAGACCGTCACGCTCGGCGAAATTCAGGGCGCGGGCGCCATCCAGCATATCTGGATGACTCCCACCGGAAACTGGCGTCTGTCGATCCTGCGGGTTTATTGGGACGACGAAAAGAACCCCTCCATTGAGGTTCCCGTCGGCGACTTCTTCGGCATGGGCTGGGGTAAGTATGCCCGCCTCTCTTCGGCCCCCGTAGCCGTAAATCCCGGCAGCGCCTTCAATTGCTATTGGGTGATGCCGTTCCGGAAAGGCGCCCGGGCCACGCTCGAGAATCTCGACGACCAACCCATGACCATCTATTACGAAATCGATTTCAGCAAAACCGCGGTGCCGGCGGACGCAGCCTATTTCCACGCGCAGTTCAGGCGCATCAATCCATTGCCCTACAAGCAGGTCTACACCATCCTCGACGGCGTCAAGGGTGAGGGACAATATGTCGGCACGTACATCGCGTGGGGAACCCATAGCTCGGGTTGGTGGGGCGAAGGGGAAGTCAAGTTCTATATCGATGGAGACAAGGATTTCCCCACCATCAATTCAACCGGAACGGAAGATTATTTCGGCGGATCGTATGATTTCGAGAACGGCGAGAAAAAGCAGTACGAAGAATTTACCGCTCCCTATTCCGGCTTGGCGCAGGTAATCCGTCCGGATGGCTTGTACGAGTCTCAGCAGCGCTTTGGCATGTATCGCTGGCACATCCCCGACCCCGTTCGCTTCAAGAGCGATCTGCGTGTCACCATTCAAGCCCTCGGATGGCAGAGCAGCGGCCGTTACCTTCCGCTCATGGACGACATCGCGTCCGTCGCCTACTGGTATCAAGCGGAACCGCACCAGGCCTTTCCCAAGTTACCTGACCGCGATCATCTGGAGGTCCATTAGGATTTTATTCTCGATAAGTTAAGATCATGGGCGCCCACTCTCGCTGCGTAATATTTTCGTGGCGAGAGTGGATAGCACGACGCTCAAATTACCGGAGCAGGGGATTGAGCACTGCGATATGTTCGCTCACTACAGTTAGAGCGGTTCCAGGATAGGTATGCCCTTTCTGGCGCGCTGCGGGGTTGCCGCTCCCTGCTGGTCGCGTCAACTCGGATTCAGTAGTGTCGAGGTACAGCAATCCTGGAACCGCTATAGTCTGCCACCGCGCCCCATTCCATTCCGCCCAAATTTCCTTTACCCTCACAGAATACGCATCCGCTCTCCTCGATCAGGAGCCCCGAGCCCAACGCATGACCGAAGCCGCCGCCCACCTGCTTTCCCTCGACTATCCCGCCGAGTTCATCCCCGGCGCTCGTTCCGCCGTCTCCACCTGTCTTCGCATTGACCCCGCGGAAAAGGTCACACTCATTACCGATCGCACCACTGAGCCCATCGCGGCCGCGCTCGCCGCGCAACTCGCCCGGCGCGGCTGCCCGTGGAATGCCTACATCCTCGAAGATCTCGCTCCCCGTCCGCTCATCCACATGCCCGCCCCGGTGCTTGCCGACATGGAAACTTCGCAAGTCTCCATCTTCGCCGTTCAGGTCCAGCCCAACGAACTCCACTCCCGCATGGAGATGACCGACGTCGTCAACCGTCGCCGCATGCGCCACGCCCACATGGTCAACATCTCGCCGGAAATCATGTGCCAGGGCATGAGGGCCGACTTCAACCTCGTCGACCGCCTCAGCCAAAAGGTTCTTGACCGCGTCCGCTGCGCCACCCGCATCCGCGCCACCACTGCCGCTGGAACCTCCATCACCGCCGACATGAATCCCGCGTACAAGTGGTTCAAGACCTCCGGCATCATCTCCCCTGAAAAATGGGGCAACCTGCCCGGCGGTGAGTGCTTCACCGCGCCCGGCGAGGTCAACGGCACCTTTGTTGTCGATGGCGTGGTCGGCGACTGGCTCTGCGCCCGCTATGGCCTGTTGGCCTCCACGCCCCTCACCATCGACATCGCCCAAAACCGCATCGTCCGCTGCTCCAGCCCCAACAAGCAGCTCGAAGCCGACTTCTGGGCCTACACCCACACCGACGAAAACTCTGACCGCGTCGGCGAGTTCGCCATCGGCACCAACCTCGGCGTCGACCGAGTCATCGGCAACATCCTCCAGGACGAAAAGTTCCCCGGCATCCACATCGCTTTCGGCAATCCCTACGGCGAGCACACCGGCGCTCCTTGGAGTTCCGGCACACATATCGACGTCGTCGGCCTGGGTTTCAACATCTGGCTCGAATCCGGCTCCGGCTCCAGCCAGCAGACAGAGCAGATCATGCGCGACGGCCGCTTCCTCATCGCCGCCTAGCGCGGGTGTTTTTTTTGCAGCGGATCGCTGTTCCTGTCTTCGCCATGAGAGTTGTTCAAGCAGTTCCGCCGCGCATGCAGGCCCGCGGCGAGGCGGAGCAAGACTGGCATATTCGATCGAATGCGGATAACATTACCCTTTCGAGTGTCTGGCAACAACGGACATAGCCTTCTAGAATCCCGCTTCATCCATGGGCATGGCTGTTGCTGCTGGATAAACTGGCATTCAGCTCTTCCCAACTAGGAAACATGTGAGGACTCGCTCCAATTTCATGGCCGCTCAACTCTCGTTCATCGGATTCGCCTGGAAAAACCTCTGGCGCAGGCGTCTGAGAACGTTACTCACTCTGTGCGGAATTGGAATGGCCATCGGCGCGTTTGTCGCCTTGGTCGGTTTCTCTCGCTCCTTTGAGCAGGAGTGGCTCCGCCTCTATACCAGCAGCGGCACCGACATCGACGTGGTCGAGAAAACCTTTCTCAATACCTCGGTCGACGAGTCGCTTGCAACCCGACTGCGCGCTGTCGCCGTCGTCGCCCAGGCGGAGCCCATGATGTACAACATCATGGACCTCACGCCCGAGATCAATGCCATCGTCTTCGGCTGGCCAGACGATTCCTACGAATTCAATTCGCTCACCTTCACATCGGGAGGGCGTTTCCACGATGGAAAGCCGGAGATTATTCTGGGCGAACTCCTCGCGCGAAACTTGAACAAAAAAGTCGGCGATACCGTCGAAATGCAAGGCGCCAGCTTCCTTGTCACGGGCATCTATAACGGCGGAACTGCGCTGGAGGCCGGCGCGGTGATCATGCCCCTCCATCAATTGCAGCAGATTTCCAGCCTGCAGGGAAAGGTCTCCGGGTTTCATGTGCGTCTTCGTCCGTTACCGGTCGGGGAAACGCGCGAGCACTATCTGAAGCGGGCCCAGTCCCTGATCGAGAACGCTCTGCCCGGCCTAAACGCCCAGCCCGCGGCTGAACGCGCCGCCAATAACCAGTTTGTGACACTGGCAAAGGCCATCGCCTGGGGCACATCCTCCATCGCCTTGTTGATGGGCATTCTCGGCATCGCCAACACCATGGTCATGTCGGTCTTCGAGCGTACGCGCGAGATTGGAATCCTGCGCGCCATCGGCTGGAAAGGCTGGCGCGTCATGATGCTCATCCAAATCGAAGCGGTGGTGCTCGGCGTCGGCGGTGGCATTCTCGGCATCGGCTTTGGATGGGGTATCCTGCGTCTGCTGTCCGCGTTGCCGCAAACCGCGACCATCGTCTCCTCGTCTCTTTCGCCGCTCTATTTGTGCCAGGCTTTTGGCATCGCGGTGGTCTCCGGCCTCATCGCCGGAGCGTTTCCCGCCTGGCGCGGTGCGCATCTTTCGCCGGTCGAGGCCCTGCGCCATGACTGAGCCGATTTTGGAAACGTGCAAGCGTCCGGCTTACTCCGTCTCATGCGAAAACCGCTCGCGCAGAACACGCCGGAGCACCTTGCCATTATGATTCTGCGGTAAGTCGCCGGGATCGAGAATCCAGATCCGCCGCGGCGATTTGTAGGCCGCAAGATTCTGCCGGCACCATTCCACCAGTTCGCTTTCGCTCGCTGCGGAGCCGTTGTGCAGCTCCACCGCGGCCACCGGAATTTCGCCCTTCTCTTTGTGAGGCAAGCCGAAGGCGACTGCGCGCGCAACCGCCGGATGAGCCTGCAACCCCTCTTCCAGTTCGCGAACGTAAACCGAGTAGCCGCCGCACTTGATCACATCTTTCATGCGCCCCACCAGCCGGATCAGGCCCAGCCGGTTGCGCGTGGCCAGGTCGCCGGTGCGCATCCATCCGTCGCTTGTCAGCAGGTCCCGGCCGTCGTCCTTGTCCTTCCAATAGTGGGGGGCGAGACCGCGGCGCCGGATTTGGCACTCGCCCGTTGCGCCTGCGCGCACAGTCCGGCCGTTTTCGTCGACCACGCGGATGCGAAACGGCGGCACGGGAAAACACAAATCGCCGCTGCCCGGCAAGAGCGATAACTCCACGCCCATCATGGCCAACCCGCCCAGTTCTACCATGCCGTAGCCGTTCAGAAACACTGGTGGAATGCGCCGCCCTCCCGGCAGCCGCACCAGCGCGCCAAACTTCCGCAGCTCTCGCCGAACCTCAGTGGGCAGGTGGTCGCTTGCCGAGAGCCACGCCCGCACGCTCTTGAGCCGGGCAGGTTCCGGATTGCTGTTGACCAGCCGGGCAAACATCGCCGGCACGCCGACAAAGGTGGTGATGCCGTAGCGCTCCACCAGGTCCAGCGCGCTCGCAATGTCGAAGCGATTGAGGAAGCAGCCGCGAATGCCCGCCATCAAGCCATAGAGCGCAATGCTCACCGCCATGATGTGCGACCAGGGCAATGCGATCAGCGCCAGGTCGCTCGGTCCCAAAAACAATCCGGCCAACACCGTGGATGCGCGCGCCCCCAGCAGAGCGTTGCTCGACAGCGCCGCTCCCTTGGGAAAACCGCTGGTTCCGGATGTGTGAAATACCGCAATGGTCGCCGCCGGATCAATGGCGGTCGGCGGAAACAGCGTCCCCGTGTCCGCGCTGTTTCCGCAGAAGCGCAAAAAGCCATCCAGTGTCTCGGTCTCGGCGTCGTCCTCGATCCAGGTTCGTACATCGAGCGCCTCGCGGTCTGCGATGGTGCGCTCGAAGGCTGCCTTGTCCGTCACCACGATCTGGGTGCCGCTGTCGGCCAGAATGCGGCGCACTTCGGCCAGAGAAAGCTGTGGGTTCAGCGGAACCGCGATGCCTCCGGCACGGATAATTGCCAGGAACCAATGGAAGCAGCGCCGGTCGTTGCTGCGATAAATGGCGACGGGTTGGCCGGGACGGAGTTCGATCGATCGGCGAAGAAACGCATCGATGTTGCAGATGTCGGCGTGCAGTTCGGCCAGATGGAAATGTCCGTCGTCTCCCACGGAGACTTCGCAATCTCCTTGCCGGCGCACCAGTTCGTCCGCCAGGTTGGCGACTGTGACGCTCTGGTCGCGCGCGAGTTGAATCCTGCGGAAGATATTCATTGCGCGGAAACCGGTTTGCGGCCCCAGTCGCTGGCCACGCAGTAATGAAACAGGCGGTCGAGGTAGTCCAGCACCGGCGGCGGGCACACTCCCGCGGGCCCCAGCAGCCGCTCGGCGTTGCTGGTGTCAAACTGCATGCGCATCGTAAAGTAGTCGCGGTAGGCCCGGCCGTCGCGCAGCACCCGTCGCTTGCGTCCCCACAACGACAGAAACAGCAGCGGCCGCACCGCGGCAAAAAAGAACTTCGGATCCACGTAGCGCGGCTCCGGCGCATGGAAATACTCCATGGCGCGCTGGGCAATCTGTTCAATCGTTGCGCTGCCGCGCGGTCCAGCGCACAGGTGCACCGTGCTGCCGAGGGCGGCCTGGTCAAACACCAGCCGCGCTACCGAATTTGCCACGTAATCCACCGGCACAATGTCCAGCACCGCATCGGGAAAGCCGGGAACGGTGCGCCACAACCGGCGCGCGTAGATCTTCAGCGGCCAATACATCATCTTAAAACTGGATGTCACACCGGTGCGGGAATCGCCCACGATGATGCTGGGACGCAGAATCATGCCCGGCAGCGAACCCAGCCGCGAGCGCACCAGCGCCTCGGCCTCGGCTTTGGTTTGTTCGTAGGTGTTGCGATAGCTCTGCCCGACCGCGAGCTCGCTTTCGCTCACCAGCCCCGTGCGCTCTCCCGCAACGTACGCCGTACCCACGTAGGCCAGGCTGTGAAGCTGGCGCATGCCCGAGGCAAAATCCAGCATGTGCCGCGTGCCCTCCACATTGATGCGCCGCGCCTCGTCCAGCGAGTGATCGAATCGCACCGTCGCGGCGGAGTGAATCACGCGGGTCGTCTCCGCGGTGAGGCGCTCGTAAGCAGCCGAGTCCAGCCCGCAGTTATGCTGGCTCACATCTCCGCTGTAAACTTCGACACGAAATCGCTCGGCAGCGGGAATGATCGAATCGGCGCGCTGCTGGCCAACCTGTCCGGCTCTGTCGCGGATCAGCAGCGCCAGCTTGGCCTGCGGATAGCGAGCCAGAAGTTCGCGCACCAGTTGCACACCGAGAAAACCGGTCGCTCCGGTAACAAGGATGAGTTCTTCGTTGTTCATTCTGAAACCGACCTCAGTGCTCAAACAACGCGAAGGCTGGTGAACGAGGAACATTCGGTGCCAGGGCGACGGGTAAACTGATGACTTATTATAGTTTGCCAGCATGGCATCGCCGGCCACCGGGAACTCGCCCCCCAGTCCTTCCGCAATCGGCATATTTTGGCGACCTATCGGTCTCCAGGATCATCTGAGAATAAGCTATGACACATCCCGCTTCCCTCGAACTTCGCACTCTCGGCAACTCCGATCTTCAACTCACTCCCATCGGCTTTGGCGCCTGGGCCATTGGCGGTGGCAACTGGGAATTCGCCTGGGGACCCCAGGACGACCGTGAATCCATCGCCGCCATCCATCGCGCCCTGGACCTCGGCGTCAACTGGATCGACACCGCCGCTATTTACGGCCTCGGCCATTCGGAAGAAGTGGTCGCAGCCGCTCTAAAGCCCTCATCCCACAAGCCCTACGTCTTCACCAAGTGCTCCATGCGCTGGCATGGGGACCGCTCCATCTATCGCTCCCTCCGCGCCGCCTCGCTGGCCGAGGAACTGGAAGGCTCGCTCCGCCGCCTTGGACGCGAAACCATTGACCTCTACCAGATTCACTGGCCCGATCCTGAGGCGGAGATCGAAGAAGCCTGGGAGACCCTGGCCCGCTTCCGCGAGCAAGGCAAGGTCCGCTGGATAGGCGTCTCGAATTTCAATGTTGCGCAGATGAAGCGTGCCATGAAAATCGCACCCATCACCAGCCTGCAGCCGCCCTACTCCGTGCTTCGTCCGGCCATCGAGAAGGAAATCCTTCCCTTTGTCAAAGAGAACGGAATCGGCGTCATCAACTACTCACCCATGGTTTCCGGCCTTCTTACCGGCAAAATGACCGCTGAGCGTGTCGCCGCGTTCCCAGCCGACGACTGGCGCCGCCGCGCGCCCGAGTTCAACGAGCCGCGGCTCAGCCGCAATCTGCGTTTGGTGGAGCTGCTTCGGGAGATTGGCAGCGGTCATCAGGTCGGCCCCGGCGTGGTGGCCGTCGCCTGGACGCTCCACAACCCCGCCATCACCGCGGCCATTGTTGGCGGACGCAGTCCGCAGCAGGTCGAGGGGCTGGCCCCGGCGCTCGATTTCCGCCTCAGCGAGGAAGAGTATGCCCGGATCAACGGATTTTTGGCCGCTAACCCGGTTTGACTTCGGCTCTCAACTCCAAGCCAACAAAAAACCCGGCCGAGGCCGGGTTCTTTGTTTCGGAGGAGGAAGCCTCTCTACATTGCGGCAACAAAATCGGGGACGATGGCCGCAGCATGTTCCTGCAGCAGTTGCGTCATCCGCGCGGCCATCCCGGTATACATGGTCGCGGCGCGATATGCGTTCACGCGAACGCCTTCGCTGGCCTGCGAAAATCCGTACTGGGCCAAGGCCATCAGAACGCAGACCCGAATCTGCATCGCGTCGCTGCGCAGCGTCTCCAGGAGCAGCCGGTCCACGTTTTCCGAGTGCCGGTCGGCATAGTTGGCCATTTCCAGCATGACCCGCGTGTTCTGGTACATGGCCCACAGACCTTTGGGACCTTCCATGCGCCGCCAGGCATCCTCGGCGGTCGCGTTGATTCCTTCTTTCCAAAGAAAATGATCGCTCAGCTCGCGGGCGCTCCAGTCGGGCCGTAGACGCGCAAGAAGCGAATCCCACGACTCCTCGTTGCGCTTGCGCACACCGCCGCGCCATCGTACGAGGTAGATCCCCACCCCCGCAATGGCTGCGATTTGAAGCAGAGCCAAAATCATCGATAATCCTTAGGTCGGGAATTGGTAACCATCAAATCGATCACTGCACCCCGGCTGGCTATTTGCCGTACCACCTACTATTAACAGAAAATTCAGCGTTTGGGCACAAAAATCTTGGCTTCCCGTCTCTTTTGTGGAAAATCCCGGTACTCAATAGGTCAGCGCACTTAGGTAACTTGACACCCGAAACCGGGTCCGTTGGAGGTGTCTCCGTGCGGATAAAGCAAGATATTTCATCCGTTCAGGAGCTTGGTAACCATCGCTCGCCCCCGGGGGACCGATTTCCACAATGGAACTCGGTCGTTGCCTCCTGGCACCGAGCGTCAACGCTGGTTGCGCTTTTGCGCCTCGGTAACGCTGGAATCGGTCATCGCAACGCGGGTGGCTCTGGCAGTCCCTGCCACCGCCCGCAGAAAGCCCTGCATCTGCGGACTGAATTCCCGCCGTTCGGCTTCCTTCTGCGCGAAACTGAACACCCAATACAACAAGGAGCAGATGTAACTCGCGACCCCCATCTGGTTCAGGTGGGTATACTGCGATCCCAGCGTCAGGTGCTGCTGCACCATCGCCAAGGCAAGGCTGACCAGTGAATAAAAGCCGAGCCCGGTCGCCACCTGCAACTCGCGGTCGCGCCAGCCGATCGAGAGCAACTGGCTGCATCCGGCCAGCGCCAAAAAGAACAGGATTCTGAGAATCGAGGTCGTCTGTTGTAGACGCATCAGCACATGCCACTCAGGGGGCCAGGCGTTGAATCCAGGGATGAGCGCAAATGGCCAGATCGCTGCGCCGAGAGCGAGAACCAACCCTCCAACAACCCACAACGCGTTCCGCGGCAAAGACGCGCGAAACGGACGAAGTACCGACCAGGCCAGCTCGACCAGTACACCAAGCTGTAGTACCGAGTCCACGACCGTCTCGGCCAAATAGGCTTCGAAATAGTGCGCAGGGAAATAATGAAAAATCGCGTACGACCCGGAACTAGCCAGAATATCCCACGCGCAGTACGCGCAGAAGACCGGCAGTTTACGCCAGACACATCGATACCACAGCAGCCCCAGAACTGCCGCTTCGGTCGCAATACCCAGAAGCCAAAGTGCGTTGTCGAGACTCATCGCAGGCATCGCGTGCCAGTTTCACAGCACGATGAATTGAGTGTAGCAGTCAATCCGGTGCATCCACTCGGTGGCAGATGAGTTAAGCAGACAACACCTCGAGTCCTTTAGGAGTAGGCGGCAGGGGATTGACCGGCACAGCACTGGCCACAGTCATGAGGCCTTTGGGTGTCGGCGGCAGCGGATTAACCGGGACAGCACTGGCCACAGTCATGAGGCCTTTAGGCGTCGGTGGCAGCGGATTGACTGGCACAGCACTGGCCACAGTCATGAGGCCTTTGGGTGTCGGCGGCAATGGGTTGACCGGTACGGCGGCAGCCACAGTCATGAGGCCTTTAGGCGTCGGCGGCAATGGGTTGACTGGCACAGCAGCGGCCACAGTCATGAGGCCTTTAGGCGTCGGTGGCAGCGGATTAACTGGCACAGCACTGGCCACAGTCATGAGGCCTTTGGGCGTCGGCGGCAATGGGTTGACTGGCACGGCGGCAGCCACAGTCATGAGACCCTTGGGTGTTGGCGGCAATGGGTTGACTGGCACAGCAGCGGCCACAGTCATGAGACCTTTGGGTGTTGGCGGCAATGGGTTGACCGGCACAGCACTGGCCACAGTCATGAGACCTTTGGGTGTCGGCGGCAATGGGTTGACGGGCACAGCAGCGGCCACAGTCATGAGGCCTTTAGGCGTCGGTGGCAGCGGATTGACTGGCACAGCAGTGGCCACAGTCATGAGGCCTTTGGGTGTCGGCGGCAATGGGTTGACCGGCACAGCAGCGGCCACGGTCATGAGACCTTTAGGCGTCGGCGGCAATGGGTTGACCGGTACAGCAGCGGCCACAGTCATGAGACCTTTGGGTGTTGGCGGCAATGGGTTGACCGGAACTGTGGCGGCAACTGCAAAAGTGGCGGAAATACCCAAAACGGCAATCACGAACGCACGACGAATTGTTGACTCATTGAAAGTCATAGAAGGAACTCTCCTCGGGGTGAATATTTGTACACAAAGAGTAACCCATGCGTGGCAGAACATCTACAACAAAAGTAACTATGAGGTCAAATCGTGTACGATCCCGGCCTCCCTCGGGAACTCTCCCACTCGATTTGACGCCAAGTAAGCCTGTTGGTTCGCGAACAGCCACGTGCAGAGGGGCTATCATAGAGAACCTGCCTGGCGGCCGTGTGTGCAGAATTACGCATTCGGCTGCCGGTATCTTGATTCGGAAGGACTGAGTTCGGTTCCACCCGAGGGAGAGACTTTGATTCCCCAACTGCGTTCCCGTTTCAACCAGTGCTTTCATCCGGCAAAATACGCCGCGCTATTGGATTTGCTGGAGCGGCGCTGTGGAACCAAGGTGGAGTTTCGCGTAGCGGAAACGCCCGTTTTTGTGGTGCAATCCCTTTTGGATGAGATGGCAGCAGCGGGTGCGGAGTTGGCCCTGAACCTGATAGGCAATTCCGCTTGTCTTGCTGCGGCCCGCCAGGCCATTCCCGCAAGCTACCGAGTGGCCGGCGAAACCGCTCATCCGCACTTTTTCACCGCCGACTTCGCGCTGGTCCGTACCGCGGAAGGCGCGCTTCAGCCCCGGCTCGTCGAAATCCAGGCCTTCCCCTCTGTCTTTGGCTATCAGGCCGTTCTCGGTTCCGCCTATCGCGAAGTCTTTGGGCTTCCTGACTCGCTGGGCACTTTCCTGGGCGGGCTCAGCGAGTCTGCATACTGGGATTTGCTGGCGCGAACGGTCCTCGGCGCCCAGGACCCGGAAAACGTAGTGCTGGTCGAGGTCGATCCCGAGCACCAGAAAACCCGCCCCGACTTCGAAGTGACCGCCCGCCGTCTAGGTATCGCGGTGGTGGACATCCGCCGCCTGGAAGCCGTCCGCAACAAGCTTCACTATCGCAGCGCCGCCGGCCGCCTCGTTCCCATCCACCGTATCTATAACCGGGCCATTGCCGACGAACTGATTGCCCGCGACGTCCATCTGCCTTTCGACCTGACTTATCCCTGGGACGTGGAGTGGGCCGGCCACCCCAACTGGTACTTCCTTATCAGCAAATTCTCCCTTCCCTGGCTGTCCCGGCCACCTCTCGCCCATCCTGTCGTCCCTCCCGCCGTTTTTCTGAGCGACTTCCTCGGCGGATCCGGGCGCGCGGAATTGGCTGCCGCGGGCGTGCCTCTTCCCGCCAACACGGGGCCGGAGACGATTTATGGCGAGCTGCTGCTCAAGCCCCTATTTTCCTTCGCGGGCAAGGGAATCCAGTTTGACCCCAGTCAGGCCGAGTTGGAGCAGATTCCACCCGATCACCGCGCCGACTACCTCCTCCAGCAGCGCATGACGTTTGTGCCCACCATCGACACGCCTCATGGGCTGACCCAGGCGGAGATTCGCATCCTCTACCTCTGGCCAGATGGCGGCAGCCTCACGCCTGCCCTGTCTCTCGTGCGCCTGGGCAGGGGGAAAATGATGGGCGTGGACCACAACAGGAATCAGGAGTGGGTGGGCGCTTCTGCGGCGTTTTTCCCTGAGAGCGCTTCCTGAGAACGCTTCCGGGCCATCCTCCGCGTGTCTATGGCAGCTCAGAATGGAGAGGGAATTGATCCGGCTTGCTTGGTTGACCTGTGCCTGGTACTCTTGCGTTCCGCACTTATAAGAGGTACAGTGAGTTACTTCTCGGAGAACTTTGGTGCCATGGGCTTTGCAGGAAAAGCGCGTTAGAGTGGCTAAAGCCTGTCTGGCCTCGGGATGTTCCGCATGAATGAATCGAAATCTGCGTTCTCGCACTCGTCTGCGCCCTTTGATGAAGTCGATCACCGGCAGGAAGTGCGTTGCGCGGTCCGTTTTCCGCTGACACTCCCGGTGGTGCTGTCGACCGGCAAAGCGGATGTCGTCGCTGTCACCAGGAACGTTTCCGCCAGCGGTGTACTTTTTGACATGGACAGCCCGGTGCAGGCGGGGCTGAAAGTGCGTTTCTCCCTGCGCATGCCGGGTGCCGTGTTGGGTACCCCTCGCGATGTTCTGGTTCATTGCTTGGGGCGTGTGGTACGCTGCTCAATGAACCAAAGTAACTATCAGGCTGCCGCTACAATCGACGAGTACCAATTCGCTGAGCAGTGACATCCGGAGTTGGCTTGGCAATCACCTATGGATTTCTTGGACGATTCTTCTGATGACGAAATCCTCGACGCACCGGTCAAGCCTGGCGCGATCCGCATTATCCTTGCGGATTCCCAGGCCATTTACCGCGTCGGGATCCGCAAGGTCTTCGCGCTCGAAGACGATCTCCGCGTCGTAGCCCAGGCTGATTCGCTCGAAAATCTGCGGGCGGCCATCGAACGCTATCCCAGTGACATCGTCTTGCTGGAGGGCAGTCTGCTGGCCGGTACGGCCAACGTCATCCCCGACCTGCTGCGGGTTGCACCCGACGTCAAGCTGATTGTGCAGGCCGTCTCGGCCGACGAAAACCACACTGTCGAGCTCTACCGTCGCGGTGTGCGGGGCATCATCTCGCGCTCCATCTCGCCCGATCTGCTGGTCCGCTGCGTGCGCCGCATCGCCGCCGGTGAAACCTGGATCGACAATCAATCGGTCAACTGGGTCATCGAGGCTTATCGCGCTCAGGCCGCAGCTCTTGTCAGTCCGCGAACCCAGCCCCGGCTCTCGCCCAAGGAGATGGCCATCATCACCTGCATCACCCAGGGCAAGCGCAACAAGGAGATCGCTTTCCAGTTGGGAACCACCGAACAGGTGATCAAAAATTATTTACGCAAGGTCTATGACAAGCTGGGCGTCTCCGATCGCCTTGAACTAGCTCTCTATTGCCTGCACAACAAGATTATTCAAACGGATGCGGATGAAGAAGTGGTGGCGCAAAAGGTGTTAGGCCAGTAGCCCTACACCCCACCAGCCACAATCTGCGGGTCGGCCGTCCCTTCGCCGCTGCAACTGAGCGGCGTCTCATCGTGCTTGCGGGCCAGTTCCAGCAAATGGATCAACTCCGCAAGTTGCTCTCTCTCCAAGTGGCCCAGGAGTTCCCTGGGAACCTCCAGAATCACCGGGTCCATCTCCGCGAGCAACGCCAGCCCGGCCTCTGAGATTTGCGTCCACACCACCCGCCTGTCATGCCGGTCGCGCTGCTGGCGAATGAGCTTGAGCGCCTTCAGCCTCGCCAGCAAGCGGGTAATGTCCGGTTCGGCGGTGATCATGCGGCTGCCGATTGCCGAGCAGGTGAGCCCACGCGGTTGCGCCCCGCGCAGAATCCGCAGCACGTTGTACTGGGTTGAGGTCACGCCCCAACTGCGCGTCTTCAAGTGGAAGGCGCGCTGCAGATGGTCGGAGGTGCGCATCAGGTTCAGCAGAGCCTCTTCCTCCAGGCTGGAGAAGGGGCGTCCCTGCGCAATTTCCAATTTCAGTCCCGCCATCTGAACGCTCCCCCAGCCGCCCGTCGTGCTTTCCTGGGATGAAGGCGGCCGAAGCCTCCCTCATCCCCTTGTCGGGCTTACTGCTTCACGACTTCCACATCGATGGTCAGCTTCACGTCGTCGCCCACAATGGCCGCTGGAAACTTGGGCCCAATGCCGAACGCCGAGCGGCTGATGATGGTGGTGGCCGAAAAACCGGAGTGGGGCTTGTGGTCCATCCCCGGAACCGGCGTGGTGGGGCCTTCCACATTCAGCACCACGGGTTTGGTCACGCCATGCAGGGTCAGGTTGCCGTTCACCGTCAAATTGCTGCCGTTCCTGGCCACGCTGGTACTGGTAAAGGTTGCGGTCGGCAGGTTCGCAATGTCGAAGAAGTCAGGAGATTTGAGGTGGGTGTTGCGCTGCTCCTCGCCCGTGTCCACGGTGTCTACGCCGATGGTGGCCGTCACGGTGGACTTGGTGATGTCCGCCTCGTTCCACGCGATGGTGGCATTCACCTTGCCGAACCGCCCGTGCACATTCGATACGCTCAGGTGCTTGATGCTGAAGTCGACTTCACTGTGGGCCGGGTCGGACTTCCATGTAGAGGTTTGCGCCAGGGCCAGGGGAGCCGTGAGCGCCAGAATGCCACTTACGAGTGCCAAACGCTTCATCGTAGAATTTTCCTTTCAGTTCCGGGCCAAGGGGCCTTTAGGTTTGCCGGCCGCGTCCCAGGGGAAGCGCTCGCCGGGTGTGCTCGGCAATGGGTGCGCCCCGAATTGCTCTGCACGAAATCTTCATGTACTGGTAGGATGTAGCAGTTCATGTATTCGTTGCAACAAATATTTTCTTGACTTCCCAACCCGGCACGTTGCAGCAAATGGAACGCAGCTCCTTTCCTCTCATTCGCCTCTGCCCACGCGGGATCAAGCGAACACAGTCGAAACCCGCCCGCTAGTGATCCGGCCCATGAAGCCCCGTGCCCGATCCTTGCGCCTTGTTTCTGGCGCAAGGGTGGGACAGCATCGCACTACTTGAGGGCTGCAGCAATGAATCTCCAACTTGCGACCTCAGCGTAGCCCGAGCTAACTCGCTTTATCTGCTCGGTCAAGCCGCTCCCATTCCATCTGGAAATCCGCGTTCTCCGAAAGCTGAAAAAAACCGCCGTCTGCTATCCTCCCGCTTATGTCTGTTCTGGACGATTTTCGCCGCCTCACGCGCCCCCAGCGGCACACTTTTCTGGCTGCTTTCCTCGGCTGGACGCTCGATTCCCTCGACTTTTTCCTGTTGATTTTCTGTGTCAAGGCCATCGCCTTCGACTTCCACTCCCAGCCCTCGGCGGTGCTGGGCGCGGTCTTCCTGACCCAGGCCTTCCGGCCCGTGGGCGCGGTGGTGTTTGGCCTGCTGGCCGATCGCTTTGGCCGCCGCCCGGTGCTCATGGCCAACATCCTCAGTTTCTCGGTGATCGAACTGGCGTGCGCCTTTGCGCCCTCGCTCGCCGTTCTGCTGGCGCTGCGCGCCCTGTTTGGCCTAGCCATGGGCGGCGAGTGGGGCGTGGGCGCGGCGCTGGCTTTTGAAACCCTGCCCACCCAGGGGCGCGGCGCCTTCTCCGGCATTCTGCAGGAGGGCTACGCCGTGGGCTCCATTCTGGCTTCGGCCGCCTTTGCCCTGTTCTTTCATTGGATCGGCTGGCGCGGCCTGTTCATCCTGGGCGCAACCCCAGCCCTGCTGGTGTTTTATGTGCAGACGCAGGTCGAGGAGTCGCCCGTCTGGCTGGAGGGAGCACGCAAGCGGGCTGCGCGGGCGGCCGGCATCGGGCATCCCGCCTTGCCGTCGAACCTCTGGGCGTTCCTGCCCACCTTTCTCTTCCTCGTGCTGCTCATGACTGCCTTCATGAGCTTTTCCCACGGCACCCAGGACGTGTATCCCACCTTCCTCGGAACCCAGGCCGGCCTCACGCCCTCCACCGTCGGCCTCATCGGCGTACTCTACGGTTTCGGTTCCATCGCCGGCGGCTTCGTGTTTGGTACGCTCTCTGAAAAGTGGGGCCGCAAGCGCGCCATCGTCACCGCGGCGCTCCTGTCGATTCCGGTGATTCCGCTTTACGCCTACGGCCATTCGGCCATCACGCTGGGCATCGGCGCGGTGCTCATGCAGTTCATGGTGCAGGGGGCGTGGGGTGTGGTGCCGGCTTACCTCACGGAGTTGTCTCCGGCTCCGGTGCGGGCCACGGCTCCCGGCCTGGCTTACCAGTTGGGCGGCGTCATCACTTCGTGGAACGGCAAGGCCCAGGCCCTGGCCGCCGAGCGCACCGGCAATTACCCCGCGGTACTCGCCGTCACTGTGATCGTAGTCGCCTTGTCGCTGGCCGCTCTGGCCCTCCTGGGCCATGAAGCCAGGGGCCAGGAAATGACCTCCGACTGATTGCGCAGCCAGGCCACTTTCGATTCAAGTGTTGGCAACGCTTTGGGTGCCCCATCCTTTGTGCGTTTCTTGCACAAAGGGTGGGAAGCCAGAGACATCGAGCCCGATCTTGAACAGTCCTGCCGAATGCGCTGTAGAGGCCGCGGAAAAACCCTGGATAATGGCGAAAAGCCCAAAGAATGTACCGCAGGGCCTAAAGGCCGGGTTCTTTCTACGGCACTTACGGCACGACTAAAGTCGTGCCCTGACACAAAACCGGGTTTTTCCGCAGCCTGTTCAGCCCCTTACGACGGATAGACCGCGACCAACTCGCCGCGCGCCAGAATATGCCCTTGCATCGCAGTTTCAACCTGTTTCCGGGTCGCTCCCGCAGCCAGATTCAGCTTTATATCCAGCGCATAGAGCGTGAACACGTAGTGGTGCGCTGCTTTTCCCGGGGGACACGGGCCTCCGTAACCTACATCGCCGAAGTCGTTGCGCCCCTGGCGCGCGCCGTCCGCAAGTTGATCCTGCTTGGCCAGCCCCTCGGCAAGCTCCCGCTTCTCAGCCGGAAGATCGTAGAGCACCCAGTGCGTGAAGGTGCCGCCCGGCGCGTCCGGGTCGGTGACGATCAGGGCCAGGCTCGCAGTTCTCGCCGGAGGAGCTGTCCACGCCAGTTGCGGAGAAGTCCCCGCCCCATTGCATGTGAACTTCGCCGGAATCTTGCCGCCCTTGAAGCTCGAACTGGTGAGCACAAGCGCGGTTTGATCTTTCGCGACGACTTCCCCATGGAAGCGGTTGCAGCCTGCCAGCCCGGCAAATCCGGCCAACAGTCCGGCCATCACACCCCACGCCGCCTGCCGCATCCGAGTTCTTGTGCAAAGACTTTCAAGACGCGCTTTCGTCGAACTGCGCATATTGTTCGATCCTCTCCCATGCAATCGTATCTGCGCCACAAGGTTTTATCTACAACGGCCTTGCGGCATTCGATACGACGCAGGAGTGAAAATTCCCATTTTGGCAGTGAGAAAGGAAGTAATTGTTGCGGGTTCGCAGAGCTTTCCATTGGTCGGCCGGGCAGCGCCCCCGCGTCGCTCTTACCAGGGCTGCGGCGGGCTCACCCGGCCGCCCTGGGTTTCATCCCATGCCAGCCGCACCAAGCTCAGCAGCAGCTTCGCCTCTTCCGCGCGCTGGTGGCGGGCCGGGTCGCTGCTCCCACGGTTGCGCAGCCGGCGCAACGTGTACACGGCTGCTTCAAGCCAAGGCGCCAGCCGCGCCTGCCACCCGTGGTGCTTGCGATAGTAGAGCAGCCTGGACCGCATCCGCCACAGCACAGCCTGCGCGCTGTCTTCTGAGAACTTGACCGATTGCTCCTGTCGGCCTGACTCGCCGCAGACGTGCGTCACCATCACGTCCGGCCAGTACTGAATGCGAAATCCGGCTGCTTTCACCCGCCGGCACAGGTCCACTTCTTCGTAGGAGAGAAAAAATGCCGGGTCGAAAAGGCCGGCTTTTTCGAGAGCCTCGCGCCGCAGGATGCAGAACGCTCCTGCGACCCAATCCACCTGCGCAGGCTGCTCCGGATTGGCCCAGGTGCGGTCGGGTGCGCCCAGGATGCTTGAACCGGGGAAGCGCCTGGTCATCCGCAGGGTGTCGCGCCACAGGGAAGGGAATGACTGGGCGGAAGGCTGCCAAACGCCATCGCGCCCCACCAGCCGCGCACCGCCAATGCCCACGGCGGGGTTCGCGTCCATGTGCAAAATGGCCTTGCGCAGGGCCCCGGCCTGGAGGAGAGTGCCGGAGTTGAGCAGCACGATGTAACGGCCCCTGGCCTCTTCCATGGACAGGTTGTTGGCCTCGGCAAACCCCAGGTTCACTTCGCTGCGGAAGAGCCGGACCGGAATCTCACTCGCGGCGAACTCGCTGGCCACGATCACCGCCGAGCCGTCCCTTGAGCCATTGTCCACCACCAGTACTTCGGCGGCCAGGCCTTTCGGCAGTCGCGCGCAGTCGGCAATTGCCGCTTGCAGGCACTCCCGCAGAAGATCCCGCGTGTTGAACGAGACCACGATCAACGAGACTTCATATTTGCAGGGGCCGGACAGTTCCTCCGCCGCGCACCCTTCCGGGCAATCGCCCGCGCCCCCAACTCCGCCCGCCGGCTGAGGGCTCCGGCGCGATGAACCGGGCTGCCAGGCCGGAGGGGATGCAGATTTTTTCATCAAGGTGCTTCAAGTATAGTGCCGGTCGTGCAACGCCGGGGCAGGGAAACGTGCTCCCTTCGCGTGATTTTCACTGCTTCTTTTGTGTCATCCACCGGCTTCGCCAACCTGCGGGAGGACGAAACTTCGGGCGCCTTGCAGTATCCCTGGTTCTGCCCTGGGGCGGGTAGGAAGGAGCCTACAGGCTATGTTTTTTTGTTGAACTTGCAGCCGCGCTTTTTCCTTGTCCTGTCCGCTTGTGTACCGGGCCATGCCCCGGAAGCGGCTCACTTGGGCCGAACCAGCTCGATGCGGTCCCGCGTCCGAACCCAGGTGGTGCCGGCCATGCGGCCCACGGCATCCAGGCCGGCCGGATCGACGCGAAAATCCTCTACCAGGTCCTGGCGCACATGAAAGCGGACCACCTCGCCCAGCACGATGACGCCGCTGCCCGGCGCGTGACCGGTGTAGATGACCTGGAGCAGCCGGCACTCCATCTGCGCGGGCGATTCGCCCACGCGGGGCGGCCGAACAACCTCGCTCACAACCGGCGTCAGGCCGGCCAGTTCGAACTCATCCACCTCCGGCGGCACCTCGGCGGCCGTGGCGTTGGTCCTGGCCGCGATCGCCTCGCTCACCACATTCACCACAAACTCGCCGGTCTGCTCCACATTGCGCAGCGTGTCCTTCTGCTGGCCTGGTCCTTCCGAATCCGCGGGCCGCAGGGCCGGGCAGAACAGCACCGTGGGCGGCGCCGAGCCGACGCCGGAAAAGAAGCTGAAGGGCGCCAGGTTGGCAATTCCCTTGCCGTCGACGGTGGAAACAAGCGCAATTGGCCGCGGCACGATGATGCCGGTCATCAACTTGTAAACCTGGCGCGTTTCGCAATCGGCCGGGTTCAGGCTCAACATCGGGCTTGCAGAATGATTTCGGTCGTCCATATCGATAGACTAGAACACTGGTCCTTGAGCTGGCGCACTGAGAATCGAATTGCCCGTGGGACGTGACAGTTCTGGTGCGTGACGGGAAATTCGTCTGGCGGTAACATTCAATGATGCACAATCGCTAGTAAGGAGAAATCTGTCTTGCCGCGTATTCATTTTCAACTGCAACTCGCCGAACTCAAGGACAAGCTCATGGCCATGGCTGCCCTCGCGCAGCAGGCGGTCGAGTCTGCTGTAGATGCTTACCTTCAGCGCGACAAGGGCCTGTGCAAGTATGTCAAGCAGAATGAGACCGCCATCAACACCGCGCAGCACGAGCTGGACGAGATGGCCTATGAGCTGCTGGCCAAGGAACAGCCCATGGCCATCGATCTGCGCTTCATCCTCGCGGTCATCAAGATCAACGGCGACCTGGAGCGCATTGGCGATCAGTCGATGGGCATCGCGCGCCGGACCAAGGAAATCATGAAGCATGAGGAGATCGATCTGCCGGTGGATTTTGCGGCCATGGGCGAGTTTGCCGGGCGCATGATCCGCTCGGCCGTGCAGAGCCTGCTCGAGGGCGATGCCCGCCAAGCCGACTCGGTCCGCGAGATGGACGACGAGATCGACCGCATGAACCGCCGCGCCCACGAGGATCTGCTCAAGCTCATTCAAGAGCAGCCGCGCTTCACCCAGCAGGCGATGAACGGCATTCTGGTGGCGAAGAACCTCGAACGGATCGCCGACCACGCCTCCAACATCGCCACCGACGTCATTTTCTGGATTCGCGGCGCCGATGTGCGCCACCAGTTAAGCATGTCGATGGATTGACCCCGCCGCCCACCGATGGGGAAAATTTGCGCCTGAAAATTTGCGCTTGACTTCATTGCGCGCCGCAGTATAAACAACCGTTCATCGATTCCACGGCCGTCCCCGGCTTTCCCGGTCCACACTCCCTTGAGGCCCCACGTCGGTTCTGGAAGCAAATCATCTTGTGTGTTGTGTCTCGCGGATGTGCCCCAGGAATGCGGCGGGGTGCGGTCGCGGCGCGCAAGGAGAGGCGACACATGGCGAACATTTTCGATGTCAGGAAATCGGTGTTGGAGCACCCCTCGATCTGGCTGCTGGCTCTTACGGGGGTGGGCGGTTTCGTTTACCTGTGGGTCTCCAACTACTGGGGATTCACCGCCATCACCTTCAAAGTAGACCAGAGCAACCTTGTCTCGTATCTGGCGCCGTTGCTGGTGACCTCCGCGTTGATCGAGCGCGCCGTGGAGGTGGTGATTTCGCCCTGGCGCGACAAGGATGCGGACCACAAAACCAACAAGGTTGCGGCGGCCACGGTCGCTGTCACGGCCACTGCCGGCGATCCCGCCGCCCTGCAACTGCTTGCCGACACCAAGTGCGACCTGACCGAGTACACCGGCAAGACTCGGCAGTACGCCTACGCCATTGCCCTGGCGTTGAGCGTGGTTGCCGTCGTTGCAGGCATTCGCACGCTGTGGCCCATGCTGCCCGTGGACGTTGTGACCGGCCAGTCCAAGTTTCCCGGAGATGCCGGTCAACGGTACTTCTTCAACCTCTTTGACCAGGCGCTCACGGCATTGTTGCTGGCCGGCGGCGCTGCCGGCCTCCACGCGCCCATCAACGGCATTACCAGCTTCTTTGAGAAGGCCGCCAGCTCGTAGAGGGTTGTGTGCGCCAGCCCGGCTTATTGGGAGAGCGAGACAACATCCTCGGCCGCAGCGGGCAAGAACCGCTGGAACTCGTCGATCGGCAGCGGGAGGCTGAACAGGTAGCCCTGCAGCGAATAGCAGCCCAGGCCGGCGAGAAAGCCACGCTGCTCCTCGGATTCCACGCCCTCGGCGATGACCGGCAACCCCATGGCTTGCCCCAGCGAGATGATGGCGCGCGCAATTGCGGCGCTGCTGGGGTCCGTCAGAAGGTCGCGGACGAACGAACGGTCGATCTTCAGCCGATCCAGGGGCAGCCGCTTCAGGTAAGACAACGAAGAGTAACCGGTACCGAAGTCGTCCAGAGCGAACCGCAACCCGTGCGAGCGCAGCTCGGTCATCTTGGCGATAACGTCTTCGATATTCTCGACCAGCATGCTCTCGGTGAGCTCCAGTTCCAGGTTTCCGGGATTGGCGCCGGTCCGCTCCAGTGCGTCCAGAACCTGCTGTACAAATTCCGGTTGCCGGAACTGCCGGGAACTCACGTTCACCGCGACCATGATGCGGGCTGTTTCCTTCCGTCTCGCCCACGCCGCAATCTGCGTGCAGGCGGATTCCAGCACCCACTCGCCGAGTGGAAGAATCAACCCGGTCTCCTCGGCAAGAGGTATGAAATCGTCGGGCTGCACCAGTCCGCGGACCGGATGGTTCCAGCGAATCAGGGCCTCGGCGCCCACAGGATGACCGTGATCCATCTGGGGCTGATAGTAGAGCACAAACTGGCTGGCGGCGATCGCCCGCCGCAGGTCGGTCTCCATCTCCGCGCGCGCATTCACGGCCGCCTGCAGAACGGGGGCGAAAAAGTGCATCGTGTTGCGCCCGGCTGCTTTGGCCTGGTACATGGCAATGTCGGCCTTCTGCAGCAGCGCGTCCGTGCTTTCCCCAGGATCGCCGAACAGGGTGATGCCGACGCTGGCTGCGCTGCGGCATTCGTGACCGGCCAGCAGGTACGGTTCCCTGACTTGTGCAAGGATCTCATCGGCAACCACTTTCGCCTGGGTTGCGGCCTCTTCGGATGCCTCGCTCAGGTCTTCCAGCATCACCACAAACTCATCTCCGCCCAGGCGAGCCACGGTGTCGGTCTCGCGAACGCAGCCGGCCAGGCGCCGCGCCACATCCTGCAGCAGGAGATCCCCTGTCTGGTGGCCAAGCGTGTCGTTCAACGTCTTGAAATTATCCAGGTCGACAAACAGCAGCGCCCTTTTGCGGCCGCTCCTGACGCCCGCGGCCAGAGACTTGCGCAGCCGCTCCAGCAGCAGGCGGCGGTTGGGCAAATGGGTCAACGGGTCATAGAAAGCCAGGTTCCTGATTTCGTCCGCCGCCTCTTGGGCATCCGAAATGTCCCGCATAATGCAAACCATGCAGGGAACACCATCAATCTCAAGCGTCGATGCCGAAAGGAGAGCCGAGAAGACTTCCCCGTTCTTTCTTCTGAATCTGGTTTCCAGATTTCGGCACTTTGAGTCCCGGCGCAGAATGTTCACAAGATTCTGCCGGTCCTCGGGATTTGCCCAGACGCCGATTTCCATCGAAGTTCGCCCATTGACTTCCCCCGGCTCGAATCCCATGGTATCGAAGAATGCATGATTCACATTGATGTACAGCCCATCGCTGAGACGGTTGACGGTGATGAAATCCTGACTTGTCTGGAAGATGGAGCGGTAACTCGCTTCGCTCACCCGCAGTGCTGCTGTAGCCCGTGCCAGGCGCTCCTCCGCGGCCTTGCGTGCATTGATGTCTTCAACGAATGCCACCAGATGCACCGCGCGTCCTTCGCCATCGCGTTGTATCGAGGTGGTGATCTTTGCCCAGATCACGCTTCCGTCCTTGCGGAGATAACGCTTTTCATGAGTCGCAACGTTAGTCGCGCCGCTCGAGACTTGTTCAATCACACGGATGGTCGCAGCGGCATCTTCGGGGAAAGTGAGCTGCCCTATGGTCACACCAGGAATTCTCTCTTGAGAGTAGCCGACAATTTCGGCAAAACGTGCGTTGCACCTCAGGATCCGGCCTTCGAATGAGGTATGAACGATTCCGATTGCGGCCTGCTCAAACGTGTTGCGGAACCGCTCCTCGCTATCGCGAAGCTGCACCTCAGCCTGTTTGCGCTCGGTGATGTCTTCCGTGAAGATGACGATTCCCCCGATGTCACCCTTCCTGTCGCGCCACGGGCGCACGTGCCAGCGAATCCACTGCACTCCGCCGTCAGCCCGCTTGAACAGGTCGGCTTCCGCACGCACCACCTCGCCTGCCAGCGCGCGTCGATGCGACTCTTTCCAATGCCCGGGAAGCCCGGGCGATAGCTCGTAGTGTGAGAGGCCGCGGACGTCACACCCTCCCAAGCCATAGTCGGCCATCCAGCGGCGGCTTGCCAGAATGTATCGCATCTCCCGGTCAAACATCGCCAGCGACACCGGAGCGTCTTCGATGAAAAGCTGGAGCTGTTCCATGCTTTGGCGCAGCCGTTCCTCCACACCCTTGCGTTCGGTGATGTCTTCCACCATGCCTTCGGAGTAGAGCAGCTTTCCATCAGTCCCGCAGACTTTCCTTCCGGTCAGAGAAACCCAGATGATCGCTCCGTCCTTGCGCTTGAACCGGCACTCCAACCTGCGTACGGCTCCGCGCTCCTCCAGATCATGCAAAAAACTCGCACGCTCCTCGGGGTCTGTCCACACATCCAGGGCTACGTCCTCGATCGTCGCCATTGCATCTTCGGGCGAATCGTACCCCAGCATCCGCGCCAAGGAGGTGTTCACCCGCAGGACTTTGCCCGCGACGGAGGCTTGAAAGATCCCCTCCAGCGCCCCTTCGAAGATATCCTGGTATCTTTTCTCGGCTTCCTTCAGGGCTTCCCGAGCCGCCTTGTACGGATCGATGTTCCTGCCAAAGACCGAAACGCCCGTAGCCTTTCCACCCTCGACGATGGGGTTGAAGGCCAATTCCAGGGTTTGTCCATCGAAAAGGGCATGCTCGATCCGGAAAGAGCCTTGCTCCAGTGCCCGCTTGTAGTACGGATCGAAGTCCGGGTTCGCTGCTGCCGGAAGCCGTTCCGCCGGCCGTGTGGTCTCCGTCCCCTGGATCCCGCAATGGGCTTCGAAGGTCTGCCGGAAAGCGTTGTTGAAGCAAATCAACCTGAACTCCAAGTCCACAGACCAGATCATGTAGTCGGTGCTGTCCATAACGGCAGCGAGACAGGCTGTTGACTGGTCCGGCATAGATATCCTCTCGAATGGAAAATCGCTAATATTGCAGGGTTTCGCCTTATACCTATCGGCTAAACGGCACGAGCGTTCCTGGAATGCGCGCTGGGTGCTTTGCTTCTATTCTATTACCAAAGTAATGATTGCGGATCGCAATATCCCAAGCCTTGGTTCCAGCCCGCGGTCTCCAGCTCGCTAATCGCCGTTCGTACGCTCGCTGCGGATTCCTTTTTGCGGGATAAAGCGGAAAGGGCGCCACCTTTCGCAAGATGGCGCCCTCGCGGGTTCGGGTTTCGGTTGCAGAACGCTTACTGCGTGGCCTCGAACAGGAACCACGCGCGCCGTTCGGCCTCGTCGATCCAGACCTCGATCAAGCTGGTGGTGGCGTAATCGTGCGCCTTGCTGGCCACTTCGTGCGCCAAGCGAAGGCTCTCCACCAGCGACTTGTTATCGGCATGGAGTTCCTTCAGCATCTCGGTGGGGCCCACGAATTCCTGGTCGTTATCGTGAATCCGCTGCAGCCGGGCAATGTGCCCGATGGAACGGATGGTGGTGCCGCCCACTTTCCGCACCCGCTCGGCAATGGCGTCAGTGATGGCGAAAATCTGGGTGGCGTGCTCATCCAGCAGCAGGTGATAGTCGCGGAAGTGCTTTCCACTCATGTGCCAGTGGAAGTTCTTCGTTTTGAGGTAAAGGGCGAAAGTATCGGCCAGAAGGGCGTTCATCACGCTGGAGAGGTTTTTCACCTCTTCTGGGGAGAAGTCGTCTGGAACCCGGAGCCGGACAGATTCCGACTCCTTTTCATGGTTACGAGTAGGCATAGGGGAGACTCCTTTTGCTGGGGAGGACAGTCGCGACCGCGAAAAGACGTGTCCACGGCTGTTCTCCGCGCGATGAGTTGGATGCAGGCGCGAGCGCAATGGTTCGTCGTGATGAAGAGCGGAAGCGTTGAGAAGGAGGCAAATTGAAAGGGCGTCCTTCCCGCTCAGGAAGGACGCCCTTTGGTATTTGATCCGGTCGATTGCTGGCTAGACTTTTTCCACCGGGTGGCTGGCATAGTGCAGCAGCACGGCCACCGCGCAACTGGTGAGCCGCGTCTCGGCCGAATCCGCACGGCTGGTCAGGATGGCCGGAACCCGCGCTCCGAGCACGATGCCGGCCAACTGCGCGCCGCCCAGGTACTCGAGCTGCTTGGCCAGCATGTTGCCGCTTTCCAGATCGGGAACCACCAGGATGTCGGCCCTTCCGGCAACCGGCGAAACCAGGCCCTTGATGGAGGCAGCCTTGGCGCTGACCGCCGTATCGAAGGCCAGCGGCCCGTCGAGAATGCCGCCCGTGATCTGGCCGCGGTCGGCCATCTTGCACAGCGCCGCTGCGTCCAGCGTGGACTTGATCTTCGGGTTTACGGTCTCCACCGCCGAAAGCAGCGCAACCTTGGGCTCCGGAATGCCCAGGGCGTGGGCCAGTTCAATGGCGTTCTGCACAATGTGAATCTTGTCTTCGAGTTCCGGCTCGATGTTGATGGCCGCGTCGGTGATCAGCAGCGTGCGGGCATAGGCCGGCGTGTCCATCACAAAAACATGGCTGATGCGGCGCGAGGAGGCGCGCAGACCGGTTTCCTTCTGCATGGCCGCGCTCATCAGCACATCCGTGTGCAGGCTGCCCTTCATCATCGCCTGCGCCTTGCCGGTGCGGCACATGATGCAGCCCGCTTCGGCAGCCTGGCGCTCTGTGTCGGCCTGCTGGATGGGATACGCGCCGATGTTCAGGCCCAGCTTCGCGGCCAGCGCCTTGATCTCGGCTTCGTCGCCGATCAGTATGGGCTGGATGAGGCCCTCTTCCGCGGCCTCGACCGTTCCCTTCAGAGCCACGTCCGACAAGGGCCAGACGACTGCCGTGGTAATGGCTGGCAGCTCTTTGCAGCGATCCAGGAACTTGTGAAAGACATGGTAGTCGGCCGGATGGCCAACCAGCGGATCAACGGCAACAGCTTCAGCCAAAGGTGCAAGATCACTCATCAGAATTCTTCTCCCGGCCCGGCGCAGCAGTTGGCTGGCTGGCCTCACCCATTTATTCTCGCCCTCTTCGGTGTATGAGCGTGTGCGGCTGATCACACTCCGGAGTACTGTATTGCATTGTGAAATCGCCCGCTCCCCATCCTGCCCGCTTTCCTCCCCGATTCTGCCTGCTTTCCCTAGGTTACCCTGTGCTGTTATGCTTCCTGCGCTGGAAAAACCGATTTATTCAAGGGAGAGAGCAGCTATGTGGTTCCTCGGAATGGATGTAGGCACGGGCGGAACGCGCGCCGTCGTCGTGGATGGTGCGGGAAAACTGATTGCCGGGGCTTCCAGTGAACACGCCGCGTTCCGCACCCCCCATCCAGGCTGGGCAGAGCAGGACCCCGAAGACTGGTGGCGCGCCGCGCAGGAAGCTATTCGCGGCGCACTCAACTCGGCGCCCCAGCCGCACCAGCCCATTGCCGCCATCGGCCTGACCGGACAGATGCACGGCGCCGTGCTGCTGGACGAGAACGGCCGGGTCCTTCGCCCGTCCCTCATCTGGTGCGACACCCGCACCCAGCCCCAGTGCGACTGGCTCCATGAGCGCATCGGCTACGAGCGCCTCATCGAGCTCACTTGCAACCCCGCGCTGCCCAACTTCACCCTGACCAAACTGCTTTGGGTCAAAGAGCACGAGCCGGAGATCTTCGCGAAAACGCGCCACATCATGTGCCCCAAGGACTATGTCCGCTACCGCCTCACCGGCGAATTCGCCATCGATGTGCAGGAAGCTTCGGGAACGCTCCTGCTCGATGTGACTCACCGCCGCTGGTCCAGGGAAGTGGCCGAAGCTGCCGGAATTCCAGAGAGCTGGCTGCCCAAGCTCTATGAATCGCCCGAAATCTGCGCGCGCATCAGCGAAGCCGCCGCCGGGCTCACCGGCCTCGCCGCGGGCACGCCAGTTGTGGCCGGCGCGGGCGACCAGGGAGCGGGCGCCGTCGGCATGGGCATTCTGCAGCCTGGGTCAGTTTCGGCCACCATCGGCACCTCGGGCGTGGTTTTCGCCGCCACTGCCGCTCCCACCAAGGACCCCAAGGGCCGCCTGCACACCTTCTGCCACGCCGTTCCCGGCCTGTGGCACGTCATGGGCGTCACGCAATCTGCGGGCCTGAGTTTCCGCTGGCTCAAGGAGGCCTTCTTTGCTGGCCAGGATTACGACACCCTCACCACCCTGGCCGCCAAGGTTCCAGCCGGTAGCGATGGCCTCGAATGGGCGCCCTACCTGCTGGGCGAACGCACGCCGCACCTCGATCCCGAGGTTCGCGCCGCCTTTACCGGCATCTCAAGCAACCACACCGCGGCCCATTTTGTCCGCGCAGTCCTTGAAGGCGTGGCTTACTCGCTCCAGGACACCTTCACGCTCTTCGCCGAGTTGGGAATCCCGGTAACCGCCATTCGCCTGGGCGGCGGCGGCGCGCGTGGCTCCCTGTGGCGGCAGATCCAGGCCGGCATCTACGGCCAGGCCGTCGAAATCCTTACCGCCGAAGAGGGCGGCGCTTTCGGTTGCGCGCTCATGGCCGGCGTCGGCGCAGGCCACTGGGCCAACCTCGACGAAGCCTGCGCCCAGGGAATCGAAGTCGCCCAGCGCATCGAGCCGGGCGCCGTCGCGCAGGTGGTCTATCGGGCTGGCTACGCCCACTGGCGCAAACTCTACCCCGCCCTCAAGACTTTGCGGTAACGAATTCGACGTTCGACTTGGGATTTATCTCAATTTGTGAGCCTGTTTCAACCTGGAAAGGGTTGAAAACAGGCTCATCTTCTAAGTATCCACTTGATGTACCTGTAGTATGTAGTTACAATATGTACATTGGAGTTGTAGCATGCCCCGTGCAAATGCTCGAACCAACGACGCGACCCTGAACCTGCGCATTGATGCCGCGCTCAAGGCGGAGTTCGCCGCGGCGGTTGAGGCCGAGCAGCAGCCCGCGGCCGAGGTGCTCCGTGCCCTCATGCGCCGGTATGTGGATGAGGCGAGGCAGCGCCGTTTTGTCGCCGAGGCGCGCCGTCAGTCGCAGCTCATCGCTGCCTCTCAGGATGAGGCGGAGGTGATGCGCTGGATTCAGGATGTGAGCGCCTTGGGCCCCGAACCATGAAGCGAGGCGACCTGGTGACCGTGGCTGTTTCGGGAGACTACGGCAAGCCGCGCCCGGCACTGGTGGTGCAGTCGGACGCGTTCGACCTCCATCCCTCGGTTGTTGTGCTGCCCCTGACCAGCGAACTGCACGACGCGCCGCTTTTCCGGGTGACGGTGGAAGCCGGACATGCGACAGGTCTGCGCGCCACTTCCCAAATCATGGTGGACAAGGCAACGGCTGTGCCGCGCGTCAAGCTGGGAGTGAAAATTGGCTGTGTGGATGCGGCCGCCATGCGGACTGTTGATGCGGCGTTGCGCAGGTTTCTCGGCCTGTAGCCGTTTTCCAATGTTCGCGCCTGAGCCGCTTGCTCCCCCAGCCTTCGTTGTACACACCAAGCGGTGATGCGTTAGCCTGTTGTCCATTCTGGATGGACAAGGAACTGCTTATGCGTCTCGGTCTTACCGCAGCATTTCTGCTTCTTGTGTGCGCCGGATCTGGCGCTTTCGCCCAAGAGCAATCCGCCGCACCCACCTGCGCAGATCTGCATCTTGTGCCTGCCCCGCGGGAATGCTCGTCTGTGAAAGCGATCCCGGTAGGCGCGGGCGTAAGAATTCAGTTTCCTGATCACCCTCCGGGTATGGATAAAGACGGTATAGCCCCCGGGAATCTGCTGGATATCCTGAAATCTGAAAAGATATCCAGCGCCGACGCCGACGAAAACGCTTTTACTCTGAAAGATATCGCGGGCGCTCTTGCCGCGTCAGGGATAAAAGAGGATTCCGGTCCCCGTGCAGCATCGATCTGGTTCATTTACCCAAAAGATGCGCTAGCCGCGGGCAATCTAGCTAGATGGAAGCTTTCCTTCGACCCGCAAATGCACGATGAGGGCTACATCATCTCCCACCGTGCAAGCCTTGTATTCGTCATCGCCGAGACCCCAGCCGGCTTTTTTTACGGTGCACAGACCGTCAAGCAACTGATCCGCGGCACAGGCAAAGACACCGTTCTGCTGGTCCCCACCATCCGCGACTGGCCGGCCATGCCCCATCGCGGCCTCTCCGACGACTGGTCGCGCGGCCCCTTGCCCACGATGGACTTCCTCAAGCGCGAAATCCGCACCCTCGCTGCTTTCAAGATCAACATCTTCTCGCCCTACTTCGAGCACACCTTCGCCTACTCGAACTCCCCCGTCGCTGCTTTTCCCGGCGGCGCAATCACTCCCGCTGAAGCCCGCGAACTGGTCGCCTACGCGGCCAAGTATCACATCACCGTCATCCCCGAGCAGGAAGCCTTCGGTCACCTCCACAACGTGCTCAAGTTCGAACAGTTTTCCGCCCTCGGCGAGTCGACGCATGGCGCAGTCCTTGCCCCCGGCGACCCGGCCACTCTGCCGCTCATCGCCGGCTGGTTCAGCGAACTCGCCCAGGTCTTTCCCGGTCCCTATGCTCACATCGGTGCGGATGAAACCTTCGAGCTCGGCCTCGGCCGTACGCGCGAAGCCGTTCAGCAGCAGGGCCTCGGCGCGGTCTATCTCGACTACCTCAAGAAAATCCACTTGACCCTCGAGCCCAACCATAAGCGCCTGCTCTTCTGGGGCGACGTGGCCGTCAACTCGCCGGAACTGGTCGGCACACTGCCCAAAGACATGATCGCCGTGCCCTGGGAGTACGACGCCAAGCCCGACTTCACGCCACTGATCCTGCCCTTCACCCGCGCGGGCCTCGAAACCTGGGTGGCTCCCGGCGTCAACAACTGGAACCGCATCTACCCCAACAACAATGAGGCCCTGGGCAACATCCGCGCCTTTGTCCGCGACGGCCAGAAGCTCGGCTCGACCGGCGAGCTCAACACCGTGTGGAACGACGACGGCGAGGGGATCTTCGACCAGAACTGGTTTGGCGTCCTCTTTGGCGCTGCCGCCGGATGGCAGCCCGGCGAAAGCTCTGAGGACAACTTCGTTGCGTCTTTTGGACAGGCGTTTCACGGGGATTCGACGGGAAAAATCAGCCAGGCCCAGCGCGAGCTGATGGCCGCCCACAACCTCTTCAAGCAGGCCGGCCTGCGCGACGCCCAGGACGCCTACTTCTGGGTCGACCCCTTCTCCCCCGACGGCCAGCGCCTAGCTGCCAAGCTGCGTCCCGTCCTCAGCGAACTGCGCCAGCACGCCGAGCGCGCCATCACCCTGGTCGCCGAGGCCAAAGCCGCCGCCAGCCTCGAAAATCGCACCCTCGAAAACTTTGAGGCGCTCGACGCCCTGGAACTTGGCGCACGCCGCATCGACTTTGTCGGCCTCAAGTTTCAGGCCGCCGACGAGTGCGCCTCGGCCTACAGCGAAGCCCAGGCTCTGGCCGCTGACAAAACCCGCTGGACCGAAGTCGGCCAGAAGCTCCGCACCATCAGCTCCAACGAAGGCCGCCTGGAAGACATCTCCAACGGCTACCTGCTCCTCGGCGCGCTCTTCCGCCAGGTCTGGCTGCGCGACAACCGCCCATACTGGCTCGACAACAACCAGGCCCGCTACGACCGCGCCGCCCAACTATGGATCGCCCGCGGCGAGCATTGGCATCTGGTCCTCGACCAGTGGCGCACCGCCCACACCCTCCCCTCAGCCTCCGAAGCCGGCCTGCCCGAACCGGCAGCGAAGTGAAGGGACATCCGAATCCGCCCGGCGATCGGGGCTGCATTCGAACTTATCGATCCTGTAGGCGCTTGATAAAGTAAGTCAGAGCCGGGGATTTCCCTTTTGCATTCAGCGCGTGCAGATAGGCTTCGATAAGAGCGGCTCCCGGCTATCTATTGTCCGCGTTCCCCGGCGAGCCAATTTGGCCGAGCGCAATCTCTTGCTTGGTCTGAAGGGCAATCTCTTTGGGCGCGCCGGCATGACTGCGCCGCTGCTCGTCGTTTGCCCAGGCTTCCGGGAGAGAGAGCCGATAGGCGGCTGGGATGCTGGTCTTTTCGGTGGCTAAGTTGGCGAAGGCTCATTCCATCAACGCACGACCCAACAATCTGCATCGCCAGAATAACCGAAGTGGAGATATCTGGTCTCTGATCGCTTGTTCTTGTACCAACTCCGTGCCCCATCCTTTCGCCTTTGCCGGGGTGGTCGGGCGAAAGGGTGGAATAGCATAGTCCTCAAAGCACAGATTCACGCGATCAGAGAGCTAGGTCTCTGACCGCATAATTTCGTACGTTGTGTGCGTGATATCCCAGGTCTCAAAATCGAGACCTGGGGCATCCACAGCTGGTACAAGAACACGCGGTCAGAGAGCTAGCCTGCATTTCTCACAGGCGGTCATTTCAAGGCGTTTTGGTGAAGCAGATCAGCCTTGGCGGGTGTTTTTCGGGTGATGGGGTCGGCCGGTAATTGTGGATTTGGTGTTGCCATCGCTT